>Ga0209284_10000710_pt1 | contig 53975 bp, 36 predicted proteins | sample FRY03_FD_187211 | JGI IMG/M metagenome (GOLD analysis project Ga0209284, IMG submission 187211) | Freshwater microbial communities from Lake Fryxell liftoff mats and glacier meltwater in Antarctica - FRY-03 (SPAdes) (version 2) | ecosystem: Environmental > Aquatic > Freshwater > Ice > Glacier...
CAACTTTATGTCCGCACCCCCATTCGTAATGACGTCAACCGTTAAAGGGTCAATCACTTTAACTTCTTTCACACCATTCACATATGACTTGAATTGGGAAGTCGGGGCGGCAGCGCGCTGAAATGTAAACGCCACGTCTTCAGCGGTAAAAGGTGAGCCATCTTGAAACTTAACATTGGGGCGTAACTTAAAGCGCATCGTCGTGGGGTTAATTTGTTCCCATGACTCAGCCAGGGCGGGTGTAAGCTTGAAGTTTTCGTCATAACGAACCAAGGGTTCATAGACATATAAGTTAGCTTGAATATTCAAGCCTTCGTTTTGGGAATGGGGATCAAGCGTCAAGATATCACCCTAACTTGCCCACTTTAATGTTTTAGCAAAGCCAGTTGTGGGTAAGGCGAAAGCCACAGATAAGGCGGTTGCAAGAATTAATCGACGCATACGAATACTCCTGTTAAATTTTATTGATCGGCAAACGTTTAGTTTTTGTTCAACTTTCAGTTTGCCTGAGCCAATCTATCTCGTCAAACAAAAAAAAATACAAAAAAATAGCTGCGGGTTATGCGCCAGCAGCTATTTTGGTTGCAATATGCGCTAGTTTAAGTAACGCAGTGCAGTAGAAAAGAGTTATTAGACGTGTTGATGAACGTGTGCATTAAACGCGTTTAACTTTTTCTAACATCTTAAAAACACCTTTTGGCGCATTAACAAACAGGCGTTTGAAAGCCTTGCCCAAACAACGACGCTCGAGCGTGTTGCGACGTTTACGCTTAATTTCAGCCATGTTGAATCTCCGTATGTAGTCATATATATTAACGCATTCAGTATAAACGCGTATTAAATTTTATTTAGTTTTTATAAACCAAATTCCCATAATTGATTCTTATACAACGGCAAAATAAGCCCAATAAAACGCTACGATAAGCATATGAAACCAACTATTCGTATCACCGGCGCTAAGCAGAATAATCTTAAAAACCTTGATGTCACCATTCAAACGGGTGAACTAACGGTTATTACGGGTGTAAGCGGCTCGGGCAAGAGCTCGTTAGCCTTTGACACCCTCTACGCCGAAGGGCAAAGACGTTATGTTGAAACGTTCTCGGCCTATGCCCGGCAGTTTCTTGACCGAATGGACAAACCCCAAGTCGACAAAATAGAAGGTATTTTGCCGTCTATCGCGATTGACCAAACCAACCCTGTGCGCAACTCTCGCAGCACAGTGGGCACCATGACTGAAGTCAATGATCACTTAAAACTCTTATTTGCACGTGGTGCAACACTCTTTTGCCGAGGCTGTGGCAAACCGGTTCATCGCGACTCAGCCCAAAGCATTGCGGGCGAGCTGCCCAAACGCTGCGCCGAGCTGGGTGACCCGAGGTTGGTATTGACGTTTGATGTGACTGTACCCAAAAGCTTTAGCGACGCAGAAGTGCGAGGTTTTTTAGAGGGCCAAGGCTACACGCGAACGCATGGTGAACCCATCACCTCTAAAAAAACACCTGATATTCGCCACATTAGTGTGGTGCAAGATCGCTTTCGTTTATCAACCACTGAGCCCGAACGCGTGACTGAAGCGCTTGATGCGGCGCTGCGCATGGGCAACGGCAAAATGGCGGCGCATGCTTTAGACGACGCTGGGCAAGACCAAACTATTTGGAAGTTTAGCGATCAACTGCACTGTGCAGAATGTGACCTTAGTTACCAAACCGCTTTACCCAGTACTTTTTCGTTTAATTCGCCGCTGGGTGCGTGCGAAAGCTGCCGTGGCTTTGGTCGTGTCATTGGTATTGATTTCGGTCTAGTCATTCCTGATGAAAACAAAACCTTGGCTGAGGGTGCCATTAGGCCTTGGCAAACGCCAAGCTACAAAGAAAGCCAAGTTGAGTTAGAAAAGTACGCCAAGCTTGCGCACGTCTCAGTCAACACTCGGTGGCGCTACTTACCACCTGAGCACCAAGACTGGGTGATCAGCGGTGACCCTCTCTGGAGGGGTGGTCGTCAAGCTTGGAATACGCAATGGTACGGCGTGCAGCGTTTTTTTGACTGGCTCGAAACCAAGTCTTACAAAATGCATGTTCGCGTATTGCTGTCGAAATACCGTAGCTACACCCACTGCCCGACCTGTCATGGCACCCGCTTAAAACCTGATGCTTTGCTTTGGCGTATTGAAGACAAAACGATTCACACCTTAATGCTGATGCCAATTGATCAGTTGCGAACTTGGTTTGAAACCCTAAGCTTTGAAGCTCGGGTGATGGACGCTGCCATGAAGCTCGTCTTAAACGAAATCAAGGCGCGCCTTAAGTTTCTATGCGATGTGGGTTTAGGCTATTTGTCTCTTGATCGACAAAGTCGCACCTTGTCTGGCGGTGAGGTACAACGCATTAACCTCACCACGGCATTGGGCACCTCGCTGGTGAACACCTTGTTTGTCTTAGATGAGCCATCAATCGGCTTACACCCACGTGACATTCATCGTGTGGTGCAAGTGATGCATCGCTTGCGTCAAGCCGGCAACACCTTGGTTGTGGTTGAGCATGACCCACAAGTGATGGTGGCAGCCGATCGCATTATTGATATGGGCCCAGGGCCCGGTGAACGCGGTGGGCAAATCGTCTTTGATGGCACGCCACAAGCTTTGATCCGTGCCGACACCTTAACGGGTCGCTACATGGGTCACGTGTTGCGGGTTGAAGCGCCCCGCCCTCTAGCGGTTATGCCAAATACCCCGCGTTTGATTTTAGAAAACGTATCGGCCAACAACCTCAAAGGTATAGACGTTAGTATTCCCCTAGGTCGTTTAGTGTGCGTTACCGGCGTGTCAGGTTCAGGTAAATCTACACTAATTCAAGATGTACTTTACCCAGCACTGCTTAAGCATCAAGGCAAGCCCACCGAATCGCCTGGCGAGTTAGGCCGTTTATTGGGTGCGGAACAAATCGCCGAAGTAGTCATGGTTGATCAAAGCGCGATTGGTAAAACCGCACGTTCAAACCCTGCCAGCTATGTGGGTGCATTTGAAGCCATACGCAAATTGTTTGCCCAAGCACCGCTTTCACGTGAACGCAGTTACACCGCTGGCACCTTTAGCTTTAACAGCGGCGATGGGCGCTGCCCCACTTGCGGTGGCACCGGTTTTGAGCACGTAGAGATGCAATTTTTATCTGACGTTTATTTACGTTGCCCAGATTGTGACGGCAAGCGTTTCAGACCTGAAGTGTGCGAAGTAAAGGTTGAACATTTAGGGCAAAGCGCATCAATTGACGCCGTATTGAACATGACCGTGTCTGAAGCGTTGCATTTCTTTAAAGGCCTGCGTGACGTACAAACCGCTTTAGCACCTTTAGCTGATGTGGGGCTTGAGTACGTCAAACTCGGGCAACCCGTGCCAACCTTGTCTGGTGGTGAAGCGCAACGGCTCAAACTTGCTGGTCATTTAGCCGATGCTGCCCGCCAAGGTATTAGCGCGGGCCAGTTAGCGCGCAAAGGCAGCTTATTCTTATTTGATGAGCCCACCACGGGCTTGCATTTTGATGATGTGGCGCGTTTAATGCGTGCGTTTCGTAAGCTTTTAGGGGCCGGCCATTCGCTCATCATTATCGAACACAATTTAGATGTCGTTCGCGCCGCTGACTGGGTGATTGACCTAGGCCCTGAAGGCGGTCAAAACGGCGGTGAATTGATCGCTCAAGGGTCACCTGAAACCATTATGCAAACAGCCGGTTCATACACCGGCCAAGCCTTGCTTGAATATAACCAAATGCTGTCAGCAAATGATGCGGCCCTATCGCTGCTGAGTACTGACGCCGGGCAAGCCAAGTCAAAACTGGCCTCACAGGCCTTACAAGCGCTGCAAGAAACCCGTGCTGCTTATGCCATTGAGCCTCGCAAACCGGTGCAAAGTATTGATATTTTGCATGCACGTGAACACAACCTAAAAAATATCACGGTAAGTATTCCACACGGTAAATTTACCGTCATCACTGGTATTTCAGGTTCAGGCAAATCAACGTTGGCGTTTGATATTTTATTTAATGAGGGTCAACGTCGCTATCTTGAATCGCTCAATGCCTATGCTCGGTCAATTGTGCAGCCTGCGGGCCGACCCGATGTAGATGCTATTTTTGGTATTCCACCCACCGTAGCGATTGAGCAGCGCACCAGTCGCGGGGGCCGCAAATCGACGGTTGCCACCATGACTGAAGTGCACCATTTCTTGCGTTTACTCTACATGAAGTTGGGGGTACAACACTGCCCCGATTGTGGCGTGAGTGTTGAACCCCAAAGCGCTGATCAAATTGTGGCGCGTTTAATTAAAGAACATACAGGCCACCATATTGGTGTGATGGCAACCTTAGTGAACGCAAGAAAAGGCTATTACACCGACCTGGCCAAATGGGCCAGTGGTAAAGGCTATACCCATTTAAGGGTTGATGGCGTTTTTACCCCCACACAATCATGGCCACGCCTTGATCGCTTTAAAGAACACACTATTGAATTGCCAGTACGTGATTTAGTGATTGATGTGCGCCATGAAGCCAACTTACGCGCAGCCGTCAGTGAAGCGCTAGAACACGGGCTAGGCACTTTCAGCGTGGTTTGGCCGATTGAAACCATTAAGAGCAACCTGGATGCACCCTTGACGCAACAACATTTTTCAACCAAACGGGCTTGCCCCAGTTGTGGCACCAGTTTCCCCGACCCTGATCCACGACAATTTTCATACAACTCTAAGCACGGGTGGTGTGTGGGGTGTTTTGGTACGGGGCTCAAATTGACAGGCTTTGATGATTTGCAAACGGGGGAAGAAAACACTTGGAACGCTTCGCTTGAAGGTGAACCGCAACCCTGCGATGCGTGTCATGGTGGCAGACTTAACCCCATATCGCGTGCGGTGAAATGGCGTGATCATTCTATTACCGAATTATCGCGTTTAGCTGTGTCTGATGCGCAAACCTTTTTCACTGGCCTAGTGTTGCGCAACCGTGAAGCTGAAATTGGTCGCGATATTTTGGCAGAAATCAAATCACGTCTTAATTTTATGATTGAGGTTGGTTTAAGTTATTTGTCGCTTGACCGTGCCGCGCCCACGCTATCGGGCGGCGAAGCACAACGCATACGTTTGGCTGCACAATTAGGCTCAAATCTGCAAGGGGTTTGTTATGTGCTCGATGAGCCAACGATTGGCTTACACCCACGCGACAATCATATTTTGCTCAACGCGCTTTCTAAACTTGAAGGGAACGGCAACACCCTTGTCGTGGTTGAACACGACGAAGACACGATTCGCCGGGCTCAACATATTATTGATATGGGCCCCGGCGCAGGCATAAGAGGCGGGCAAGTGGTTGCAGAAGGGTCGCTCGAAACCTTGATGGCACACCCCACCTCTATTACGGGTCAATACCTGAAGACACCGTTGCAACACCCGCTTCAACCCGCACGCTTAGTTGACCGCAACACCACGCGCGTAGCAATCAAGGGCGCTAGACGCCACAACTTAAAACAGGTTGATGCGTTTATTCCCATTAATCGTTTAACCGTTGTCACAGGGGTGTCAGGTTCGGGCAAATCGACTCTTGCACGTGATGTATTACTAAATAATTTATCTCATGTTGTGGGTGTTAGATTTGATGAAGCAAGCCCACCACCCACATGGTTAGGCTGCGCTGACATCACCGACTGGCAAGCGCTTGATCGTGTGTTGGAAGTTGATCAAACCCCTATCGGCAAAACACCGCGTTCATGCCCCGCCACCTACATTGGGTTTTGGGACGACATACGTAAACTCTTTGCAGACACGCAAGCATCACGCCTAAGGGGTTGGAAAACTTCTCGCTTTTCGTTTAATACGGGTGAAGGCCGCTGCCCCATGTGCGAGGGCCAAGGCATGCGCACCATTGAAATGAGCTTTTTACCTGATGTCAAAGTGCCCTGCGATGTTTGTCATGGCGATCGCTTTAATCATGACACGCTCAGCGTGTTGTTACGTGGAAAACATATTGGTGAAGTGCTTTCAATGGACGTCGACGACGCTGTCGAATTTTTTGCAGCGCATCCAAAAATTTATCACCCTTTGCAACTGATGCAAGCGGTAGGTCTAGGTTATTTAACCTTAGGGCAACCTTCGCCCACACTATCGGGGGGTGAAGCGCAACGCATTAAGCTCGTAACAGAGCTGGCCAAAGCGCGTATGACTGAAGGTGTCATTACCACTGGTCGTGCTTCACGCTTGCCGCACACCCTTTATGTGCTTGATGAGCCCACAGTCGGCTTATCAATGGCTGATGTTGAAAAGCTGATACGTGTATTGCATCGATTAGTCGATGCTGGCAATACGATCGTGGTAATTGAACACAACCTTGACATCATTGCTGAGGCAGACTGGTTGGTTGATCTAGGGCCTGAAGGCGGCCATGGCGGGGGACACCTTGTGGCGCAATGCAGCCCACTAGACATGATCAAAAAACACCCTGACACCCATACAGGTCGTTTTTTAAAAGATTTTCTTAAAGCGTCTACCCCGTCATGACCTCATTACGGCACCACATCAACCTGGCCCCTATTTTAGGTTTGGGTCAGGTTTGTAGTTGGGGTACGCTGTATTACAGTTTTCCCCTGATTGCCATTGAAATGCACCAAGACTTGGGTTGGTCTAAATCACTTTTGTTCGGTGGTGCGACAGCAGGTTTATTCGCGGCCGCCTTACTGGCTTACCCAGTCGGAGTGGCAATTGACCGCGGTTGGGGCAAATGGGCCATGTCACTCAGCGCCTTGTTGGCCTGCCTAATGATGTGCTGGTGGGCATTCACCTCAAGCGTGACCTCTTTTTATATCGTATGCATTGTTTTGGGTGCCTTGCAAGCCGCCTTGCTTTATGAGCCCGCTTTTGCCGTGTTAGCTCGCCATGTGGGCGCGGCTTCGGCCCGAGCGGGTATTACTCATATTACGCTTTGGGGCGGCTTTGCCAGCACCGTCTTTATACCATTTACGGCCTTGTTTATTGAGTTATGGGGCTGGCGTGTGACATTGGTCGCACTGGGCTTGGTCAATGCCATGCTTTTCATTCTTTACCAATGGGCGATTCACCCCCAAGAAGATCTAGAGCACACCGACCATCAAGGCGACAAGCAAGCAAAAACCACCTTAAACCATGAAACTGTTCGTATCTATATTAAGCGGCCCCTTTTTTGGTTAATCTCAGTTTCATTAGCACTGTACGCGCTGGTTTTTTCTGCGTTTACGTATCATATGTACCCCCTACTTGAGGCCAAGCATTTATCTTTACGTGAAGTGCTCTGGGCAATCGCCCTGATCGGGCCAGCACAAGTGTTGGGGCGCTTCTTAATTAGCCGATACGCTGAAGATATTTCAATGGGTCTGCTTGGCTCAGTGATGGTGATGGTTTTTCCCCTAGCGTTTGCCGCCCTGCTGCCGACCTCGCCCACTTGGGCTATAGTGGCCACAGCCTTTATTGCCTATGGTCTATCGAACGGCATTTTGACAATCGTGCGCAGCTTTGTTGTGCCTGAAATGCTCACACCTCATGCCTATGGTGCACTCAACGGGGTGTTGGTCGTTCCCGCTACGATCGCTCGAGCCTTAGCGCCATTAATGGCCGCCTCACTCTGGGCAGTTGATCAATCGTACCAATCTGTTTTATGGGCTTTAATTATAGGCAGTATTGCCATGGCTTTAACGTTTTGGTGGGCGAGCTACATCAGTTACCGTCAGACTTAAGGGCTGCAATGGGTTCTATTCACTCAGCGCTATTGCCCCAACTATATCTTGCGTCCTGAGATGGTTTGATTGAGCTGCAATGGGCACGCTTGACTCGACAAGATTCCCCCCTATAAATAAACGTGACTTGAGCCGCTATTTGGTAAGATACCTTTATGACCAAACCCACGCTCGCTGCCGTACTCATCGTTAAAAATGAAGCCTTACAACTTGAGGCCTGTTTGCAATCGGTTCAAGGTTGGGTTGACGAGATTATTATTGTTGACTCGGGTAGCACCGATGTTACTGAAAGCATTGCACGCCAATTCGATGCACGATTTTTTGTCAATACTGATTGGCAAGGTTTTGGTCGACAACGGCAGTGGGCTCAGCAGCACTGCAATGCTGATTGGTTATTTTGGCTTGACGCTGACGAAGTTGTAACGCCTGAATTACAAATGTCTATCGAAACAGCGGTTAGGGCCAACACACTACATACGGTATATCACGTCAATCGTTTATCTTGGGTTTTTGGGCGCTTTATTCGGTTTAGCGGCTGGTACCCCGATCGTGTCGTAAGGCTCTACCCTCGTGCGCTCACGCAATATAACGACGCACTTGTACATGAACACGTTGTGGTGCCAGCTAAAGTTGTCGTTAAAGATTTAAGGGGTGATTTACTGCACTACACCTACCGCAGTGTTGAGCACTACTTGGCTAAGTCAGCCCATTATGCGCGGGCTTGGGCTGATAAACAAACGCAACAAGGACGTAGGTCATCGCTTTTGCAAGGCGTCATTCACGGTTTAGGTTGCTTCATCAAAATGTATGTCATTCGCCAAGGGTTTCGTGATGGGCAAGCTGGGTTTTTACTCGCTTTGTTATCTGCTCACTCTACCTTTGTAAAATACGCTGATTTGTGGGTGCGCTATCAACCTGAACCACCACAAAAAGATACACGTTTGCCATAACATGTTGTTGATCGCACTGGCCTAGATTGAATCCTCAGTTTGCTTGCTTAATCGATCAAACCAATCGCCAGCCTGCACACCTTGCTCAGCCCAATCAAGCGCTCTTAAATCTTCTGGGTCTTCAGCATCTTCTGGTACGCTAATAGGCCAATGGTGCATCTTTTGATTGATCGGTTGCCAACGTAGCGCAGTGGCTGACCGACGAGCAGTATAAACACCAACTGTTGGCACATCCAGTGCACCCGCAATATGAAGTGGCCCCGTACTCGATGCTAAAAAAAGTGCCCCATTCGCAATAACTTGAGCAAAGGCTTTTAAGCCCTCATGGGAAGGCAAAATAGCGGCCGCTAAGCCACGCAATGTCAATGCTTGCACCAACGTTTGCGCTTGCTCAGCCTCTGATGGGCCGGCTGTGACCAAAATATCAAAAGACTCACCTGTCAGATCAATGAGATGTGGTGATTGATATGACTGAATTGATTGAATTGACTGGCTTGATTGATTAGATTGGTTAGATTGATCTTGTTGATCTGGTTGATCTAATTGAATTGAGTGGGCTGATTGCAAATAATCTGGTTGACGATCTGCATTTTCAATATGAACAAGAAATGCATATATAAATTGTGCATATTGAGTAACAACTAAATTACGCGCTGAGCCCCCTGAACCTGGGTGCACAATCAACCAACGATGATTAACATTAAGGCCCGTTTGTGCGGCCACTTGATGTCGCATATCGCTCAAGACTTGAGGTTCAAAACTTAAATACGGCGGACTCAACGCCACATCAATTTGGTCCTCAGGCAAGTCATAACCTTGCTGCTTCAACGCAAACCGAATTAAATCAACGTTATAACGCCACTCAGGCTGCATTGACTGAGAACGTCGCTGACGCAGACGATGGTTATATAAGAGCTGTGCCCACTTGGTCGCGGGGGAAAAACGGTTGGGTATTTTGGCTTGCCACAACATACGGGCATTTCGGCCATTTGAAAAAACAGCGATGGCACAATCAAACTGTTGTTCTTTAATCTGCTGTAACAATGCCTGTTGTGCAACGCGGACAGCATCTGGCCCTGGATCAATCAGCACACTATCGATTGAGGGGCAAAGATGCGCCATGGGTGCGGTATAGACCGGCACCAAAACACTGATGTGGGCATTTGATATTTTTTTGAGTAAGGCCAACGCGGGCCAAATCAACATGAAGTCGCCTAACCTGTCATTTCGTACAACGAGTACGCGTTTCATGACAAAAATAAGACTGAACAGATGAAGTAAAAGATGAAGTAAAAGTACCTATTTAAACCACTGACAAACGCTAAACAACAGTGAATGTCTTGGGACATGGTTTAAATAGGCCTTTTAAATATTTGGTCGGGACTGAAGGATTCGAACCTTCGACCCTCTGCTCCCAAAGCAGATGCGCTACCAGGCTGCGCTAAGCCCCGAAGCTCAGTAATATAGCAGATTATTTGAACTTAACCAAACCGCCCCGGTAATATAGTCTTCAGTTTCTTTGCGTTTGGGTTTAACAAAGATTTGGTCAGTGTTACCAAATTCCATTAATTCGCCCAAATACATATAGGCCGTAAAGTCTGAGCAACGTGCGGCCTGTTGCATATTGTGAGTAACAATCACCACGGTATAGTCAGATTTAAGCTCATGCACCAGCTGTTCAACCTTAGCGGTTGATATGGGGTCAAGTGCTGAAGTGGGCTCGTCAAGCAAAATAACCGAGGGCTTGACAGAAACTGAACGCGCAATACACAAACGTTGCTGCTGACCGCCTGACAATGACAAACCACTTTGACCCAGCTTATCTTTAGCCTCTTCCCAAAGGGCTGCTTTGGTTAAAGCCCACTCTACCCGTTCGTCCATATCGGCTTTATTGAGATTTTCATAAAGTTTGACGCCAAACGCGATGTTGTCATAGATTGACATCGGAAAAGGGGTCGGTTTTTGGAAAACCATACCAATACGGGCGCGCAACAGGTTCAAATCTTGTTTTGGGTCGAGAATGTTTTGACCATAAAAGTTAATTTGACCCTCAGCACGCTGACCTGGGTACAAGCTGTACATACGGTTTAAAGTGCGCAATAGGGTTGATTTACCGCAACCCGAAGGGCCAATAAAGGCTGTGACTTTTTTCTCGGCAATATCAAGGTGAATATCTTTTAAACCTTGAAACTTACCGTAGTAAAAGTTTAGATTTCGTACTTCAATTGCATTGGTTAGCGCTTGTGAAGTTGATACGTTGGCGTTATTCATAAATACGTCCTGAAATTAAAAGCCCAATTTTGGGTCGATTAAACAATTAGGCTGAAATTTTTTCGCGGAACAACACCCGCGCAATAATATTTAAGACTAAAACGGTTAACGTAATTAACAACGCACCGGCCCATGCTAAACCTATCCAATTATCATAAGGGCTCATCGCAAACTGAAAGATCACGACGGGTAAGTTAGCCATCGGTTCATTCATGTTGGTTGAGAAAAACTGATTATTCAAAGCCGTAAACAATAATGGAGCTGTCTCACCACTGATGCGTGCCAAAGCCAACATCAAACCCGTGATCACACCAGCCCTAGCAGCCCGTAAGGTTACAAAGGTTGAGACCTTCCAGCGCGGTGCACCTAGGGCAAAGGCGGCTTCTCTTAAACTGCCTGGCACCAATCTCAACATATTTTCAGTGGTACGCACAACAACCGGTATCGCAATGAGACACAACGTGAATGAACCCGCCCAACCAGAAAAGTGACGTACTTGTGCCACATAAATCGCATAGACAAATAAACCTAGAACAATAGATGGGGCTGACAACATAATGTCAGTTACAAAACGTGTGATGCCCGCCACTTTATTGCTATCACCAAATTCAGCTAAATAAACACCGGCAAAAATACCCACGGGGGTACTAATTAAAGTGGTGACGACAATCATCATCAAACTACCCACTATGGCGTTGGCTAAGCCACCACCAGCCGTGCCTGGTGCGGGTGTAGACTGTGTAAACAAGGCTAAATCAAAAGATGCCAACCCATTTTTAAATAAGACGAATAAGATCCATAGCAAAACAAAAAGCCCCAGCACCATAGCCATCATAGATAGCGTGAGGCCTATTCGGTTAACGACTTTTCGGCGACGGTAAATATTTTGATTCATAGTCATACCCTTAGGTTTTGCTACCCTTGGCTTTTTCACCCCGAATAATCATGAGTTTTGCAGCACCGAGAACAAAAAAGGTGATTACAAACAGTAAAAGACCGAGCGCAAATAAAGTCGCTAGTTGAAAATCGTCAGCTTCACCAAACTCATTGGCTAACGTTGACGCGATTGAACTGCCTGGCGCAAAAAGAGATTCTCTTATGCGCTGAGAGTTGCCAATAACAAAGGTAACAGCCATGGTTTCACCTAAGGCTCGACCTAACCCCAACATAATGCCGCCAATCACGCCTTTTTGTGTATAGGGTAAAACGATGTTTCGAACCACTTCCCAGGTGGTGCAGCCAATACCGTAGGCTGACTCACGCAAAATGGGGGGTACGATTTCAAACACATCACGCATGACTGCGGCAATAAAGGGCAACACCATAAACGCCAGCACAATGCCTGCCGTTAAAATACCAATACCATTCATCGAGCCACCAAACAATAAGCCAATGATGGGCATTTGCCCAAGCGTTGATTGCAAGGCAGGTTGGCCATAATCTGCAAAAAGTGGGGCAAAAATAAAGAGCCCGAACATACCGTAAATAATTGACGGCACAGCAGCCAAAAGTTCGATGGCTGTACCCAAAGGTCGGCGCAGCATCAGTGGGCATGTTTCAGTTAAAAACAGGGCAATACCAAAAGCGAGCGGCACCGCTAAAAGTAAAGCAATAATTGACGTAACAACAGTACCGTAGATGGCTATGAGGGCGCCAAAATTTTGGTCGCGAACATCCCATTCAATGGTCCAAATAAAAGGCAAACCAAACTTTTGAAAAGCTGGCCAAGCATTGATGAGTAGTGAAACAATGATACCGATCAAAGCAAATAAAACCACCAATGAAAAAAGCATAGTGATTTTATGGAAGAAAAAATCTTGCAGGCGTTGCTTACGAATAACGGCTAACAAGCTTTGATTCATCATGCCGTTATCAGCAGGGCTTGAACTCATGAACACTCCAAATTCATATTAATAAGGCTGGGTGTTTCATTCAAAACACCCAGCCTGGCTACTTATTAAATTTACTTCTGCTTGATTTGTGACCAAACCTTACTTTCTATAGATGCTGTCAAAGCGTCAGGAAGAGGGACGTAATCTAAATTAAGCGCAAGCTCCTTACCATTCTTAAACGCCCACTTAAAGAACTTAAGGGCTTCGTTAGAGTCAGCCACGCTGGTGGGGTTTTTGTACATCAAAATAAACGTCCCTGCTGTGATTGGCCATGATTTAGCGCCCGGTTGCTCAACCAACGAGATACCCATACCCGGCACTTTAAACCAATCAGCACCTGCTGCAGCAGCAGCAAAAGTCTCAGCGCTAGGGCTTACAAAATTACCGTCTTTATTTTGCATTTGCAAGTAAGACGTACCATTTTTCTTAGCATATGCATACTCAACATAACCGATGGCACCTTTAACGCGAGTGACGTTAGCTGCAACACCTTCGTTACCCTTGCCGCCCAATGAAGAATCAGCAGGCCACTTTACGCTTGGCCCTTTGCCGACCTTATCAGACCAAGCTTTACTAACTGTTGATAAGTAGTCAGTAAATATGCTTGTCGTACCCGAACCATCAGCACGGTGAATAATCGTGATGTCTAATGCAGGCAAAACTTTGTTTGGGTTAATGGCTAGTATTTTAGGATCATTCCATTTGGTAATGTTGCCCAAATAAATTTCAGCCAAAACTGAGCCTGTCACTCTTAATTCGCTAGGCTTAAACCCTTCAAGGTTTACGACTGGCACAACACCGCCTAACACGGCAGGAAACTGTACCATAGCGCCTTTATCTAATTCAGCACCATTCATTGGTGAATCAGTCGCGCCAAAAGTCACGGTTTTAGCAGCAATTTGACGTTTGCCACCTGAACTACCGATCGATTGGTAGTTCAATCCAACACCCGTTAGCTTTTTGTAAACCTCAGCCCATTTGGTGTAAACGGGGTATGGGAACGATGCACCAGCACCTGTAATGTCTACTGCAATGGCTGTATTCATGCCAATAGCCAACATACCGCCTGCGACAAGTGTTTTGATAAATGTTCTGCGCATTAAAGCCTCTCTTGCATTGATTTGAAATAAGCTCGAATTGAATCGAGACAAATACTACTTTAAGCGCTCAATATGACGGTTTCATGACAGTCACAATCATTTGTTCAGATCTTACTTTGACTTAATTTAACGTTATTCAATATCTATCTTTTAATTCATGCACAAGTGTCAGTCACCCAGCAACTTCATCTGGTGATTATGCAAGCTAAACGCTTGGCGTCGGTTAATAATACGTTCGTATTGCCCATCAGGCTGCTGCAACCAAGCCCTTTGGTTATCGCGCAGTGCGAAGGTAAACGCCTCGTCAATGACACGTTTTTTGAGTTTGGGGTCAAGTACCGGAAAGGCTACCTCAACGCGTCTAAAAAAATTACGGTCCATCCAGTCGGCAGACGATAAATAGACGTGTTCTTCTCCATCTGCATAAAAGTAAAGCACACGGGAATGCTCCAAGAACTGGCCAATAATTGAACGCACCCGTATGTTTTCTGATAACCCCTTGACGCCAGGCCTCAACGTACATAAACCTCGCACAATAAGGTCAATCGATACCCCCGCTTGACTCGCCTCGTAAAGGGCTTCAATAACCTCAGATTCAATCAATGAATTCATTTTCACCATGATGCGAGATTTTTTTCCTGCTTGAGCGGCTTTGGTCTCGGCTTTAATCAACGTCATGACGGTGTCGTGCATATTGAAAGGTGACTGCAACAGAAGCTTGAGCTGGCGACGTGCCCCTAAACCGGTAAGTTGCGCAAAGACTTTGTCCATATCTTCACACAAATCAGGGTTTGCAGTAAACAAACCGAAATCAGTGTAAAGACTGGCTGTGCGAGGGTGATAATTACCTGTACCCAAGTGAGCGTAGCGACGAATACGACCGTTTTCGCGGCGCAGCACTAACAACATTTTAGCGTGAGTTTTATGACCCACCACTCCGTAAACCACATGGGCACCGACTTCTTCAAGACGTGAAGCCCAGTTAATGTTGGTTTGTTCGTCAAAGCGTGCCATCAGTTCAACCACAACAGTCACTTCTTTACCCGCTTTAGCTGCAGCCAGCAACAGCCGCATCAATTCAGAGTCTTCACCTGTGCGATAAATTGTTTGTTTAATGGCCACCACATCAGGGTCAATCGCTGCAGTCGTTAAAAACTCTATGACGGGCTGAAAAGATTGATAGGGATGATGTATGAGTTGATCACCTGCCGATATTTCTTCAAAAATGGCATGTGGTCTATGTGGTTGTTTTTCAAATACTTTGGGTATAGAACCCTTGTATTTAGGAAACGACAAGTCGGGTCGATCGACTTCATTACAAATTTGCATAAGTCTTGCCATGTTGGCAGGCCCACTCACACGATAGGTATCAACGGCTGAAAGATTAAATTCGCGATGCAGCAATTCTTCAATATTCGGTGACGTAAGCTGGTCAATTTCAAGCCTAACGGCAGCACCAAAATTACGCTGTGATAATTCACCTTGTAACGCTAAACGCAGGTTAGTAACTTCTTCCTCATCTACAAACAGATCACTATTACGTGTGACGCGCCATTGAAAGACACCGTGTGCTGTCATACCAGGAAATAGCTCACCCGCAAAAGCACGTAACAAAGACGTAAGCAAAATAAAACTATGCGGCAAACCTGACACGGCTGACGGCATACGAATCAGACGGGGGAGCGCTCGGGGGGCTTGAACCACGGCAATGGTTGCTTTCCGACCGAATGCATCGTCACCCGACAAAGTCACTATAAAATTCAGACTTTTGTTCAATACCCGCGGAAATGGATGCGCTGGATCGAGACCGATGGGGGTGAGCAATGGCATCACGTCACGCACAAACACATCATGCGCCCAAGCGGTTTGAGCTGCATTCCACTCGGAAGGGGGATGTGCAAAAATGCCTTCGACCCTTAACTTTGGCAAAATTTCACTGTTCAATAGGGTATAAATTTTATGCACCAATTTGTGCACAACTTCTTGAACCTGCTCAAACGCTTGGCTTGCTGTTAACCCGTCAGGGCCGCGTAAAATGGGAAATGACCGCATCTGCTCTTTTAAGCTTGACACACGTATTTCAAAAAACTCGTCAAGATTTGAGCCTACGATACACAAATAACGTAAACGCTCTAGCAGGGGTGTGGTGTTGTCTTCTGCCATCGCTAAAACACGTTTATTAAACTGCAATAAAGATAACTCACGGTTCAAATAGTGTGCAGTTTCAACAGGTAGTACATGGGTGACAGACTCTGACATGTTGGCATGATCTTTAAGTTGATTTCGACAGCGAGGGTACTTTTATATCACTTTTACGTTGCGATCTCGTAAAAATAAATGGGCCTTCACTCAAATGTGCGCCTACTGACATGTAATTGGTAGATCATTAGCAGCAACTTGGTAGCTAAATGACATGTCAACCACAGTCAGTAGATTCTACATAAGCCATTGACTCATCTCAACTTAATTCGCATATGTACACAACTTAAGCCGATTATTGATCTTACAAGCAGTGTGTCACACTTACTTTCATATAATCAGTGCATTCATTCATCTATTTGCGAAATATGGAACATCTTCTTGCTGCGGTTGACTTAGGTTCTAACAGCTTTCGCTTGTCAGTTGGGCGCATTGAACTTGTTAATGGTGTGGGGCATATCTATCAAATTGATCGTCTTAAAGAAACGGTTCGTTTAGCGGCTGGTTTGAATGATCAAAAAATACTTGATGAAAGTTCAATAGAACGCGCAATCAGTGTTTTGCACCGATTTGGTGAAAGGCTTGATAGCTTTCACCCAAGCCGCGTGCGTGCTGTAGCGACAAATACCTTTCGTGTCGCACGCAATACGAACGATTTTTTGCCCCGAGCTGAAACGGCGTTAGGCTTCCCAATTGAAGTCATTGCAGGCAAAGAAGAAGCCCGTTTAATTTATACCGGGGTTAACCATACACTGCCTGTCAGTAAAAATAAACGACTGGTTATTGATATTGGCGGGGGCTCGACAGAAGTCATTATTGGTGTTGGCGATGAACCTATCAACTTGTCATCTTTGTACATAGGTTGTGTAAGTTACAGCCGCAAATACTTTCCTGATGGGTTAGTCAACGCACAGCGCATGCGACAGGCTGAAATGGCTGCTCGTCGCGAAATTGAAGTCATTACCAAACCTTTTAAACGTCTAGGTTGGGCCGAAGTTTATGGTTCCTCTGGCACAGCAAAAGCATTGTTTGCCATTTTGCAAGACGGTGGTTTATCTTCACATGGCATAACAGCCCAAGGTCTTAAAGCCTTAAAAGAAAAAGTAATTGCAGAAGGTCGCGTCAACCCATTAAATTTACCCGGTATTAAAACTGATCGTGCCGACGTTTTGCTCGGTGGCCTAGCTATTATGTCTGCGTTTTTTGATGAGTTTGGTATTGAAACCATGCAAACCGGCGATGGGGCTTTACGCTTGGGGGTGCTAGTCGACTTGTCAGGCCGTAAAGAGTCGCATGATCGTCGTGACGAGTCGGTTAAGGCTTTTATGAAACGCTACCATGTCGATGCGCGCCAAGCATCAAGGGTAAAGCGCTCGGCCATAGCCTTATTTGACACACTGGTCAAGCCAAGCCAAACAAATCAAGAGTTACGACATTCGCTAAGCTGGGCAGCCGATTTGCATGAAGTGGGTATGTCAATCTCGAGAGCGGGATATCATAAACATGGTGCATACATTTTGAATCATGCTGACATGCCAGGTTTTTCAAAGGTAGATCAATCGTTGTTAGCGACCTTGGTGGTGGCACACACCAGCAAACTGACTCGGGTGCAAACAGCCATAAAAAATCGAACACAATGGTATGCCTTACTGGCATTACGGTTAGCTGTTTTATTGTGCCGTCGACGTGAAGAGTTGTCACGCTTGGCTCTACATGTCAAAGCAGATAATCAACACATTACCGCCACGGTCGAAAAAAAATGGCTGGCAAACCACCCACTGACTGACTTTTCTTTACATGCTGAAGAAGCTGAGTGGGCCAAGGTTGGGTTTGCTTTTTCGTTGATGACTGCTTAAAAGCTTAAAGGGTCTTAGAGTCTCCATAATTAAAGGATTAAGCGCTAAGCGCGTCAATCATACTTTGAGCGCTTTGTTGCGCTAATCGAGCATCTTCGCATTCAACCATAATACGTAGCTTAGGCTCAGTACCTGAAGCACGAATCAACACGCGCCCCGTATCATCAAGTTTTTTTTCAACGGCTAATCGTGCCTTTTTTAAACCCTCATGGTTGACCCAATCAAGCTTTGGGTCAATTTGTACATTGATCATCACTTGGGGGTAGAGATGCAGATCGGCAACCCATTGTGCCAAGCTCACTTGATGACGTCTGAGCGCTGCCAAAACCTGTAAAGCGGCAATGATGCCATCGCCTGTTGTATGACAATCTAAACACAATAAATGGCCTGAACTTTCGCCACCCAAAAGCCAATGGTTGGCTTTTAATTGCTCTAATACATACCGGTCACCGACTTTGGCACGTACAAAGGGTATGTTCATACTTTGCATGGCTTTTTCAAAAGCGAAATTGGTCATGAGAGTGCCCACAACACCTTTTACGGGGCCTTCAACCGCACGAGCACGCACAATGGCATACAAAAGTTCATCACCGTTGTAGATACGGCCATTGAAGTCGACCATTTGTAACCTATCAGCATCGCCATCTAGTGCAATGCCCAACTCAGCGCCCTGCTCTAAAACAGTTTTAACCAATAACTCTGGGTGCATCACACCCACGTCTTGATTGATGTTGAAACCATCTGGTTGTGCACCGATGGTATATACCTTGGCACCCAATTCTTTAAAAACGGGAGAAGCAATATGGTAGGCCGCACCGTTCGCGGCATCGACTACCAGTTTGAGATCAACTAAATCAAGGTCTGAATCAAAGGTACTTTTACAAAACTCAATATAACGACCGGCAGCATCATCAATACGGCGCGCACGCCCGAGTTGGTCAGATGTGACGCAAGACATCGGTTTAGCGAGTTCTGCCTCGATCATCTCTTCAATATCGTCACCCAACTTCATGCCCTGTGCTGAAAAAAACTTGATGCCATTATCATCAAACGGGTTATGCGACGCGCTAATAACAACACCTGCCACCAGTCGCCAAGCGCGCGTCAGGTAGGCCACTGCAGGTGTGGGTATGGGACCAGCCAACAGCACATCAACCCCCGCAGCGGCAAAGCCTGCCTCTAATGCTGATTCAAGCATGTAGCCACTGATGCGCGTGTCTTTGCCGATCAATACAGTTGGACGACCACGACGTGATGCGTTTTGAGAAAAAACGCGCCCGGCAGCATAGCCTAAGTGCAGTGCAAATTGAGGGTTAATAACGGGGCCACCTACCTTACCCCGAATACCATCTGTACCAAAATATGCTTTTGCTGTCATATTTTATATGCTCATTTTTTTTGTTGTGTGGCTTGCCAAACTTTTATTGCATCTTGTGTGGCATCAACATCATGAGCACGCACAATCATCGCACCCTGATGAAGAGCAATCAGCGCACCTGCGACACTACCCACTAAGCGCTGATCAACGGGTTTGTTAATGACTGAACCAATCATTGATTTACGCGATAACCCGATCAAAACGGGGAAGTCTAAGGCCACGAGCTGATCAAGATGCGCCAATATTGAATAATTATGGTCTATCGTCTTACCAAAACCAAAACCTGGGTCAAGTGAAATACGATTGCGGTTGATGCCGAACTCAATAAGCGCTTGCGCATCATCATGCAAAGACTTGACAACCTCTTTCACAACTTCTGTGTAAGTCGGTGCATCTTGCATAGTCTTAGGGCCACCCTGCATATGCATGATGCAAAGGCCACAGTTTGGGTGGTCACTGACGATTTGGCGGGAAATGGGGTTTCTAAACCCATCAATATCGTTAATCATGTCGGCACCCGCCTCTAGGACGGTTCGCATGACTTCAGGTTTACGGGTATCAACCGAAATGGCCACACCGGCATGGCGCAATGCGTCAAGAAGCGGCATAATGCGTTCCATTTCACGCTCAACCGGCACGCTGTCAGCACCAGGTCTAGTTGATTCACCACCTATATCAATAATTTGCGCGCCCTGCTCAATCAACTGTCGAGCATGGCGCACAGCATTGTCAGTGGCAAAATTGAGACCACCGTCAGAAAACGAATCTGGCGTGACGTTCACAACACCCATGATGATAGGTTGCGAACGTGTAAAGGCGAAGCGCCCGCATTGCCAAATATGACTCATCATGTCAAACCTATTTAAACCACCTCTGCTGGGTTACCGCTACTGGCGCTGGGCGTAGAGCCTGCCGGTGGAATATCTGATGAATCAGTATGTGTGGCGGGTATCTTAGGTTGACGAGGTGGGCGGCCTTCAATGATGTCGTCAATTTGATCTGCGTCGATAGTTTCCCACTCAAGCAAAGCCTTTGTCATGGCCTCAACTTTTTCACGATTATTTTCTAAAATGTTACGAGCGAAGGCATATTGCTGATCAATAATTTTACGAATTTGATCGTCGACTTTTTTCATGGTGGACTCAGACATATGTGTGGTTTTGGTCACACTACGGCCTAAGAACACTTCGCCTTCATTTTCAGCATAAACCATGGGGCCCAGCTCTTCTGTCATGCCGTAGCGCGTCACAATATCGCGGGCAATGCCCGTTGCACGCTCAAAGTCGTTTGAAGCGCCAGTTGTCATTTGCTGCATAAAAATTTCTTCTGCAATACGACCGCCGAACAACACGGCAATGGTTGAGAGCAAACGCTCTTTGTCCATACTGTAGCGGTCAGCTACAGGTAATTGCATGGTTACACCTAAGGCACGACCACGAGGAATGATAGTTACTTTGTGTACAGGGTCAGTTTTGGGTATCATGCGTGCCACCACTGCATGGCCTGACTCGTGATATGCCGTATTACGACGCTCTTCTTCAGGCATAACAAGCGAGCGACGCTCGGCACCCATAATAATTTTGTCTTTGGCTTTTTCAAAGTCTGACATGTCAACCAAACGACCGTTACGGCGCGCTGCGAAAAGTGCGGCTTCGTTAACTAAGTTGGCTAAGTCGGCACCCGACATACCTGGGGTACCACGCGCCAAAATACCAGCCTCAGTGTTGGGTGCAATTGGCACTTTACGCATGTGCACTTTCAAGATTTGCTCGCGACCACGAATATCGGGTAGAGGCACGATAACTTGACGGTCAAAACGACCTGGGCGCAACAAGGCAGGGTCAAGCACATCGGGGCGGTTTGTGGCAGCGATTACGATTACGCCTTGGTTGGCCTCGAAGCCATCCATTTCGACAAGCATTTGATTGAGTGTTTGCTCGCGTTCGTCATTACCACCACCCACACCGGCACCACGCTGGCGGCCGACTGCATCGATTTCATCAATGAAAATGATGCAAGGCGAATGCTTTTTAGCGTTTTCAAACATATCGCGTACGCGGGCAGCGCCCACGCCAACGAACATCTCAACGAAATCTGAACCAGAAATGGTGAAAAAAGGAACTTTAGCTTCACCCGCAATAGCGCGTGCCAAAAGTGTTTTTCCTGTACCAGGTGAACCCACCATCAACACACCCCGGGGAATTCGACCGCCAAGCTTTTGAAATTTGGTAGGGTCACGCAGAAAATCAACCAACTCTTGAACTTCTTCTTTGGCTTCGTCACAGCCGGCAACGTCAGCAAAAGTCGTCAGATTAGTACTTTCGTCAAGCATGCGGGCTTTTGATTTACCAAAACTAAAGGCACCACCTTTGCCGCCACCCTGCATTTGACGCATGAAGAAGATCCAGACGCCAATCAGCAGCAACATGGGGAACCAAGACACGAAAATGCTCATCAGTAATGATGGCTCATCACGCGCCTTACCTGAAACTTGAACGCCAGCCTTCATCAGGTCAGACACCATCCAGATGTCGCCTGGCGACATAATGGTGTAGGGGCGGCCGTTGTCGGGGGTGACGTGCAACACATCGGTTTGCACATCAACTTTACGAATCTTTCCGGCACGAGCATCGTCCATAAACTGGGTATAGCTAACAGACTCTTGCGCAACTGGTCGCCCGTCAAACTGTTTAAAAACAGTAAACAGAACCAAGGCAATGACCATCCATACCGCTATTTTTGAGAACGAGTTGTTCACGGCCAATCTCCTGCAATATATTTCACAATTTGCTAAGCCTCGGCAAAGGCACGGCAAAAAAAATTTACGACCCATTCTACCCGTAATTTTACGGGTCAATGACAGTTAACCCTATTACCCATACGAGGCCACCCTATTTACGGCCTTTTAAGACTGTTTTAGGCCTTTTGCAACCAAAAACGTCTCTGACGACCTATCACGAGAAGCTTTGGGCTTGCGTTCAACGACCCGCTTAAAGTCTCTTTTGAGTAATTCAACGATCTGAGAAAAGCCTGTACCATGAAAAGCTTTTACAATTAATGCCCCATCAGCCTTTAAGTTTTCAGTGGCAAATTTCTGCGCTAACTCACAAACATGAGCAATTCGAGCAGAGTCAGCACTACTTACACCTGATAAGTTGGGGGACATATCTGAAATAACAAGGTCTACTTTGGTTTTACCGAGCTTTTCGTTCAATGCGTTCGAAACGCTATCTTCACGAAAATCACCCAAAATGAACTCAACACCAGCAATAGCTTCCATAGGAAGCAAATCTAGAGCGATAATACGACCATTGAGCACGCCACCCGCCCCAACCAGCCGTTCTCGGGCAACTTGAGACCAGCTACCCGGTGTTGAACCTAAATCAACCACCACATCACCCGGGCGTAATAGTTTTTCAGTATCGGCAATCTCAATAAGTTTAAATGCAGCCCGTGCCCGATAGCCTTTTTGTTGCGCCAGTTTCACATAGGGGTCCAGAAGATGTTGGTTGATCCACTCTTGTGAAAATTTCTTTTTAGCCATTACCGTACAATTCCAATTATGTCGACACTCGAACTCACCAGCAAATCACGCAGCGCACTTCGCGGCGCCGCCCACCCACTTAAACCAGTCGTTATGATTGGTGACCAAGGTTTAACCGCTCCGGTGCTTAAAGAAATTGACTTAGCCCTCAATTCGCATGAGCTTATTAAGGTTAAAGCCGGCAGCCAAGAACGCGAAGGCCGCAACGCTATCTTGACACAAATTTGCGAACAACTCGCTTGCGCTGCCGTTCATCACTTAGGCAAAACGTTAATTCTTTATCGCCCTAGCGATCGCCGTGCCTTCGCTGATGTTTTAGGTGAAAAGATAGCCAAACCCGTTGCCATACTAAAACGCAAGGCGTCTGACCCACACACCCCTAAAAAATTGGCCGCACAAGGCAAAACGTTAGGCAAACGCTCACGTATTGTAAAAGATACTGACGGCAATACTGAAACTGGGCGTGTAACACGGGTATTTTCGGCTGAAAAACCCACTCGACCCACTCGCCGTGCTGTCGGCCAAACAGCTAAACGTGCCACGCAAGCAAAACCCCGTAGTGCCATGAGCTTGAAGTCAGGCGCGCGTCGCGGCCGAACGAATTAAACAATAAACTCACGAACTCACCAATCAAATAGTAAGAAGCCCTGAGCCAAAGGGGGCTTTAATGCAAAAGAACAGAGCCGTGAGGTGAAACTAATTATGTAGCTTAATGTGATGAGCCAACAGTTCAGCTCATCACATTAAGCTAAAGTTGCTTGGTCGTGTTGCTTGGTCAAGCATTTTTTGAGTATTTAGTTTAGATATATCGCACATCTAATATTTCATACTCAATGACCCCAGATGGGGCATTCACTTCGACCACATCACCCGAGATCTTACCGATTAATGCCCGCGCGACAGGGCTTGATATAGAAATAAGATTTTTCCGAATATCAGCTTCAATGTCACCCACAATTTGATATGTGACACGTGCACTTGAGGTCAGATCTTCAATATCTACGGTGGCGCCAAACACAACTTTACCTTCAGCGTCGAGTTCTTTAGGGTCAATAACCTGTGCGTTTGAAAGCGTGCCATCTAGCTCAATAATGCGGCCTTCGACGAAAGCCTGACGCTCGCGCGCGGCGTCGTATTCAGCATTTTCTGACAAGTCACCTTGTGCACGCGCTTCTGCAATGGCATTGATCACGTCAGGACGTTCAACATGCTTGAGGCGATGCAGTTCTTCTTGAAGACGTTTGGCACCAGCAACGGTCATAGGTATAGCAGACATGAAAAATTTCCTAAATAAAATAAATAAACCCCGGCTGGGTTTGAGCCGGGGTCAATCGTTGTTTCAATAATTAGTCTATTGTAGGAAAGTTTAGGAACTTTGCAAACACTATCTTCACACGTTTGGTGAGACTGGGTTAAATAGCCATCATATGCAAAACAATAATTTTTCTCAAATAAATGCACCATAGTAAATCACAACATCGTTAAAGTCTAAATCACCACCGATGGGTCTATCTTCAAAAGCGATAATATCTTTTGCAAAGGGAATGGCTGCTGATATATTGCCACCTTGCCCACTCGGGTTGGCCGCATCGAAGCTAAACAAAGCGGTCGAAGCTGATGTGCTTGACGGGTTCTGCATGGCTTGTAAAGCTTGATCTACAGTTTGATAACCTGGCGTAATGAAGCTGGCATAGTAGGTGCCTGCTATGAAGCTATCTAAATAGTATTGTGCTGTTGAGCCAAAAGACTGATCTAACGTCAAGTCAAGATTTTCTTCAATGCTACGTGCTAAAGCGGTTTGAATATAGTTTTCATCACCAGGTAATAAGTCGCCAATACGACCAAACAAATCATCTAGTCTCACGAACCCAACTGCAGATATCATAGCCCCGAGTTTTGCGATCTCTATATCGCCATAAGAAGATTGTGCAGCAAAGATGCCACCATAACCCACGTCAAGGATCACGCCTCGGTCGAATGATGAGGGGTCAAGATTCAATTCATTGCCTTGAATACTGGCGATATCAACCGTCGTCGTCATCAACACTCCGTCTGGGAATTGAATTGCAATACCCATCAATGGCGGAAGAACAGTTCCATCATCAAATGCGTCAGGCATCAACGAGTATGATAGATCACCATAATAAACACCTTCACTAGTGAGGTAATTTGATAGGTCATTGTTTAAAAATAACTCTGTTAGTGCATTGATACCTAAACCGGGTTCAGAGTTACTAGGCCCTGAAATGAATTCAGTCTGAGATTCAATGCGTTGGGCGGGTACCGCAATAGTCAAATAATCAGCATCTGTTGGTAGATAGGTTGTTCCTGAATCTAGCGTAATAGCGCCAGACAAATCGTTCACTTTAAACGCAAAAACCTGTGTGCCCTCTGGCCAATCGGCAGGCATAGAAACTTTGAAACCGTAGGGCAGTTTTTGAAAGTTTACGCCGTCACCGAAGCTAAACCTAGCTTGAAACACGCTACTACTCTCTGTTTCTGGGTTGAGATAACTCACAAAACTCGGTGTAATGCCATTAGGCATCAGGCGAATACTTGAATCAACCGATTCGCGTAAATCGCCATTCGACTCTAAAAGTCGAACCTCAAAATTTAGACCAATTGGCGGTAATTATTGAGCCGTTGAGAGCGTATTAAAAAAACCATAGCGTGTCGTCGCATTTTGATGGAAGGTTAAAATTTGGCTGACTTTATTACCCTCTTGTTGCAACAAATTGAATTCAACTATATTGCTAGTTGATCCACCATAGAACGTTACATTCTCGATATGTAATCGCCAACTATCAGCATTGTTTATCACAAACTCTACTTGGGCAACACCCTGCGCATCGAAAGCATTCTCAGGCAGCTCAATGGCAAAACTTCCTTGTATGGCATTGCCTCGCTTGTCTGTTGATTCAGCAACTGACTGCGCAACGATGGCCTGACTGACCTTCAAAAATAAACTGCCCTCTGGTGTCGGTTGCAACTCACCCGTTCGACTGTATAAAAGAGTACCCCCCCCTAACATCGAAGCGCTTAACAAATCGTCTTGGGCGCTATAGTTGATGCCACTCACCACTCGGCCAAATTGCACACCGTCATCTAACTCAGCAATATTCATAGGCTCAAAACTGACTGGCATACCTACATCGTTAAGCTCAGAGGAATACAACCCGTGCTCACCTCCGATGACTAAAATATCATTATCTGAACCTTGCCCTGGAAGAATAGCCAAGCTCGTCGGACCATAAAAGTCGTTAGGTAAAACCAATTGATTTAAGCCAACCGTTTGGGCGTAAGGTAATCGAGTGGTTTGGCCATCATCACGATAAATGACAAGCGCGGCGCCATCTGAGCCTTCAGTCGGTTGCAAGCTATCCCCACCGGCAAAGACATTATTAAATAGCGTATGACCCACCTCTAACCAGTATGCGGCTTTGAACTGCCCCTGCTCATCAACGGTATGAGCAATATCACTGATGCCATAACCAGAGGTTGTTAACGGTTTAAGTGCAATACTACTTAAAAACGCTTGATTAACGTCAGCCAGGGTTGCAGGTGGTTGCTCAAGTAAAACAGGGTTCCGATACCAAATTGTCGATTGACTATCGTTTGAATCCCAACTAACGGCAAAAAAACTGTCCCAGAAGAATGGTTTTGCTGCACCGGATTGATCAACAAACGCCTCAGAGCTGCCTAAATCAACAGCGGTGAACAATATCTTTGCATCAGAATATGGGACTACAGGAACCAGTCCTAGCGTACCGATCTCACCAGCTGTTGTTAGATTTGACTCATTTGGAATAAATGTTTCATATAAACCTGACGCACCCGCAAACACGATATCACCCTGCTTGAAAGGATTGGTCGTAGCAGGGTGAGAAAACTTTGCCTGGCCAGATAATTCCTGTAGGGGTATATCTGGATAAGCCTGCGATAGTGCATACATTTCAAGCAATTGAACCGGTTGCACAGAAGTGCCTTGCCAGTTAGTTAGCAAGCTTAATACTTGGGTCTGTTGTATATCACCCCGTTCATCTAAACCAAATGAGTAAACTTGACCAGTAGACATGTACTGTTGAGAATTTAAATAAGCCCAACTTAAAGAGCTCGGATCATTTAATTCAGCACCATCCATCAAAGCAAGCTGACCATCGCCAGCCCAAACGTTATTCATGTAGGCATCACCAAACTGGCCGATAGACGATGCATTGTCTTGAAAAGAGCTTACAAAACTGTTGCTTCTAGCGTCCCACGCGGAAGCCATTACCTCAAGGCTGTTCAACCCCTGTGCATTTAAAGACGTCCAACTTAAACTTGAAGCGTCTTGTTCCGACCCAGACAGTAACCAAACACCACCATCGTCTGACTGAATGAGCATGGGCCCTGCAGAAGTCTGAATCGCCACACCGGCTCTGCTGTCAGCATGTGGAGCACCCATTAACAAACTATCGGTAACAAGGGCATTATCTTGATCTGCGTACGGGCCAAATACAGCTTCGAAACTGTTCTGATCAAATTGCCCACGAACTAGACCGCCAGTACTATTAAAAGGTTTTTGACCATCAGGATGCTGATCTAAATACTGATTTCCACCCACTAAGACTGTCTCTAACGTCGGGTCATTAGGGTCAAAAAGTAGTGCGTAATTTCCGTAATCAACAAGGTTGATGGCCTGATCACCGCCCGCTTTCAGTGAGAAATCTAAAGATTTAAAACTGGACACTGCGTACTCACTCGTGACGATCAATCTATCAACATGTGTTATGTAGTTTGGTTGGAATGAAGGAGCTGCATATTTGAACCACCCCAAGAGCACAATTTGTTGGGTTGAGTCTAAAGGGTTTTGAGCAACAGTAATGCGGCCTAGTAACTCTCCGTTATCCGAACGCGTTTGTCGAGTTTGCTCCCAATCTGGACTCGTTACAGAAACAATCTTCTCAGTAGTTGAGTCATAGGCATCAACATACCCAGCGCTCAGTGTCAAAAATACTGCAGAGTTGGCCGATGCAGCTGCTGATGAAAGCATACCTCCGTCTCTTTCAGCAATCTTTTTTTGTTGAGTTATTTGCCCTAAGTCATCTACTGCAAACTTAATGACGCTGCTAATAAATGGTTGCGGTGAAAATTCACCTGTAGAAAATGTCGCATAAAGCCCATCGTCTTGCCACCACAATTCACGCACATTTGATCTAGCTGCTTTGCCTGACTGTGGTGATACATCTGAAGAAACTGGCAACCAATCAACCGTTCCGTCTGATTGAATCTGACCAATCTGCAAAGCATTTCCATTCGGTGTGTAATCTTTGAAGTTACTTGAATTACCACGACCGACCACTATAAACTGACCATCAGGTGATATCGCTACTGCGGCAACACCTTGAGCGCCGTCATAACCCCAGAGGTCAGACCCAGACGGCTCACTTATCCAATTCCAAGTTGTATCCCACGTATCTGTTTGATAGTCATAGCCCCGAGAATAAAGCCCACCATTAGCTGTTCCAGCATAAAGATAGGCATCGCCCTCATTGGTAGATCCGTCTATGGGGTTTTGCTTCAACGTCAATGCATTCGTTGCACCCGATACAAAAGTCGTGCCAAACATTTCTTGAAACCCGAGCCGGCCGCTCATTGCATCTCTAATGACACTAGGTTCAAGAGGTGTCCACTTATTAGGCGCAATTGACATGTTTTAAACCCTTTATAAAAAGTGGACCCTGCCGCCAAGACAAATATCAGGTCAATTGAAGCTGTAACTTTTTCCTGATATGCAAATGGTCGGCGTTGTCCCGTTTTTGCCTTTTCTTTGATTCAGACGTTAAAGGAATTAGTCATGAGGCGCAAGCGTAATGGCTAATTCCTCTACTGAACGACCAAACTTATTTAAAATCATCGCATCACCACCCAGCCCGTCTTGTAGACTACGTTTGGTGTTTTGTAATTCAGCGCCTGATGGGGTCGCTCATTATTAAACAAACTCATGTCGTTCGTCAATCCGATCGTTAACTCACCCAACGTACGGTAACCATTCAAATAGATGTCCTCATGCTTCACGTTGTCAGTCGTTAGTAAATGCCACGCTTAAGCGCCTTAGCAATCTTTGCCATTCATGGTGAAAAAGATGTCGATATAACGTTAAGCCTTGACAATTTTCTAAGCTTATTGAGCTACCGGCGTTTTTTACGGGGTGCGTTGCGGGCCAGAAAATCGTAAAGCACGGGGGGAATCAACCGCATTAAACGTGCCACCCAACCCATTTGCCAGGGTATAACAATGTAGCGGCGGCGGCGTTCAATCGCTTTTGCTGCTTGTCGCGCAAAAACATCTGCGGGCAGCAAAAAAGGCATGCGGTAAGTGTTCACCGCGGTCATTTCACTTTTAACGTAACCTGGCGCAATGGTGACAACTGAAACACCCTTGGGGGCCATTTCTAGGCGCAAGGCCTCGCAATAGGTTGCAACGGCCGACTTAGAGGCGCTGTAAGCCCCTGCGCCGGGCAAACCGCGTACGCCTGCTACGCTGGCAATACCAACCAACCTGCCTGAGCCTAACGCCACCATATCGGGTATAAAGGGTTCAAATGTGGCAACCGTTGCTAAAACGTTGATGTCAAATATTTCTTTAAAGACTGCAAAATCGTCTGTCGATTCAGTCAGCGTGCCAGCGCTCACGCCAGCGTTAGCAATCACAATATCGACGGCACCGCCTGTTTGCTGTATAAAATCAGCTGCAGCTGAGTGTAAAGCATCGCGGTCACGCACATCAAGCAGATAGGTAAAGTGTTGGCCAGGCAAGCTTGCCACCACAGTCGCCAGCTCTGCTTGACGACGGGCGACCAAACCCAACACATAACCAGCTCGCGCATATTGAATGGCTAAGGCTGCGCCCAAACCACTGCTTGCCCCTGTAATAAATACGGTGGGCTGACGAATAGTTTCGGGGCTATTGCTTGGCCAATGATTCATGCAATGACTGCAATGAATAGACTTGCAAGCCACGGCCTTGGCGCAAATATTGCATACCTTCTACAGCCGCCCAAGCCCCGGCTATGGTGGTGTAGTAAGTTACTCGTGCTGCCAAAGCTTGGGTACGAATCGTGCGTGAGTCTGTGATGGCATTACGACGTTCTTCAACGGTATTAATAACCAATGAAATATCGCCATTTTTTAACATATCAACAATGTGAGGACGACCTTCGGCCACTTTATTGACGACGCTAACCGGTATGCCAGCCACCTCGATGGCACCAGCCGTTCCACGGGTTGCAGTAATTTTAAAACCCATTGCGTGCAGGCCGCGTGCAACATCAACAGCACGTTCTTTGTCTTGATTTTTGACGCTAATAAAAACACGACCTGAATCAGGTAGATTAACGCTGGCCGCTATTTGTGATTTCACAAAAGCCTCACCAAAGCTTTGGCCAACACCCATGACTTCGCCCGTCGATTTCATTTCAGGGCCCAAGATCGTGTCAACCCCTGGGAACTTCACAAACGGAAAAACAGCCTCTTTAACTGAATAGTAGTGTGGCACCACTTCATGCTCAATACCTTGCTCGTCAAGCGATACGCCCACCATTGACAGTGCACCAATTTTGGCTAGCTGCAAACCCGTTGCTTTTGACACAAACGGCACGGTTCGCGATGCACGCGGGTTAACCTCAAGCACAAACACTTCACCGTCTTGCACAGCAAATTGCACATTCATCAGACCCTTTACATTTAGGGCGCGTGCCATGGTAGCTGTTTGACGTTTGATTTCTTCAATAACATCTGTTGATAAGGAGTAAGGGGGTAAGCAGCAGGCTGAATCGCCCGAGTGCACGCCCGCTTGTTCAATATGTTCCATTACACCGCCAATGAAAACACGCTGACCATCGGCAACACAATCGACATCAACTTCAATGGCGTGATTTAAGAAATGGTCAAGCAATACGGGTGAGTCGTTGCTAACTTTAACGGCTTCGCGCATATAGCGTTCAAGGTCATTTTGCTCGTGCACAATTTCCATTGCCCGACCACCCAACACGTAACTGGGTCGCACCACCAAGGGGTAACCAATTTCGCTTGCGTGCGCCAAAGCTTCTGCTTCGGTACGCGCGGTACGATTAGGAGGTTGGCGTAAGTTAAGCTTGAGCAATAATTTCTGAAAGCGTTCACGGTCTTCAGCCACGTCAATTGACTCAGGGCTAGTGCCGATAATGGGTACACCATTGGCCTCAAGCGCACGGGCTAATTTCAAGGGAGTTTGACCCCCATATTGAACAATCATGCCAACAGGTTGCTCAACATGAACAATTTCTAAAACGTCTTCGAGCGTTAGCGGTTCAAAATAAAGGCGGTCAGATGTATCGTAATCGGTTGATACCGTTTCAGGGTTGCAATTAACCATAATGGTTTCAAAACCATGCTCACGCAAAGCTAAGGCTGCATGCACGCAGCAATAGTCAAACTCAATGCCCTGACCAATACGGTTGGGGCCACCACCCAACACAATAATTTTTTTACGGTCAGTGGGTTTTGCTTCACACACCTGCTCGTAAGTTGAGTACATGTAAGCCGTGTTCGTCGCAAACTCTGCCGCGCACGTATCAACGCGTTTAAAGACCGGACGAACGTTAAATTGATGACGTGTTTTACGCACCTCAGCTTCAGTGCTGTCGAGCAAAAATGCTAAACGGCGATCAGAGAAACCACGGCGTTTAAGCTGCCATATGGTGTCACGATCAAGGTCGGCAAGTGTTTTTTGCTCAAGCATTAATTCAATATCAACAATTTCTTTGATTTGTTCAAGAAACCACGGGTCAATATGGGTAAGTTGATGCACCTCTTCTAAGCTGAAGCCTTGCGCAAAGGCATCACCCACATACCAAATTCGTTCGGGGCCAGGCTCACCGAGCTCGATTTGTATTTTTTCACGGTCGATGGTTTTTTGATTTAAACCATCAACGCCAACCTCAAGACCGCGCATGGCTTTTTGAAACGACTCTTGGAAGGTACGACCAATGGCCATGACCTCACCGACTGATTTCATTTGCGTGGTGAGACGCGAATCAGCTGTTGGGAATTTTTCAAACGCAAAGCGTGGAATTTTAGTCACGACATAATCAATCGTCGGCTCAAACGAGGCTGGAGTAGCACCCCCCGTGATTTCATTTTTGAGCTCATCAAGCGTATAACCCACGGCAAGACGTGCCGCTACTTTTGCAATAGGGAAGCCGGTTGCCTTAGACGCCAAGGCTGATGAACGCGATACCCGCGGGTTCATTTCAATAACGATCAGGCGACCATTTTTAGGGTTGACCGCAAACTGAACGTTTGAACCCCCCGTATCAACACCAATTTCACGCAAGACCGCAATCGATGCATTACGCATGATTTGATATTCTTTATCGGTCAAGGTTTGGGCTGGTGCGACGGTAATTGAATCGCCTGTATGCACACCCATGGGGTCAAGGTTTTCAATTGAGCAAACGATAATACAGTTGTCAGCGCTATCGCGCACGACTTCCATTTCGTATTCTTTCCAGCCTAATAAAGACTCTTCAATGAGCAGTTCACGAGTCGGAGATGCTTCAAGGCCTCGACGGCAAATGGTTTCAAACTCTTCGGCGTTGTAGGCAATGCCGCCGCCACTACCACCCATGGTGAAGCTTGGCCGAATAACAATAGGAAAGCCACTGGTATCGGTAAGCTCAGCAATTTGACGCTGAACATCGTAGGCTTCTGCAAGGCTATGTGCCACCCCTGATTTGGCAGACTCAAGCCCGATAGAAGTCATGGCAACTTTAAATTTTTGGCGGTCTTCGGCCTTTTCAATGGCATGGGCATTGGCACCAATCATCTCGACGCCATACTTTTTCAAAACGCCTTGAGCTTCTAAATCAAGCGCGCAATTTAGAGCTGTTTGCCCGCCCATGGTGGGCAACAAAGCATCAGGCTTTTCAATTTCAATGATTTTTTCTAAGACTTGCCATGTTATCGGTTCAATGTAGATGACATCAGCGGTTTCAGGGTCGGTCATGATGGTTGCAGGGTTGCTATTAACCAAGATGGTTCGAAAACCCTCAGCTTTTAGGGCTTTACACGCTTGTGCGCCTGAATAGTCGAATTCGCAGGCTTGACCGATAACAATCGGGCCAGCGCCAATGATAAGAATACTTTTAATGTCTGTACGTTTAGGCATAGGGCTCTTGAATTATTTCTGCTTGGCCATGAGACCAACAAATTTGTCGAATAACGACACGATATCGTGGGGGCCGGGACTGGCCTCTGGGTGCCCTTGAAAACAAAAAGCAGGGCGGTCGGTTAACTCAAAACCTTGCAAGGTGCCGTCAAATAATGAAACATGAGTGATTTTGGCATGCTTGGGTAAACTGCCCGCATCAACCGCAAAACCATGGTTTTGTGCTGTGATGTGCACTCGTCCCGTAGCAAGCTCCTGTACTGGATGGTTTGAACCGTGGTGACCATTTTTCATTTTGATGGTGCGGGCACCAACGGCTAGACCCATAATTTGATGACCCAAGCAAATACCAAAGGTGGGTATTTTTTGCTCAAGAAACACACGGGTAGCGTTAATAGCGTAATCGCAAGGCTCTGGGTCACCTGGGCCGTTTGATAAGAAAATACCATCTGGTTTTAAAGCCAATGCTTGTTCAGCCGTAGTTTGTGCCGGGACCACAGTGATACGGCAGCCGCGTTCAGCCAACAACCTTAATATATTTGTTTTAACCCCAAAGTCGTAGGCCACCACATGTGGGCCGTTGACGGTGCTTGGCGCAAAGCCTTGGCCCAGCGCCCAAACCGATTCGTGCCAGTTATAGTTGGCCGTACATGACACTTTTTGTGCCAAGTCTTTGCCCTGCATACCGGGGAATTGTTTGGCTAACGCAAGCGCTTTGTCTACGTCTTGACCAACGTAAATGCATGCGCCTTGTGCACCACCTTCGCGCAAAATACGGGTTAACTCACGGGTATCAACCCCAGCGATCGCCACGATGCCATGTTCTTGTAGATATTCAGGCAAAGATTGGGTGGCGCGAAAGTTTGACACGCGCATAGAACAGTCTCGCACCACGAGGCCTGCCGCGTGCACCTTATTTGACTCAACATCTTCTGGGTTGACGCCCGTATTGCCAATATGAGGGTAAGTTAACGTCACAATCTGACCGCTGTAGCTAGGGTCAGTCAAAATCTCTTGGTAGCCAGTCATGGCCGTGTTAAAAACTAATTCTGCAACACTGTACCCCGGCGCACCAATAGAATGGCCATAAAACACAGAGCCGTCTGCCAGGGCTAAAATTGCTATAGGAAGTGCAGGTTGAGAGTTTTCTTTCAAACCCTCTGGAAAAATTGACGACAGCACGCTATTAAACCCCAGTTTCAAACCACATATTCAAACCCTATGAGTATAACCCGCTATGACCAATTTGCTTGAAACACTTCGCCAACATACTGTTGTGGTGGCAGACACGGGTGATTTTGAGGCGATGCAACATTTTCGCCCCACCGATGCCACCACAAACCCGTCTTTGATTTTAAAGGCGATACAGCAAACAGCCTACAAACCCCTACTTGAGCAGTGCGTCAAGCATTATGCCCAAGCACCGCTTGATTTGCGTGCAGACCACTTATTGGTGGCCTTTGGTGAGCAAATTTTGCGTATCGTGCCCGGTCGTGTTTCAACCGAAGTGGATGCCCGCCTGTCTTTTGACACCCAAGCGACTGTCGAACGAGCCAAACGTTTAATTTCGCTTTACGAAGCACAAGGCATTGACCGCAATCGCATCTTAATCAAAATTGCAGCCACCTGGGAAGGCATACAAGCCGCGCACCATCTCGAGTCGGTTGGTATTCATTGTAATTTGACGCTGCTTTTTGCCCTTGAACAAGCGATTGCCTGCGCCAATGCCCAAGTGCAACTGATTTCACCTTTTGTCGGTCGTATTTACGATTGGTATAAAAAATCAGCCGGCCCCTCTTGGCAAGAAAACAAGAATGCCGGGCTTCAAGACCCTGGGGTTGAATCCGCTTCACAGATCTATGCCTACTTTAAAGCCCGAGCTATTCGTACAGAAATTATGGGGGCTAGTTTTAGGAATATTGGTCAAATTATGGCGCTATCAGGTTGCGACTTACTCACGATCAGCCCTGAACTGATGGCTGAATTAAAAGACAAAACAGTCATTGATTTACCCGGTTTTGAACACACAGGCCAAGCCCGACTTGATGCTGATTATGCACAACAAAATGCCGGGTCTGATGTAAATGTTTCAACTGAATCAGCATTTCGATTTTTGTTCAATCAAAATGCGATGGCAAGCGAAAAATTATCTGAGGGTATTCGTGCGTTTGTGGCCGACTCAATTAAGCTTGATGACCTACTTCAGTAAAAAAGGAAAGTCATGCAGTGCATTGAAATAGGTGTTGATTTAAACGCTTAGACCGCTGATGCTTGAGCTGATATTTAAAAGCTAACGGCCGTTGGTGCTTAAGAAGTCGGGCGCCGTTCCATGAGAGCCCAAGCAACGGTACCAGCATCAACGTATTCAATTTCACTGCCGGCTGGCACACCCCGAGCTAAGCGCGTAACGATTAGGCCTTTAGTTCGCAGTGCATCACCTAAATAATGTGCTGTGGTTTCGCCTTCTGCAGTAAAGTTTGTTGCCAAAATGACTTCTTGCACCACACTGTCAGTCGCTCGAGCCACCACACGCTGAAAATCGAGCTGCTGTGCCCCCACCCCTTCAAGTGGCGCCAAACGTCCCATCAGAACGTAATACAGCCCTTTGTAGTTATGCGTTGATTCAATTGAATTTTGATCAGCCGAAGTCTCAACAATGCAAAGTTGTGTCTGATCACGCTGGGGGTTTTGACAGGTTGCACAAACGGGCACTTCTGTGAAGCCATTGCAACGCTCACAGTGCAATAGGTTGCGTGCGGCGAGTGTGAGCGCGCTGGCCAAATTACTTGCTGCTTGCGGGTCGTGCTGCAACAAGTGATAAGCCATTCGACGCGCCGTGCGTTCACCGACCCCAGGTAATTGGCGCAGTGCTTGCACAAGGTCAAGCAGAGGTTGGGGTTCAGGCAACATTGACGACATGGCTTAACAAATGAACAAAATCATAAAATATACACTGAATTAGAATGGCAACTTCATACCGGGTGGTAAGGGCAAGCCTGCTGTGACTGTCGCCATACGTTCTTGCGATGTGGCTTCAGCTTTACGTAAGGCATCGTTGAAGGCGGCTGCCACCAGGTCTTCGAGCATGTCTTTATCGTCAGCCAAAAGGCTGGGGTCGATTTCTACACGCTTCACATCATGACGGCAATTCATAGTGACTTTCACTAAGCTACCACCGGCAACACCTTCCACAAAAATATCAGCCAAAGCATCTTGCGCTTTTTTGAGATTTTCTTGCATTTGCTGGGCTTGACGCATCAAACCTGCCATTTGTCCTTTCATCATTTGCTTTGTTTCCTTAAGATCAAACTGTTCAATTTAAAACTGCATTAGTTTAATGTGATTAGTGTAAGGTAGGCGGCACGGGTTGAATCGAGCCGGGTACAACTTGTGCGTCAAAGTCACGAATTAACGTTTGCACAAACAGATCTTGTGCAACAGATTGCTCAGCCTGTAACTGCCTCACTTGCTGGGCTTTTTCATCAATATTGTGGGCTGACACCCCTGTCGTCAGTTCACCCACCGTAATAGACACGTCAACGTGCGCGCCTAAAACCTGCTTGAGTACAGCCAACAGACGTTCAGCATGCAGGCCTTTTGCAAGGGCTTGGGTGGGCACTCGAAGTGATAATGCGTGCGGTTGAACTAAAAGGCATTCTGACTGGCGCGCCAACTGTAAAGCCATACCACTCAAAGGTAAAGAAGCGACAAAGCTTGGCCATTGATCAGGTTTAGATAGCGAGATGGGGTCAACTTTTGTAATGATTGTCGAGGTTGAAACAGGCACTACTTCAACGGGTGTTGATGTTGTTGGTGTGGTTGGTGTTGGTGTTGCGCTTGAAACAATTTCAACAGGGTTAGTAGGCTTATGACTAGTTTGGCTTGAAGCGACCGATTGTGAGCTTGGGGGCTGTGAGCTTGCTGATGCCAAACTAGTTGGCTGAGCCTTAAAAGCTTGCGCTAATGTGCCACCACCCGTTACTTTCCCACCAACGGGTGCAGGTGAAGCTTGCCCTTCACACAACGACAACATGCGTAAACACGTCATCACAAAACCGGCATACTCGTCTGGCGCAAGGGTTAATTCTTGACGGCTATGAACCGCGACGGTGTAGAGCACTTGCACCACATCAGGGGGAACCGTTTGCGCCAAACGCTGTATGTCAGTGTAAACAGGATCTTCAGAATCTATATTGGAAGGTATACGTTGAGTAATGGCAATGCGCGACAGTAAAATGGCTAAGTCAGCCAAAGCGGTTCGCATTGAGAGGCCGCGTTGCGCAAACTCATCTGCAATTGCCAAAATATCGTGCGGCTTTTGTTGCGCTAAGGCATCGATCAATCGAATTAAGTGGGTTTGATCAACGTTACCCAACATCGTACGCACCGCGTCTTCAGTCATATTGCCAGCACTAAAAGCAATGGCCTGATCGGTTAACGACAGCGCATCGCGCATCGAGCCTGCAGCGGCTTGACCAATCAGTTTAAGTGCTGCAGGTTCAAACTCAACCCCTTCAGCCGTCAACACTTCATTTAAATGTTCGGCCACAGCAATAGGTGGCATTTGCTTGAGATTAAATTGCAAACAACGCGACAAAACCGTAGCAGGAATTTTTTGCGGGTCGGTTGTTGCCAAAATAAATTTGACATGAGGTGGTGGTTCTTCGAGGGTTTTCAACATAGCGTTAAAAGCATGCCCACTGAGCATGTGCACCTCATCGATCATGTAGACTTTAAAACGGCCTGAAGAAGGCGCATAAACAGCCTGTTCAAGCAATAGAGTCATTTCATCAACGCCGCGATTTGAGGCTGCATCAAGCTCAAGGTAATCAATAAACCGGCCTTCGTCAATTTCAACGCAAGCGCGACAGGTGCCACAAGGCTTGTCTGTGATGCCTTGCTCGCAATTGAGCGACTTAGCCAATAAGCGTGAAAGCGTTGTTTTACCGACACCCCGTGTGCCCGTAAACAACCAAGCGTGGTGCAGGCGTTTGGTGGCTAAAGCGTGGCTCAGCGCACGCACCACGTGATCTTGGCCAATCAGGGTTTCAAACGAACGGGGGCGCCACTTACGCGCGAGAACAAGATATGTCATAAGCCCTGTAAAACTTTAAAGCTTGGGTGGTCTACAAAACAAAATATGGCGAGCCTGACTTCGGCACTGACTCTGCACGACTATGGCTGCTTCGTTCCCGATCTGACCAGTTTCACCGCCGAACCATGCGAAGGGGCCCGCCTTTGATATTCTAACAGGCGTCTGGACCTAAACCTAGGGCACGGCCAAAACCACTGTAGGCGACCAAGGCAGCCAGATATCATCTTTCGGAAAATACAAGGCCGCGCGAGCTGGGCGACCGTCAATAGCCTGTAAATAGCGACAATAGCGTTCCAATTGCGCTTGGTATTGCGCCATCATGCGCTCTGCAAACACGTCAAGCATCTCGTCTTGCCCTCGGCGACTGGTTTTGTAGTCAACCACCAACCAGCCCTCATCATTGAGAATAGCCCAATCAAGAACTGATACACTCGCCTCGTCATCAACCAAGGCCCACTCAGCGCGTGCATGGGTTTGGCTCAATAACCATCTACCTCTTTCATGTTGCAACATCGCCAATAAAATATCGATCACTTCTTGGGTTGCACTGTGACGCATCGAAACAGGCATACCCCTTAAACCTAACTGACGTGCAATCGTGGGGCGAGCTATTGCAAAGGTTGCCAAGGTCCAATTCGGTAAAGCACCCTTCACAACGGCCGCAGCGAGCCAGGCATGCACAACCGTACCCACCCATCTTTCACCTGACACTTGGGCTGACCAAGCCGCCGCCCCAAGTGGGTTGTAGGCGAATGTTGCCTTGCTAGGCTGAACGACCAAAGGATACTTGCGTCGGGTGAGTGTAGGGCCTACCCAGACCCGTGAAGACTGTTGTGCAATATGGTCAGGTTGCTCATCGTGTTGCCGCTGCAACACGTCACGCACAGCAAGCAGAACATCTTGCGGGCAAAACGGCCATAATCGCGACAGTAGCGTCGTGGCACTGGGCGGCTTGATTTCACCCGTTTTTTGATCAAGCATCACTTGGGCGACCAAATGCAAAACCGATTGAGCTCGAGTCGCCGCCACATAAAGCAATCGGTCTACTTCGTAGTCGCTACGACACGCTTCAAGGCGACCTAAGTATTTTGAAATAGAGTCTTGTTCTTTTTCTAAATACGCCTTAACAGGGCCAAACACAATGGCGTCACCTAACTGATCAACTCGTACTAAGGGGGCTGTGTCGCTCTTGGTTGCACGGTGTATGCCCATCAAGATGACGGTTTCAAATTGCAACCCTTTGGCTTTGTGCATGGTCATCACTTCAATCGCCCGACCACTGGCTTCAGGTTGCGCAAACAAGCGTGATAAACCTGCTTCAGCCGCATCGATATCGAGTGTGCCATGCTCGGCCATTTTTTCTACAAATTCAAATACAGCTTGGGCATCACCCAGTTCCGCGGCATCGTCGACGACTTTATCTCCCTCAAGCTCGTGCCAAGTTTGTTCAAGTTTTAATGCGAACGGTAAATTGATGCGTTCAAATGCGTTGCACATTATTTGGGAAACCGACAACCAACGCTGCCATTGATCGTTTTCTATCGATTGAGGTCGCATTGAGCCTGGGGAAACATCTTGTAAAGCACGATGCATAACACTACGAACAGTGCGTTTGATGTTTTCACCCGCCAACAACTGAAGCAAGGTTTTTAAGGTTAGCCCACACCAACGTGCGCGTAATACCGCAACCCAAGCTGCCCGATCACCTTCATGAGATAAAGCACGTGCGAGTTGAATCAAATCAACCACAACCGATCGTTCGCGTAACGGCACCAGCTCAACCGCGCGACAAGGCAGACCGTTGCTGCGCAAAATGCGCAGCACATCGCCAATGTGTTTTCGAGCCCGCACCAATATGGCAACCGGATGTTTAGCGTCGGGGTAGGCACGCCAACCCGTTTGAGCAAGCTCAACGACACATTTTATTTCGTCTTGATCGCTGATTAAGGCATGCCATTGCACGGCTGGTTCAACTGTCGGTGGTAAAAAGGGTTCTGATTTGGCATAAGAAATCGCTCCAACTGAGGGGTCGTCGTTTTTGGGTAAACACTGCGCAAAAGTTTGGTTCACCCAATCAACAATGCCTGACTGCGATCTAAAATTGGTATTCAGTTGCAGCAACTCAATTTCAATGGCGTCACTTAAGCCCTCATCTCGCGCATTTAAAAATAATCGAACATCGGCTTTACGAAAACGATAAATAGACTGCATCGGGTCGCCCACTAAAAATAGCGTGCGTCCATCACCTGGCAGCCAACCTGCAATGAGTTTTTGCAATAACTCGATTTGACTTTGACTGGTATCTTGAAACTCATCAACCAAAATATGCTGAATTTGTGAGTCAAGTTTGAGCAATAAATCACTTGGGTCTTCACTTGAACCCAACGCTTGGTTGGCGCGCTGCGCCACTTCAATAAAATCAACCTCACCCGTTTGAGCAAAAGCTGTCCATAAGGCAGCAGTTGCCAATTTTAGGCACTCGAGTTGAGCATGAAGTACTAACCATTGCGCATCGGTTAAAATCGGGTTAGGTGCGTGACGCAACGCCACCAAAGCATCAAGCCAGTCTGTATTGTCGGTCGTACCAAAGATCCTAATCCAACTTTCAAAGCCATCTTTTTGTAAAGATTTGGGTGGGCAGCCCATATTTTTATTGATCGTTTTACGCAGCGTATTTGATTCAATTAGCACGAGTTTGGCAAGGGCTCGCCAAGCCGGTAATTGATCAATTTCAGATGTAAACGTACCGGCATACCAGTCACATAAAGCGGCAAGCGGGTTTGGTTTATCTACGTCTTGGGCTAAGCACTCTGCTGCTTTTTGTGCAATCGGTTGCAACGAAGGCTGCCAAGTTGGGGGCAGACTTTGCAACAATCTCTCAATGTCATATTGCACAAAACGTGCCAAACTTTGATTGATATCTTCGCGACTTTGACCATGATGAATCAGGGGTAACCACTGGTCTCGCTTTGACAACATTAACGCCAAGGCTTGACAGGCCGTTTGTTGGTTAAGGTCTAGATGCTCAAGCAGTGTGCACACAGCTGGGTTTTGCACCATGCCAACGGTTTGCCGTGCTGCAATCATGTAATAACGCATCGGGTCGTCACAAATACGTGGCATACCCCCTAACGTTGAAAGCCATGGCATTTGTCGCACCAAAGCAGCGCAAAATGCATCAATGGTTCGAATACTCAAACGCGCGGGGTGCTTTAATAAATACCATTGCTGTGTTTCATCGCGATTTAAGGCTGCACGCGCCAAACGCCAACTTTCTAGATGGTGCCCCGGTTCAGTAGGCTCAGGTTGTTGCGCCAGTGCAAGCTTTTCAAGCACGCGTGCATGCATTTCAGCCGCGGCTTTACGGGTAAACGTAATAGCTACAATCTGCTCAGGCTGATTCACAAGCGCCAACAATGCCAATATACGATCGGTTAAGAGCTCAGTCTTGCCCGACCCAGCTGGCGCTTGCACAATGAAAGATCGCGTTGGGTCAACTGCTATTTGACGCTGATCAATATCGGAGGGCAGTCGTTTAGTCATTTTCGCCCCCGGCTTCATCATCTAACTCATCAGATGAGTCTTGATCAATTTCGTGCAACCTCAGTAAAGCTTTTATGTCACAAAACATTAAATCGTTTATTGAACCTGACGTATTGCGAGCATCACCCGCAATAAAGGCATCAGCTATGTTGATTATTTTATGTTGCAACCCGTCTAATGCAAGCAGCCAGTTTTGAGTTGCTGTGTGCTCGGTCGTCGTGTGCTCAGCTACTATTTGTTCTGTGGTCATCAACTCAGGCGAAACCGTATGGGCAGCAAACGGCCATTCTGTAGCATCATAAATTTTGACGCCGGGTAAGCCTACATCATCAACACTCAAACCTGCTGTTTTAACTTGATGCGGTTTAAGTTGAGCCAATACCAGCGCATGAATAGCCAACACCGTTGGGTGTTGCTGTTGCCACGCGATTGAATAAGTCAGCAACTGATTTGAAATAGGCTGGGTACGTAACCATTCTTTTTGCAAATTGTTGGGTATGTAACCGGTTTTGTAATCAATCACTACATAACCTCCTTGCTCTAATTGATCAATACGATCAATTTGTAAGGCAAGCTGAAGGGGCCCACGAATAAATTTAAATGTTTCTTCTGCAGCCACATTGGTATAAGCGGCTCGTGCAGCATCAAACATGCACCAAGTCTGCACAATATTTAATGCCCGTTCAACATGCATGGCTTGTAACTGAGCGGGCATACCTTTTAATTTTTGCTGGGCTTTTTCAGCTACCACAACACGTACGTTAGTCTGCCAGTCGGCTTGTTGAAACTCTGCCTGTAATACGGCTTGGGTCGGGTAGCGAGCAACCAATTCTCGCATCACCGCATGTACAAAATTACCTTGCTCACTAAACGGTCTGGCTAATGCATAGGGTTTTAATGCATTCACGCTTAATCGATACTTAAAGAATGCCCACAAGGGGTTGCGCGCTTGCGTTTCGAATAAACCCACACCCCCTTTGATATTTTCTTCGGCTGTAACCTGAGGCACGTCGTCGTCAGCCCAAACCGACATCTCGATCTGATGAAATGCACTTGAGCTTAAATAGGTATCAGCTTTGTTTAAAGATTGATTAGATCGCTCAGACAACACATTGGTGAGAAACGGCGATGGTCGCAATTGACGTTCACCCGCCTGTTCAGGCCAGCTCAAGACAATACTAGGTGCACACTGCAACAACGTGTTAAATATTTGTTCAGCCCATAAGCGCTCACGCTCTGGTGTCGCACGCGGTGCTTGAGCAGCAACCAAAACGGGAAACGGAATGAACGGATTAGGGTTCGGTGTTGCGGGCAACACGTCATCATTAAGCCCCATCACCCAAACAGCGTGCCATCGACCACCCTCTGCTTCAAGTAAGCCCAGCACATCTAAACGGGCAGCGGGATCGCGCTGCGGTTGAAATGGCGATTGCCTGACCATACGACTCATTAAACCTAAGGCTTCAGTAGCCAACATAGGCTCAAGTATTTGATCGAGTGCGGTGAATTTTTCAAATTGCTTATTAATCGCTTGCACCACTTGATACGTAACCGAGTCAAGAGGCGTATCACCTGGAAAGCCCAGCGCAGAGAGCTGTTTACGCCACAGTATGGTCCAGTCTAATGCTGAATGTTTCTGGTTTTTCACAGCAGACTTGAAGTCATGTGTCACATCTAGCGCTGTTTGCCAAGCTTGGGCAAGTTTAGGAAGCTGCTTCAACTCGTGATGCCAGTCAGTTTGTGTGACGTTCATCATGTCGCGTTGTCGCCATGCGCTGTCAATCAATGCACGATCAGCGGCTTCACTGGCATGGCCAGCACAAAACCCTTGAAGCAAGGGTTGGCCCACTTGTTCAACCGATACTTCGAGGCCACGGCTCGCTTGCATCAACCAACCCAACCAGCCCAAAGCCGCCCGCATGGCAGGCCAATCTGCTAAGGCTGGGGCGACTGCCACGTTAAAGGCAAAATGTTGATCACGCTGAACGTATTGCAATACACTGCTCAACACACGCTTAGCGTGCGGCGCATCAGTTTGTAAGTTGGGTGCAATAATCGCAAAACGCCCGTTTGGGCGGTTACTGAGTTGCTGGTGAGCCCACAGTGCAGCGCGCTGCCACTCGTCAGACGCGTCAAGGCAAGAAAAGGCCACCACCTTGGGTTCGTCATAACTCGGTAACGTTAACTGCATGATAACAACGCCCTGCTGCGTCAAGGCGTTGAGCACAGCCAAATCAGCCAGCGACCATTCCGTAAAACCTAACAAAACAATCGTTTGAGGTAAATCAACCGCACCCGTTTGAATCAAATGTTCAATAAGCGGGGGAAGTTGCGACGCATCGATTACCTGCTTACTTTGTAAGCGCTCAACATAGCGGTCTCGCCATATTTTAAATTGCTTAAACTCAGGCGTTTGTTGGTGTGCTGGCACGTCAATATGCCAAGCCAACATCAGCCCGTGTGCGCTGGCCGCTTGTTGCGCTGCGCGGTACACATCGAGCAGCGGGCGATCGGCCTCAATCTCTTCAATGATTTGGGCCCACAAGATTTGACTGCTAAAAGCATCAACAACCGTCGATACCGTGTTGATATGTTGTGATTCGGTGTTAAGCCCGACATCAAATAATAGTTGTTGCAACCAAGCAGACCAAGGCGCAATCGTGGGTAAAGCCCGTACCTTGGTTGTGTCAGGCTTAAAGTATTGCACCAATTCACGCGCGGTTCGGTTATTAACCGTCAGAATATGGGTATGATCAAGAGGTTGTTCAAGCAACGCTTGAATGGTGAGCGAAGGCCAGCTAGGCAATGTCATAACCTAGCAATTAAAATCCGCACATTGATGCAATGGTCTGCCAATTAATTCGCACGCTGGGCATCAAGTAACCTAAAAAACCGAGTGCCATCACAGCGACGAGTGAAACCCAACCCGCCACCCGCATACCTTTAGAAAATTGTAACGGTTGAGTCTGTGAGGTTCGCTCTACTGCAGTTTTAATAACCATGACTGCCCTCTTTTTATAAGCACTTATACAGGCTGCGCAATTGGAGACTGAGCAATAGGTTGCTCTTTGATAGGCCAGCATAACGCTCCTGCAATTAACGCTAAAGCAATACCTAACCACCAGACCATATCGTAACTACCTGTCACAGCTTGTACTTTTCCACCGAGCCAAACGCCAGTAAAACTACCCAATTGATGCCCTAAAAACACAATTCCAGATAAGGTTGCAGCAAACCTATACCCATAGATTTGACCAATTAACCCCTGCGTTAAAGGTACGGTACCCAACCAGAATACACCCATCCAAGCGGCAAAAACATAAATAACGAAGGGTGTGAGGGGCATAGCCATTAACCACAGCATACCCACTGCGCGTAAGGTATAGATAATGCTTAAAAGGTTTTTCTTACTATAGATACCACCCAAACGACCAGCGCCGTAAGAACCAAAAACATTAAACAGCCCAATTAAGCCAATCGCAATAGCACCCGTGCTGGCATTTAAACCCCCATCTGTTACAAAAGCAGGCAAATGCAATGTAATAAATGCGGTGTGAAAGCCACACACAAAATAACTTAAAAAAAGAAAATGAAAGGTGGGGTGATGAATGGCTTGCCCAATTGCTTGCTTCATTGATAATTGCGGCCCTGAACCCAACGTTTGATCGGGTCGGCCGCGCATATACCAAGCCATAGGAATGGCCATGGCTAAAAAGACCGACAAAACCCAATATGCGCCAGACCATTGAAATGTATCAATCAAAAGCTGCCCTGTAGGCACCACTAAAAACTGACCTAAAGAACCGCCAGCACTGGCAATGCCCATGGCTGTGCTTCGCGAAGCCGGTGGCACCACACGAGCCACGACAGGCAAAATCACCGCAAAGGTCGTGCCGGCTTGACCTAAGCCCACCAAAACACCAGCTGACATATAAAGTGAAAAAGTATCGGTCGCCAAACGCGTACCGACCAAACCCAGGGCATAAAATAACGCGCTGAGGGCAATGGTACGACCTGCCCCCCAGCGGTCAGACATCATGCCAGCACCGATCGCACCAATACCCCAAATAAGATTTTGAATGGCAAACGCCATTGAAAAAACTTCACGCGACCACCCATGGTGTAAACCCATAGGTTGCATAAACAAGCCAAAAGTCGCACGTGTACCCATTGCCATCAGCACAATCAATGTACCGACAATAATGGTGCGATTCATGTTTTCTTGTTGTGTTTGCGTCGCCATAGCATGCCTTAGATTTTTCATTTTGATTGTACAACTGCAAGGCGGCTCTTAATATCTTGGCTCTTGATATCTTTTTGGCGCCGCCGGCACGAATCGAACGTGCGACTCCCTTCTTAGGAGGAAGGTACTCTATCCACTGAGTTACGGCGGCCAATACTATGAATTGGCATATTTTAGCGCGTCAACCACGTGGGTGATGTTGAGCATGCAATGATTTGAGTCTTTCACGCGCAACGTGCGTATAAATTTGCGTGGTCGAAATATCAGCGTGGCCCAGTAATAGCTGTACAACTCGCAAATCAGCACCATGATTAATTAAATGGGTGGCAAAAGCGTGCCTTAAAACATGCGGTGAAAGCGGGGCATGAATGCCTGCTATAAGCGCATATTTTTTAACAATCAACCAAAACGATTGGCGCGTCATGGCCGCGGCACGGGCTGTCACAAATAACGCTTGACTGGTTTGCTTGCCTAACAAACTTGGGCGAGATTCATTTAGGTACTTTGTAACCCAGTGAGCCGCCTCGGCCCCCATCGGTATGAGCCGATCTTTTCCACCTTTACCTTGCACCACCCGCACGACCCCATCTGTTAACGATATGTGGTGCACGGCCAAACCGACCAACTCAGAGACTCGCAATCCCGTCGCATACAACACTTCAAACATAGCCCGATCACGCAAGCCAAGATGGGTGTGGCGATTGGGAGCATTCAAAAGCGCTTCAACTTGCCCTTCAGTCAATGTTTTGGGCATACGAACGGCTTGTTTAGCCGCTGTAATACGCAAACAAGGATCAGAATCAATACGGCCCTGACGACGAGCCCACAGATAATAGCGACGCAACGAAGCCAAGCGACGGTTAGCGGTACTTGCACGGGTCAGCTTCGTTTGATCAGCGAGCCAGTTGTTGATTTCGACCTCTGTTACCCGATCAAGATCAAGGCACTCGCGGTCAACGCACAACCAATCAACAAATGCCTGCATATCACGACGATAAGCTTCTAGCGTGTTTTGCGCCAAACCGTCCTCAAGCCAGAGCGACTCAATAAAAGCATCTAATGAGGGGGGGGTAACTCTAGCACTGGAAGTCGCCTGATTTCTTGACACGAAAACGCCTTATTTTAAAAATTGCGCCACAATGAGGGCATCAATGACTGATTGTGCACTTGTCAAAACAAAATTATGAATGTTGCTTTACTGGTTTTACCTGACTTTTTACTGATTTTAATCGGCTGGTTGCTTTTCCACCGGTTTGGGTTCGATCGTCATTTTTTTATTGGTCTTGAGAAACTAATTTATTACGTAATGTTTCCTGCTTTGCTTTTTCAATCAATTTTACGATCACCCATTTCTCTTGAAACCGCTAGCGACTTATTTTTAGCCACACTTTCCGTCATAGCCGTTGGGGCGGTTCTTTCGGCCTTAGCCAAACCTTTACTTAAACCCAGTGCAATCAATTTTGCCTCATCAATGCAATGCGGTTATCGCTTTAACACCTTTATTGGTTTATCACTGGCCCCAGCCGTTGCAGGCGTTAGCGGACAAGCCAAAATGGCTTTAGTGTTGGGGTTAGCCATACCCGTTGCGAATTTTGTTGCTGTCTATACCTTGGCGCATCAGCAGGGTAAACGTGTTGGCTTGGAACTGTTGCGCAACCCGTTACTGGTTTCAACCGTACTGGGGTTAACTTGTAATTTTGCTGGGCTAACACTGCCCGCTGCAGTCGATACATTGCTGGCCCGACTCGGCGCAGCAGCCATTGCACTTGGTGTGATTTGTATCGGCCCCAATCTGAATTGGCAAGGCTTGCACCAGAAAGCTGGGCTGGTGCTATGGATGGTCGTCGTTAAATTAATGCTTTTACCCATTGCCGCTTGGCTGATTGCGCTCACATTTGGGTTGGGACCAACTGGAGTACAGATCATGGTGCTGTTTGCCTCACTGCCCTGCGCAACCACGTCTTACTTACTCACCGTGCGTATGGGTGGCAATGCGCAGTTGGTCAGTGCGCTAGTCACTGTTTCGACGTTATTCAGTGCCATCACCATTCCCTTCTGGATGTCATGGGTCGCTCCCTGAAGAGCCCCATAGCCTGGCCCTTAGCCCCCACAACCCCAACCAATTTTCCTTAAAGTCTCTATATGACTCTGAACCTTCCAGCACCTTTGGTAACTCAGCCTCTAACACTTGGAACGCCTGAAGACACAGATGTGTTGGGGCAAAGGCTAGGGCAAGCCCTATTAATTGAGGGCTCTGGCGGGGTTATTTACCTTCAAGGTGAGCTTGGGGCCGGTAAAACAGCACTGGTGCGGGCCTTACTAAGGTCTTGTGGCGTTCAGGGCAGAATTAAAAGCCCTAGTTACTCTCTACTTGAAACTTATAAAGTTTCTAGCTTATACTTCTATCATCTTGATTTTTATAGATTTAAAAATCCACAAGAATGGCAAGAGGCAGGCTTCAGAGATTTATTTTATACAAACGCAGTTGTTTTAATTGAATGGCCTGAAAAAGCTGAAGGTTTACTGCCTCAACCAGACTTACAAATTAATTTGTTTTACGAGGGTGAAGGGCGCATTTCAAGACTTGATGCGTATACACAGAGAGGGGCAGCATGTATAAATCACATCAACCTGCAGCGCAAGACCTAGCTCAGTCAAAACTGTTTACGCGTCGTCGCGTCCTTACAGCGGCTGGCACCCTCTTGTGCTTACCTGTATTTCCTAAAATGGCTATGGCAGCTACCGTGCTTGCAGTTCGCACTTGGCCTGCTAGCGAATACACCCGCGTGACACTTGAGCTCGATAGTGAATTAAAAGCTGAGCACTTTACCCTTGAAAACCCGCATCGTATTGTGGTTGATATCAGCGGTCTTGATATGAGCCCAGCGCTAGGCAAGTTAGTCAGCGACATTAAACCTGACGACCCTTACATTCAAGCACTACGCGTCGGTCAAAACCGCCCCGGTGTCGTGCGTATTGTGATGGATCTTAAACAAGCCATTGCCCCACAAGTCTTTACGCTCAAGCCTATTGGTGATTATCAGTACCGCTTGGTGCTTGATTTATACCCACTCGTTGCACAAGACCCACTTCTGGCTTTTCTAAAAGATCAACCCACGCTCTCGGGTGACGACCCGCTGGCTAAAGTATTGAGCGAATTAAACCGTTCATTGCCCCCAACAGCTTCAAATGAACAACCCATCGTGCCCCCCTCGCTAGCGCCTGAAACATCATCAGCTTCAATTGCGAGAGCCAAGCGAGCCGGTCGTCGTCGCATCATAACCGTCGCCATAGACCCCGGTCATGGTGGCGAAGACCCTGGTGCAGTAGGCAAAGGCGGTACACGCGAAAAAGACATCGTGTTACAAATTTCTAAACGTTTAAAAGATAAAATCGATAGGACGCCTGGTATGCGAGCATATCTCACGCGTGATGCTGACTACTTTGTACCTTTGCATGTGCGTGTTGAAAAAGCTCGTCGTGTTAAAGCTGACTTATTTATTTCTATACATGCCGACGCCTTTGTGCGACCCACTGCAGGTGGTAGTTCAGTTTATGTCTTGTCTGAGCGCGGTGCCTCAAGCACCGCAGCGCGCTGGTTAGCCAAAAAAGAAAATGCGGCTGATCTGATTGGTGGTGTCAACATTGGTGATAAAAATAAACAGGTCGCCAAAATCTTGCTCGATTTATCAACCACCGCACAAATTAAAGATTCAATTCACGTGGCTGACGCTATGCTCAACGAACTTGAAGGGGTTTATCGTTTACACAAACCTCAGGTTGAACATGCTGGCTTTGCCGTCCTAAAAGCCCCTGATATGCCTTCTGTTTTGGTTGAAACATCATTTATTAGCAACCCAAGTGAAGAACGCTTACTGCGTAGCAGCACTCATCAAGACAAGATCGCATTGGCTTTGCAACGCGGAGTTTCTAAATTTTTCACCCAAAACCCCCACTTGGCGATGGCAGACTAAACCTATCTTATTCGGCTGGCTTCTACAATGTCATGATTCAGGCTTAAAGGCCTTACCTTTGACGGTGCATTACGCCATGTCCGATAGAAAATCGATTTGTGCCTTACCCGACTTGCTCATTAGTCAAATTGCAGCAGGTGAAGTCATTGAGCGGCCAGCTTCAGTCTTAAAAGAACTGGTTGAAAACGCCATTGATGCCAGCGCGCAAATGATTGAAATACGTCTTGAGTCTGGCGGCATTCGTCGCATCGCGGTGATTGATGATGGCAGTGGCATACCCCCTAACGAATTAGCGCTGGCCCTCACGCGCCACGCCACCAGCAAAATCACTTCGCTACCTGAGCTTGAATCAGTGGTTTCAATGGGTTTTAGAGGTGAAGCCTTAGCCTCTATTGCTGCCGTTTCTAAACTCACCATTACATCGCGTACGGCTCTTGAGCCTCATGCTTGGGCGTTAACACGCCAAATGCCGCAACCCCAGGCGGCATCGGGTGCTGTGGGCACATGGGTAGAGGTCAAAGACTTATTTGACGATGTGCCCGCTCGACGAAAATTTTTACGGGCTGAAGCAACAGAACTAGGGCATTGTGTCGCTACATTAGAACGTTTGGCCTTAGCTTTTCCAGACATTGGTTTTAGAGTATTTAATGGAGATCGAGCCATTAAAAACTGGTTACCGGGCTCATTGCTGCAACGCATCGATCAAATTTTGGGTGAATCTTTTGTTCAAGACGGTTTATTAATAGAAAACCACACAGGGTTGTTACGCCTGACTGGTATGGTGTCACGCCCAACGGCATCAAGGCCTCGGGCTGATCGGCAGTTTTTATTTGTGAATGGTCGACACGTTCGCGACCGTACTATTTCACATGCTTTACGCAGCGCCTATGCTGATGTTTTACATGGTGATCGACAACCAGCCTTTGTGCTCTTTTTAGAGATTGAACCGAACTTAGTCGACGTTAATGTGCACCCGGCCAAACACGAGGTACGGTTTCGCGACAGCGGCGCCGTACATCAGTTTGTTCAACGCACAGTGTCACACGTTATTGCACAAGGTTCCGTGGCACGAGGCGATGCTACAGAACCACAAAATCAAACTTTAGCCAGTGCGCCGCTTACTCAACCCTACTCACCCAACACATTCATACCCACTCAATCACGACTAACGTTGAGCGAACCTTGGTCAGGCGGCTTGAACGCTGCAACCCGGCCACCCCTAGCTAGCAATACTTCACCCCATAACGCCTGGGTTCCGGCTCACGCCCCATTGATTAACGACGTCAACACTGTACAACCTGAATGGCCACTGGGGCGGGCTGTTGCTCAGATTCATGGCGTGTATATTTTGTCTCAAACCCACCAAGGCTTAGCATTAATTGATATGCATGCTGCCCACGAACGCGTGGTGTATGAACAATTAAAAATCGCCTTAGAAGGTCAAACGATACCCACTCAAGCATTGCTGGTGCCCGTCATCATGTCGGCCAGCGAGACAGAGGTCGCGCTTACCCAAGAACATCATGCAAGCTTTGAAAAAATTGGGTTCGAATTATCGCCAGCAGGCCCGCAATCAATTGCCATAAGGGCAGTCCCTACGCTGCTTGCCAAAGGTGATTTAGAAGCACTCGCACGTGGTGTATTGAAAGACCTCGCAGAGGTGGGAGTTTCAGCGCTGCTCACTGAACAACGCAACACATTATTGGCTACCATGGCGTGCCATGGTGCAGTTCGTGCTAATCGCCAATTAACACTTGAGGAAATGAATGCGTTGCTGCGTCAGATGGAAAAAACTGAACGCGCTGATCAATGTAACCACGGCCGACCCACTTGGGTTCACTGGAAAATGAACGACCTCGACAAGTTGTTTTTGAGGGGTCAGTAAGTGATGGTTGCCACTGCAGATCAACCTACGCCAAACCCAATCGTGTGGTGTATCGCAGGCCCAACTGCCTCAGGCAAAAGTGCCGTTGCTACGGCTTTGGCACAACACTGGCCTGTTGAAATTATTAATGTTGATTCAGCCACGATTTATCAGCAGATGAATATAGGTACCGCCAAACCCGGCGTGCGCGAGCGTCAACACACTCCTCATCATTTACTCGATATGATTGACCCCAGTGAAAGCTATTCAGTCGCACGATTTAAAACAGATGCACAACATATTGTTCAAGAAGTCATCGGTCGGGGGCACATACCGTTGTTGGTAGGCGGCACCATGATGTATATCAACGCGTTGCAGCATGGTCTGCACGATTTACCCAGCGCCGATGATGCCATTCGTAAAGAACTTGAATTAGAAGCGTTAGCCAATGGTTGGCCAGCGATGCATCAACGATTAAGCCAAATCGATGCTGTGACAGCAGCCCGATTGGCGCCTAATGACAGTCAACGTATTCAACGTGCCCTCGAAGTGTGGCACACCAGCGGTGAGCCCCTATCGGCTTGGTTAGCCAAGCCCTTACCTCAATCTGCAAGCGCATTCTCAACGCGCCTGATTAGCCTAGAACCCAGCGATCGCTTGGTATTGCACCAACGCATTAAAAACCGCTTTAACATCATGATTGATGATGGCTTGGTCGATGAAGTGTGTACTCTGTTTGAACGTGGTGACTTAAACCCAGATATGCCCTCAATACGTTGTGTTGGGTATAGACAAATATGGGCTTATTTAATACACGAGTTATCACTTGCTGATGCCCGTGAACAAGCCATTGCTGCCACACGTCAACTGGCTAAACGTCAATTGACGTGGTTGCGTAGCATGCCCGAGCGCACTGTGATTGATTGTTTAGATGCCCACGCACCTGCACAAGTGATTGATACATTAGCACCACATTTTAATAACCAGCTTATTTAAGTCGCTTCGGTTGAATCATTAGTGTTAAACCGCTTGGTTAAATAACCTGCCGTTAAATCACTATGGTTTGCACTGCATCAGGAGCACACGCCTTAATGTGACCTAGGGTATAAACCCTCTCACCCTGTTCCGTGAAGGCCTTGGCAATGGCTTCAGCTGCTGTAGCAGGCACCACCACTACCATGCCAACACCGCAGTTAAAAACGCGGTGCATTTCATTGTCGGCCACGACCCCTTCTTTTTGTAGCCAGGCGAATAAGGGGGGTAGTGCCCACGCATCACGCGCGATCTCAGCTTGCAAGCCAGGTGCCAGAATACGGGGTACGTTATCAAGCAAACCCCCACCGGTAATGTGAGCCAAGCCTTTAATGTCTTGTTTAAACTGCGCTAAAACCGACAACACCGACTTCACATAAATGCGAGTGGGTGCCATCACCACATCGCCCAAAGGTTGACCATAAAAATCTTGCGTTGGTTTGGCTTGTGTTCGCTCTAGCACTTTGCGTAGCAAGGAATAACCATTTGAGTGTGCCCCACTTGACGCCAAACCCAATACCACGTCACCAGGCACAATTGATTTTCCATCAATCAAGGCTGATTTTTCTGCAGCACCCACTGCAAAACCAGCCAAGTCGTATTCACCCTCTGGGTACATACCCGGCATTTCAGCTGTTTCGCCACCAATCAACGCACAACCAGCCAACTCGCAACCGCGAGCAATACCCCCAACAACTTGTGCGGCCACATCAACCGAAAGCTTGCCGCAGGCAAAATAATCTAAAAAGAACAAAGGCTCGGCACCTTGTACCAAAATGTCGTTAACACTCATGGCAACCAAATCGATGCCAACCGTATCGTGGCGTTGCCAATCAAATGCGAGCCTCAGTTTGGTGCCTACCCCATCGGTACCTGAAACCAAAACGGGTTCGCGAAATTTTTTAGGCACCTCAAACAATGCACCAAACCCCCCAATGCCGGCTAAAACACCGTCACGCATGGTGCGGGCAGCCAAAGGTTTAATGCGGTCAACAAGAGCCTCACCAGCGTCAATATCAACGCCCGCATCGCGGTAAGTAAGAGAAGTGGGTTTAGAAGTCATATAAGGCGCCAATATGGGACAATTGCGGATAATAAAACCC
>Ga0209284_10000715_pt1 | contig 53791 bp, 53 predicted proteins | sample FRY03_FD_187211 | JGI IMG/M metagenome (GOLD analysis project Ga0209284, IMG submission 187211) | Freshwater microbial communities from Lake Fryxell liftoff mats and glacier meltwater in Antarctica - FRY-03 (SPAdes) (version 2) | ecosystem: Environmental > Aquatic > Freshwater > Ice > Glacier...
CTCATTTCGATACTTATCCTGAAACTGCATAGAGAAGGACTTGCACTGAACCTGATTACAAAAATACTTGTCATTGGATTTGGAGCAATTCATATACTTCAAATTTTTAGACTGGACCTGCTTATCGATTTGTTATTTGCCTTTGCAGCAATCATACTCTCCTTTATATTTCCTTATTTGCTTTTGAAAAAGAGGTATGGATTTGTATATAACTATATGATTCATCTTGAAATATATAGCGCCGCAGTAGTATTGACATATACTTTGTATTAAGCCATAATTTCTTTATGTTCATCCAAAAAAACTTTACCCCAACAAATCTCGTGAAAGAGGATTACATCACTCGAAAGCTCTGTGCGAGAGACGTGTACCTTGACTACTTTGCAGTCATATCGAGTATCGACATAATCCATAAAACACGTGGCGGAACATGGCCAACTCCAGATCTTACCATTGAAGAAGATCTCATTGACTTGAGTTGGCACCAACGAGAGTTTGAATCTAACTCATCTTTTGCCTTCACCATTATGAACCTTGATGAAACAGAGTGTTTGGGATGCATCTATTTTTATCCTCCAAGATCTGAGATGTCGGATGCAAAGAGTGAAGAAGGGTTTGATGTGAATGTTTCTTGGTGGATTACGCAAAAATTTTACGATCTTGGAAAATACGATCAAGTCTGTTGGGATATTCGAAAGTGGATTGAGAGCTCTTGGTCTTTCAAACGAGTCTACTTTTCAAATATCAAACTTCCAAGCGGGTTTTCAAAGGAGGTGGATGTGAGCTAAACCGATATCTTCACAATTGCATACAAAATACTTCTCTCTTCCAACTTCAACAGAGCTTCGTCGCCCACTTTTTTCCTGAGTAAAACCTGCCCGAGAGGGGATTGATAAGATAGTAATCCTTTTGAAGGATCAGATTCATTTCCTCCAACAATTTGATAGGTGATTTCTATCTCACCTTTTTTTAACGTGACAGTGCTTCCAATTTCAACAAACTCAGACTGAGACGCTTTGACAATCACCGCACGATTCAAGAGCTTTTGCAAATATCGAATCCGGCTATCGGTCTGACGAAGACGCTGCTTTGCGTATTTATACGCAGCATTCTCACTGCGGTCACCCATCTCTGCAGCTTTGGCAAGTTCATTCACATATTCTGGTCGCTTTACCTCCAAAGCGTCAAACTCTTCCTGCAGTGTCTTAAATCCTGATTGAGTATAAAAAATGGGAGATGGTTTTGGCATAAGTATCTACTTTGAAAAAAACGCTGGGTTAATACGTAGTATCTTGTCATCATTTTCTTGAGCTTTTCCCCTTCCATCAGTATTGCTCGTCAAAATGTATATAAACCCATCCGGACCGATCTGGACTGTTCTCAGACGTCCATACTCTTCTCTCAAATACATTTCAACCTTCTCAGCTTTTCCTGCTTTCAATCGTACTCGATACAATGCTGCTCCGCGAAGTCCAGCAAAGTATAAGCTATTCTTGAAATACGTTATTCCACCGGGTGCCCATGTGTCATCTGCACCCGACTGAAGAATTGGCGACGTCATACCAACTTTTGACTCATCACCTTCAATCACTGGCCATCCATAATTTGCTCCAGGAACAATGAGATTCAGTTCATCAAAGCCTGATTGAATCCCGCTTCTTCCGTGCTCTGTTGCCCATAATCTTGCTTCATCGTCCCACGCAAGACCCTGAACATTTCGGTGACCGTAGCTATATACTGCAGTTCCAAAAGGATTATTGTCCGGGATTGATCCATCTTCTGAGACTCTGAGAATACTGCCGTTCAGCGAGTTTTTATCTTGAGCAGCGTCTTCATCTCCGCCGTCACCTGCTGCAATATAGAGATATCCATCTGGTCCAAAGGCAATTCTGCCACCATCATGGTACTTTGCTCCTGGAATCTCTGAGATGATAGGTGTTTTATCAGATAGTTCTGAGTTTTCAAAAACATACCGCTCAACTCTATTTTCGAGACCTTGTGGCGTTTGCGTGGTCAAATATAAATACAGGAAGTGGTTTGTTTGAAACTCTGGGTGAAGCGCCATGCCTAGGAGTCCTCCTTCGCCGATATGCTCGACGCCTGCGACAGGAATTCTTGTTTGATTGGTATCAATGTGAAGAAGGTTCCCCGGACGCTCAGTGACAAGGATTGAGTTATCTGGCAAAAATACAATCTCCCATGGGATCGCTAATTTTTCTGCTACAACTTCGATATCAACAGAGACTTCTTTTTCTGTCATGGTCTTTCCTGAATCTGTTAAAGAGGTAATGGTATCTTTTGAAATATAGCCTCCCAAAACTATCAGGAGCAATCCTCCTCCGATCATTAATACTTTATATTTTTTTTTCATAAGCTGTGCAGACAGTCAGTCTGATACAATGTCTTCGTATGATCCGTACAATCCAATCGATATTTAAGTTTATCACATATGCCTTTTTATTGTTTTTCTGCTGTGTTGGGGTGGCAGGAGTGTTTCTTGCCAAATACCACCCTGAACTTCTGACAGATCATATATTGAGATATTTTGTACAGCGACCTCCCTATCAAAAAATTGAGTTGAAAGGTATTGGAGTCATCGGTGACAGCCAATCTGATGAGTATAGATCAGATGATAATAGAGGTAGTAACTATTCAAATGCCACATTCAATTGGGTTGAAATTCTCGCTCAAGAACGAGGAGTTGATTTTGGTCCATGGTCATACTACGAGGAACCACGGCGACAAGGGTATGAATACAACTTTGCACGGTCTGGTGCAACAGCACAATCTATGATTGATCAAAATCAACATGTGAGTCTTGCAACATATGTCAAAAATGAGAATGTTAATGTTGTCATAATCTTTATAGGTGCCAATGATTATGCTCCTTTTATTTATGACAATCAGTATGATCAACTATACCGTGAAGAAGTGTCACCCGAAGATCTTTTTGATAAGCAAAACAAGATTGTTGCAAATATAGAGACTGCCGTAGAGACCGTGAAAAGATCTGGAACTCCACAGATTGTGATTGTCACCATTCCTGACTGGGGGAATCTCACAACGGTAAAACTCGCATTTCCTATACCAATGCACAGGTTTCGTGTCACAGAGGCAATTAAAACAACAAATGACAAAATAATGCAGATGGCTACGAAGTATGATGGTGTAACAATCATTGATATCCAGGAGTACTATCGTACCCTTCGAACATCAGAAAACGAGTATCAAGTCACTGTTGGGGGAGTATCGCTTGACCAATATCTTCCACAAAACAATCCACAATCTGCACTGTTGAAAGATGGGATACACTCGGGGACCATCCTGAATGGACTTCTTGCAAATTTCATTCTGAAAACAGTGAACGATAAGCTGACAACTCCCATCCCACTTCTCACAGATAAAGAAATATTAAGAAGTGCAGGGATAGAGTAAATACTTCGCTTACGCACGGATTTCTTGCGGGCAAGTATATTTGTGGAGTCATTCCCAAAGGCTCACGATTTGCGTATTCAGGAGGAAGAAACTCGGAGAGATATAATCCAAATATGCCCAACCTGCAGTCGAAGCCTATGTCCAGCTTGCCAAAGATTCAGGACTTGATCCGGCACAGATGGCGCTTGCATTTGTGAATGACCGTCCTTTCGTGACAAGTAACATTATCAGAGCAACAAATATGGAGCAGCTAAAGAGTGATTTTGCAAGCATTGAGATCACATTATCAGGTGATGTTCTTGAAAAGATTGATGAAATCCACAAAGCACGTCCAAACCCAATTAGTTAGTCTAGCTTGACAAATGCAAATCATTTGCATATACTAGAGTTATGAAAAAAATATTTATTTTCGTTCTACTAACCTTGATTATTGGATTTTCTAGTTATCAATACGTGACGAAAAAAACTGCCCGCCCAAGTGAAAATATTGCAAAAGTTTCAGCTACAATTTTCCCACTTTACGATATAGTGAGAAATATTGCCGGAGATGAAATTGAAACAGTGCTTATTCTTCGACCCGGTGCAAGCCCACATTCCTTCGATCCTTCTCCTGAAAATATAAAACTGTTGCAAGGTTCAGATACCATTTTCATGATTGGTCATGGCATTGATGATTGGGCTTTGCGTTTAGCTGAATCTGCAGGTGTGAGAGATCATACGATAGTCGATAAAAACATTAAATTAATGGAATTTTCCGGGTCAGATCATACACATGAAGGTGAAGAAATTATTGAGTCTGAGGAAGATCATAAAGACGAAGGAATAGACCCACACTACTGGTTGAGTATCGAGAATGCAAAAGGAATCGCAACTCAAGTAAAAGACGAATTAATTACAAGATACCCTACACTTGAAGATTCTATAAACGTCAACTATGCCAAATACATCGCACAACTGAATGAATTACAGGAATATTCAAAAGATCGAATGAAAGCTCTAGATAATAAAAATATTGCAACATTTCATAATGCCTGGAGTTACTTTGCTCAGGAAAATGGTCTAACAATTATCACAACTTTCGAAGAATTCCCCGGTGAAGAACCAACTCCTGAATATTTAAGTGAGTTTATCGAACATATTGAAGCGGATAAAATTTCTGTAATCTATGCAGAACCTCAGTTTTCAACGGCAACACTTGAACCGATTGCCAAAGATCTTGGTGTCAAAATTTCAGTTCTTGATCCCATCGGTGGTGTTCCTGGACGAGAGTCATACATCAACCTATTGCGCTATAATGGAATGAAGATCAAAAACCCTTAAACCATGAATACACTTCTCCAACTTAAAACCATTTCTGTAACATATCCTGGAGCCTCACATTCTTCAGTTGAAAGTATTAGCTTTTCACTTGAGCCTTACTCAATCACGGCACTCATTGGTCCAAACGGTTCAGGTAAGTCAACACTCCTTCGTGCAATCCTTGGCTTTATCCCGCACACAGGTTCTATTCAATTTAATGGAAAGCCCATGAAAGAACAGCTCCATCTCGTGGGATACGTCCCTCAACGATTTCAATTTGACACATCCTTTCCTATCACGGTTAGTGAGTTCTTGCACCTCTCATGTGCAGATCAAAACTTTGATCACGAGATTGAAGAGCTTCTCACGCAAGTCAAGATGGATGGAAAAAAGAACGCACAGCTTTCTGAGCTTTCCGGAGGGCAGCTGCAGCGAATACTCCTTGCCCGGTCGCTGCTGAGGGATCCGCAACTTCTCATCCTGGACGAGCCAGAGGCGGGGATTGATGCAGGGGGAGAGCAGTCATTCTACTCACTCTTAAACGAGATGGTGAAAGCGAAAAAGTTGACAGTACTCATCGCGACACACGAGCTTGATATCGTGTATTCATTTGCACGCCAAGTCGTGTGCATAAACCGAACGATGGTCTGCTCTGGCCCTCCTCAAAAAGCATTAAACGAAGACATGTTTACCAAACTATATGGACATGGGTTGCAATTTTACGGACATCATCACTAACCTATGGAACTTCTCATGCTCCCTTTTATGCAACGCGCGCTCATCGGCGGCATTCTTGTGTCTTGTGTCCTTGCGTACTTTGGCATATTTGTGATTCTCAGACGTTCTTCATTTTTTGGAGACGCAGTGGCACATTCTTCGCTCACTGGAGTTGCATTGGGAATTCTCCTTGGGCTGAATCCATTGCTTACCGCGATGCTCTATGCTGTCATGGTATCGTTTGTGATCCCGCTTCTCAGGAAAGAAACACGCCTCCCGATCGATACGCTCCTTGGGATACTGTTACCCGTATCAATGGCAGTTGGTGTCATTCTCCTTTCTATCACACCAGGGTATCAACCTGAACTCATGTCATTTCTCTTTGGAAGCATCTTGGGTATTTCATGGGGTAGTATTTATCTCATGATAGCCGTTTCTGTTGTTCTTCTCACATTTCTGCATCTCAACCAAAAAAAGCTTTTTAATATTTCATTTGATCCTAAGTATGCAACTCTTCTTGGAATACGCGTCTCTCGACTCGACATGATATATCACGCCGGACTTGCGATCGCGATTGTGCTTGGGATACAGCTTGTCGGAATTGTACTTGTGAATGCACTCCTCATCATACCCGCTGCGACTGCTCGCCTTTTTGCAACATCTCTTGCGACAATGATTCTGTATGCACCGATTATTGCTGCTGTCACAACTATCGGTAGTCTCGTACTTTCGTACTACCTCAACCTTCCGTCAGGACCCACGATTGCCGTCATGAGTGGACTTATATTTGTTGGGGCACTGCTCCTCAAGCATAAGGTATAATATCTCTTATGAATGTCACTCTTATCTGTGGTGGACCATCTTCAGAACATGAAGTTTCAATAAACAGTTCACGCTCAATCTTCGAAGCAATTGATAAAACAAAGTACACGGTTTCATTGTTGTATATTGACCGGGAGCTCAATGCCGCGTTTACCTTACTCCCAGATACATTCTCCATTCCAGAAGGTCAAGATCTCTTCAAGCCACTCCATATTGCAATCGAGACACATTTAAAAGAAACTGATATCTGTCTACTTGCTGGAATTCACGGAGAGTTTGTGGAAGATGGGCGTCTTCAAAATATGCTTGAGTATTATGGAATCAAGTACACGGGTTCTGAAAGTGCTGCAAGCTCGCTTGCCATGGATAAGTACCGTACATCACTTGTTGTGCAGTCGCTCGGCATTGTTGAGATTCCCAACACTATCCTAATTGATCTCGAAAAGGAACTTTCATATGAAGGACTTGAGTATCCTCTGATTTATAAGCCAAACACACTCGGTTCGACAGTTGGCGTACATATTGTAATGAGCGAAACTGAGTTAAAAAAAGCGATCCTCACTGAGAAAAAATCCGGTAAATATAGATTCGGACTTCTCCAAGAATATATTCAGGATGCACTCGAACTCACCTGTGGCTGCCTACAATCAAAGGATGGAACCTTTACGACGCTTCCACCCGTTGAGATTATTCCTCAAAAATCAACATTCTTTGATTACGCCTCAAAGTACGAAGAAGGGGGAGCCCTTGAGATCACCCCACCAGACCATATACCACAAGAAGACTCTGACAATATTTCTCAGCTGGCATGTGATATTCATGAACTGTTGGGATGCAAGACATACTCTCGTTCTGACTTTCTGCTCAAAGATGGAACGCTTTATTTTATGGAGACAAACACACTTCCTGGTATGACGAAGACCTCACTTATTCCAAAGGAAGCTGCGGCAATAGGTATGACTTTTGCTGAACTCATCAATTTCGTGATTAAAGAGGCATATACTGATGTGTAATTACACATTCGTCTTGCATTATCTCCATTCACCGTTTATCATGAGTACATGACTAAAAATGACACCCAAAGCAACTGTCCCAAGTGCAATGAAGCACTTTCGCCAGTTGAAGAAACCCCGACAGGAAAGAAGTTGCAGCGATGCTCCGCAGGCGCATGGAATCCTGAGACACGTCAGGTTGAAGGCTGTGATTATGTGAAATGGATTCAACCTGAGCCAGAAGAGCTTGATGAAAAATGTCCAAAATGTGAAGCACCTCTTGTCATGATGACCACACGAACAGGCAAAAAGATGAAGAAGTGTAGCAAAGGCGGATGGGATCGTGAAACTAAAAAAGCGACTGGATGTGACTTTGTTGAATGGTTCAATGGTACAAAGGAAGATATAGAAGAAAAATGCCCAACATGTGGAGAACATCTCGTGCTTGCGACTACTGCAACCGGAAAGAAAATGAAAAAATGTAGTACTGCAGGATGGGATCGTGAAACTAAAAAAGCCACGGGATGTACCTATATTGAATGGATGAACAGTAATCGCGGACCACAAGGTGCTAAGCCTAAAACAAACGGTGATGCCAACTTTCCTGAGTACGAGCAGTAATTTTATGTGCGTCATGAATGCCGCCACTACAATTGTTGAACTTACATGGTGTAGTGGTGCCATTTATGGCACTGATTACAGATATAGTATAGCGTCATGAATGCCGCCACTACAATTGTTGAACTTACATGGTGTAGTGGTGCCATTTATGGCACTGATTACAGATATAGTATAGCGTCATGAATGCCGCCACTACACATTTACTAACTATTTTTGTAGTGGGTCGATTCACCTGCCGGCAGGCAGGCCAAACATATTAATTCTGCTGTGGCACTTCATTGCACATATCCATATGAATACTGATTCAAATTCATATAAAGGTCTCCGACTCAAAAACTACGACTATCACAACGGTTGGTTCTTTGTCACAAACAAGACAAACTTCTCCAAAAATTATCTTGTTGGTGACATTCATAATCTAGTTCGCTCTACTCTTGTAAATTTAGCCATGAGTCTTGACGGGATTAAAATAGATTTTATGATGATCATGCCTAACCATATTCACGTAATATTGATGTTTCGTAATTCAAAACTGGATTTATCAGAGTTTTGGAGAAGGTTTAAAGCCCTCAGCACTATTGCTGTTAAGAAAACAGGCAGTATTGATTCTTCACTTTGGCAAAGGAACTACTATGAACATGTGATTCGAAATGAAGCTGCATTATCGAGAATTCGAAAATATATACAGGCGAATCCTTATAAAGAAAATTTACCACTTCGTGAAGTATATGAAGGTATTGCTAGAAATTAAGTAAGCGTCATAAATGCCGCCACTACAATTGTTGAACTTACATGGTGTAGTGGTGCCATTTATGGCACTGATTACAGATATAGTATAGCGTCATGAATGCCGCCACTACAAACTAACGCGTACATCGCATATCGTTGTTCTAAATAAACTGTAGTAATTTTATGTGCGTCATATTATATATTCATCACAATCGTAATCTCACCACGGTATTCGTTTTCGATCAACTCGCCCGCTTTCCCGTGGTAAATCTCCTCGAACTTTTTGGTAAGTTCTCGAGTGATTACAACCCTTGATTCAGGTACTATCTGATCAATGATCCTCAATGTCGCATGAATCCTATGAGGGGACTCAAATGCGACGAATGCGACATCTTTCATGATCTTCTTCACTTCTTGAAGCTGTTTTAACATTTTTATGAGATGTGACTCCTTCTTTGGCAAAAACCCGATGAACATAAACTGATCTGTCTTAAAATCTGTATGGAGAAGAGCAGTTGTCACAGCAGATGGTCCAGGGATGACAGTGTATGGGATACTGCGCGCGATGGCAGTCTTTATCAAAAGATAGCCAGGGTCAGAAATGACAGGCATACCAGCTTCAGATATAAGAGAAACTTCTTTTCTCTGCTCAAGATCAGTGATAATCTGTGGGAGTTTATCAAACTCTTTCTGTTTGTAGTACGAAATAATTCGTTGACCTTCAATTGGTTCAATTCCAAAAAGATTTTTCACCGCGTGGAGGAGCGTTTGCGCTGCCCTCGTATCTTCTGCTAGAATGATATCGGAGGAGCAGAGAGTGCGTGCCTGACGATAGGAGAGATCTTCGAGATTTCCGATCGGCACGCCAATAATATTTAACATCTCGCCTCCCATCTCCCATAAATTCCTGTAGAAAGGAGTCGGTTTCCCTGTGATTCTTTCAGAGTTAGTTCTCCATACTCAATACTTCCATCATACGGAGACATGATGTCTTCCAGAATATTGCCAAGCATCGTACTTGATGCAGAGATTGCATAGGCATTGATGAGAAAAAAGAGCGGGTTTTTTGAGAGAATCTTGCTACATTGTTGAAGAAGTACGGGCACATGTTTATAAAAATCCCATGGCTCGTTGTGTGGACCGTGTCCATACACTGGTGGATCCATGATGATGGCATCATATGTATTTCCTCGTGTCATTTCGCGCCGGGTGAATTTGACTGCGTCATCCAAGATCCATCGAATTGAGTCTCCTGGAAGTCCCGATGCTTTCATATTCTCGTTTGCCCACGTGATTGCAGGCTTTGAGGCGTCCAGATGTGTGACGTTAGCTCCTGCTTTTGCAGCGGCAACAGAGGCAATTCCTGTATATCCAAAAAGGTTCAAAACATTGATCTTACGCTTCGCATTGCGGATAAGATTCTGTGACCACTCCCACATCACAGCTTGCTCAGGGAAAATGCCCGTGTGTTTAAACGGTGTGAGTCGTGCGTTAAAGGTGAGGTCTTGAAAATGCACAGGCCAGTGCTCTGGAAGAGGTGCTCGTGTTACCCACTTGTCGCCGCTTTGATGTGCATCAAACACTGCATCTGCTTGTTGCCAAAGTTTTTCATCTGCATGTTTTTCCCAGAGAATCTGTGGATCTGGTCGAGCTATGGTGTACTGCCCAAATTTTTCAAGCCTCATACCCTCCCCCGTATCAATAAGCTCGTATTCAGGGAAATTTTTAAGTGTAAGATTTTTCATTGCCCTATTATAGCTCAATTGAGGAGATGAAGTATAATATCTTCATGCAGTTCAAATTACAGTCAAAGTACAAGCCTACTGGAGATCAACCTGTGGCAATCTCAGAACTCGAAGCTGGTATCAAAAAAGGACTAAAAAATCAGGTACTTCTTGGCGTCACGGGCTCTGGAAAGACGTTCACCATGGCAAATATTATTCAAGATCTCCAGATGCCGGCGCTCATCATATCTCATAATAAAACCCTTGCAGGTCAACTTTATCAAGAATTTCGTGATTACTTTCCTGAAAATGCTGTCTCGTACTTTGTCTCCTACTATGATTATTATCAGCCTGAAGCATATATGCCTGCCTCTGATACCTATATTGAGAAAGAAGCAGATATCAATGAGCTTATTGACAAACTTCGTCTACAATCATCGACAAATATTTTAACGCGAAAGGACGCAATTGTCGTTGCGTCAGTTTCATGTATTTACAACATAGGTTCGCCCAGTGAGTACGGAAAGTTTATGCTTGAGATTGCAATCGGTGATTTCGTTGACTGGAAAAACCTCGCACTCCGTCTGACCGAGCTCTTGTATGAGAGATCAGAGTTTGAGTTTAGTCGCGCTTCCTTTCGGATCCGTGGGAGCCATATGGATATCCATCTACCGTATCAAGATTATGCTGTCCGTATCATTGAAGAGTTTGGACGAGTGAAAGCGATTGAGCATATCGAGCCACTTTCTGGAAAGGTACTAAATAGTGCAGATGAGAGCGTCGTTATCTATCCGGCAAAGCTTTATATGGCAGATCCTGGCGCACTGAAAAATGCCGAATCACAGATCAGAGAAGACCTCCTGAAAGAGCATAAAAGCCTTAAAAAACAAGGAAAAAATCTGGAGGCCGAACGACTTTTGCGCAAAGTAAACTACGACCTCGAGATGATAAAGGAAGTCGGGTATGTCAATGGTATCGAAAACTACTCACGATACTTTGATGGAAGAAAACCCGGAGATCCCCCTCACTCACTCGTCGATTACTTTAAACACGCATACGGAGATGAGTTTGTGGTGTTTATTGATGAATCTCACATGACAGTCCCTCAGATCCGCGGGATGTACAACGGTGACCACGCGCGGAAAAAGACGCTTATTGATTTTGGCTTTCGCCTCAACTCAGCATTTGATAACAGACCTCTCAAGTTTGAAGAGTTTTATCGTATTCCGTCGAAACTTATCTATGTTTCGGCGACGCCGGACGAGTGGGAGATAGAGCAGTCCGAAGGGGCAGTTGTCGAGCAACTCATAAGACCGACTGGGATTGTTGACCCTGAAATTGAGATCAGACCAGCTATAACTGAGGTTGAAGATTTAATAAAAGAAGTTGCAGCACGTGCGAAACGAGGCGATAAAACACTTGTTACCACATTGACCAAAAAGACGGCAGAGGATTTGACAGAGTTCTTAAACGAAAAAGGAGTCCGCGCTGCATATCTTCATTCAGATATTCATACTCTTGAGCGGTCAGACGTCCTCGATAATTTGCGCAAGAATGAATTTGATGTTCTCATCGGTGTCAATCTTTTGAGAGAAGGACTCGATCTTCCTGAAGTCACACTCGTTGCAATTCTTGACGCAGATAAAGAAGGATTCCTCAGATCACGCACGTCACTAACACAGACCATGGGTCGTGCGGCACGCAATGTTGACGGAAAAGTGATCTTGTACGCCGACAAGATGACAAACTCCATGAAGACTGCAATTGAAGAGATTGACAGACGTCGTGCCACACAGGTTGCATATAACAAAAAACACAGGATTACTCCTCAAACCATTTACAAGCCCCTGCGTGAAAAGATCGCAGAACATGGAGAAGAGGATTATACGACGTTTGACAAGATGTGGCGAGAGTTTGATGTTGCAGCACTTGAGACGATCGAAGTTGAGTCGATGACACCCATGGATAAAAAAAAGATGGTCAAAAAGCTTGAGCGTGAGATGAAGAAGTATGCAGAGGAAATGAATTTTGAAGCAGCTATTGCGCTGAGGGATAAAGTGCGTGAGATGAAGGAGTAAGGAATGGATATATCTGTTAGTATGAATGCATAGTATGAATTCTCCACAAAATAAATGGACTGTTAGGGATAAGACTAAAAAATGATAATAAACAATTCTATAGAGTGGATATCGGTTTTTATTGAGACAATTTTAAAATTTCCTTTTGTGTTTGGTAATTTTATAATTTTTTTTGGGTCTTGGTACATCGCAAAAAAAGTTATAGAAGCGCATCTAAATAAACCAGCTAAGATTCTCATTCTTTTAATAATTTGTATGACTGCAGTCGCAAATATCTTCAACATCCTTTATTGGCTGAGTGGATACTTACTCCTAGATATTTATATTTTTAGTACTTCCTCTCAAATATTACGCATTGTAAAAGCTTTTCAATTTATGCCTAGTAATTCACTTTGGTTTTTGTTCAGTAATTTAACCATCTGGATTCTCTTTCCACCTATATTCCTTGGATATCTTATATTTCAGCGGTCACTCTCTTTTCTTTCAAAATACCTCATTGGATTTTCTTACTTGCTTATGATTGCCTCAATTTCCGCAATTGGAGCTATTACTATTCTTGAACAAGTAGTTTTTGAGCGTCAAGTATGTTTAGGAATTTCTTGTCCACCTACTTACCGTCTGGAAATAGAAACTAAAACACTTTATAAATTCGAAGATGCAGAATCACCTAATATTTCTTTATTAAGTAGTATAGATGAAAGCTTAATCTACACTCTTATTCCAGACTGGAAAAAAGAAACCCCTCCCTCTACGTCCTTATGGAGCGGACTTTATCTTACATCTCCTGATTTTGAGGGATATGACGAACGTACGTATCAGGTCAAAAATGGGGCAATTATCAGTATTATAAAATCTTTAGATGGCACAAAGTTAGAAAACTTTGGAATGGGAAATCAATTAAATTCTGAAGTATTTATTGGCGGAAAAGAGACTTACAAATCATTTTATTGTGGTCCCGACTGTGGACAATTATTTGTATTTATCAATGGAAATGAGAACTATGAAATTCATTTCGCTTGTGGACCGAATTGTAGCACTATCGAGGAGATGAAAAACCACCCTTCCTATTCAGAATTAGTAGAATTTTTAAACTCTTTGAAGCTTAAGGAAGAAAATATATTCAAAGAGGGACTCTAGTACGCGTATGGCTACTTTGCTATTGATCGCATATACTACACACGTATCTTTGGCGTGCGGTTTTGCACACACCTTGAATCTCTGTCCATTTCCGTGTAAACTTGTACCTCTTTCCTTATGATAAACACAATAACCGTCAAAGGTGCTCGTGAGCACAATCTCAAAAACGTAGACATCGAAATACCAAAGAATAAATTTATAGTATTCACGGGAGTTTCTGGTTCGGGGAAGTCTTCTTTGGCGTTTGACACAATCTATGCCGAAGGTCAACGGCGCTATGTTGAGTCTTTATCTGCGTATGCACGCCAATTCCTCGGCATCATGAACAAGCCCGATGTTGACCTTATCGAAGGACTTTCACCCTCAATCTCTATCGATCAGAAGACCGCATCTCACAATCCTCGCTCAACAGTTGGAACCATCACAGAAATTTATGATTATCTCCGTGTCCTGTTTGCGAAAGTTGGGCATCCTCACTGCCCAAACTGCAACATCGAAATCCGCAAACTTTCAGTCGACGAAATTGTGACCCGAATTGTTGAGATGCTTCAAAAAAAGACACTCGAGGATAAAATTAAGCCACATATTTTTCACATCTTGTCACCCATCGTACGTGATCGCAAAGGAGAGTTCCGCGATCTCTTTAACAATCTCCAAAGCAAAGGATATAGAAAGGCGCGCGTAGATAAACTTGAGTTTCCACTCGATCATGAGATCGATCTCATAAAGACCAACAAACACACTATAGAAGTGTATCTTGACTCATTGTCCATTCAACATAAGGACACAAAAGATCCTGTCTTTGCCGCAAACTTGAGATCCAGACTGACAACCGCAGTTGAGCAAAGTACGAATCTCTCAGATGGACTTGTCATCCTCGTCATGACAGATGAGGAACACCTCTTTTCAGAGAAATTTAGCTGTCCCAACTGCAATCTTTCACTTCCAGAAATCGAACCACGCATGTTCTCATTCAACTCTCCACTTGGAGCGTGCCCTGAGTGCAAAGGAATTGGAACTGTATATCGCGTTGATCCTGACTCACTCTTGAATCCAAACCTTTCAGTCAATGAGGGTGGCATGCAGCCGTACCCAAAGTTTTTTTATCAAACAACATGGTACATGCGCCTCATAAAGACCATGGCAGTACATGAGGGAATAGAACTCAACACACCAGTGAAGAAACTTTCTCAAGAATCTCGGATGATGCTCCTCCAAGGTACAGGGACAACGTATCTTGTTGAAGGAAAAAATCGCTTTGGGAAAGATACGACGATCGAAGAAACGTGGCATGGACTTGTCAAAGATTTGGAAAGAAGGTATTTTGACAGTGAAAGTGGCAATTCAGATATTGAAAAATATATGCATGAAGAGATATGTCCTGTGTGTGAGGGAAAGCGTCTCAAGAAAGAAGTTCTTGCGATCACGATCGATCAGCATAATATCTCAGATATCACCGATTGGTCTATTCAAAACACTATTAAATTTTTTAGCACTCGGATGTATGAGATTGTTGATGAGTATGAGCTACAGATCGCAACGCCAATTCTTCGTGAGATTGTGACACGGCTCACATTCCTTCACAATGTCGGATTGTCATATCTCACCATCTCACGTGCCGCACGCACGCTTTCTGGCGGAGAACTGCAGCGCATCAGACTGGCGTCCCAAATCGGAACTGGACTCACGGGGGTTCTGTATGTCCTGGACGAACCCTCAATCGGACTTCACCCTCGAGATGTTTCTGCTTTGATAAAGACATTGCACAATCTCAAAGATCTTGGAAATACTCTCATTGTGGTCGAGCATGATCAAGAGACGATTGAGTCAGCAGATTATCTCGTAGAACTTGGTCCAAAAGCAGGAAAGCATGGAGGAAAAATCACATTTACCGGCACTGTCGACGAAATTAAAAAAGATGAGAAAGCAATTACAGGACAGTACCTTTCAGGGAAAAAATCAATTCCTACTTCTCACCGTGAGTTGCAAGACAAACACGGTACGATAATCCTTCATGACGCAGAGCAGTTCAATCTCAAGCACGTGACTGTCCGATTCCCATTGAGAAATCTTATCGCAATAACCGGTGTTTCTGGATCTGGGAAATCAACTCTCATCAGCGAAACACTGTATCCTGCACTCAAACTCCATGTCGCAAATCAGTGGAATGACTCCGTCGGTGATTATAAACGACTTGAAGGATTCCAAGATATCACTCGTGTGTACCTCGTTGACCAATCACCAATTGGCAGAACTCCACGTTCAAATCCTGCAACGTATATCGGGATGTTTGATGAGGTCCGTAAAATTTTTGCTGAAACTGTCGAAGCTCGTTCACGCGGATACAAGCCAGGACGATTCTCATTTAATGTCAAAGGCGGACGCTGTGAGAAGTGTCAAGGAGCGGGCGTAATCAAGATAGAGATGCAGTTTCTCTCAGACGTCTACGTAAAATGTGACATCTGCGAAGGCAAGAGATACAATAGAGAAACTCTCGAAGTAAAGTATAAAGATATGACAATTTATGATGTTCTCAACATGACAGTAGATGACGCGGCAGACTTTTTCAAAAATCATATCAAGATCTATCACAAGCTCCACTTTCTTCAAAAAGTAGGACTTGGATACATCTCGATCGGTCAGCCTGCGCCAACGTTCTCTGGCGGAGAAGCGCAGAGAATTAAACTCGCAGACGAGCTTTCTCGATCAACGCGTGGACATACTTTGTATATCCTCGATGAGCCGACGACAGGCCTTCACTTTGCAGATGTGGAGAAACTTCTTACCGCACTCCAAGAACTCGTTGAGCAAGGAAATACAGTCATCGTAATTGAACACAATTTGGATGTCATCAAAAATGCACAGTGGGTGATTGACATGGGTCCAGAAGGCGGTGATAAAGGGGGAGAGGTGGTTTATCAAGGAGCACTTGAGGGTATCCTGAAAGAAAAAAGATCACATACGGGGCGGTATCTTTCACGACTTATGTAGACTCTCTTAACGATACACGTTACACGACACATGTTACACATAAATGACCTTCCCTCCACAAACGGCATCTATATATTCAAGTCTAACAAGACGCCGATTTACATTGGCAAATCAATCAATATCAAAGCCCGTGTCAAGTCACATATTGAGAATGCAAAGAATGATGCAAAGGAAGCAGCGATCATAGAGAACGCAGACACACTTGAGTATATCGTGACTGACTCTGAGTTCAAGGCACTCCTTCTTGAGTCTCACCTTATCCAGAAACATACACCAAAGTACAATGTCAGGTGGCGTGATGACAAAAGCTATTTATATATTAAGCTCACAAAAGACAAGAAGTACCCAAAACTTTCTATCACACGAAAAGAAGCATACAAACAGGCAATCTACTTTGGACCATTTGGATCAGTACGTGTCGCTACAGATATTCTCCGCGAGATTAGAAAAGTTTTTCCATTCTGCATGCAGAAACATGTAACTCAACGAAAATGTTTTTATGCAAAGCTCAAACTTTGCAACCCATGCCCAAACGAGATTGAAAAATGTACAGACAAAGAGTTGAAACGACAGCTTCAAAAAGAGTATAAAGCACACATTCGTCAGGTAAAACGAGTTCTTGAAGGAAAGACGGAGATTGTTATCGAGCGCCTATATAAGAGTATACATAGTCTCACAAAAGCAAAGAAGTTTGAGGAAGCAATTCCTTATCGCAACAGGTTGCTTCGACTTGAAGGAGTTCTTCTTCGACGGAAATTCGATACGGAAAACCTTGAAGAATATAACAAGTCAGAGAAGAGAGTCACGTCCCTGCATAAACTCCTCAGCACATATCTTGATATAGAGAAACTTGAGCGTATAGAGTGCTTTGATATGAGTACCCTTGCGTTTGAGTTTAGTACGGCATCGATGGTGGTCTTTACTGATGGCTTAAGTGATAAAAAAGAGTACAAGCGCTTTAAGATCAAAGGCGAGGGAGTTCAGTCAGACTTTGATATGTTCAAAGAAATACTTACAAGACGATTTAACAATGCATGGACTTCTCCTGATCTCATCATCGTAGATGGAGGTAAGCCACAGATCAGAGCAGCGCAAACAGTGCTTCAAAGTATGGAGATTGCAACTCCTCTTATAGGAATTGCGAAACGTCCTGACAGAATTATCATAGGAGATGAAACATTGAAAACAATCAAACCACCACGTCATCATCCTGGTTTTCGTCTTGTTCAGGCACTGCGAGATGAATCTCACCGCTTCGCGAAAAAATATCATGTGCATCTGAGGAACAAGAAAGTGGTATAATGAGACTATGAAAGACATACTCCTTATCGCAAATATAATTCTATCAATCGTCATTGTGGTTCTCATTCTCTTGCAAGGCAAGGGGGCAGGACTTGGCAATGCATGGGGCGGTGGGGGAGAGATGTTCCAATCTCGACGCGGTGTTGAGAAAATTACATTAAACCTGACGTACTTTTTGGTATTTATGTACTTCGCTCTTTCAGTCGCGAATTTCTTTGTACAATAATTCATGCGGTTCAATACAAAACGTCTTCGATATATACAATGGGTGACGATTGCATTTGTAAAAAAGAATATGCAGTCGCTCCTTCTCAGTTTTTTACTGAGTCTCCTTGGGATCATCGCTGTCGTTTCATTTGCCCCGTATGTCATAGACCTTATCACGATAAAACGTGAGGTAATTGGTCTTTCAGGAAAGTACACCGTTGCCTCACTTCCAGATGAAGTCGTATCAAAATACTCCAATGGTCTCCTTCATGTAAATGATAAAGGCGAACTCATCCCTCTTCTTGCTGATTCATGGGAACCGCTTGATGGAGGAAAGGAGTATCGATTTCATATTAAGAAGGACTTGATCTGGAATGATGGGACACCGTTTACTGCCAGAGATATTTCATATAAATTCAAAGACGTTGATACTGTCGTTGACAATGACTATCTCCTGACGTTCAAGCTCAAAAAGCCGCTCGCCATCTTCCCAAACTTCCTGACAAAACCGATTATCAAGCCGCCTGTTATTGGTGTGGCTGGTCTCTATACCGTAAATCATATCAAGGTTAAAGAAGGCAATGTTAAACAAATTCAGCTGACTCCAAACCAAGATGGTGCTCCCGTCTTGATCTATAAGTTTTATGACACAGACTCAAAACTCATACAAGCGTACAAGCTTGGAGAAATCACACAAATGAGTACCAATAAATCAAGCGTCGCTGACGTCTTTAAAAACTGGAAAAACTCTCAAATTGAGACAACTGTTGACTACAGCAAAGTTATGGCACTTTTTTACAACTTCAATAATCCACTTCTCAAAGGCGAAAAGGATTTGAGGCATGCGATCGCTGAGTCTATCGATCGAACTGCATTTGAATCTTTTGGCGAACTAAGCACGGGACCACTGCCACCAACTTCATGGGCATACACATCGAATGTCAAATCATACGCATACAATCCAAATGTTGCTTCAAAAATCATAAAAAAATATATCGAAGCATCTGGTGCTGCAGAACTCAAACTCAGTACATATTATGACAATCTCACAGCAGCTGACGAAATTCGAGATAACTTACGAGATGCGGGATTTAATGCAACTGTCGAAGTGTTGGCTGGAAATCTCCCCCCAGATTATCAACTTTTTCTTGCACAAATTTCACTGGGCAATGATCCAGATCAGTACTTTTTTTGGCACTCAACTCAACTCACGGGGAATATCACTTCGTATAAAAATGTCCGTATTGACAAGATCCTTGAAGATGGAAGAAGTACCTATGCACTCAGCAAGAGAAAGGAGTTCTATGCAGACTTTCAGCGTATTCTCGTGGATGAAATGCCCGCCTTCTTTCTTTATTATCCATATACCTATACGATAGAGCGAAAATAAGAGGAAATAGATAGAATTGGTTGCTTAGCATAAAATATTTTTTTAAATTTGAAATATATAAGTGCGATGAATCGCACCACTACACCTTATTTACTTTAATTTGTAGTGATGACATTCATAACGCAGATTAAGTTGTAACGTCTAACACGCATGAAGTATCACTTTTGCTTTGTATACATCTCTGATATAATTCATATACCCTTATTGAAAAAGGAACGAAACACGATATGCGACGAACGTTATACGAAATAAAGTGCGCCCGGGTGGCGGAATTGGCAGACGCGCAGTCTTGAGGGGGCTGTATCGCAAGATGTGGAGGTTCAAGTCCTCTCCCGGGCACATAGATTTATATATACACTCCTTTTTAGATTGAAATAAGTGCTATCGTTGAACAAAAACTTATCTTCCACTAAACAAAGTACATGCTTCAGTATCTGAATTTTCTACCAAAAGATGTTGCTATTCTTAAAGCGAAATCTAAACTAATACTTCACATGTCTAGGCAATACTCTTTTCCAAATTTCCACTTGAGCCTATTTGCAGGTTTCACCAAGCATCCTAATAATGCATTAGTGGTAACAAATTCATTAAAAATGAGTAACTAGATCAGCTGGTGTCTTTAAAGCTGTAGAACTGCTTATCGCTAAAAATGATGTGATCTAACACATCTACACCAAGAATCTTTCCACCTTCACACAACTGCTTAGTTATGCGTATGTCATCACCAGATGGTGCCCCGTCAGGTACAATGAACTCATGCTCTCAAACAACACTCAAGCTCCAGATTTTACTGCAAGAGATATCAATGGGAACATTCAAAGTATTTCGCAGTATCGTGGACATAAAGTTCTCCTTTCATTTTATCGATACGCTTCCTGTACATTTTGCAATCTCCGCATCGCTGAACTCTGTAAAATATACCCAAAGTCTAAAGATAGGAGTATTCAATTTATAGGAGTGTTTCAATCCCCAACAGCTGCAGTTCAAACTCATGCAGGAGCACTCAATCCGCCGTTTCCCATCATCGGAGATTTGGAGCGAGTACTGTACAAAAAATATGAAGTTGATGAGTCTTCCAAGTTGAAGTATCTTCGCGGACTTCTCAATATTCCGCGGCTTTTGACATCATTGACACAAGGCTTTACCCTCAGTAAAAATGATGGAGATAAATACTTGATCCCCGCTGACTTTCTCATTGATGAAGAGGGAATAATACACACTGCATATTATGGGAAAGACATCTCTGATCATATTTCACTTGATGCAATAGAAACATTTTTGTCATGAAGTCTCACTTCCTCCCCTCGACACGACTCAATCCAATCACACTCAGCACAATAAGAATTCCTCCAAAGAACTCCTTCCCCAACTATCAATGGTGTGAGAAATACCATCAGTGCACCAATACCCAAGATGATTGTCGTAATTTCCTTGTTATTGAGTAATGTGCCGCGCCATCTGCTCGCCACATAACTCAATGCAAACGAGAATGTAGAAACAAGGGCGAGTACTTCTCCATTTCCCCAAGCAAATATATGTTGGTAGTCTTGGATCGCAAGCAGTATGACTCCGACAAATGCAGTCAAAATAAAGAGAAGTTTATGCCATGTCATACGTTCTTTGAGGAGGATCACGCCGAGAATTGCTACAAATGGACAGTGCGCGCGAGTATTTGAGTAAGTTGGATAAAAAAGTTTTAGGGCAAGACATGAAATTAGGGAAATTGGAAGAAATTTTCAGAAAGGGTTTTCAATATCCGATTGTTCCGTTAAAATGACCAAAGAAACTTTCCTGATGATCGTTTTGTCAGAGCGATTCTTTATCAGGTATCCGTCACTGGTAGTATTTGGCTACCTGCCCGCCGGTTGTGTCAACAACTCTGAGTTCTTGACACAAGTAATACAGTGCTTGACAATATGGAGACAAATAGTAATAATTAACTCAACTTATGGTAAATCAACCACAAACTCTGCCGCTCATATTGATTGTTGAAGATGAAAAAGATTACCGAGATGTTCTTGCGGAAAAACTTCAGATGGATGGGTTTGCCACTTTGAAGGCTGATAATGGCAATACTGCTTTGGATATTTTGAAACGTACAGACGTTAATTTGATTTTACTTGATCTGCTTATGCCCCAAATGGATGGAACGGAGTTTTTTTACCACCTAAAAAATACGCTTAAAAAGAACATTCCCGTCATTATCTTGACAAATTTTTCGGAAACGGCTTATCCGCAAGGAGTGGCAGACTTTGTTATAAAGACCAATACAAGCTTGGACGAAGTTGTTAAGATAATTAAAAAACATTTACCAATAACTTTATGAAAACAGAACAAAGCAAGTGGACAAAAGAAAGAGGGTGGGAAATCATTTCTCAAAACAATCTCAAAAAGACCGCTCAGCTGGTCTTTCTCTTTGGAGACAGTCTTCTTTTGAAAGACCCCCAGTATTTTCAACAGGTAAAAAGCATGTATCCAACTGCGCATATCATCTCCGGATCTACCGCGGGAGAGATCATTGGCACTCGAGTTCTTGACAATTCGCTTGTGGTGACAGCGGTATATTTTGCCAATACTCCACTTCAATTTTCATCAACAAAAATACAAAAACCAGAAGATAGTCTGTTGGCAGGAGAAACTCTCGCAGGAGCTCTTCCAAAAAAAGAACTGGTGCACGTCATGGTATTTTCCGATGGTCTACACGTAAATGGGACAAGTCTGGTAAAAGGTCTTGCTGGGAAACTCCCCAAAACAGTAGCGTTGACTGGTGGTCTGGCTGGCGACCAGGCTCGTTTTAAAGAGACGTATGTCGGTCTGGATACCACACCCGAACAGAATACTGCCGTGGTTGTTGGTTTCTATGGAACGCATATAAGAGTAGGCTATGGATCTATGGGTGGGTGGGATCCGTTTGGTCCCGAGCGATTGGTGACCAGGTCAAAAGGAAATGTATTGTATGAATTGGATGGACAGTCAGCGCTTGAGCTTTACAAAAGATATCTTGGTGATCAAGCCAAAGATCTACCCGCTTCTGGACTCCTGTTTCCATTGAGTCTTCGGTTAAAGGGGCGAAAAAACGTCCTCGTCAGGACTATTCTTGGGGTAGACAACAAAGAGGGAAGTATGACTTTTGCCGGAGATATACCTGAAAACCACTACGTTCGGTTCATGAAGGCAAATTTTGAAAGACTCGTTGATGGAGCGGCTGCGGCGGCAAGCATGAGTCATGACTCTTTGGTAGGAAATACGCCTGAACTGGCTATCTTGGTCAGCTGTGTCGGCAGAAAGTTGGTACTCAAGCAGAGGGTAGAAGAAGAAGTAGAGGGTGTTCAGGATAAATTGAAGAAATCGGCGACAATGACTGGGTTTTATTCATACGGTGAAATCTGCCCAGTGACTCCGACGGAAAATCAATGCGAGCTACATAATCAAACTATGACAATCACCACCTTTTCTGAAAAATAAATCATTACCAAATAAGAAATGAACAAGTTATTATCGCGCCAGATTAAAAATATTTTTGGCGGTTTCGAAAAATTTCCCAAAGAACTGTCTGCATTTGTGCAGACAATTAGCGATACCTACGAAGGGTTTGACGAAGATAGAGAATTGACACTGCGATCGCTTGAACTCTCCTCTCAAGAACTTTTAGAAGCCAATCGAAAAATTCGCCTCGAAGCAGATCGGCAGAAATTGATACTCGTTGCTCTGAGAAATGCCACAGAAATCCTGCAACCTGCATCGAGTTCAAAAGAATGGCTCACCTCAAAAGATGAGGTAGTCGATCTAGCAAAATCTCTCAAAAAACTTATTGAGGAACAAAAAAATCACGAAAGAGATATCGAATCGTCTAAAAAAATCACTGAACAGGAAAAAGCCAAAGTGGAGGCGATCTTGCAGTCGATCGGAGACGGTGTTTTTGCCGTTGATCTGGGCGGCAAGATTATGCTTATGAACTCCGTCGCTGAACAGCTGTCAGGTTCTTCTTTCTCTTTAGCTCAAGGGAAGTATTATGGAGATATTTTTCATTTTATTAAGGAAAAGATGCCAAATGATCCCTATCCTATGTTTGTCGAAAACGTGATACAAAATGGAGTGGATAAAAAACTCGAAAATCACACAATCCTTGTAAATAAAAATCAAACGCAGATATCGATCTCCGACAGCGCGTCTCCTATCAAAGACAGTGATGGGAAAATTATCGGATGCATAGTCGTCATCCGTGACGCTAGTCGAGAACGTGAGATCGAAAGGGTAAAAGATGAGTTTATTCTGACCGCCGCCCATCAGTTGAGAACGCCTTTGGGTAGTATGCGCTGGACTTTGGAAATGCTACTAAATTATCCGGATATTCCCCAAAAAGCGCGCGAAAAAATAGAGATAGTGACTAGGAGCAATGAACGTATGACCACATTGGTCAACGACTTCCTCAGTGTTGCCAAAATCGATCAAGGAAAAATTCAGAATGAACCACAGTTATCAAATGTCTGTGAAATGATCGAGGAATCAGTTTCAGAAATAGCAGATGAAGCGAAAAAGAAAAAGATTATGATAAGGGTTGATTTAGATAAAAATATTCCTGAAATCAAGATTGACCCAAAACGGTTCCATGGTGTCATTGAAAACTTATTATCAAATGCAGTCAAGTATAATTTAGCCGGAGGGAAAGCGAAAATTTCCGCTAAATATAAAGGGGGGGGCATACAGATAAAAGTTGCTGATAACGGGATTGGAATACCCGAATCCGATCAGAAATATGTCTATAGTAAATTCTATCGAGCTGAAAATGCAAAAAAGAGCGATACGACAGGTTCAGGTCTTGGACTTTTTGTGGTCAAATCTTATGTTGAGGAATGGGGAGGAAAAGTGCGATTTCAAAGTATCGAAGGAAAAGGATCGACATTTTATGTCGAACTTCCAGTTTCATAAGTACTGCGATAATGAATAATGCAACCCATGAAAATATGGCCGCATGCAATACCATACTTGACAGACTGTAGATCATAACACCAGCGAACGCATGATCAACCCTTCCCCTCGACACGACTCAATCCAATCACACTCAGCACAATAAGAATTCCTCCGAAGAGTTCCTTGAGCACGGGAAGTTCTTTAAAGAAAACAAGACCTAATCCCACTGCAAAAATGCTTTCGAGATTGAGAATATTGCTTGCCAAGATTGCCTCAACTTTGCGAAAGCCATAATTGGTGAGAAAAAGATTTACAACATTGAAAAGACCAGCTAATAGTACGACAGAAAAGAGTGAAACACTCCAGTTTGTAAGAGGTAATCCTTCTCCAAATATCAATGATGTGAGAAATACCATCAGTGCACCAATACCCAAGATGATTGCCGTGATTTCCTTGTTATTGAGTAATGTGCTGTGCCATCTGCTCGCAACATAACTCAATGCAAATGAGAACGTAGAAACAAGGGCGAGTACTTCTCCATTTCCCCAAGCAAATATATGTTGGTAGTCTTGGATCGCAAGCAGGATGACCCCGACAAATGCAGTCAAAATAAAGAGAAGTTTGTGCCATGTCATACGTTCTTTGAGGAGGATCACGCCGAGAATTGCTACAAATGGCAGTGCACCGATAAATGAAACGTTGCTATACTTTGTTGTGATGATTGCTTGAGTAAAAAGAGTCACACCAATAAGATAAAACGTACCTGCCCGAAAGATGAGAAGTGCCCACTCTTTTCTTGATATTTTCTTGATGGTACTCAAATGAATATCTTTTCTAAAAAATACAACAGAAAGTACAAAAGCAGCAAACACACGCAGGTAAACTTGTTGTAAGAGAAGAAAATCTGTCTGAAGGAAGCGTGCAAACAGTCCCATTGAGGCAAATACCAGAGAAAGAAGGATGAGCGCAGCAATACCTTTTTTGTGTTCAGACCAGAGTTTCATAGGATTTATTTATGCGAAATAATCTCGACACACCCTTCAAATATCTGAAATTGTGAGTGGTCAAGTTCTTCACGGGTAAACCATCGGTGTTCTGATGCTTCTTCGTTGAGGACAATTTCCGCGTGTGGATCTTTGAGTCGACAGTGATATGAGATAAAGATTCCTTGCCACATGTCACGGACTTTAGTATCAATATACGGGATGAGCTTCACATCTGTGACCTGCACTCCCAGCTCTTCTCGCACTTCTCGGTGGAGTGCTTCTTCGGGTGTTTCGGTAAATTCAAGCCCGCCTCCCGGGAGCTGCCATTTGCCATGATGTTCTTTAAACGTATCAATGCGCTTGGTAAAAAGGTATTTATTGTCTTGTTCTATCACCGCGAGGATGACGGGTTGGAAGTGTTGTGCCATACGGTATTATACAACTTCTATCTCAAACGTCTTTGATGAATGAGATTCGTAAGAATTCACAGTTCTTGACACAGATTCTGTCATGCTGTCCGCCGCTGCGGACAGCATCTTGACAGTCAGATGCTGAAACGAGTTCAGCATGACAAAAAAACTTGACTTTCCGAACAGGCTCTAAGGAGATTCAGTTTGAATCGCTCAGCAGATTATAACCTTCAAATAAACCATCAAAAATAAAAGAAGATAGCGGAATACTATTGTTTTTAATTTGAGCTTCTGCTAAATAAGTGTAATGAGCCTGCTTTTTCTCTTTTCTGATTATGACTGGAGCAATATTGTACTTGAAAGCAAGAACGAGCATTAATAGACGACCAACTCTGCCATTACCATCTGAAAATAGGTGAATTTGTTCGAATTGAGCATGTGTTTGAGCTATGTGTTCAACTTGGTTGATTGTTTTTTTCTTACATTGATTAAATACATTGATAAATTCACCCATGTGGTTATCTATACTTAAGAAATTAGATGTTGGAACATTTACTCCAGCAATTCGAACACTATGACTACGATATACACCAGCATTATGCGTAATCCCATTCATGAGAATTTGATGCACATGTTTAATAAATTCTTCATCCACCACACTATATTGTCTCTAATCCATCTCATTATAAAACCTAAAGCACCTTGATGATTTTTGGCCTCTTGGTGCTCTCGAACACTTTTATTGGGAATGGTTACATCATCAAATAGTACTGATTTAACATCAAGTTCACTAAATGTGCTGCCTTCAATGCTGTTTGTATGATAAGTCAATGAGAGTAGGAAGTGATCGTAAATATCTTTTCTCGACATGATGAGCGAAAATGGATCAGAAAATTGTTGTTGAAACTGTTGCAATTTTTCGATCTTTTCCTCAATTATATCTATTCCTATGGAAGTATCACCGAGGTACTCAAAATAAAGAGAGTCAATTTTTTCAATGGCTTTCGCTCTCGGTTGACTTTTCCCATTTATCCAACTATTTAGAGTGGGGAAAGACACTCCAAGGTCATGAGCTAGTTCTTCTTGGGTTCTACCACTTATTTTTTGAATCTGTTTAAGTTTATGGTTGATATTCATATATCTGATTATAGCCAACTTTATAAAGAATATAAATCTATATAAAGTTAGAAGGTTTAAGCTTCAATATAAGGGTTCAGGTGGTTCGATCTAAATAATTAGGGATGCGTTTTTCCAGAGGAGAAAATAGTGTGAACCTATTATTGCTTCTTTGATATCAATTTTTCAAATTCAGAGTAGTGAATGACATTGATTGTCCCCACTTCTGTTTCAATTACTTCACTTTCTCCCTCCATTAGTACAAGAAGACTTTCTGACTTTTGCAATGCATGCATCCCTGCCATGAGTGATTCAATCTCTCGATTGCTAGCAGACTCCAATTTAATCGAAACTGATGCATTCACAAGATGAGTTATTTGCTCTTTTTGCTTTACAACAAAATCAACTTCTTTGTCTTCCTGCCAGTAGTAAATTTGATCAAACTCTCGTCTCAATGCTAAAAACACTGCATTCTCAAACAATTTACCCATATCATCAAGCACCCTGAAAGAAATTGCCGATTGGAGTCCGTTATCAATACTATAGAATTTCTTTGGATTGTAGTTTTGTTTACGGATGGATTGAGAAAACTTTGGAACAAAGAAACCGAGAAATGCATCTTCAATATAATTAAAGTACTGCAAGATAGTATCGGGAGAAACTTCTATGTCTTTGCTCAGTCGATAAGATGATGCTTGATTTGCAATAGATGCGAATAGTTGTGCTGAAAGTCTTCTGAGTTTAAAGTCGTCACGAATACCGTAGCGGGCAGTGATGTCACGCAGCAATATACTTTCGTAATAATCTTTGAGTAGTTGTTCTCGAATGGACGCATTACTTGTCAATACAGGATCAGGAAATCCTCCAGATTGGACAAAAGATTTGAGATTTTTTTTGGTAAACCTCTGGTACTCATGAAAAGAAAGGGGGAACACTTCAGTTGTTATGTATCTACCCGTAAGTTTTGTTCCCAATTCTTTTCCCAGTAATTGAGCCGATGAGCCAGTGAGATAGATTTTAAGATTGGGCTCCTGATCATGAAGTGTTCGTATGATAGCTTCCCAGTTAGGAACATTTTGAATTTCATCAAAAACCACATACATCCGACTTCTTAAGTCTGCCTTTTCCTTGAATGTAGAAACTAAATTGAGGAGATTTGCACTTTGTAATAACTCAATAAATCGAGGGTCTTCAAGATTAATAAGAAGCGTATTTCTTGGATTTACACCTTCTTGAGCAATCAATCGATGAATAACTTGTTTGAGAATGGTAGATTTACCCGATCTTCGAACACCGACCACAGCGCTTATATTACCGTTTTCGCTTTGTTCGATAAGCCAAGAAACATACTTTGGACGCATCTTTCCAGGAGATCGTTTTAAGTCACCCCAATAGTTTGTAGAACTTAATATGTCAAAATAATTCATATATTCGATTATACTAGAATATATACAATATTTCATTATGAAAGAACATTATCACATTTTGCGACCCTGGCGAGAATCGAACTCACAACCTATTCCTTAGAAGGGAATTGCTCTATCCAATTGAGCTACAGGGTCAATTTTCCTTGAGCCGACTGTCGGATTTGAACCGACGACCCATGCTTTACAAAAGCATTGCTCTACCACTGAGCTAAGTCGGCTTAAGAATATATTATAACAAGGAGAGTCTGAAGTTGCATCTTTTTTCTGATCTTTGTGCCGAGAGTGGGAGTCGAACCCACACGCCCTTGCGGGCACGGGATTTTAAGTCCAGCGCGTCTGCCATTCCGCCACCCCGGCTAGTAGAGATTATATCAGACAAGCATCTGTTGATCTATGTTCTCGACATTCTTTATCCCCAGATGTTTGCACCCCTTTGGCGTCACCACACGTCCGCGCGGAGTCTTTTTGATAAATCCAATACGCAATAAATACGGCTCAATAAACTCTTCGATCGTGCGGCGATCCTCCGAAAGTGATGAGGCGATAGTCTCAATCCCAATCGGGCTGTTTTGAAAGCGTTCAGCAATGACGTTCAAGTACTGTGTGTCAATATCAGTGAGTCCCATATCATCAATCTCAAGGAGCGCGAAAAGCTTTTTAACCACAATCTCATCAATCTTGTCATGCTTGTCAACTTCGACCACATCTCGTGCACGTTTGAGAATCCGATTTGCAATACGCGGCGTCTTACGCGAACGCTTGGCGATCTGTATTGCTGCAGACTTCTCAATCTTGATCTTCATGAGATCTGCTGAGCGCAGGATAATCTCAACCATGTCTGTATCTGTGTAGTAATCAAGGCGGAGCAGAAGTCCAAACCTATCACGCATCGGAGCTGAGATGAGTGCAAGCTTGGTCGTCGCACCGACGACAGTAATTTTTGGTATTGGCAAACGAACAGTCCGTGCAGAAGGTCCTTTTCCGATGACAATGTCAAGGAAGTAATCTTCGATCACCGGATACAGCATCTCCTCAACTGGCTTTGGCAACCGATGTATTTCATCAATAAAAAGGACGTCATTGTTTTTCAAATTGGTAAGAATTGCAGCAAGGTCGCCGGTCTTGGTGATTGCAGCGCCAGAGGTGACACGAATCGTGCCTTTGAGCTCTCGGGCGATGATGTGTGAGAGTGTCGTCTTCCCAATTCCTGGAGGACCATAAAAAAGAATATGCTCGGCAGGTGTGCCACGACCGTTGACTGCGTCAAGAAAGAGCCTCAAAGTCTTGACGACATTTGGTTGACCGACATACTCTGCCAGTGTTTCTGGGCGTAGATTCACTACATCGTTATTCTGTGTCATAGGTTAGAATAGTATACAATGTGCACGCATTAGGCTGTCCCAAGAAGCCTGATTGCGGCACTAATTTTTTCCTCCATCGAATCTGACTTCTCAAGTTTTGGCAGGATCTCACGAGCTTCTGTCGGACTAAATCCGAGTGCGGCAAGAGCGTCGACGACTGTCTGCTCTTCTGCAGACACATACTCATTTTTGAATACAAACTCAGACTTAAACTTACCCGACAACTCGAGAATTATCTTGAGAGCTGTTTTTTTGCCAAGACCAGGAATCTGCGTCAATACTTTCACATCATTGGTTTTAACTGCTTTCACAATCTCCGTGACTCGACAATGGGAAATGATTGAGTACGCAGACTTTGCACCAACTCCTGAAACGCCAAGAAGAAGGAGAAATAATTTATACTCCTGCTTGTCTTGAAATGCAAAAAGAAGCTGCAGATCTTCACGAATATGGTGATAGGTATACACTGAAATGTCAGATCCAAGCATGTACTGAGAGAGAAGTGCATTGGTAAAATAGACGTTGTAAAAAATCCCTGTTGATGTTTCAATAAGTGCAATATTTCCATCAACTTCACTCAAGACTCCTTGTATTTTTCCGATCATATCCCTCAAGTATACCTTATTGTGGTGTGTTGTATTCTCTCGAGTATTCCTTTAATATGAGTATATATGAAAAAGATTATTATGCTCATAGGCATGATTTCACTTATTCTGAGTGTCATATATGCCGTGCGATCGCTCAGAATCCCAGCTCCAGAGTCCCAAAATCAAGACATTATTCTTGCGCCAGATCAAGCTGAAGAGTATTCGAAAATACAAGGATATGAATAAAGGATTTACCTTAATTGAACTTATTATAGTCATTTCGATTATTGGCACACTTTCAATGATTGGAATTGGATCATATGCCAATGTGCTCAAAAAATCGAGAGACTCCAAGCGCGTTGCAGACATGAAAGATATACGACTCGCCCTTGAACAGTATAAAATTGATAACGGCGATCTTCCCAATGAGACAATCCCTGGAGGAAGTCAGTCCGGATGGGAGGTCAGTACTCTTGACAATTTTATGGAGTATCTCAAACCGTACATCCCTTCAGCGATCACTGATCCGATCAACTCCATAAAGCCTGGGATAAATATGTTTTTTACACCACGTCCGAGTGATGCAAATCTTTTTTATATGTACCATTATTACAATGGGGTAAATACTGGATCATATTATGGATGTGATTTTACTGGACCTTTTGCTGTCTTTGGATTCCGTGCAACCGAATCAATGCCAAAAGACAACTTGCCGCAAGCTCGATGTGGTACGGTGCCATGCGCGGGAGGTGGGACAGCGAATGTTTGTCGAGACTGGTCAAATGAGTTTGATTACTCAGTGATAATCAGACAATAGGGAAACAGCTTACGTGCCATGTATCTTCTTTTCAATATCATGAATGAGGACTCGCGTGCGGTGAACAGCATCAGGAGTGACTGATACAGATGTTATTCCTTTTCGGACAAGGGTCTCAACAATTTCAGGATAATCTGAAGCAGCCTGACCACAGATTGAGCACGTGATTCCGGCATCAACACAGGTTTCGACAATATGCTCAAGGATTGATACAACAGCCGGATGGCGTTCATCATATATATTTGCGACTTCTGAGCTGTCACGATCAACTCCAAGGAGCATCATGGTGAGGTCATTTGTCCCAATCGAGACTCCATCAATTCCAAGGTCAATAAACTCTTGAAGCATAATTGCAGCAGCAGGAACCTCAACCATCATCCACAGTTTGAATCCTTTGTACCCAAGAAGTCCATGATCACGGATAATCTCACGAATACGCACCATCTCCCATGGGACACGAACAAACGGAATCATAAGATGAATATTTGTATACCCTTTGTCCCACAAGTTTCTCAAAGCATCAAGCTCCATAGAAAAAACTTCTGGATCTGAGATATAACGAGACGCACCACGATACCCAATCATAGGATTTTCTTCATGAGGCTCATACAGTGCGCCTCCTTTGAGGTGACGGTACTCATTGGTCTTAAAATCAGTTGCACGGTACACAACAGGGCGCGGAGCGAAAGCTTTTGCAAACTTTTCTATATCACGCGATAATTTTGTGATAAAGAGCTTCTGTTGTTTCTGCTTGATAAATTCCTTCGGATGCGTACCAATGTTTGCTATCATAAACTCTGCACGAAGAAGTCCGATTCCATCGACATCTAGCTTGGAGGTCTTTTCTGCAATTTCTGGCTCTGCGAGGTTTGCATACACTTTGGTTATTGTTTTGATTTTCTTTTTGTCTTCATGCTTTTTTTCTTCAAGCTTCATTAGTTGGGTTTTAGTAATAATGCTTCCTTTGAAGACATCTCCGGTTGTCCCATTAACCGAGATCACCATGTCATTTTTGATCTTCGTTGTTGCTCCTTCGGCACCCACAATTGCAGGTATTCCAAGCTCACGAGACACAATCGCAGCATGTGAAGTACGTCCTCCTTTTTCGGTGACAATCGCTGAAGCCTTCTTCATGGCAGGGACATAATCTGGGTTTGTCTGCGGTGCAACCAGCACATCTCCTTTATTTATCTTGGAGATTTCTTTTGGAGACGTTATTATATTGGCGTGCCCGACACCGATTCCTGGAGAAGCTGGTGCACCAGATAGCAGAACCTCTCTTCCTGCGCCAGACAGTGCGTCATTGGGATCAATCACGGTCTCAATAGTTGTGATTGGTCGAGATTGGACAATGAACACACGCCCATGCTCGATAGCCCACTCTATGTCTTGGGGAAAGTAATAATGAGCTTCAATATCCTTGACAAGAAGTGCAACTTCTCGTATTTCATTGTCCGTCAGTTTGAGGAACGAACCTTCTTTCTTATTCAGCTTTACCTCACGGTTACCACGACCAGAGCGAATAAATTTAAGATTTTGATATGCAGCTTGACGTTTGATAATGACAAGCGTATTTTTATCAACCTCGTAATGATCTGGGGTTACTTTCCCCTGAACAATATACTCTCCAAGTCCAAAAACGGCTTCAATAATCATCCTGTTCTTGTCATTGGTCACGGGATCAATGCTAAACGCAATTCCTGATTTCTCAGACTGGACCATACGCTGAACAACAACTGCAAGTCCTACTTTAAAGTGATCAAAACCCTTTTGTTGGCGGTAGTAGATAGCGCGTGTCGTGAAAAGTGATGCCCAACAATCCTTGACCTTATTTAGAACCGTCACATCGCCCTTAACATTTAAATATGACTCTTGCTGCCCGGCAAAAGATGCATCGGGGAGGTCTTCTGCAGTTGCGGAAGAGCGAACTGCAACGGTCGGATCCTCATACAATCCTTTGATTTTTTCAAATGTATGACTCAAAAAACTATACTTTTTCTGGAAGTACTCTTTTTCCTTTGAATTCAATTCTTCGTAGTGCGATATGATCTCAGCAGAAAGTTTTTTTGGCATTTCTGCCTTCAAGATAAGCTCCTGAATATGCTGGGAAGCTTGCTCAATCTCAGTCGTATTCTCATAGTTGATGATGGAAAGTATCTGCTTGATCCGATCCATGAGTTGAGAATCTTTGATAAACTTGAAGTACGCATGTGAAGTCACAATGAAACCATACGGAATAGGAAGATCAGCATTTGTCATCTCTCCCAAGTTTGCGCCTTTTCCACCCACTAGCCCAATATCTTCTTTTGTGACTTCTTCAAACCATACAATAGATTTTTTTTGTGACATACTTTAATATATACATATATCGTTATGAAGTTCAACACGAAAAAAATCATACTTGAAATTGTATAAAAATTACTTTATTGATATGATTATTTAAGAACATATGAAAAATAACAATTTTAAAAAGGGTTTTACTTTAATAGAGTTGATAGTCGTGATTGCAATCATTGGCATTCTTGCGACTATTGGAGTAAGTTCATATTCAAATATATTGAAAAGTGCGCGCGATACAAAGCGTTTGAGTGATGTAAAGGACGTGTGGAAAGCTTTACTACATTACAAAATTACGAATGGAGACACTCCTAGTACTGCAAGTTATGGAGAATGCAGCGCAACATGCGGTTGTTGGGACACATCATCAGACGATAAAGATGGCGACTCAAAACCATTCGTTGATTTTCTAGTTGATCAGGGGTATCTTGACATATCTCCTACAGACCCTACGGAAAAGACCGCTTCTGGATGTGGCAATTATGATTATTATACGTATTCGGCAGGTTCATATAGTTGCGACGCATCTAAAGGAACCTTTATGGTACTTGGAATTCGGAATTTAGAGACTTCTGGACGACCTCACCCTGACAGCCCTGGTTGGGCATGTGGTACGAGAGATTGGAAAACAGAGTTTGATTGGGTGATTGGACAGTATCAAAATGATTAATAGTCTTACTTGAGTTTGACTTTACAAAATCTCTTTGATATTATATCGATACGTGATTTTTAATCATCTTTCCTAGGGCACTATCGGAAGCATAACTTGCTCTCCCAACAGCTCCAGAAAAACTAAATACCGATAGTAGGAAAATACCCTTGACATTTTTATGTAGCATCAATTAGAATTGGTGTCACCTTGAATTTGTTTCGAGTGTTTTTTTGGTCTAAAAAAATATTGTGAAACAGGCGATTGACTGGGCCTGTAGTTCAGTTGGCTAGAACATCTCATTTGCAATGAGAAGGTCACCGGTTCGAGTCCGGTCAGGTCCACCACGTAATAAATTGCACAGCAATTTAAACGTGGTTAGCTTTTGGTTATTGATTGCTAGCATAAGCTAACAGTTGACAACAAACAGCTAACCTATGATGAGTGTGTACTTTAATAATTCGTTTAGATTGAGGTCTTTTTAGAAAAGACGTAGGAATAACATCTTTCATAGACGAATGAAATCGAAATCATTCAATTGACGAACCGAGAGAGATGGGAGAAATCACGCCAATGGTGAATGCCTTGGCAGTTTGAGCCGAAGAAGGACGCGTGTACGAGCGCGAAAACATCGATGAGTCCTCCAACAGACATTATCAATCGATGATTTCCGAATGGGGAAACCCCCCTCATAGCAATATGGGGGATCCCGTTGTTTACAACGAGGATGGGAACCCGGGGAACTGAAACATCTAAGTACCCGGAGGAAGAGACATCATAAAGAGATTCCGTTAGTAGCGGCGAGCGAACGCGGAACAGCCTAAACCAGAGCTTCGGCTCTGGGGTTGCGGGACTGCAACGTCCGATGAATTATATATAAAAGAATGATCTGGAAAGATCAGCCACAGAGGGTGATAGCCCCGTATTTGACATGTATAATTCCGGTAGCAGTATCCCAAGTACCACGGGACACGGCAAATCCTGTGGGAAGCTGGGTCGGTCACGATCCAAGGCTAAATACTCAAACTGACCGATAGTGAACTAGTACCGCGAGGGAAAGGTGAAAAGATCCCCGGGAGGGGAGTGAAATAGTACCTGAAACCATTGGCTATCAAACAGACAGAGCCTTTTTTCATGCGCTTGCGCAAGATTTAGGGTAATGTCGTGCCTATTGAAGAATGAGTCAGCGAGTTTTCCGATTAGTGCTCTTAGTTTAACCAAGTTACTCTTGGGAAGGCATAGCGAAAGCGAGTCCTAATAGGGCGAATCTGCACTATCGGGAAGACCCGAAACCAGGTGATCTAACCATGAGCAGGATGAAGCGAACCGAAAGGTTTGTGGAGGTCCGCACCCGTAGTCGGTGAAATGACTTGGGACGACTTGTGGTTAGCGGTAATATGCCAATCGAACCTGGAAATAGCTGGTTCTCCCCGAGATATATTTAGGTATAGCCTCTAGATTTTAAGCCATGGGGTAGAGCTACTGGATGGTTATGGGGGCCGCAAGGTTCTCATGACTAACCAAACTCCGAATACATGGTGGTCAGCTAGGGAGTCAGATCTGCCCGTATAATCGGGTATGGTCGAAAGGGAAACAACCCAGACTCTCGTCTAAGGTTCCAAAATATCTGTTAAGTGGAAAAGGTCGTTTTGTTTCCAACACAGCAGGGAGGTTGGCTCAGAAGCAGCCATCCTTTAAAGAGTGCGTAACAGCTCACCTGAATAGTCCCCGCTTCACGCGGGGTTGGAGACATTGCGCCGAAAATGATCGGAGCTCAAACAGATTACCGAAGACAGAGATTTATCCCGTCATTTATGGCGGGGTGAGTGGTAGGGGAGCGTTCTTATCTGCGTTGAAGCAGGCACCGTAAGGTCCTGTGGAGCGTTAAGAAGTGAGAATGCTGACATAAGTAGTGATTCTCTCGATGAAAACTCGAGATACCGAAAGTTCAAGGTTTCCTCAGCAACGCCAGTCGTCTGAGGGTTAGTCGGATCTAACCGGTTCGCCAAGCGGCGTTCCGGGATGTACAAGCAGTTAATATTCTGCTACTGTAAACAACGCGTTATTACGCATATACTGACGAATTTTGCTAACCAGAGCTCTCTATATGGGAGTCTAAGTAGTAACTCTTAACGCAAGTTAAGGGGAGCTACGAATGCAATTCTACTTTTGTAGGAAAGTCTGTCGACGTAAGATTCCGGGAAAAGGTATTATGCGGAGTTTTGTTTATATCCGTACCGCAAACCGACACAGGTGAACAGGTCGAGCAGACCTAGGTATACGGGTGATGGTGGTTCAAGGAACTCGGCAAAAAAGCTGAGCGTAAGATTTTCGATATGCTCTGCCAGCGAAACCGCAAGGTCTAGTTGGCCACAGCAAAAGTTTTTCAACCGACTGTTTAGCAAAAACACAGGCTCCTGCAAACCAGAAATGGGACGTATAGGAGCTGAGGCCTGTCCGGTGCTGGTAAGTTAACCGTTGGGGTTGACCACTTCCATTTATTTGGTAAGTGCGAGGCTCTGGCGTAAGCTCCAGTGAACGACAGCTCTAACCCTGAGAGTTCTAAGGTAGCGTAGCCCCTTGCCGGGTAAGTTCCGGCCTGCATGAAAGGCTTAACGAGTTGAAAACTGTCTTGAACCATTGCCCGACGAAATTGAAATGGCTGTGAAGATGCGGCCTACCTACACATGGACAAAAAGACCCCGAGAGCTTTACTGAAACTTGACATTGGCGCGAGGATATAAACTGTTTAGCGTAGGAGGGAGCCCGCCGCAAGGCGGGCGACGATGAAACACCTCTCTTTTATATTCTCTCACCTTATCTTCTAAACAAAGAAACAGTGTTAGGTGGTCAGTTTACCTGGGGCGGGTCCCTCCAAAAAAGTAACGGAGGGGCACAAAGGTTGGCTTATTCCGGATGGAAATCGGAATGTACGTGCATACGCATAAGCCAGCTTAACTGCGAGGATGACAGTCCGAGCAGATGCGAAAGCAGGTGTAAGTGATCCCCCGTGCGCTTGTGATTGGCGCCGGGGCTTAACGGATAAAAGCTACCTCGGGGATAACAGGCTGGTCTCGCCCGAGAGTTCATATCGACGGCGAGGTTCGGCACCTCGATGTCGGCTCATCGCATCCTGGAGCTGTAGTCGGTTCCAAGGGTTGGGCTGTTCGCCCATTAAAGCGGTACGCGAGCTGGGTTCAGAACGTCGTGAGACAGTTCGGACTCTATCCTGTGTAGGCGTTTAGATTCTTGAGGAGATTCTTCCCTAGTACGAGAGGACCGGGAAGAAGGAATCCCTGGTGTACCAGTTGTTTCAAAAGAGCATCGCTGGGTAGCTAGATTCCTTCGGGATAAGCACTGAAAGCATCTCAAGTGCGAAGCCTCCTCCAAGATTAAGAATCCATATCAGTCCGCCGGAAGACTACCGGTTTCGTCCCTAGGACGATCCCGACTTTACGTCGGGAGATAGGCTCTAGATGTAAGTGCAGTAATGCATTTAGTCGAGGAGTACTAACGGACGATCTCCCATCTCTCTTGTTTGTCAAGTGAGTGTGAGAAAGATGTAGTTTACGTACTACAAAGACCATCATTTGAACGATGATAAAAGAGCCCCGCTGTAAAAAGCGGGGTTTTTTTATGGTAAAAATTCAGGTGTTATACTATTAACATGAAAAATCTTTCAAAAAGAGTACTTCTTTTTTTCATTGTCCTGATAATAGGACTTGTGATTTTATTTTCATATTTTTTTGCCAGCACTCGCGCAGGAAGAATTACTTCAAATGCAGAGTATATTAAATCTCTCGAGGAAGCATCACGTGGAAAAAGACTACCTGGAACAGAGACAGCGGACAGTAACCGCGAACAAGTTAACGCTGCAGAATCTGAACCAAAAAATCTATTCGAAGAAATTATTTTACAAATAAAGGCATTGTTTGGATTAAACTAACTACATGAAACTCATCGCAATCGACCCTGGTTTTGATAAAGTTGGATACGCAATCTTTGATAAGATTGACAATGGTACCACTGACTTTGAATACATCACGTCTGGCTTGATAAAAACTTCTCTTAAATCTCTCCATGAAGTACGGCTGAAACAGGTCTATGACGAGCTTGAAGTAACTATCAAACTGCACGAAGTAGAGCTTATGGTTATTGAGAAGCTCTTTATGTTTAAAAATCAAAAAACGATTACGACCGTGTCGCAGGCAATTGGCGTCATAGAGCTTGCAGGCGTAATGAATGGACTCAAGATAGTGAGATTAACACCTCTTCAAATAAAACAAATTGTCACAGGATATGGAAATGCTGATAAAAAGTCAGTCCAGAAGATGATTGAACTCACTCTTTCTGACAAAATAACAATTGAAGATGATGATCAGGCAGATGCAATAGCGTGTGGACTTGCTTATTGTTATCAGAATGATGCGCTCATGTAACTATATTTGAGAGAACTACTACACCTCCGAGGTGATCACCTCGGAGGTGTAAATCCAAAAAAAAATAGCGTTATCACCACTTGTATGTATGCTTTATGAACTCTAACCTCGATTGATAGTCTGCATTCTCCAATACAAACTTTCTGTACCTTAATTCATCATTGCCAAAGAGACTCATAACGATATTCAAGTTTACTAATGTCCCATTTATCGATCTATTAATATAATTCTTATACGATGAAAATTGATAGAATTCCAAATCATCCTTTGTTTTCACAACTTTTGAGCTGAATGGATTCAAATGAATGTATCTAGATACGTGTTTGAGTTGCTCATCGCTTTTTATTTCCACTGCTTTGAACTGTGAGTTGTAAATTGGTCCTTTTCTATTATTTTTTATATTAAAATATCGCGTAAAGGAATTTAAACAGTTCGACATAGATTTAGTTATTCCTGCATCTTTAGTTTGTTTTAACAAGAGATGAAAATGATTTGGCATCAAACAGTAGCAAAGAATTTCAAAATTAAAGAATTGTTGATCAAAAATGATCTTTTCTATTTCAGCTTTTTGTACGTTTTGTAGTTTTTTAAAAACGGAAAATCGCATTGGCGTCTTTGAAGATCGATAGAACAACATAGTTTCTATAAAATGACGTGCATTGTTTTTTGAAGAAAATACATTTTTGCGATCAAGTTCCTTGTTATAAACATGATATATTGAACCAGTTTGAAAAGTAATATCCCTATATGACATGTGTAATTGTACCACAATATATGTCGTGTCTTAAAAGGATATACACCTCGGAGGTGTAATGGATATGAACAGAAACCATCTTTAATTCGCCCCAAGCTTCTCAATAATGGTCACTGCATACTCCGCCCCTGCTTTCATTGACGCTTGAATATCTGATGACTCAAGGTATGATGCGATAAAGCCCGCAGTATAAGCATCTCCAGCACCAGTTGTATCAAAGACTTTCTTCGTGCTGACTGCTTTTTGCCGATATACCTTTCCTTGATGATAGGTATAACTTCCTTTATTGCCATCAGTGATAACAAGGATATGACCCTCGTTAAACGGTGCGTACTTCTTTACAATATCAAGGTCGAAATCAATGCTTTCATAGGGAAGTTTGACGATATCCGCAAACTCGTATCCATTGATGATCATCACGTCAACATATCGTGCAAAGTGCATGATCTGTTCAATCGGGCGACGACAGTCCGTGACATTCAAATTAGCAAAAACTTTAACGTTATGTTTCTTTGCAAAGTGGAGGATATCGATGCGCTCTGTGAGTGATACTTTGGAAAGGTTTGCCATGTAGAGCGCCTGTGCCTTGAGAAGTTTTTCATAATCTGCATTACAACTGATCACATGTTGATGTGGAGTGCGGTAGTTTAACACCGTCTTTTCTCCCGTCTTGTTCAGAATAATTGATGAGATGTTGATATATTCATCTTCAATATCACAAAAGTCTTTATGTTTTACGCCGCTCTCATCCAGCTTATCAATAATAATTTGTTTAAATGGATTGTTTCCGATTTTGGCAATCACACCTGCTGTAAGTCCTGCTTTGATAATCCCGATTGCCACATTTGCCCCGCCTCCACCAAGCCCTTCAAAGAAGTGGTCAGCAAAGTACTTTCCACCAATTGCAAGCCGAAAATGATTGTCCTTTTCGGTAATAGAGTCACCTTTATAGTAAAGGTCGATTGTGACTGTGCCAATGGTAAGAAGATCTAGCATACAAATTAGTATAACGTAAAACGTGTAACGCGTAACGTGATTTTACGATACACGATATACGATTTACGATATAATATCCTCATGCTGACAATTATTGCTGGAGAAGATACGGTACAATCACGTAAGAAATTACAAGACTTAAAAGAACAGTATAAAACCAAGGGATTTGCGATAGGAAACGTGGCGGCGCAAGATGTCCCAGACCTCCTCAAGAGTGCAGAAGGTGTCGTCAATCTTTTTGGCGAAGAATCAATCTACGTTGTTGAAAAACTTTCAGGAAAGTACAAAGGTCGGGCTAAAACACCATTCAAACAAGCGGTGCAAGATATTGCAAAGCACAGCACGATTCATCTTATAGATTGGGAATCTTCCAAATCAGCATACGAACTTTCTGCCCTAAAACGTATCGCAACAACATTTTCTGAATCAAAGCCGCCAAAAGGAATTTTCGAACTTCTCGATGCGTGCATCCCAGGAAATCTTTCGGGATTCTTACAAGCTGTTGAAACGGTGTCTCAAACACAAGACAGCGGCTTCATCTATGCGATGCTTTGCAAACATGTGCGAAAACTTATTCTTGCAGCAGGTGATAAGCTTGATAGTAAGACCTCACCATGGCAACGAGGAAAGCTGAAAAGCCAAGCTTCTATGTGGGATACAAATAAACTCATGAAGTTCTATGAAGGGCTTGCCGGGATTGACATGTCCATGAAAACTTCTTCAACACGTTATGATCTTCAGGGTTCAATTGAGCTTCTGGTGTGCTATTATTTGAAGTAGAAGTAGGGAACGAAGTGACCGAGCCTGCCTGCAGGCAGGGGATCCACACTCAAAGATGGATTCTTCGCTTCGTTACACTACGCTCTGAATGACATTTGCTGTCCAGTACGTTTAGAAAAATTACTATTTAACACAAAAAAACATGATCGACCCAAAAATATTTAAAGCATATGACATACGCGGAATTTATCCAACACAGATAAATGAAGATGGCATGGAACACATAGTTCGTGGTATTTACACAGAACTTGCTGCACAGATTGGCAAAAAGAATTTTTCAATTGCTCTAGGTCGCGACATGCGGATCTCTTCACCTTCACTTCATAAAATCGCGCTAGAAACTCTCAAAAACTGTGGCGCGCATGTCATTGATATCGGTCTGACAGCAACTCCGACGATGTACTACACAGTAAAAACTTTTGATCTGGACGCAGGAATTCAGATTAGCGCGTCTCATAATCCGAAAGAATACAATGGAATAAAAATCGTGAGACGAGATGGAGATAGTCTTGTGAAGGTCGGGAAAGAGACGGGGATGCTGAACATTGCAGAAAACGTGAAAACAACCAGCTTTGCGGAGATGACATATGACGGAACAATAGAGGAGAAACAAGGAGTCATACGCCAGGAAGTAGCAAAATCGATGCAAGAGATTCCTATCGGGGATCTTTCAACCCACAAGATTGTGGCAGATCCTGCAAATGCCATGGGGATCGTTCCTCTTAAAGAATTATTTGATCAGATCAAAACCGAGTTTATCACGATCAACTTTGAGCTTGACGGAACCTTCCCCGCACATCAAGCTGATCCCCTCCAGCACAAAACGCTTCGACAGCTTCAAGACAAAGTGATTGAAACTGGAGCTGATCTCGGAATCTGTACAGATGGCGACGCGGACCGTGCGATGTTTATCAATGAAAAAGGGGAGATTATCCCTGCTACCTTGATAACAACATTGATTGCCGGTGAAATCCTGAAAGATCAACCTGGAGAGCGCGTACTTGTCGATATCCGCTATATTAGAAATGTTGAAGATATTGTCACAAAACTCGGAGGAGATGTAGGCTATACACCGGTTGGGCATGCACTGATCACAGCACAAGTGAACGATGAAGATGCAGTATTTGCGGGCGAATCTTCAGGGCATTACTACTTTCGGTCAATGGGAGGGTGCGAAAGCACTGTTCGAGTCATTTTGTATGTGCTTCGAGTCCTTGCACGGGAAAAGAAACCAATCTCTGAATTTCTCCACGAACTCGAAACTTCTTGTGAATCGGGTGAGGTAAACTTTGAGCTTTCCGAAGGGACAGAAGCTTCAGATGTTGTTGCGCAGATCAAAGAGAAGTACGCAGATGGTGAACTCAACTCACTTGATGGTGTCGCAATTACCTATCCTGAGTGGAGGTTCAGCGTGCGAAGCTCAAACACGGAACCTGTCATGAGATTAAATACTGAAGGAACATCAAAAGAGCTTGTCGCAGAAAAACATACTGAACTCAAAGAACTCATTCTAAAAACAGGAGCATCAATTGTTGAGTAGGGCGTATAATAGACTCTTATAGGTTTTTTTACTATGGCAGAAGATACACAGCAAACACAACAAGGAAACTCCGCAATTGAGCTTTCTGACATCACAGAACGTCTACTCACTGCACTTTCCTCTATCAAAGGACGCCCTCCGACTGATGAGTTTTCAAAGATTACCGTATCTCAAACTGTTTCATTCCTTGCGTTCGCATATGAAAAAGTTCGAAACGCAATCGAGTATCGAGAAGATCATCTGATCCGCCGAGCTGCAATCGAACGTATCTTTAGACGTCGTATGGCAATGAATCCGAAAGGCTATCATGAAGCAGAGAATATCTTGAGAGAACTCCTATGGGCGAGGTACGTTCCCAATGGCTCACTTGACGAGCGCGATATCAATAGTGTTCAACATATTGTAAACCGCTATATTGCCTTGAGAACGCGGCTTCTCACAGGTCGCACGACAAAAAGCAAAGGGAACATATCAGAGTTTTTGGTAGAGCTCATCACAGCTGAAATTGAGGAGTTTTTGAGCCCAGCGATATCAAGAAAAGAAGCAGACTACGGGTACTATATTTTTCAGACACTGAAGAACAAGGTTCGCATTGAAGAAGTAAAAGACGCGCATCGAGATACATTTTTATTTATTGCAATCGAAAAGATATATCGCAAAAGTGATACTGCGTACCAACGATATCATCTCTTTAAACTCTTTTATAAACGGCTGTCGTACTATACCGATGCCGAGATGGAGGACATGATTTCCAAACTCCCTGATATATTTAAAAAAATTGATACTCTCATCTCCAATCCGAATGTTGAGAAGCTCGGGAAATTTGTGAGAAAACAACTCCCGCCTTTCTTGATTATTTTTTCTATTTTGAGGGAAAATATTGATCATAAAGCAGTTTTCAGTGATAAAAAAAGCCTTTGGACAAAGGTCGAAACGGTTGCGCGAGACAAGTATGCTCAGGTAAGGTCACGTCTCAATGTGCTTGCGTTTCGGAGCCTTATATATATCTTTATCACAAAAATGGTGTTTGCACTCATCCTTGAAGTGCCAGTCTCACAACTTCTCTACAATCATGTCAATTATATGGCAATCGGGATAAATAGCCTTGCACCGCCTCTCTTTATGTTGCTTATTATTTTGACTGTTACCGTGCCTGGTGAGGATAATACCAAGCGTCTTTTCCTCCGAATTGTTGACATCATTGATAAAGACTCAACGTTTGAAGAAACTGCAGCGTTCATCACGAAAAAAGTAAAAAACAGACGCCCAATTTTGAGATTTGGCTTCACTTTCTTATATACCTCAACATTCATTGTCACACTTTACTGTATCCACCTTCTCCTCAAGCTCGTTCACTTTAATCTCCTGAGTGAAGCACTCTTTATCTTTTTCATCAGCGTCGTCGCATTTTTCGCATACCGAATCAAGCAGATTGCCAATATGTACCGTTTGACAGAAAAAACGGGATTTTTCTCGCCAATGATCGACTTCTTCTTTATGCCAATCCTTTCTCTAGGTAAAGTATTTAGCGAGGGTATATCAAAAATCAATTTTTTCATCCTCTTTTTTGATATCATCATTGAGGCTCCTTTCAAGCTGATAATCGAAGTGATTGAGGAATGGATCAACTTTGTCCGAAATAAGAAAGAAGAAATCGTCTAAAATACTTGCGGTCATTCTGAACCGAGCGTAGCGACGTGAAGAATCCATTTTTGAGCGTGGATCCCCTGCCTGCCGGCAGGCAGGTTCGCCCGCCTTTGGCGGACTCTGGATGACTGGTAATCATATCAAGTATAATACGGTATGAAAACCTTCTGGGACAAGACAGAACTCATCGGACAATCACCTATGGATGGTGTGACGGACGCTCCGTATCGTATCATCACTGACACGTATGGATCTCCTGACCTACTCTTCACAGAATTCATCCCCGTTGAGGCGATCATGCGCGGCTCCTCACGCGTCTTTCAACCGTTTATCCATCATGAGACTCTGACACCGATTCTTGCGCAGATTTATGGAACCAATCTTGAGGGATACACACAGGCAGCGATCATCTCTTGTGAGCTTGGATTTGATGGAGTTGATATAAACATGGGCTGTCCAGATAGGGCAGTCGCGCGAAAAGGAGCGGGAGCGGGACTTATCCGAACACCTGAGATTGCAAAAGAAATAATAAAAACAACAATTCGAGCGACACGTGACTGGGCAGAAGGAAAAAGTATGGAAGACGCCGGAGTGCGACCTGAGATCATCTCAGTGATCAATGAGTACCAAACACGTCCCGGAATGCATGGCAAGCGGAGACTGCTTCCGGTTTCAGTAAAAACTCGCATTGGGTATGACACGATTGTGACAGAGGAATGGATATCTCATCTCACCGAAGCACGTCCTGCCGCGATCACCGTACACGGGAGGACGCTTGCACAGATGTATACGGGTGAGGCAAATTGGGAAGAAATAGGGAAAGCTGCAGTTGTCGCACAGAAGCATGGCATTCCACTTCTTGGAAATGGAGATCTGAAGTCAGTGAGTGATGCACGTTCACGAATAATGAAATATAATCTGAACGGCACGCTCATCGGGCGCGCCTCATTTGGGAATCCATGGATTTTCAAAGAATATATTCCAACAACTCTTGAGCGTCTCACGACAGCACTTGAGCATGCAGAACTGTTTGAACGAGTGCTTCCGCACGGTCATTTTCTTTCAATGAGAAAGCATTTGGCGTGGTACTGCAAAAGTTTTGATGGAGCAGCAGAGGTGAGAGAGAGATTGATGAAGGTTGAGAACTTTGAAGATGTGAAGGATATTCTCGAACCTCTTATTCGGTAGATTCTGACAGGGCTTCCACGCTCAACTTCTGCATAAATTTCTCAAATAACTCCGGATCATATATTGACACCGTCCATACTTCTTTTTGAAGTTTCTTCATCTTTCTGATCATTTTTTTCAGCATCGCACTCTCAATGAGATCAGTTTTTGTGATGACAATAATCTGACGTTTTTGCATCAGTTCAGGGTTGTACTGAGTGAGTTCATTCGCAATAGTTTTGTAATCTTTGACCATGTCTTTTGAGTCGCCTGCAATACAGTGGAGAAGTATCGGAACTTTCTCAACGTGTTTGAGGAATTTGACCCCTAACCCTTTGCCTGTGGATGCGCCTTCGATAAGCCCTGGAATATCAGCAATCACCTTGTCTCGAAAGACGCCAAGGTTTGGCTCAAGGGTGGTAAATGCATACATCGCAGTCTTCACTTTTGCTGAGGTGAGTTCATTGAGTAAACTACTTTTTCCCGCATTGGGGAGTCCGATAAATCCGTAGTCAGCAATAAGTCTAAGGATGACCCTGAAGGTTTTTAAATCTCCTTGTTTGCCTTCTTCCGCTTCATACGGAACTTGATGGGTGGGTGTCGCAAAAGACATATTTCCTTTTCCCCCTTTTCCACCACGCGCGAGTTTGTGTACCGTTTCTTCGTCTGTGATCTCAACCTCTTCATGAGTTTCAATGTCAGTAAAGACGGTGCCAGTAGGTACACGAAGAATCAGATCATCTCCTGCACTTCCATTTTTGTGAAAGTTCTGTCCTACTTTGCCAGATTTTGCACGTTGCGTCGTCCCACCAGCATACAGATGAAGATCTGCAAGTTGTCTGTCTCCGTGCACAAAGACACTTCCACCATTGCCACCTGGTCCACCACTTGGACCTTTGCGCATGGGGAAAAATGTTACGGCACCATCACCGCCGCGACCTGCCCGAACTTTCATTGTTACTTCATCAATAAACATAAGCGTATTATAGCCTTTTGAATACAAAATTGCTACTTAGGAAGATCCTAACAATGCGTTTGCGATCTATTGTTTGATATAATACACTCTGTATATGGAGCTAATTATTATCTTATTTCTCATCGTGCTCAACGGCATTCTTTCGATGTCTGAGATTGCGATCATTTCAGTCAAAAAATCACGACTCAAACACCTGGCACAAGAGGGGCATCCACAAGCGGCACTTGCGCTTGAGATTGCAGAGAATCCAAACAGGTTTTTTTCAACAGTTCAGGTTGGAATTACACTCATTGGCATCTTGACTGGTGCAATTGGTGGTCTTGTCCTTGCAGCACCACTCGCCGAAGTTTTGGAACTCCTGAGAGTCCCAAATACGATCGCTCATACTATTGCATTTAGTATCGTTGTTGCGCTCATCACGTATCTCTCACTTGTCATCGGTGAGCTCGTCCCCAAACGCCTCGGTATGGCATTTGCCGAGCGCATCTCACTTCTTGTCTCAGGACCGATGCACTCTTTTTCACAGCTTGCATATCCTTTTGTTGAGGTGCTCACGAATTCAACAGATACAGTAATGAGAATGCTCAATGTCCGGACCCGCAAGAAGCTTCCTGTGAGCGAAGAAGAGGTTCGACTCATGATCAATGAAGGGGCTCAGATGGGAGTTTTTGAAGCTGCAGAAAAGAATATTGTGGAGAAAGTCCTCAATATTGGTGACTCCAAAGTAACCGCACTCATGCAAGCACGAAACAAGCTTATTTGGCTAGATATTAACGTGACAGATAAAGAACTCACGGATACCATTCTTGAGCACCAATATTCATACTTCCCCGTCTGCAACGGTGAACTTGACAAAATACTTGGCGTCATACGTACTGACAGTTTTTTGGCGCACCGCATCACACAAGGAGACAAGCCGTTGAATATCAAAAAAATTCTTCATAAACCACTTCTTATTCCTGAGAATAAAAAAGTTCTCGATACCCTAGAACTCTTTAAACGCAGCCGCATTCATTTGGGAATCATCGTTGATGAGTATGGAAGCATTGAAGGAGTGATCACGCTTACTGATATTCTCGAGTCAATTGTAGGTGAGCTTCCAGATATAAACGAGCAGGAAGATACACAGATCAAAAAACGGAACAGTACCTCTTGGCATGTAGATGGTCTTGTCTCAACTGTTGACTTCAAGGATTTTTTCCATATTGACGAACTACCAGACGAGGATGAAGAACTCTACAACACTGTGGGCGGATTTATCATGAACTCACTTGAACGTATTCCAGCTGAGGGTGATACCATTGACCTAGAAAACTATGCAATTGAGGTTGCAGATATGGATGGGCATCGGGTTGATAAAGTGATTGTTGAGAAATTGAAAATCACCCCATGAAACTATTTCTTGCCGCAGAAGCAAAACATCCTGACTCATTCCCAGAACTCGAGAAGTTTGTCGGTGGATTTGAAGGAAAATCAATCGCCTACATTCCGACTGCTGCAAATGGAGAGACCGAGTATGGATCTTGGAAATCAGAGAGCTCGACTTGGGATTTGCTAAAAACACTTAACGCACATGTAACTCCTGTAGTGCTGGAAGAGTATCGAGATTCTTCTGTCTTAGAAACTTTACGTGGCAAAGATGTAATTTGGCTTGCTGGCGGACAACCAGGATACCTCTTGTACTGGATTCGTAGGTGTCAAATTGACAAACATATCAAAGAGTTGATGGTGGATACTGGTTCAATTTACGTCGGCTCAAGTGCGGGCAGCATGGTCGCGACTCCGTCGATTACGGTAAGCGAATGGTACATGGGAGAAGGAGAGTATGAAGCAGGAATTATTCCAGGATTGAACTTGGTGGACTTTGAGATTTTCCCACATTATGAAGACTCTATGCGTCCTGAAATTGAAAAATTCAATATCGCCAAAAAGCTCTGTCTTCTCAAAAATGGCGAAGCCGTGATTGTCGATGGGGGAGAGGTGAGGGTTTTTGGAGAGGAGAGGTTTATACAGTAAGGGTCCTGACCCTTATGACATGAACCTCATACTCATTCTTCATGTGTATTTATTTTGTGCAGAAATACTAACCTTTGCTCGAACTAATTTTGAACGAAAGAGCTAATCGCACGCCGGAACGAGGCGCATCCTCTCCGAGTCTTGTGGTAGCTTGAGAGTCCACTCACACTTCGTAACCACCTCGCATTGGCCCGTTCGCATTCGCTCATGATGCCTGCTCGGTGCTTGCTTCGTGTTCGCTCTGTGGCTTCGTTTAAGATTATTTTAGTTCTCTGCAAAACTACCAAATTTTCACTCCAGGTCTAATTATTTTGTAAAAAATACTCCTCAGTTCCTTATTCTTTTCATCAGATCTGTTTTCGATAAACTGCACGAGTCCTGTCCGACAAAAATTAATAATATTCGGCAATTTCTTTTCTGTGCCAGTATAATCTTCCAGAACACCATTTTTAAGTATAAAAATCTTATCTTGATAGGCAGAATCAATTTTAGAAGCTACATCTGGGTGATCGGTCTTAAATTGCGCAAGAGTATAGCCGTTAGCACGAATCTTCCGTGCTTGCTCAGTCGGATAAAAAAGTTGATAAGCATGATCTATATCAGCTAGAAAAAATACCTCCAATCCAAAAGATTCAAAAAGTGTTTTCCATTCTTTAAGTTTTTCTTTTTCGTTTATATCAAGAATTGTAATATCTTGAGTTATTCCTTTTTTAATATTTTCTTCTACTGTATCAAGTACCGCCCTATAAAAATATCTATCACTTTCACCTTCGACTAGCAATACTTTGCTACCAAAAAATGCATGGGTTGAACGCTTGTTGTCTAGTATTTTCACTAACCACTTTTCATCTTCTCCTATCTCAGGCTGGTTTATTTTTGTATACCCGTTTGAATCTAGCGACAATCGAACAATGTGACGTATTGTGCTGGAATTTATAAGTGATTCAGAGTGAGTAACAAGGATATATTGACATCCTTGCTCATCGTTTAATTTTTCTATTATACGCAAATATTCGTCCTGAAATTGATAGTGCAAATGAATTTCTGGCTCATCAATAATGACAAGTCCACCCCTTAATTCACCTCTTCCATATGATTCAAAAATAAGATGAAGAAGTGATTTCTGTCCAGCACTCAAAGAATTAATATCTGTAACAACTCGATTTCTTTTAAGATCAATGAATGAGAATGAGAAATTCCAACTAGATTTATCAGTCCGTTTTATTTCCACCTTGAGATTAATCAACCTCAGTTTATTATTTATATTCTTAACAAATTCAAGCTCGTTTACAGCCCTTTCGCATTGGGCAATGTTTTTTCCAGTATCGATAAGATTATAAGGTAATTCAGCCATCCGTAATCTGACTAAACTAAATATTGTTGGCTCTGATACTTCTGTTGAGGTTGCACTTTTTGAAAACTCAGATGTTCTAATATTTGAAATCTGTTTTGTTGCGGTGTTGCCACCTCCAAGTGAGACAGACTGAGTATATGCACTGTAGTTTCTATAGCCACCAATAAGCGCGAAAGACTCAGAAAGATTATTTAATTTATCTTCATTTTCTTCGTTATATAACTCAATAATCTCTTTGTATAAATTATATGCAGTTAGATAGACAAAACCAAGATCGTTTTCACTATTTACTATATATGTTTTATTTGCACTGTCTAATGTTATGTCTAATTGATACGAGGGGCTTACATTTGCATCAGCAAACATTGTTTCAGCTGTATATTCTCCGATATATGGAGATAATTTATCCCGATTGTTTTTTAAATGCTCGATATTACCACGATCAATGTCATCCAGTTCTACAGTCACCCTTATGCACTGCTGTTTATCCTCAAAATCATAATTTTTATCCATTCGGAATCCGCGATAGTATTTCACTTCATCTGGTTTAGTTAGAATTTGCCGTTTTTGCTCAATGCTGATTGAGTGTTTTTGTGTATACAAATCCGTATTTCTAATATATGGAGAAAACAAAACTTTCCGAAAAATGAAATTTATTATTTCTAGTACTGTAGATTTTCCTGCACCATTTTGACCAATTAAAATACTCAAGTTTTGATCAAACTTTATTTCAGGAGCGTGTTCAATACCGGCAACATGTGGAAAGCTCAATATATTAGAAATTTTTAATGATTTTATTTTCATACTCTATTTTTTATAAAATCTCTAACTCTATTTCTTGCGAGACTGACATATTTTTCATCTCTCTCAATACCGAACCACTTTCGACCTAATGCCTCCGCAACAACGGCAGTCGTTCCAGTTCCCATAAATGGATCAAATACAATGTCGCCCTTATTGCTAGCAGCTAAAATGACTTGTTGTATCAATTTTAGAGGTTTTTGTGTTGGGTGTGCTTTTATTCCGTTTTCATCCTTCAATCTTTCGTTGCCCCTACACAAACCAAAAACCCAATCAGTATCTTTCATTTGTTTTCCCCCGTTCATTTTCTTCATCATTTCATAGTTGAAAGTGTACTTTTTGCAATCTTTGTTTTTGACTGACCAAATCAAAGTTTCGTGATTGTTGGTAAATCTTCTTCCGTTTAGGTTTGGCAGGGCATCCGTTTTTACCCAAATAACATCATTTAAAAACCAAAGACCGAGATTCTGCATTATTTTAATTTCTTTGTGTCTTTTTTCTCTGGCAGATAATTTTTACTTGTTGAAACTCTCTTGCCACTTTTTAATTCAAGGTCTTTTCGCGCCTTACCGGCAACACTTCCACCTTCACGAGCGACTGTTTTGTTTTCGATAAAACCTTTTGCATCTTTATTTCTTGCAATTTCTGTCGTCGATGCTTCGCCAAGCATAGTAAAAATTAGTTCCAAATCATTCATGTGGTCGCGCAAATTTTCTCGTTTCAATCCTTTGAGTTTTTGATACTCACTTGGTGTCATGCCAAAAGTAGCACGCGAAATTTCGGCTGTTAATATGGCATATTCTTGACCCTCTTTTACGCCACGATTTTTCCACTCGTCAGTAAGAGTTTCGCGTACTTCGATGCCACGCATTCTCTTTTCAATCCAAGCATCAGAATACCCTTTTGCTTTATATAAAGCTCTTGTTCTTTTTGTCGCTAATTCAGGATTTTCTATCTCTTGCACTCTTTCATAACCAACTTTGGCTAACCACCGCTTAAATGGCTCTGCCTTTGATGACGGAATAGCTTGAATGATGCGAAATACTGTTTCTGTGTTTGCACAATCTGTTTCTCGTTTTTTCCCATCAGGGGAAGCAATTTTCAACTGTCCGATATTTTCGGACACTTCACGATAACCTTCTTTTATAAGTTTTTTCTTCAAATCACTCCAATATTTTCTAGGTCTTTCTGTTTCAGTCAGAGCCTCGATGATATCAATGATTGAAAACCACCATTCGTTTTTATGGATTATTTTACGGATTTCCTTTTTCCTAAAAACTGCTATTTTTGTAATTTCGTCGTGAGTCATAAATTAGTTGTGTAAAAATATTTTATTACGATGATATTCCAAATAATTTTCTCTTCCTTTAACTGGTAAATCCACAATAATTTTACCCTCATAAATATTAAGTCTTTCAAGATTTATACTTGAGATTGATTTTGAAATTATCAACTCCTTCTCATCCGAAAAAGTTATTATCCCTCGATCAAATAATTTATCAAAAGTAGGACTAAATAAAAAACCATTGTTTAAATCTAATCTCTCTACATTGCCCGACATCATCCAAGGTTTTATATGGCTCGCTATTAAAATTCTTGTGTCATCAATACCTGTAATTGGACATTTTTTCAGTGATAAAACCAACTTTTTTCTAAACTGATTTTGACCAATACGAATTGCTGTAACAATATCTTTCGTTGTTATTAAATCTTTTGGAGATAGTACCAATTTAGTTTCGTCGTAATCAGCCAAAGTAAAAGTTCCCTCGTCTATTTTTTTGAAATTTCTGTTATTCTTAATTTCACGATACAAGACACCACGAATGCCTGCAGACCACTCTTTTGATACTTTGGCTTCAGGATAATATTTTTCAATTTCGTTGTAGATAATTTCCCAAGTGGCAATTCCACCATTATCTTCCAAAACTTTTTTTATTGCGTCTACTTTTGTCATATGGCGTATTGGATTAATCCTTTCCATAAACTCATATCGACTATATTTCTTCGCAAGCGAATATTTGAAAAAATTTCTTTATAGGTTTCTAAAAAAATATTATATCCGTCATCAGATTTGCAAACAAAATTCCAAAAATCTCGTCCAATAAGTAATTCTTCGTCGGCAAAAAATTGCCTCACTCTTTCTTGTCTCCACGGCTTATCTTCTCCGTATCGGTTATAAGCTGTCGCAAAGAAAATTTTTATTTTTTGATCTTCTGGGAGCGTGTTTGAGAGAATTGCAAATTGCTCTAAAAGCGCCTCTTTTTCTGAACGAGCTTTTTTATTATCCAAATCACCACCAATTTTTAATTCGATGAGAAAATTTTCTCCCGTTTCTTTATCGATCAAGCAATAATCGCTATCGTGTCGTTTTGCAGACAATCTATCATCAGTAGGTTTTACTCGTAGAGGTTGGTAATCATCAATACTTGGTGGAGTTAATTCACGCCGTTTGTATTTTTCAAGCAAATCAGCAATTTTTGAAGTTTGCTCTGGCCCAAGCGGACCTTGAACTTCTCTTTTTACCTCATAGGAAAACATGGCGATATTGATCGCCAATTTTTCAAGCATATTTCCGAGAGAACTATCGAGTGAGCGAACGAGGGCGGAATAGTATTGAATATCTGAACCAAGTGCCGCAATGAACACATTGTGAATTTTCATATTCAAAGTTCCCTCGGGGTTTTCTACTTCGCCCTCGTGGCGAGCTTGGAATCCTGTTGCATACGATTCGACCGCCGTTCGTACTAATGATTTGATTGCTTCATTTTTGTCTAATGTATTATTCATAAATTTATTTTAAAAGTTGATCAACACTCATTCCAAGCACTTTGGCGACCTTTTCCATTGTGCTAATTGTTAGATTTTGTTTGCCATTCTCGACATTACTAATATACGCCCTGTCTAACCCTAACGCTCGGCAAATGTCGCCTTGCGACATGCCTTTCTCAGTGCGTAGTTTTTTCATGTTTTCGCCAAATTTTTGCGCCGTTGATTTTGCCATATTGTATGAAAACTTATTAACATGGTTATTATAGCATTTACTTGTGTTCTGACTCAATGTTAAGTTATAATACAAGTGTGCAAAACAATGATTTTATTATAACGGCGAAGCAAAACCAAAAATTTCCTTTCATTTTTCCTGCCTGCCGGCAGGCAGGCCGGAGAGTAAGATAAAGTTTCAAGCCGTTAAGTTCGTTGTTGGTGCCCCTAGAGGGAATCGAACCCCCATCACTGGTTCCGAAGACCAGTACTCTATCCTTTAAGCTATAGGGGCAA
>Ga0209284_10000718_pt1 | contig 53567 bp, 54 predicted proteins | sample FRY03_FD_187211 | JGI IMG/M metagenome (GOLD analysis project Ga0209284, IMG submission 187211) | Freshwater microbial communities from Lake Fryxell liftoff mats and glacier meltwater in Antarctica - FRY-03 (SPAdes) (version 2) | ecosystem: Environmental > Aquatic > Freshwater > Ice > Glacier...
ACCCGCACAGCATATAACAGCACCTAACCAAAATTTTTGTGAAAAACAAAAACTATCGGTTAGCTGCAAAACGTTATGCCTAAGCTTAAAATGACGACACTACTAATAAACATATTTCTACTTTTAACGACCTGTTCTTGGGCGCAATCGGACTTGGGAATCGGAGTTATTTCTATTAATTTTAAAGACAAAGATATATTGAGTTTTTATTTAAACACTCAAGACAGTCAACCATTAAGAAAAATTGAATTTTTTAATGACCCTACTATTAATAGTTTAAACATTTTAAATCTTAAAAAAAATAAATTATGGTTGAAACCAGAAGTTTTAGAGATTGACAATTCTTCTTTGATTTTGCGTTGTGTAGAAACAAATGACCAATGGTTAAAAGTCATTGTTAATAATCAGTCCAATTCGACACTCTGGATTAAAAGAAGTAAGCTGACCAAATTTATGAATTGGGAATCTTATCTAAAAAAAATGTTCGGGGTTGCTAGACTTCCCGAACTACGCCAAAAAATTAGAACTTTACCAAATGACAACTCAAAAGAAATATTATATACAGGTCAAGACTGTTACCAAGTAAAATCAATGAAAGGCGATTGGATTGAAATTTTTACGTCGGATTATTGCGATGAAAGCTATACAGAAAGTAAAACTAAAATAAAATCGGGCTGGATTAGATGGAAAAATGGAAGTAAACTGTTAATAGAATATTTTATAACGAGTTGAATAGCATAAAAAGCCTAGGCATAACAGCAAATTTGTACAAAAATGGCTGACGGTGGTTTACGTTAATTCATCAGTTATTTACTTAATTTGGTGCGGTGCGACAATGGCTCTGCATTAATGCCATTTCTGCACAAATTTCCAAAACGTTACTACTAATACTACTCGACAAAATGAAAAAATATCTATTCATAGTTTTATTGTTTTTTTGCTTTAATTCTTTTGGACAAATTTCTGTTTTAAAAGTTGACCCATTAAAGCTTCCGAAGGAATTAAAATACTCTGGAAAAATTAAAAATTGTGTTAAATGGTCTGATAATTTGGGTGTAAATTATTTAATAACGACAGAGACAGGAGCCTATTCTTTAAGAAATCAAGAAGATGAAGACTTTAGAAATGCCGACCTGTATGCTTATCATTATGTAACGAACGGCGACAATTTGAAATTACTTTGGACAATTCATGACTTTACTGAAGATTGTTCAGTTGACCTTTATGTACGGTTTATTAGTAAGGCTTTTAATATAACCGACCTAGATAAAAATGGTGTTGCGGAAGTTTGGGTAATGTATGAAAATCAATGTACCAGTGATGTTTCTCCCGGACCGACAAAAATCATAATGTATGAAAACACGAAAAAATATGCTTTAAGGGGATTTAGTAAGGTCAAGGTTTCACAATCAAAATATGAAGGTGGAAATTATACCTTAGACGACAGTTTTAAAACTGGTAATTCTTTATTTAAACAGTTTGCTATAAATCTTTGGGAAAAGAACAAAATGAAAGAATGGTAAAAAGTACTAGTGGTAACAGCAAATTTGTGCAAAAATGGCTGACAGTGGTTCAACTCAATTCATCAGTTATTTACTTAATTTGGTGCGGTGCGACAATGGTTCTGCAAGTAATGCCATTTCTGCACAAATTTCCAAAACGTTAGCGGTCAGGCTAAAACGACACCTATGAAACAAGACTTAATCGATAAAATGAAAAGCAAAAAGCGTTTAATTTTAACTTTTAAACAAGCTTTAACACACTATTTTATTGTACCGTTTCTTTTGTTGGTTCCATTTTGGACTGTTATCGACCTATATCAGATTTATATTTCAAAAAATTATAACGGAATGCATACAGGAAAAGAACTAATTATTTCCTGTCTTCCATTTCTCGCTTTAGCTTTACTTTTTGCGATCATCCAGTACAGACGATTAAATTTCAAGAGCATAAAAATCTCATTTACAAAAAAACAATTTCAGGAAGCCTTAAGAAGAACTAAATCCGACCTTAATTGGAAGGTAAAGATTAATAACGAAGAAATACTTATAGCATACCGACCGAACGACTGGAAATCTGGTAGCTGGGGAGAGATGATTACTATAATTAAAGGAAAAGAATATTTGTTGATGAATAGTATATGCGACCCAGAAAGCACATCTTCTGTTGTTTCCTTTGGTTCTAACTCAAGAAACCTTAAGGCAATTCTAATGAATTTAATGAACACAATTCATGAAATCCCAGAAACAAAAGAAATAGAAACTAAAATAAATAACTGGTCATTTAAAGAAGTTACTCTTCGTGTTTTGCTATATCCATTTTGCATTTTTTTAATCATTTTTGGATTTTATATGGTGTTTGAAATGACAACAATTCAAAGTCGACTATCTGGATTTGGGGCAATATTAGCATCAGTTCTTTACTTTTATTCAGACTATAAACTAATTTTAAAAAACAGAAATGCATAGAAAAGCCCGAACCGCTAACAGCAAATTTGTACAAAAATGGCTGACAGTGGTTTACGTTAATTCATCTGTTATTTACTTAATTTGGTGCGGTGCGACAATGGTTCTGCAAGCAATGCCATTTCTGCACAAATTTTCAAAACGTTAGCACCCATATAAAGAATGACGATACACTATAAAATACTGACAATAATAATATGGTTAACGACCATCGGACAAGTAGTCGCACAGACGACCTACTCGATGTGTTACATTCATACTGTTAAATCCCAAAATGACAAGTTTTTCTTAAAAACTATCCCTTTTGATAATATTGAACAAACATCAACAGGTAAAACAACTGTTTATAATTCTGACTCAACTAAGGTTTATGAAATTAACAGACATTTTGAATTATCAGACAACAGAAAAGAAGTTTTTTTGAGCAATGACGGAAAAACCATTGCCTATGTGATTGATAGAGAATTTAAATGGGACGGAGTTCAAAGTAAAAGTATTGACATACTCAGCAATGGCATCACTGTAAAGCAGTTTCAGTTGACAGACTTAATTGATTGTGATTCTGACATTGAAGACTGTTATTTGTTTTACAAAGAAGCGATTGATACAGTTTTTCAGGAAAACGGGAAAAGAAAGATAATATTCAAAGAAAACGTCTCTGAGTTTGAAAAGCAATTAACGGAAAAGGCAACATTCTTAAACAATGATACACTCTACATCTTTTCTAAAACTTCCAAACAAATTGCTATTGAATTGAATACGGCAAGTTTAACTTCAATGCATCTTTCAGAAATTAATCCAAAAAAATTCAAGAAAATAAAGTCTGTTCAATCACATATGGAGAAGTTTATGCCGTCTTCGTTATACGGACTTCCTAAACTATCAAGTGGTTTATCATTAGAGAAAGGTTTGGCAGAAAGCATTGAAATGGCAGTTTTTCCCGAAGACAAAAAAGGATCAAATAAATTCAAGCGATATTCTATTAATGTTCAAATTATTATCGACAAAGACGGTAATGCTATTCTCGATGAAATTGAAAACTACAACGGACTACCCGAAGACCAAATTAAAACATTCATAACATCACAAAAATTTGCAGTAAACTCAATTCCTTCTGAAACTGAAAAATGGAGATTTAGTGGTTGGATTGCTTTAATGAATAAAAGTAAGAAAGAAGCAAAACGTGAAAAGCAACAAGAAATTATCGAAGAAAGAGAAGCATATAAAAACCGAATTGTTGCAGACTCAATAAATGGACTTTATATTCCTAAAAATCTGGAAGAGTGCTTTTTAGAACTTGACAAACTTTTAAAACCTAAAGACATTGAGGCAATTAAAAATCTCAAAGACAGAAATGAAACGATTTTATATCATCACGGATTTGGAACTTGGTTAAGAAATAATTGGGGACTTTGGGGCGGTTCAAGACTACAACAGTATTTAATTGCTAAAGGACTAAGTCACCCAGACAATATGTCTGCGACCATTCTCGAATTTTATTATGATTGGTTAAACGGACAACACGAAAAATGGAAAGAATTTGAAGCGAAATAAAGAAAATACGGGTGCTAACAATGTATATAAAAAATAGGCGAAATAGTAGTAAATTCGAGGCTTTTGGCTCGTATCAAAATTTGTGCTTAACCGAAAGTTTAGTGCTTTGAAATCGCCTACTTTTCATATACTAAACGTTAGGTGCTATTTTATGACGACATGATAACATTAGAAAAAATAAAGGTGTTTAACCGTTATGGTGGCGACATTGACGGACTTGCAAGGAACAGCCGAAGTAGCGACCATAATCTAATCACCGATAATGAATGGTCACTTATTGACAATGTATTTCAAGACATCGAATTGATAAACAAAAGACTCGTAGCGCAGACTTATATCGACCAGACCTTTGTAAAACTTAAGGAAAATTGTGACCGAGACAGTTATGACACTTTTGTAAGTAAAATCGACTGTTATAAGGACTTTCAAAAGGTTGCCGACATTTTAGGTGAAATAAAATTATCTATTAAGACCAACACAGATACCGTTTGCTCTCGCTTTGACAACGCAGAACATTTTTTAACCGACCTTAATCAAGACATAGCGAATATTAGGAAGTGCAACTTTACAATTCTTGACAAAGTGCACACAGAATTCTTACCGACTTCGACATATCAAGAAATATCAATTTCAAATGGCTGGGACGACAACTATGTCAAATTATCGAGTGACTTTGACAAGTTATATGAACGGCTGACCGAAAGAAAAACAGCACATAACAGCTAAGGTTTCGTTGGGCTCGGAGAGCCAACAATGAAACCGTGGTTGGACGGAACCGTACACATTCACATTTATTATGGGTTTCTCGTTCTTAGATTTCTGTTGTTTAAATCGATATTAGCGATTCCAATTTTTGCAGGTAGACTAAACTCATCATTTTCATTCAATTTCCAAGTTATTGGCACAAAACATCCCTTACCCATCCCAGCTAATTAGCGGAACAGGGAAACGTATTTTGGCTAATACAGATGTAGCAAGCAGGTGGTCTACAAAGGCATCTATAAACCGGACTGGATTGTCTTTCTCTATCGCTTCTTCTAAGCTTCCCATTCTTATCTGAAACCTATCCCTATCTTCTAAATACGCCATTTTATCCCTCTTTTTACGCTTTAAAAATAAGCTTTTCTGTCCTTTTTTACTAGCTTTTATTTAACTATTTTTGATAAATTGGTTGGTGCGTTTTTTCACAGACTTATGTTAGTGGCAAGCAAAATCGACACACCATGAAAACGACAAAAAAATGATTGAATTAGAGAAACTTCAAAAACATATAAAGAATTTAAAAAGAAAAGACTGGAATAGACTTTTTGCACTCTTGCCTGAGATGGATGGGATAAAAAAATTTGGAGAAATAAAAGGTGGTGATAAACTTGAAGATGGTTCTTTTACTTTTCCATATTGGAATTCATCAGAGATAGTTTACAAAGTATCTGAGATAATTCACGAACTAAAACTAATACCAGTTTTTGATTGGACAGATTGGGACGAAGGCAAATCAATTCTCAAAAACCAAGACTTTGATTACTCAACTATTGACACAATAACTTTGTGTAAACTTCTTACAACAATAGTTAGAGCTGACAGATTTAATGACGGCTTTTTAATTTTAAATTTTGAAAACGGCATTGTTCCAAAAATCATCAAAGCAATAAAACATAACGAATTTAAAGAAAGCGTAAACCTTTCACAACAAATAAATTCCATGCTTTTAGGTGTTGCAGTTGGTGATGCGTTGGGCGTTCCTGTTGAATTTAACAGCAGACAAACAATTGCTCATAATCCCGTAACAGATATGATTGGTTTCGGCACATACAATTTACCAGCAGGAACTTGGTCGGACGATAGTTCATTAACATTTTGCCTTGCCGAAGCAATGACACAAAACTTTGACCTAAAAGTAATCGGACAAAACTTTGTGAATTGGGCTTACAAAAATTATTGGACAGCAAGAGGAAATGTTTTTGATATTGGCATTGGAACAAGACAAGCAATAGACCGTATTGCAAAAGGAAAACAACCAGATTTGGCAGGCGGTTTTGACGTTTCGTCCAACGGAAACGGTTCATTAATGAGAATTTCTCCTCTGCTCTTTTACTTGTTGGACAAGCCAATAAACGAACGATATGAAATAACAAAACAAGTTTCCTCAATTACTCACGGACACATTAGGTCTGTAATTGCTTGCTTCTATTACCTTGAATTTGCCCGACAATTATTAGCAAAGAAGGATAAGTTTAAAATTTATAAAAACCTTCAAACAGTAATTACAAATCACATAACTTCCCTTTCCATTAATCCGAAAGAGGTTGCATTGTTTGACCGTTTGCTAAAACAAAACATACACGAACAGACAGAAGAAAATATTTTTAGTAGCGGTTATGTGATGCACACACTTGAAGCAAGCATTTGGTGTTTGCTGACAACAGACAATTACAAAGACGCAGTTTTAAAAGCAGTAAATTTAGGAGAGGACACGGATACAACAGGAGCAGTAACTGGCGGACTTGCAGGTTTACTTTATGGTCTTGAAAATATACCGACAAATTGGATAAAACAAATAGCAAGAAATGACGAAATTGAAAACTTGGCACAACGACTTGGGGACAAGATTGCCAGCCTATAATTACACCTATAAAAAATTGGCGTTTCAGTAGTTAAACCTTCTCGCCGTTTGGCAGGTGAAGCTTTGTGCTTCGTATCAAGTTTTAGGGTAGCAGACAGTTTCATCACCGAAATCGTCAACTCCTTTAACCTGCAAACCTTTAACATTCATTCTTAAAGACGACATTACAAGTATTTAACTTCATCCAAAAAATGAAAAATGCCTAATCTTCTTTAGAATAGAAAAAAGTTAAATACAATGCTCAAGCTCCTTTTTTATAACATATTTGCTTTTGCCTGTAGTGACAATAATATCTTTCAATTTTGTAACTTTGGAGTGATGAAAATTAAGTTGCTTTACCTATTTCTACTATTTGCAGGTCTCCTACACCTAACTTCTGTTTTAGAATTAGACAGCAACGAGTACAAACAGAACTCCCAAAATGAACAACACAATTGCATTGTATCAGAAAAGACACCAGACAGTCTTAACTTTCATTTCGACAACACACTTTCCTCAGCCTTTGCTTTCACAGACTTTTCTTTTCACTACGCTCTTTCAACAAAATTAGTTCAACCACTTTTTCATGCTCATGGCAATTCATGCGATAAAATTTTCCTTTACATCGGGCTTAATTAATTTATAAAAAAAATGAAATTGCATAAAAAGTGTGTAATTAATAGCTGCTTCTTTCTAAAATTAACCCTTTTAGTTTTTCATACATTAAAGTCTGAACATACAATCAAGTGACAATAGATAAGACTTTTACAAAACGTAACGCATAAAAGAAACAAGACATAAAACAATAATAAATTAATTAAGTAACCACATTAAAGTATTGAAAAATCTACATATAATTATACTCTACATAATAGTCATTATAGGATTTTCATCTTGTAAAGTATATAAAACGGTCAGGTATGGTGGTTTGCCTTCTCAGAATGACTATCGACATTTTCCTCAGAGAAAAATTAAAAATCAAGGTCCTACTTTTAATTTTAAAAACCCAAAAGAAGACTATAATTTAGGAAATTCCATAGGATTAACAAACAAATCATTAAACGCAACTAATGTTAAACTTGATAGTTTTGTTAATCTTCATAAAACGATCTCATTTTTAATAATTAGAAATGATACAATTTTATATCAAAACTACAGTAGAAAATATACAGACACAACCTTAGTTTCCTCTTTTTCTATGGTAAAACCTATGATTTCTACGCTAATAGGAATTGCAATTTCTGAAGGTAGGATTGAAAGTGTTGATGAAAGTATTACTAATTACTTAAGTGAATATAAAAATTACCTTGGTTTTGAAAAAATAACAATAAAAAACCTTCTGCAACATACATCAGGTATAAAATTTTCAGATGGAAAGTTGAATCTTGCATCAGACAATGCAGATTATTATTGGGGTAATTACTTGAGGAAAGAATTGACTGAATTAACCGTAGAAAGAGCACCTAATATTCAGTTTCATTACAGTAGTGCAAACACCCAATTACTAGCACTTATAATAGAAAGAGTGACAAATATGTCAGTTTCAAATTACTTGGAAACTAAAATATGGAAGCCCCTTGGAATGGAAGCACCCGCTTTCTGGAGTTTAGATAATGAAAGTGAAAATAATATGGAAAAAGCATTCTGTTGCTTACAAGCAAGACCAATTGATTTTGCGAAATTTGGAAGATTATATCTTCACAAAGGAAATTGGGAAGGAAAACAAATAATATCAAAAGATTGGGTGGAATACTCCATACATTCAGACCCAAATAACACGAATAATAGCAATAGACATTTTTATAATTATAATTGGGGTATAGGTCCACTAAAATACAATAGTTTTTATGCAGTAGGCTTGTATGGTCAATACCTTTACATATATCCAGAAAAGAATATCATAATTGTTCGATTTGGAGATACAGAAACATCTTACAATCCGAATTATTGGCAAGATATTTTTCTTCAAATTATTGATCAGTTAAAATAATTCAAGAATTATCTAATTGATAAATATTCTTTCGTAGAGATTAAGAAGATAGTTGCCAAATTAAATTCGAAAATTAATGCATCAACAAGTTTATTACCACGTTACATAAAGTAAACCTAGGATGCACTTCCGGGATCTAAAAAAGTGTAATTTAATAATTTAGAATAAAACAAGCGTTTGTAAAGATTGAAGTCATGTTGATTAAAACAAAATATAGAACAAACCCAATATCATCATCATTTATATTAATTATATTTATTGTACTATTTCACAAACTACCTTTAAATATATTTTTTCTTAAACATTAGATTCAATGAATATTACTCAGAATCATATGATAAAATCATAACAAATTCTTTAAGTATTATTGGTTTATATTTTTTAATAGCAAAAGGCAAAATACCTTTTAAACTATTTTCATTTAACCTCAATAGCATCATATATTATTTACATCTAGTTTTTTATGTAGTGGTTTTCTCGGGAGGTTTCAAGGACTTTTTTAATTTCAACTTTTCATATGTAAGCAAAAGACTTTTATTCACTTATATTTTAAAATATTTTAGCTCTTCTTTCATAGAGGAATTTGTAATTAGAGGTTTTATACTAGGAATCTTTCTACTGAATTTTACTAAAACAAGGGCTGGTATTTTTAAAAGCGTTGCACTTTCTGGTCTAATTTTTGGTTTAATGCACATCATAAACTTATGGACAATTGAAGGACAAAGTATTAAGGGAGTGTTAAATCAAGTTTATGCAACAACTTTTTTTGGTGTTATGTACGGTGCTACTTACCTGAAAACAAGAAGTATTTTAACTCTTGGTATTCTTGACTTCATAAGTAATTTTTTTCAATGATAAATGAACCTGAATTTATTGAGATAATAAATAATTCATTTACCATTGCTGATAAAAGTCTTGTCAATATAATTATTAGTGAAATATTTAGAAATATAAATTTTGGTATTCCTTTAGTTATTGGTTTGCATTTAATTTACAATACAGATGAAAATGATTTAAACAAATTGACCAATGAAAAACAAAACGTGGCATAAGGCCGAACAAAATAAATTACTAATTCTGGTGTAAGTAAGGTTTTTTTTCGAATATTAATTAATTGATTTGTTTACTTTGACTCTTAAATTACTCAAGAAACATTATAATAAAAGTCAGATTAAAAAAGAAAAACTATTAAAAAATCTTATCAAATTTATAATCAACACAACCTTTTATTGCATTTCAAAATAAAAATAACCTTTAAACCTGTAAAACAAAATAAGGTTGAATATTACACCAAAACTACTCCATTTATACCATATTTGCTTCTGCCTTTATGGTCAATAATATCTTTCAATTTTGTAACTTTGGAGTGATGAAAATTAAGTTGCTTTACCTATTTCTACTATTTGAAGGTATCCTATACCTAACTTCTGTTTTAGAATTAGACAGCAACGAGTGCAAACAGAACTTCAAAAACGAACAACAACATTGCATTGTCTCAGAAAAAACAGCAGACACTCTTAACTTTCATTTCGACAATACACTTTCTTTGACCTTTGCTATCACAGACTTTACTTTTCATTACGCTCTTTTAACAAAATTAGTTCAACCACTTTTTCATGCTCATGGCAATTCATGCGAGAAAATTTTCCTTCGGCATCGGGCTATATTAATTTAGAATTTTGACTTCCCAAACTTTGCATTCAACCTTGTTAATAGGCTGAATATTTTATGTATTTCATTAAAAGTCAAAAAATATTAAAATGACAGAATTATCCTTTCTTAATCTTTCAAATTTCGCTGGATTAACTGCCACTCTTTTGCTCACTTTCAATTTTCTTTTGGGAATGATGATTGGTACAGCATATAAAAAGCACAACTATTGGCAACGCTTGCCTGCCAAGGTTAAAAAAATTAACATTTACAACCTACATAATTGGTCAGCTTATGTTGCATTAAGTTTGGTGTTGTTACACCCCATACTTTTACTGTTCGACCCAGCAACAAAATTCAAATTCATTCACCTAATTTTCCCTTTAAATGCACCACATCAAAAATTATTTGTTTTGTTTGGCACATTGTCAATGTTTGCAATCGTAACAGTAATTATTACAACTCAAAAAGTGGTTAAGGATAAAATGAGTTTTCGAACATGGAAAAACGTACATCTCATTTCTTACCTTACCGCACTTCTATTTATCGTTCATGGAATAGTAATGGACCCACAATTAAAAGACAGACCTATTGATGTTTTTGATGCAGAAAAAATAATATCAGAATTGTGTGCAATCATTTTAATTGTTGCTGTAATCATGCGCTACAAATATCACTTACAAACAAAGAAGGCAAAATGAAAAAATAAATTTTAATAATGCTCCTTTTTTATGGGGTTTGAATACTTGTTTTAATCCAATATCAGCCTTCAGTTTTCGATTGAGATGTTGTTTACCTAGTGTTTTTTTAATGCATTTAAATCAACTATATTTAACTCCTGATAACGCACCCTTGAAAATTAATTAGGGTTTTTTCGCAGACTGACGTTAGCGGCAATGGTAGAAAAACCCACCAAAACAGATAAGAATCCATAAATATGACTACTAAATATCTAATAAAAAATACCACAATTATAAACGAAGGACAAAGTTTGCTTTCCGACATTCTCTTTTTTGATAACCGTATTCAAAAAATTGGCGATATCAGTCCAGAACCTGACTTCAAGGTAATTGACGGAACAGGCAAATATTTATTCCCAGGAATAATTGATGGACAAGTGCATTTTCGTGAACCAGGACTGACGCACAAAGGCGACCTAAATTCAGAAAGTAGAGCAGCAATTGCAGGTGGTGTAACTTCCTTTATTGATATGCCCAATACCATTCCAAATGTATTAACCGTTCAAGCTCTTGCCGATAAATACGAATTAGCTTCACAGAAATCATTGGCAAATTACGCTTTCTTTTTAGGTGTAAATGGCGACAATATTGATGAAATTGTGAATACGGACACTTCAAAACTGATTGGTGTTTCTGACGATGGTTTGTATTTTACCAAAAAAGGAAATTTATTGGCAGACAATCCTGAAACCATGGAAAAACTATTTTCCAATTGCAAATCCATCATCGCTATCCATTCAGAAAAAGAACAAATAGTTGAAGAGAATGAAAATATTTACCGTGAAAAATATGGCGAGAATGTACCTATAGAATTTCACCCATTCATAAGAAGTGAAAAGGCTTGTTACGAGGCTACTAAAAGAGCCATCGAATTAGCGAATAAATACAAGGCTAGGTTGCACATTTTGCATTTGACTACCGAAGCTGAAACACATTTATTCCAAAATGATATCCCTTTAAGCGAAAAGAATATTACAACAGAAGTATCTGTGCATCATCTTTGGTTTTCCGACAAAGACTATCCCCGTTTAGGAAATTTAATAAAATGGAACCCTGCTATAAAAACAGAAAAAGACAGAAAAGGACTTTTGAAAGCATTATTAGACGATAGAATTGATTTAATTACTACCGACCACGCACCTCATACACTAGAGGAGAAACAAAAACCCTATTTTCAATCAATGTCGGGAGCACCTTTAGTGCAGCATTCGTTAGATTGTCTATTAGACTTTTACAAACAAGGTCTCATTACATTAGAAAAAATTGTAGAGAAAATGTGCCACAACCCTGCAATACTATACCGTATTGAAAAAAGGGGATTTATAAGAGAAGGGTATTATGCAGATTTAACTTTGGTTGATTTAAACACCTCTTGGACTGTAGCTAAAGATAATATTTTATACAAATGCGGCTGGTCGCCTTTGGAAGGAACAACTTTTACAACCAAAGTATTAAAAACCTTTGTAAACGGAAATATGGTTTATGACAACGGAAAGTTTGATGAGCGTGTAAAAGGGCAAGCATTAGTTATCACAACAGAATAGAAAATACACTTGACAATGTTCCAAGACAGAAAATTAATCATTGCCACAAAACACGAAAAAGAAAAAGTAATTGCCCCATTATTAGAGAGGGCTTTGGGCGTTTCGTGTTTTGTAAATGAAAACTTTGATACGGATATGTTAGGTACTTTCACAGGTGAAGTCGAACGTGAACTTGACCCCATAGCAACAGCAAGAAAAAAATGCCTCACGGCTATGGAGTTAAGTAATTGCGATTTAGGAGTAGCAAGCGAAGGTTCTTTTGGACCACACCCGTCTATGTTTTTTGTAAATGCAGATGATGAATTTTTAATTTTTATCGACAAGAAAAATAATTTAGAAATTATAGTTAGAGAATTAAGCACTGCAACAAATTTCAATGGAAAAGAGATTAAAAATGAAGAGGAACTTTTAGACTTTGCAAGTGCAATAAACTTTCCAACTCATGGATTAATACTTCGTAAAACAAAATCAGATAACGATAATATCATTAAAGGTATCACCGATTTAAATCGATTAAAAGAAGCATTTATTGAATTACTTGATAAGTTTAAAACCGTTTATGCAGAAACAGATATGAGAGCAATGTATAATCCTTCCCGTATGAAGGTAATTGAAGCTGCAACTCAAAAATTGATAACCAAAATTAATTCTTTATGTCCGCAATGTAGTCAACCAGGCTTTGGAATTACAGATGCTAAAAGAGGATTAGCATGTAGTTTATGTGGTTTGCCTACCCAATCAACATTAAGCTATATGTATGTTTGCCAGCAGTGTGAATATACAAAAGAAGAAATGTATCCCCATAAAAAAACAACCGAAGACCCAATGTATTGCGACTATTGTAACCCTTGACAAAATGAGTTTATGCAGCAAGATAAAAAACAAGAACCCACAGCACTTAAGGTTTTGTTAGACTCGGTAAGCCAGTAGTGAAACCGTGGCTAAACAGGTTATACCGTTTTTAATCATCGGGAGCACCCGACAAAATAACAATTATTATAGATTTATCATTTAAAGATTTCTAAGATTCTGCCTAATTTCTGACCGTTCAATTTTTTAGGTAATAAACAAGCTTTTTCTTCGATTTCTAAAAAATTATTACAAAAAATAGGATCAGGTGTAAGTTTTATAGCTCTAGCCTTGTGAATTTCCCTGACTTATGCTCCTAAATTTTTTTAAATTATTGTGAAACAACACCAATTATCAAAATCTAACTTTTTTTTAAAAGTTAAAGATTTACAAATCCATATTTATTTCTAATTTCGGGCTGTACTTCATCAATTGTTGAAATAGGAAGATAAAAAATCAGAATCAACAAAAATTAAAAAAACAATACCTATAAAATATGGCCTCAGGATTTTTCGCTTTATTAGATGACGTTGCCCTTCTTATGGATGACGTTGCTGCAATGAGTAAAATTGCAACAAAAAAAACAGCTGGTATTCTTGCCGATGATTTAGCAGTAAATGCCGAAAAAGCTTCTGGCTTTATTTCATCTAGAGAATTACCTGTTTTATTTAAAATAGCAAAAGGATCTTTATTAAGTAAGGTAATTATTTTACCTGTAGCTTTTCTTTTAAGTGCTTTTATTCCCTTTGTCATTGCCCCCATTCTTTTAATTGGAGGGGTATATTTAGCTTTTGAAGGTGCTGAGAAAATATACCATTACATATTTGATAAAAGCGATGCAAAAGCTAAGGCTCCGGTCATAGAAATGACGGAAACCGAACTTTTAGCTTACGAAGATAAAAAGGTAAAAGATGCCATTGTGGTAGATTTTATACTTTCTGTAGAAATTGTAATTATAGCCTTAGGTACAGTAACAGATCAGCCACTTAAAATTCAAATATTTGTGGTTTCAATCGTGGCTTTATTAGCAACTATAGGCGTTTATGGCTTAGTAGCGTTATTGGTAAGAATGGATGATTTGGGATTAAAACTCATCAAATCAAGCAACGGCAAAGCAGGTTTTTCTAATAGTGTAGGAACAGGATTAGTGAAAACATTGCCTGTTTTAGTGAGGGGATTAGGCATTTTAGGAACTTTTGCTATGATTTTAGTGGCTGGTGGAATATTTGTCCATAATCTTCATTTTTTAGAAGAGTTACTTCAATCTTTACCTTCTATAGTAGCCGAATTGATTGTGGGTTTATTGGTGGGGATAATTGCTGTGTTTGTGTTTAAAATGGTGATGAAAGTGATTGGAAAGAAATAATAAATTTATAAAGAACTAATCTTAATTAATAGCCTCACTCCTACCTTCTAATGTCTTGATTATTTCTTTTAAGCAGATTGAAAATAATTTGTGCACTCAATATTTCCAAAAATAAAAACTTTGCCTGTAATAAGAGATCAACTCTTGCATCTAATCAGCTTTAAATAATAAAAAACATGACTACAAAAAAGAAGAAAACGCTAAGCTTTATTATATTTTTCAGCATCAGTATTGTTATTGGGTATTTTATCGGAATGTTGATTGGAGAATCTAGCCTAGTTGTATCTAAAACCACATTGATTATTGTCTTACTTAGCCTTATTCCTTCATTTTTTATAGTGATTGCCATACATGAAGCTGGGCATGCTTACGCTGGAATAAAAGTGAATTTCGACTTTAGGATGTACGTAATAGGTCCTTTTTTATGGGCTAAAGAGCAAAATAGATGGCTTTTTAAATGGAATAAAAATGTAAATACTGCAGGCGGTTTGGTGATTTGCTTACCCATTGACACCTATAATTTAAATAAACGTTTTGCTACTTATGCAGCTGGCGGCCCTTTAGCTAGTTTATTACTCGCTGTATTAAGCTTTTTATTTTTTGTAATTATTAAAAACCTAAACACACAAAACCAATTGGGTTTAGAGATTACCTCATCCTTATTTTTACTCATCGCCGTTTTTTCGTTTTTTATATTATTGGCAACAGCTATTCCTTTCCATACAGGCGGCTTTTCTTCTGATGGCGCTAGGGTTTTAAGAATATTAAATGGTGGTGAAGCTGCCCGTTTTGAGTTATTAATATTAAAAATGATATCCCTTTCTACAAGTGGTACCAGACCAAAAGAAATAGATATTAATGAATTAACAGAAGCTTTAGATATTGCCAAAAAACTCAATTTACCACAAGGCGTGTATTTACATGGCATGTTACACCAAGCAGAATTTGATTTGGGAAACATAGAAAATGCAGAAATACATTTAAAAAATTATTTAGCCGATATAGATGAAATTCCTGCAGGGATGCATAATATAGTTTATTTAGATGCTGCTTTCTTTTACGCTTTTGCAAAAGAGGATTTAATTGTAGCAGAAAACTACTGGCAAAAATTTAAGCCAAATGCTTTTGTAACCAAAGCTCAAATTGCAGCTTCCGAGGCTTGTTTATTAATATTGCGACATGATTTTACAGAGGTGGAAGCAAAAATTAAAACTTGCTTAAGCGAAATACCTAATATGCTAGATCAAGGAAATGGTAAAGCTTTAAAAGAAAAAATGGTGCTTTTACAGCAACAATTAGAAGTTAAAAATTAACCCTAATTCTCACAAATAATTTCTTTCTATTACAATCAAAAGCTATTTTAGCTAAAAAATATAATATGACTAATAGACAAAACTTTACCACAGGAGGCCCTTGGGAAGATATTATTGGCTATTGCCGAGCAGTAAAAATAGGTAATACCATAGAAATTTCTGGAACTACCGCCACTAAAGACGAAGATGGAAACGATTTAACCACCACTTTCGACCAAACTAAAGCCATTATAGAAAAACTTGCCAAAGTTTTAGAAGATGCCGGCGCATCATTAGAGCATGTGGTGCGTACTCGCTTATATTTGGCGGATATTAGCCAATGGGAACAAGCTGCTAAAGCTCATGGTTTATTTTTTAAAGATATTAAACCTGCTAGTACCCTATTAGAAGTATCAAAATTGATTGACCCTGCCATGTTAATAGAAATTGAAATGACTGCGGTTATTGGGTGATTATTTTATTGGGAGTAAACTTGGTAGCATTGCTGAATAACCTTTTGTATTAATTATAAGCCTAAGGTTTATTTTTTTGTTTCATAATAACTATATTGTATTTTATTTGATTTCAATTTCCTGTCTAATTAATAAAAATAAAAACAATTAAATTCTAGAGTAAATCTTTATTTAAAATCTAAATAACTCCGCCATGATTAAAGCTATTATAACTCCGAAAGATAATAATTTGAACTTGACCATACCCAACAGCTATATAGGTAAAGAAATAGAGGTATTACTTTATGCTAAAGATGAGTTAATTCATGAAAAAATAAGTCCAAAGAAAACTATGGAAGATTTTAGTGGTGTTCTTTCTGAAAATGATTACCAGTCTTTAAAATTACATTCGGAAGAAGCTCGTAAAGAATAGAACAGAGATATTTAATAGATACCAACGTCATTATTGATAACTTTGGAAATAAACTATCTGAAAAAGGCAAAAAGTTGTTATTCTCTATTGAGATAATCATTTCAGCTGTTACAAAAATAGAAATTTTAGGCTGGCACAATTCCACAGAAAAGCAGTTAGAACCATTAAATTCTTTTATGGAAATGATTAATATTCTACCTATCAGTGAATCAGTTATTGAGAAAACTATTGCTATAAGACAAACTAAAAAAATTTCACTTGGCGATGCCATAATTTCTGCTACTGCACTTACTCATAATCTTGTAATAATCACTAGAAACACATCTGATTTTAAAAATATTGAAGGGTTACAGGTAGTTGACCCTTATAAACTTTAACGTAATTTTTTAAGCGATGATTTAATGTATCGAGCAGTATAGTTAATTGAAAACTAAAAGTATAAACTATTAAATCTAAATAATAACTCTATTACTAATAAAGATTCTTGATTTTTTCATTTCGTCTATAAATTCATCGGAAAATTGATCTGTAATCAATGACCCGTAAAGAGATTTTATTGAATTTGAATTAGCGTTTTTAACAGTTTTCATAGAATTGGACAGTTTAGTTATTAACTCTAATTTATTATTGAAACTTAAGTTTTTAAGCATTTCAAAATAGCTATTAATTAAGTTAATATTAACATCTGCTCTTTTCATATTTTGTTGATATTTTATTTTAAAGGTAAATAAAAAAATAAAAGGTTCTGTTTTTTTCAGAATGGGAAGATTATATGGAACTAACCGAAGTTTTGCAACTGGGATGGAAGGTGTAATTTTTGAAAAAATTTGTAAGTAGCATTGTAATCCTAATACCTATCGGGATGAAGTACCACAAAACCCGGCTGTTTCCTAAAATATAACCATAAAAAAGCCGAGTATTACACTCAGCTTTCTTAAATATTTAAATAAAAAATAAACTTATAGTTTACTGTTTACATCTATACAGTTTAAATCTTCAAAAGCGGCAGACAAACGTTTTACAAACTGATCTTCGCCTTTTCTTAACCAAACACGTGGGTCGTAATATTTTTTATTTGGAGAATCGTCACCATCTGGACTACCAATTTGAGCCTGTAAGTAACCTTCTTTAGCTTTATAGTAATTTAAAACACCTTCCCAATAAGCCCATTGCATATCAGTATCGATATTCATTTTAATAGCTCCGTAAGAAATGGCTTCTCTAATTTCTTCTTGAGACGAGCCAGAACCACCATGGAAAACAAAATTAATTGGCTTCTCTGCAGATAAACTAAACTTTTCTTTCACAAATTTTTGCGAGTTATCTAAAATTACAGGTTGTAATTTCACGTTCCCTGGCTTATAAACACCATGTACATTGCCAAAAGCAGCTGCAATAGTAAATTGATCACTAACCTTGCTTAACTCTTCGTAAGCGTAAGAAACCTCTTCTGGTTGTGTGTATAATTTAGAAGAATCTACGTCTGTATTATCTACTCCGTCTTCTTCTCCTCCGGTAACGCCTAATTCAATTTCTAAAGTCATACCCATTTTGCTCATGCGCTCTAGGTATCCTTTACATATCTCTATATTTTCTTCTAGTGGTTCTTCAGATAAATCTATCATGTGGGAAGAAAACAATGGCTTACCATGTTGTGCAAAGTATTTTTCACTAGCGTCTAACAAACCGTCTATCCAAGGCAATAATTTTTTTGCGCAATGGTCGGTGTGTAAAATAACAGCAACACCATAATGCTCGGCAACTAAATGTACATGTTGGGCAGCAGAAATTGCACCTAAAATACAAGCTTGTAATTTATCGTTTTGTAAAGATTTACCAGCATAAAACTGTGCTCCACCGTTACTTAATTGTATAATAACCGGAGAATTAACGGCTTTAGCTGTTTCCATTACAGCGTTTATTGAATTAGTACCAATAATGTTTACAGCTGGCATTGCAAACTGATGGGTCTTGGCAATTTCAAATAATTCTTGAACTTGTGTACCCGTAATAACTCCTTTAAAATCTTTTAAACTCATTTTTATTAATTATTTCTTGAGCCTAAGTTAAAAAAAATTATGAAATTAAAATTTATAGCGTTTAAATCAGCTGTTTATCTTCATCTATATTTAACATTGATTTGCATTTCGGCAATTTTTCGTTTCTTTGCAAACACACTGTTATTTAAATATGGCTTGGTTTAAAAGAAATACAGAAGGAATTTCTACCTCTACAGAGGATAAAAAGGAAGCACCTGATGGAGTATGGAATAAATGCCCTAACTGTAAAAAAGCATTACATTATAAAGAGCAAGTAGAGAACAAATACGTTTGTCATTATTGCAATTACCACTTAAGAGTAGGCTCAAAAGAGTATTTTGAAGTGCTTTTTGATGATAATGCTTTTCAAGAATTGTTTAGCAACTTAACATCTGGCAACCCTTTAGATTTTACCGATTCTAAGTCTTACGACGATAGATTGGCCGATTCTTACAAGAAAACAGGATTGAAAGACGCGATAAGAGCTGCTGTAGGCAAAATTGATGGCGAGGATTTAGTGGTTGCCTGTATGGATTTTGCCTTTATAGGTGGTTCTATGGGTTCTGTAGTTGGAGAAAAGATTGCTAGATCTATAGATTATGCTATTAAAAACAAAATTCCGTTTTTAATGATTTCTAAATCTGGAGGAGCAAGAATGATGGAGGCTGCTTTTTCTTTAATGCAAATGGCCAAAACATCGGCTAAATTGGCGTTACTTGCACAAGCAAAAATACCTTATATATCGCTTTTAACAGATCCTACAACAGGTGGTGTTACAGCATCTTATGCGATGCTAGGTGACATTAACATTGCCGAACCTGGAGCTTTAATTGGATTTGCTGGCCCAAGGGTAATTAAAGAGACCATAAAGAAAGATTTGCCCAAAGGTTTTCAAACATCTGAATTTGTTTTAGAGCATGGTTTCCTTGATTTTATTGTAGATAGACGAGAAATGAAAGAGAAAATAGCATCATTTATTAAAATGATGAAAAACTAAAAACAGCAAAAAAGCTTTCTTATAAGGAAGCTTTTTTTAAATGGACATATTTGAGATTAATTTTTAAATATGTTTTAAATTATATCATTACTTATTAAAATTTGGGATTACTAAATATAATATCCTTTATTTGCGTTTAAAATTTATCTAAATGGCTAAAAATTTACTAATTGTAGAGTCACCGGCAAAAGCAAAGACGATTGAGGGTTACCTAGGCAAAGATTTTATGGTGAAATCTAGCTATGGTCATATCCGCGATTTAAAAAAAGACGATAGTGCCATAGAAGTTAACAACAACTTTAAACAGCATTACGAAATATCGGCCGATAAGAAACAATTGGTAAATGAATTAAAAAAGTTAGCTAAAGACGCAGAAATGGTTTGGCTAGCTTCCGACGAGGACCGCGAGGGAGAAGCCATTTCTTGGCACTTGTTCGAGTCTTTAGGATTGAAGGAAGAAAATACCAAACGTATTGTTTTTCATGAGATTACCAAACCTGCCATTTTAAAAGCCATTGATAACCCAAGAAAAATAAATTACAATCTAGTTAACGCACAACAAGCCAGGCGAGTTTTAGATAGATTGGTAGGTTTTGAGCTTTCTCCAGTTTTATGGAAAAAAGTAAAACCTTCATTATCTGCTGGTAGGGTGCAATCTGTTGCCGTTAGGTTAATTGTAGATAGAGAAAGAGAGATTAATAGTTTTGAGAGTACATCTGCCTACAGGATTGTAGCCGTTTTCTCTACTGATAAAAAGGACATATTTAAGGCAGAGCTATCGCAAAAGTTTGAGGAACAGATAGAGGCAGAAACGTTTTTAAAAGATTGTTTAAAAGCAACTTTTAAAGTTAATAATCTTGACATTAGACCGTTAAAACGTGGTCCTGCTGCTCCATTTACAACGTCTACCTTACAACAAGAAGCAAGTAGAAAACTTGGTTTTTCTGTATCTAGAACCATGACGGTTGCGCAAAAGCTTTACGAGACTGGTAAAATCACTTACATGCGTACAGATTCGGTTAATTTATCCGACACTGCTATTGCTGGTGCTTCTGCTGAGATTAAATCTGCTTACGGCGATAAATATTTAGAAACTCGCAGATTCAAAACTAAATCTGCAGGTGCGCAAGAAGCTCACGAAGCGATAAGACCAACTCATTTTGAATGGCATAGTTTAACACATGGCGATGCTTCTGAAAAGCGTTTGTACGAATTAATTTGGAAGCGAGCTATTGCATCACAAATGAGTGAAGCACAAATAGAAAAAACGACTGCTAAAATTGGTATCAGTACCAGAAAAGAAGAGTTAACCGCCAATGGCGAAGTGATCAAGTTTGACGGTTTTCTAAAAGTATATTTAGAAGATACTGATGATGAAAAAGATACTGATGATAACAATGATAATTCTATTTTACCTCCTTTAGCAAAAGGGCAACAAATAAATTTAGCAGAAATGAATGCTACGGAAAGATTTACGAGAGCATCGGCAAGATATTCTGAAGCTGCATTAGTTAAAAAATTAGAAGAACTTGGCATTGGTCGTCCCTCCACCTACGCTCCTACCATCTCTACTGTTCAAAACAGAGGTTATGTGGTTAAAGAAGAAAGAGATGGTAAGCAAAGGGCTTATCAGGTCATAACCTTAAAAAAGAATCAAGTTACGAAGCAAACCAAAACAGAAATTACGGGTGCCGAAAAAGGAAAGCTTTTTCCTACAGATATTGGAATGGTTGTGAACGACTTTTTAGTAGAACACTTTAAAGGAATTGTAGATTTCCATTTTACGGCTAACGTAGAAAAAGAATTTGATGAGATTGCTAACGGTTTGAAAGACTGGACTAGCATGCTTAAAAACTTCTACATTCCTTTCCATTTAGAAGTTGAAGATACGCTACAAAATGCAGAAAGAGCTAGTGGCGAACGTTTATTAGGTGTAGACCCAAAATCCGGTAAAAACGTTTATACAAGAGTAGGTAAGTTTGGTCCCATTGTACAAATTGGAGAAGCAGACGATGAAGAAAAACCTACTTATGCCAGTTTAATGAAATCGCAATCTATAGAATCTATTACTATAGAAGATGCATTAGAGCTTTTCAAATTACCTTTTTCTTTAGCTAATTATAAAGAACAGGAAGTTTCTGTGGGTATTGGCCGTTTTGGACCTTATGTTAAATGGGGAGAAACTTATATTTCTATCCCTAAAAACGAAGACGCTATAAGTGTAACCGACCAAAGAGCACAAGAAATAATAGAAGAAAAAATTACTGCAGATGCTCCAGTAGCAACATTTAAAGGCGAGCCTGTAACTAAAGGAAAAGGTAGATTTGGACCATTTTTAAAATGGAAAGATTTATTTATAAACGTTCCGGTTAGGTATAATTTTGAAAACTTAAGTAATGCGGAGATAAATGAATTAATTTCTGCCAAGGTAGAGAAAGAAGCCAATAGATTTATCCAGCAATGGGAAAAAGAAAAAATATCTATCGAAAACGGTAGATGGGGACCTTTTATCCGTTTTGGCAAGGCTATGCTTAAATTAAGTAAAAACACTAAAACGAACGACAAATTTACTCCAGAAGAGTTAGCCATTCTTGATTTAGAAGAGGTTAAAAAAATGATTGTTGCGCAAGTACCAGATGCTTTTGAAGTAAAAGCAAAGAAAAAGGCACCTGCAAAAAAAGCAACCGCAAAAAAGAAATAGATGAAAAAAGATCTTCCATCTAATATAGTAGAGGATATATTTATTGCTGTTGTATTAGAATCTGAAACACCAACTGATAGACTTTGGAGTGTTTATTTGATAAACATGAAAAATGAGCGTTTAGAAACTGTTTTAATAACATCTAAAGGATATGGAACTAAAGATGGCGTGGAAGTAAAAACATCGGTATTAAGACATGTAATAGATCATTTAGATCCGCAAAGCTTTGCTAAAATAGAAATTATAGATGAAGCGGTTTTTGGATTAAATAACGAGTATTGGTTGAGCTATTATATTGGAAAAGATATTTTCGATAAAAAATTCATCTTCCTTCCAGAAAGTATTGTAGAAACTAACATCATCAGAATTCCTATAGTCAACAAACCTGGCGTAATGATTGGGGTTTAATTTGGATGAGAATGGAATATTGAGTAAAGAGCAGTAAAAAGCCCATTTTTGAATTCAAAAATGGGCTTTTTATATTTATACAATCTTCTATTGCTTTCTTAAGGTAGTCTCTATCATTCCTCTAAAAGATGCTGGTTCGCCAATATCTCTTATTGTTGTAGCAGAAACTGGAGTACTTACATTATCTACTTTTAAAGAAGAAGTAGTACTAGCCGGGAAATTACCATTAGCTATATAAGATAGTGCAGCTTCGGTTCTAATTTCGGCTGAATCACCAAAATCTCTTGTGATATCATCTGGCTTTAAAGAGTTAGGCGTAAATCCTGCAAAGTAATCTCCCTGACCTAAAGAGTTTGTAGTACTAAACATAGAATAATAAACATCGTATTTATCTATTCTGATAGGGAAAAAACCCACTGGCTTACCATAGCTTTGGGCGCCTACAATTTTAACATCTATGTGTGGTTTTAAAGAGTTTATTACCAATTCGCTAGAGGAAGCTGTTCCACCTCCCACTATAAAAACTACTTTCTTAACATTATTTAAATTACCCAATTTAGAAAAGTTAAAACTGTTGGTAGACTTTGCGTAAGAATAATCTGCATAAGTAACCATTTTACCGTTCTGATAAATAATTTTATTGTTTTGGTCTCTAACAGGCTGATTTTTAAGAATAGTTGCCTGACCATTTTGCATCATACTGTTATAAGTCTCACTAAACATTAAAGAGCCATTTAAACTAACTGGAGCAATTAAATTAATTAATTGTCGGGCTGTAGAAACATAGCCTCCACCATTGTATCGAAGATCTATAATTAAATTTTCTACATTTTGCACCGAGAATTTAGCAAATGCAGCATTCAATACAGCTTCAGAATTTTCTGTAGTAGAAAAACGAGCATAAGCTAAATATCCAACTTTAACATTCGCTGTTGTTAAAACAGTATCTTTTAATACTGGGTTACTCGTATATTTTGTACGCGTTAAATTAACACTGTAACTCTGCCCATTTTTCTTTTTCCCTCCAATAGACAATGCTGTAGAAGTTGTATTATAAAGTGTGCTATTAATATAATCTACTTCTGCATTAAAATTAGTTCCCACCTTACGGCCGTTTATTTCGTCAATATAATCTCCCCTACCAATTCCATTTTTAGCTAAAGGCGAACTTGGCGAAGCATATCTGATGTATATTTTAAAATCTGTTAAAGTTCCCACGGCAGATAAACCTCCAAAACCAAAATCATTAGCTTCGCCGTCTAAACCTACTGCCGATTTTTCGTTAACAAAAGAAATTTTACCACTCGCAACTAAATCTTCTATGTAAGAGTATTTAGGCTCCATTATTTGACCTTTATCATCTGCAATATACTCGTAAGGTAATCCTGTACTTGGGTTAATTTTTAGTTGAGTAAGCGCAAAAAGCTCTAAATCTAAAGTTGCATACTTTCTTGGATTAAAGGCTTCGTATGTTGGTAACGCATCATTCCACAAATAAACTTGCTTTGCATATAAAAACAAGGAATCTTTAGTTAATTCTAACCTAGAAGCATTTGTGATATTGATGGGGGTTTCTGCTGTAATCTTGTCTTTCTTACAAGAAGAAACCAACATTATTAATGCAATATTTACGGTAAAAAATAATTTCAATACCTTCATTTTCTTCAATTTAAGTGATTGATAAGCATTCATATGTAATACCAAAATTTGTTGCCATTTGTTTATCAGTTTGATTAAAACCTATTAAAACAGCATCGTTTTTATCGATACCATTTTCTTTTAACAATATTTCTAAAGATTTGTATGATGGTTTTTCTTCATACTCATCTACGAAATAAACTTTTAGATATTTGTCTAAACCGTTCCATTCGGTTTGGGTAATTTTATTCAATTGTGTTTGTGGATTGCCAGATGTTAAAATATAAATAGCCTTCCTATTCACAATCAAATCTTGCAAAACCTCTAACGCTTCTTTATATAATAATATTTTTAGCGGAAGTTTAGCATTGGTAAATAATAAGGCTAAGTTTTCTTCGTATTTTTTATCGATACCAAAAGTTGCAACTACCTCTTCAAACATGTTTTTGGCACCATGAATTTGATAGCGCTTATTCATAAATTCTACCATTTCTGTAGCATTTGGAAACGTTTCTAAATACTCTATAAAATTGGCAAACAAGTAATAAACCTGTAAATCATAATCTTTTTCTGGAATTAAAACTTGGTCTAATTCGAATATAAAAGTACTTTTTTGAACGTATAGATGACTTAAATTTAACATGTTCTAGAAATTTGATATGCGCAATAAACTATCTCCACTCCTATAAATTGTAAAGAATCCATCTTTTAAAGTCTCTATAATTTCTTTAGAAATAACTGACTCTATATTTTCTATATGTTGATGAAAAAGAAATTGATTACCTCTAACTAATAAATAATTGATTTTAATATCTTGCTCAATCTTAAATAAACTTAGGTTTTTAAAAGTATCAGAATTGAATAACTTACCCACTTGTAAAAAAGATAAGCTATCCATTTCAAACCATAGCTGATCAAAATCTTTAACCTCATCATTAATTACTAAAATTTTCCCTGTTTGGTTTTTTAAACCGATAGCAATTTTTTGATTAGGGTAGCCTAATTTTAATGTTTTAGTAGAAAATTCTGTAAAATTAGTAGCTTCATCATCATTGAATTGATGATTTACATGATGATAATAAATAGAAATATCATACTCTGAAAACAAAACCGAAGCTTTTAACAACGCGTTTATTTCCTTTGGTCTTACAGGATAAATGGCTGTAATTTTATGGTCTAAGCAAAAAGCTAAAACTTCGTGAGCCAAAGATTCGCTTTCTGCTTTTGGAAAATCACTAAAATCTGATCCAAAAACAAGTTTTTGGTCTTTTAAAAGGTATGCTAAAGCTAAACTGGCTTTTGTAGTATGGGTTGTGATTAAAATTTTCAAAAACTATAAAGGTTATGATATCATACCGTCTTTCATGGTGATTTTGCGATCGGCCATGTTTGCCAAGTCTTCGTTATGAGTGACGATAATGAAAGTATGATTAAACTGATCTCTTAGATCAAAAAATAATTGATGCAACTCTTTTGCGTGTTGCGAGTCCAAATTACCTGATGGTTCATCGGCTAAAATTAAATCGGGTTGATTTATTAATGCTCTTGCTACAGCTACTCTTTGCTGCTCCCCTCCAGATAAGGCCGACGGTTTATGATGCGCCCGCTCTGTTAAACCCAAAATTGCTAATAGCTCTAGCGCCTTTTTTTCTGTTTCTACTTTAGATTTTTTTGCTATAAATGCAGGAATACAAACATTTTCTAGTGCAGTAAACTCTGGCAATAAATGATGGAATTGAAAAATGAAACCTATATTTTTATTCCTAAAGGCACTTAAATTTTTAGCGTTTAACGATGTTATTACCGTATTATTGATTTCTACCTCACCACTGTCGGGCTGGTCTAAACTTCCAATAATATGTAGAAAGGTGCTTTTTCCTGCGCCAGAAGCACCAACAATACTTACAATCTCGCCTTTGTTAACTTCTAAATTAACACCTTTTAAAATTTTTAAGTCGCCGTAGCTCTTCGTAATATTATGCGCTATTAACATGAAAACGTAATCTAAATTTAAGTGTAAATTTAGTATTTATTTAAGGAGTAATAAAAGATATTTGACAGTCTCTAAGGATAAATTTAGAAATTTACCTAGCAGCGTTTAGGCCTAATTTATATTTAATAATTATTTTTAAAATGCCAAATAACAAATAAATGAATTATTTTGTTGAAACCTGTATTTATTTCTTTGTAGGTTTTAATAGACTAATAAAGATAAAATTGTCGCTTAATTCATCTAAGTTTTCATCGGATATTATAGTTTGTGACATCTTTCTTACCCGTTATACCAATAATGGAGGAATTATGTTAGAAAAACTTGAGGCTGGTTTGTTCGCTAAAAATTATAAATAATATTGATTTAAATTTTTAAAGGCAGCTCGCGTGGCATTTGCTTCTTCGTGTATATTAGGATAGTTATCTTTATATAAGGGATTTACAGTTTCAGAAATGCTTGATTCTTCATTTAAAGTTTCATAAGCAAATGGTCCAGCATAAAGTGTATTAACATTTTTTTGTGATAAGGCTAAGGCTTTTCGTAAGTTATCGGCATGTTTCTGGTTAATATTCATGGCTTTTAATTTGAGCTAAAATAATCAAAAAACAGACCAATTTTTGCGTTAATGATGTGAAAGGAAATTTTTATTAAAAATTTGCCCGTAGGGCGGTAGCGAAGCGGACCCTGTAATAGCATGACCCCGATTTTTTATTGGGGTAACGCCCTAAATATTTATTAAAAAAATTGCTTTTCTAATTGTAAAAAATCTTTAGCTTGAGAAAGTTATAGGTATTAGGGACATTTCACTATCTTTAGCTATCAATCTAGATTTAAATGAAAAACTTTATTATTACGCTATTAGTTTCCTTAGGAACATCTACTACTATTTATTCTCAAGAAATCATAAAAACTAAGTCGATAAATCAAATTGAAATTAAATCGGTTCCTTTTAATTTTGTTGATAAACTAAGTCCAATAATAGATTCCGCTCTAATTAAAATGATTTGTCGAAGTCTGACTAAAGCCGAAATGTTAGCTATGCCTCAACCTTTATACATTTTTAAAATTGGTAAAGGACAGTATAAAATAAATGGTGTTGAAATGATAAATAAAGAAATTTTTTCTACTTTAAATACCAATAATATTGAAAAAATTGATGTTTTTAAAGACAATCAATCAACGCCTCTTTATGGAGATGAAGGGAAAAACGGAGTAATGTTTTTTACAATTAAAGAAAATAAAGAAAATTTTGTTTATGCTAAAACCCTAAAAAAATTTAAAGTGAAAAATCCGCCAGAAATTAATTAAAACCTCAAGCCTTTCTTCGCTTAATCTCTGTATCTATTAAAGATAACTCGCGACCCATTTGTCCTGCAATAGCTGTGTTTTCTTCTGCCCTTCTAAAAAGATAAGGCAAAACTGATTTTACTGGTCCGTATGGTACATACTTAGCTACATTAAATCCTGCATTGGCTAGGTTGAAACTCAGATTATCGCTCATGCCTAAAAGTTGTGAAAAGTAAACATGTGGGTGATTTGGATTAATGGATTGAAACTCTATCTTTTCAGCCAAAATCCCGCAACTTTTCTGATTATGAGTACCAGCAATAAAACTGATGTGCTTTATATGATCTACACAAAAAGAAATTGCGGCATCGTAATCTCTGTCCGTTGCCTCTTTATTAGGTTGAATTGGCGATGGAATATTTAATGATTTTGCTCTTTTACGCTCTTTTTCCATGTAAGCGCCACGCACTAATTTTGCACCCAAAATATAGGATGTAGTTTGAGCAATAGTTGTGTCGGCAATAAGAGAGGCTAATTTATCATGTCTGTACAATTGGTAGGTATTGTAAACAATTGGCGAATTTTTATTGTATTTACTCATCATTTCTAATGCTATTTCATCTATAGCATCTTGTACATAACTCTCCTCCGCATCTATCATAACTTTCTTTTGATAAGCAGATGCCGCCTCACAAATTGCATTGATTCTATCTAAAGCTTTATTCCATTCATATTGCTCTAATTCACTCAATTCCTGCTTTGCATTTACTTTTTCTAAAAGAGCAAATCTAGCTATCCCTGAAATTTTAAATACACAAAATGGAATTGCTTGTGGCAATTCTACTGCTTTTTTAATGGTGTTGATAATTTCTAACTGGGTATGGTCAAACTCTTCTTCAAACTCCTCTCCTTCTATAGAGTAATCTAGAATTGTCCCTACATTTTCTTTCGCTAGTTTAATGATAACCGAGGTACATTCTTGAATGGTTTCGCCACCACAAAATTGCTTAAAGATGGTTGCTTTTATTAACGATGAGATAGGTAACCTTATCCCTAATGCTATCTTAGTGAAGAAGGGGCCTATTTTTACTAATAAGTTGTTGCTTATTGCCTTAAATAACCAATAAGATTGTTTCAGTTCTTTATTGGATTGATGCTTAAAAGCAATCTCTGTATTATCAAATGATAATTTATGTATTGGAAGAATTGGTATTGACATTATAAAACAGAATAAAAAGCAAAATTAATGAATATTATGATACAACGCTTTTGAATTTTGTAAGTTTGCAACAAATGAAAGAATTTATTTTAGAAGGAGAATTTATTCCCTTAATTCAGCTATTAAAAGCTACAGATTTAGTGAGCACCGGTGGCGAGGCTCAGTTAGTTGTAACCGATGGTTTAGTGCTATACAACGGCGAGGTAGATTATAGAAAAAGGTTAAAGGTTAGAAAAGGTGATGTGGTTGAGTTTAATGGTCACAAAATTAAGGTGGTATGAAAACGATAACCAATAACAATTACCAAATAATTTTTGATAACAGCCTTGAGTCTTTAAAAGCTATTATTGCAAAAAAGCCATATTCTAAAATTTTTATCCTTACGGATGAAGTTACTGGAAGTGTTTGTTTACCCGTTTTTCAGGCTAAATTACCCGATTTTGATACTTTCGATATTATTGAAGTACCAAATGGCGAAGAAAATAAAACCATAGACTTTTGTATTGGTATTTGGCGCATGTTGTTAGATTTTGAAGCCGATAGAAGTGCTTTATTGATCAATTTAGGTGGTGGTGTAGTTACCGATATGGGAAGTTTTGCTGCATCTACTTTCAAAAGAGGAATTGACTTTTTACAAATCCCTACAACCTTACTTTCTCAGGTAGATGCTTCTGTAGGAGGTAAAACTGGAATTGATATGGATAATGTAAAAAACGTTATTGGTACTTTTGCGCAACCACAAGCAGTAATTATTGCTACTGATTTTCTAAAAACTTTAGATCAGCGACAAATTGTTTCTGGCTTTGCCGAGGTTATTAAACATGGAATTATAGCTGATTCCGCATTTTTTAATGAGATTATTGCAATTGAAAAGCCTGAAGAAATTACCGAAGATCAGATTTATCATTCCATAGAGATAAAGAACAAGGTTGTGATAGCAGATCCTTTTGAAAAAGGAATAAGAAAAACATTAAACTACGGACACACTATTGGTCATGCTATAGAATCGTGGAGTTTAAGAAACAACAAAAAACCACTTTTACATGGCGAAGCTATTGCTATTGGTATGATTTGCGAAGCTTATTTAGCTAAAGAATTACTTGGTTTGCCTGAAAGCGACTTAGAAATTATTGCCCAAGCATTTTTAAAATACTTTGATAAATATGATATCAAGACTGGAATTGAGCATGATTTGTTAGAAATAATGCAAAATGACAAAAAGAATGTAGCCGGAAAAATCAATTTTTCTTTACCAGATAAAATAGGAAATTGCCAGTTTGATGTTTTTGCTGATGAGCAATTGATTAAAGACAGTTTGAATTTTTATAGAGACTTAGAAAGTTAATGCTAAGTCTCTAAAGTATATTTTCCTACTTCCCCTTTACATCAATCTGATTATATTCTGGCAACCAATGTTGTATTGTATTAGTAAAAGCAGATTTATTAATCATACTTACGGCAACCGCAGTTTTTGTTCCTGTAATTATGTTAGAATCGGGCAATTTATGTTGAGTAACAGATTGATGAAAATCTTTTAAAGCATACCAAGTGCCATCTTTTGTTGGTTCTGGTAGCAAAGCAAATCCACCATCATTATTCCAAGTGATTTTTGTTGCTCCTGTTACTCCATCTACAGTTTCCAGTTCTTTTCGTGTAGTATTTTCGGGATAATAAACACCTTCATTCATCAGTAAAGAAATTGTGCCTTTGGTTCCTTTAATTTTAAAAAGGTACCCGTCCTTTTGATTAGAACAAGTTGCTCCAAAATTACCAATCATTCCTTCTTTTTCATATCTTAAAGTTGCTTGAATGTTATCGTAAGTTTCCCTACCGTCTTTATAATTATCAATTCCACCTGTAGCGTAGATTTGATCTGGTTGCGTATCAAATGCCCAATTTATAAAATCAATCTGGTGGGATAATAATTCTGCGGGCAAACCGCCAGAATATTCCTTATACATACGCCAATTAATTTCCCTTTCTAAACCAGGGTTTGGTAATGGTCTTCGCCAATTCCAGTTTCGATCCCAACGGGCATCCACTTGAGTAACTTTTCCCAAATATCCCTTGTCTATCATATCTTTAACCTTATAATATAGAGGAGAAGAACGGTACTGATGCCCTACCTGTAATATTTGTTTGGAATGTTTTAGGGTAATTGCTGCAAGTTCTAAAGCTTGAACTATGTCATGGGTCATTGTTTTTTCTAGATAAACATGTTTATTAGCATCTAAGGCTGCTTTTGCTATTTCAAAATGTAAGTTTAAAGGTGTGGCAATTATTACAGCGTCAATGTTCTTATCTTCTAAAAGAGATAGGTAATTTTTATAACTTTTAGCAGGCTCAATTTCTATTGCATGTTTTAATCTAAATTCGAGAGTATCGCAAATGGCAGTAATTTTAAACAGTTTGGGTAATTCTTTCATCACTTTCATAATGCCTGTACCCCTATCTCCACATCCAATTATACCAATATTGATACTTTTAAAATCGTTTTTACTTATTGCGGCAAATAATTTATCATTCAAAATTAAACCACCAGCAATCAAACCACTATGCTTTATAAAAGTTCTTCTACTCATTTTTTCAAATCTGTTTCTTTTTTAAAAAATTTACTGAAACCGTTTGTTTCTGTATCAGTAACATGACCATTTTTATCTAAATAAATAAAGTATGCCTCAATATCTGCTGTATTTTTTAAAAGTTTAAGCGATTGATTTACACCCAAATTCATCAATACATTATCGTAAGCATCTGCTGTTGTGGCATCTTTAGCCCAAACGGTTACACTTATCATTTCATTATCAATTGGGTAGCCAGATTTTGCATCAATTAAATGACTTAGCTTTTTATTTCCTTGTAATCTAAATTTACGATAGTTCCCAGATGTTGTAATTGCTCCTTCTTTGATAGAAACTATTTTTCTAAACGGCAACTCTGATATTATATCCGGAGTTTCTATACCAATATTAAAATTACTTCCATCGCTTTTTATTCCCTTCACTTTAATTTCTCCGCCTACTTCTACTAAGTAATTGTTTATATTACTTGTCTCTAAAAAATCGGCAATTATATCAACCGTATAACCTTGTGCTATTCCGTTTAAATCAATTTCTATACAAGATTTACTTTTGAGTAAGCTATCGTTTTTGAGAAAAATTTTATCAGAACCAATGCACTTTAAAATAGATTTGATGCTTTTTTTATCTGGGTTTATACTTACATTTTTTACACCAAATCCCCAAGCTTGCACTAATGGCTTTACAGTAATATCAAAAGTACCGTTAGAAATTTTATATATTTCTATAGATTTTTGGACAACACTTTTTAAATACAAATCTGCCTTAATTCCCTTTTCAGAAGCATTAAATTTATTTATTAACGAATTAGACCTGTAAAGCGACATGGATAAATCTATCTCATTAAAAATATCATCAATACTTTCTTGTGAAATTAAACTATCAGTAGCGTAATAAGTAACCTGCCAAGTGGTTCCCTGCGCAAAACCATTTAATTGAAATCTTTTAATTTCTGAATCTACAATAAAAGAAGTGAATAAAATGGCTATCGCAACGGTAATAAAAAATTTCCAATTAGCATATAGCCATCTCATATTTAGGATTTTATAGAATAGCTAATATTTAAACACTTTCCCATTTGCCATCACCTCTTGCGTTTTTGCATCAAAAGTGGCTTTAAAACCTGTTCTCACGGCTGCATTGGTCATGATGTTTGCAATAGAATGATAATAACCTGCTTCTACGGGTGCATTAGGTTGCTTTCTGCTTCTTACACATTCCATCCAATTACGCATGTGTGCAGATGATAATGGATCTGCGCCGGTATTTGCTGATGCTGCTACTTTCTCAACCTTATCTGTTAAATTAACTTCTGATAATAAGTTAGGTTTCATTCCCATAGCCGATGCATGACGTTCGCTTAAGCCTCCTATTGGAGAAACTTTATTGGTGTTTAAATTTAACTCGCCGCCATTAGAATAGTAAATTTCTGCAGGTCTCTCATCACCATTATGCATTCTTGAGCCAAAAGTAACCTGGAAGCCTTTTGTTAAATCATCCTGTGGACCGTAATCAAAAACTGCTGTTGTAGTATCCCAATTTCTTCTTCCATCTTTCCATTGATAAATTCCACCATTTGCTACCACACTTCTTGGGTGTTTTAAATCCGTAAACCAATGTACAGTATCAATTTGGTGAGACATCCACTGCCCAGGCATTCCTGAAGAGTAAGGCCAAAACAATCTATATTCTAAATATTTTCTTGGATCCCAAGCTTCAAAAGGGCGATTCAACAAAAATCTTTTCCAATCTGTGTCTTGTTCTTTACATTTTGCTACTAAATCAGGTCTGCGCCATCTGCCCGGTTGGTTTACATTCCAAGTCAATTCTACCATGGTAATGTCTCCAAACTTACCTTCTTTAATAAATTTTTCTGCTGCTTTATAATTGCCTCCACTCCTTCTTTGCGAACCAATTTGTACAATTCTGTCAGATGCTTTAATGGCTTTAAAAGCGGCTCTGTTATCTTCCATTGTTTCTGCAAATGGCTTTTCTACGTAAGCATCGCAGTTAGCTTTTACCGCTTCTATGGCATGTAGGGCATGCTGAAAATCGGCTGTTCCAACTATTACAGCATCCAAATCTTTCATCTGATACAATTCATCGTTGTTTCTAAAAGCTAAAACATTGTTTCCTGTTTTTTCTTTTAAAAATGCTTGCCCTTCTTCTCTTCTCAATTTCCATAAATCAGAAACACCTACTATTTCAAAATTTAATTCTTTGTTGTGATTTAAAAACGATGGAAATAAAGCCTGTTTAAATCGGTCTGAAAAACCAACAGCTGCCACTCTTACCCTATCATTTGCACCTATAATCCGACCATAACTTTTTGCGCTAAAACCTAAACTTCCTAAATATACACCTGCCGATGCTATCGCACTTTGTTTGATAAATTTTCTTCTCGAATTGTCCATCATTTTTTAGATTAATTTAATACTTTAATTTTAATACTTCTAAATGAGACTGCATCTCCGTGGTCTTGTAATAAAATTCTTCCTTTTGGCGCCATTCCAAAGTTTGGCCAATCTTTATATTTACTCATAGCTACTAAATCTAAAAACTCTTTAGAACCTCTTACAAATTCAAGCACCTTAAAGCCATTTAAAAAATATTCGACTTTATTATCGGGGTTAACCCTAATAATACCTTGGTTCCATTCTCCAATTTTCTTAATACCATTATTAGGTTTTTTTGCAGTAATTAAATCATAAACAGACGCTAACGTTCTGTTTCCATCTCTTCCTAACTTAGCATCAGGATGTTTTACATCATCTAAAATTTGATATTCTAAACCAATTGCCGACCCTTTATTCCCTTCGCTTTCTGTTACAAAATATTTTACGCCGCTATTTGCACCTTCGCTCAATTTAAAATCAAACTTCATTTCAAAAGCACTATATTCTTTTTTAGTAACAATGTCACCTCCATTTGTAGATTCAGAACCATCAGCTTTTTTAACATTTAAAATGCCATCCTTAATTTCCCATCCATTTTCTGGAAAAGAGTTTTTGTAAGCACCTCGCCAGCCTTTGGTGGTTTTACCATCCCATAATTGTTTATATCCGTTTTTCTTTTCTTGTGCCGATAAATCGTTAGTTACATAATTGGCTACCGCGATATTATCTAGTGGAGATGGTTTTAAATTCTCAGTAGCTATTCTGATATTTCTCCATCTAATCTGTTTGCCAGGAACATCATTTTTACCTATAGCATGGACTTGCAAAGCAATAAAACCTGTTGAGGTTACGTCATCAATTACATGAGCAGTTGGCACACCATTTATCCAAGTTCTAATGCTTGTACCAATACATTCAATTCTGTATTTATTCCATTCAGCTTTTTTGAATGCTTTTTTTCCTTCCGGATTAATATCCATTGTATATAACCAGCCTCTTCTTGCTTCATCATAAATACCACCACTGTAAGCTCTGTCTGAAGGATCAATTTCTACTTGGTAGCCATGCACTCTACCATTATTATAATCTGCTTTACTTAAACTTCTAAACTGTACGCCAGAATTCATGGAGTTATCAACCAATAATTCAAATTCTAGAATAAAATCATCATAGATTTTTTCCGTAGTTAAAAATGAATTAGGCTCATTACTTACCGTTGTTCCGATAATCTCACCATTTTTTGCCTCATATTTGGCTTTTCCATTTAGCTGCTTCCATCCTTGTAAATCGTTGCCATTGAAAAGATTTTGCCATTTAGACTGACTTTGCGCAGTAAACGACAAAGTAATTGCAAGCATAACTACACATGATAGTGATTTGTATTTCATTAATTAAGAACTAAGAATTAAGAATTTAAAATTTAAGCTAAATAGCCGTTAACAATTGGTTTGGTTAAAGTAGAATAAAAGAATTAATCTAAACTATTAATTATTTAAAATTCTACGCAATGCATTGCACTAATTAAGTTTGGGTTGTTTCTTAGTTTAAAATGAATTTGATACCCCTCCATATTTAATTTGGTTAAATTTTAATAAAAAAAATTAAATTTTTTTTGAGCATTCAAATTATTCCGTATATTCGCCATTAGAAATTTGAAAATGATAAACAATACAACATATTACTTCGGTTACTTTTATTTTAAGAATAAGAGTCGGAACTAATGTGTAATAAAACATAAAAACATAAACGAACCCGGCTCAAAAAAGCTGGGTTTTTTTTTACATCAAAAATGAGTACTAAAAAAAGGGTTGCAATTCAAGGTATTAGAGCTTCTTTTCATGAAGAAGCTGCGTTTAAATTCTTTGGTGAAGATATTGAAACCATAGAGTGTAACTCGTTTAAACAAACTTTTCAGAAGTTAGCCAATAACGAAGCTGATTTTGTGGTAATGGCAATAGAGAATAGCATTGCTGGCAGTTTGTTACCTAATTACAGTTTGTTAAGAGAATATAACTTCCCGGTAATTGGCGAGGTTTATTTACATATACAATTGCATTTGATGGCTTTGCCTGGAGTTCAGTTTGAAGATATTAAGACTGTAACCTCTCATCCTATTGCCATACGCCAATGTGGAGATTTTTTAGACGATTTCCCAGAGTTGAAAGTAATAGAAAGTAGTGATACCGCTGCTTGTGCAAAAAAAATAAAAGAAGAAAACCTGACAGATACTGTTGCTATTGCTAATAGTTTAGCTGCAAAACTTTACGGTTTAAATATTTTGGAACGCAGAATTGAGTCTAACAAGAAAAATTATACTCGCTTTTTAATTTTAACAGATAAAAAAGAGGAAATAAAAAACACGAATAAAGCTTCACTTTGTTTTCAGGTGAGTAATGACGTGGGCTCACTTGCTAAAGTGTTAAACATATTGGCAGAGAACGAAATTAACATGAGTAAAATTCAATCTATGCCTGTTTTGGGTAAAAGAAACGAATACAACTTTTATGTAGATGTAGAGTGGACAGACACTAAGAAATACGAAGATACCATTCGTAGAATATTAAAGTATACAATTAATTTCAGCATCATGGGCGAATATGTAAAGAACGACGGGGTGTAGATTGGTTAAAAGTCGGAGGTCGGAAGTGGGAAGTTGGAAGTCGGAAGTGGGAAGTGGGAAGTTGGAAGTCGGAAGTCGGAATTCGGAAGTCGGAAGTCGGAAGTCGGAATTTAAAAAAAGAAAAAAAGATTTTCATAAAATATAGTAAGTTAAATAAATCAAAATTCAATCAATAAATAGATGAAACACAATTTAAACATAGAGCCATTCAGCAATTGGGCAAATGTAACTCACCAACCTTTTATCATCTCTGGTCCTTGCAGTGCCGAGACTGAAGGTCAATTATTAGCAACTGCCCGTTTATTAAAAGAAACTGGAAAAGTGAGCGTATTGAGAGCAGGAATTTGGAAGCCACGTACTCGTCCAGGAGAGTTTGAAGGTATTGGAAGTATTGGTTTAGAGTGGTTAAAGACCGCTAAAGCGGAAACTGGCTTACCAACTGCCGTAGAAGTTGCAACTGCAAAACACGTAGAAGAAGCATTAGCTGCTGGTGTAGATATTTTATGGGTAGGTGCTCGTTCTACAGTAAATCCGTTTACAGTACAAGAAATTGCCGATGCTTTAAGAGGAGTGGATATCCCGGTAATGGTTAAAAATCCAATCAACCCAGATTTATCTTTATGGATTGGTGCTTTAGAACGTATCAATGGTGCAGGTATCACAAAGTTAGCCGCAATTCACCGTGGTTTTTCTTCTTTCGAGAAAACAGCTTTCCGTAACGAGCCCATGTGGGATTTAGCCATTAGCTTAAAAACCATCGTTCCTAATTTACCTATCATTAACGATCCATCTCATATTTGTGGTAACCGCGAATTATTACCTTTCATATCACAAAAAGCTTTAGATTTAGATATGCAAGGCTTAATGATAGAGTCACATATAGATCCTTCTGTAGCTTGGACAGATGCAAAACAACAAGTAACTCCTGCGGCTTTAAGCGAAATGATTGATGGTTTTGTTTTGAGAAAAGCAGAGTCTAAAAATCCAGAATTTATTGATAAACTATCTAAATTCAGAGAGAGTATTGATAAAATTGACGATCTAATTTTCCAAAAATTAGGCGAGCGTATGAAAATTGTCGCTCAAATTGGAGAATACAAAAGAGATAATGATGTTACCATTTTACAGATTTCTCGCTGGGATGAAATTTTACAAAAAAGAATCGCTTATGGTTCGGTATTAAGTTTAGAAAAAGACTTTACAGAAAAAGTACTAGAATTAATTCACAGCGAGTCTATACGTAAGCAAACTGCAATTATGAATGCTAAACCAGAGTTAAGCTAATGAACTTTTCGGTTTCTTTGAATCAGGCTAATTTTAAACCCGATTCGATTATTCATTTAACAGGTTCTAAAAGTGAAAGTAATAGGGCTTTAATCATTTCTGCACTAAGCAAGGGCAAGGTCAAAATCAAAAACTTATCTTCTGCGACAGACACAGTTACTTTAAGTGCTATTTTAGATAGTTTAAATCAAAAAATTGATATTAAAGAAGTTAACGTAGGTCCGGCTGGTACAGCAATGCGCTTTCTAACAGCCTATTTATCGCTTAGAGGAAAGCCAATTACCGTTTCCGGTTCTGATCGGATGAAGCAAAGACCAATTGGCACTTTAGTAAATGCACTAAAGACTTTAGGCGCAAACTTGTCTTATCAAGAAAATGATGGCTTCCCTCCTGTTCAAATTGATGGCGAATGGAATCAGCAAACCAAAGAGATTTTAATTCGTGGCGATATCAGTTCTCAGTTTTTAACTGCATTATTATTAATTGCTAGCTCACTTCCATTGGGGATAAAGTTAGAAATTATGGATGAGTTAACTTCTAAACCTTATGTAGATATGACGTTGAGTATGCTTAAGCAATGCGGCATTTCTCACACTTGGGAAACAGATGATATTACCATAGAGCCACAAGATTTTAAAGAAAATACGTTAACAATAGAACCCGATTGGAGTGCTGCATCTTACTGGTATAGCGTAGTTGCTTTATCAGAAAATGCAAAAATTACTTTACCTAATCTAAAAAAGGATAGTTTACAAGGCGATAGTGCTATTGCAGAAATTATGCAGATTTTTGGTGTAAATACCACGTATTTAGAGAATGGAATTGTAATAGAAAAAGTAGCGCAAGAGATTAAACCGCACCTTATCAATTTTAAAGAATGTCCAGATTTAGCGCAAACAGTAGTGGTTTGTGCGGCACTATTAGGTAAAGAATTTAGTTTTGAAGGCTTACAAACATTAAAAATTAAAGAAACCGATCGTATTTTTGCCTTACAAACAGAACTAGCAAAAATTGGTGTAAAATTGATTGAAACCCAAGCAGACGTTTATCAGCTTTTTTGTGAAGAAATGGAAATTCCAGAAGATATAACCATTGCAACTTACGAAGATCACCGTATGGCAATGGCTTTTGCGCCAATGGCCATGAAAATTAAAAATGTTTTGATAGTAGAAGCCATGGTTGTAGAAAAATCTTATCCTCTTTTTTGGGAAGATTTAAAGAAATTGGGATTTGATGTGGGTTAGTAGGTTGTAGGTTGTAGGTTGTAGGTTGTAGGTTGTAGGTTGTAGGTTGTAGGTTGTAGGTTGTAGGTTGTAGGTTGTAGGTTGTAGGTTGTAGGTTGTAGGTTGTAGGTTGTAGGTTGTAAAAATAGTTTATTGTTTACAAATTATCATTAAAATATAAAATAATAAATCTTGATACTTGATACCTATGTCTTGATACTTTAATCTCGATACTTGATACTTTAATCTCGATACTTGATACTTTAATCTCGATACTTGATACTTTAATCTCGATACTTGATACTTTAATCTTGATACTTGATACTTTAATCTTGATACTAATTAAATTGATACTTAAAAAATAATGGCGTTTTAACAGGCTATACGCTCATACTGCACAAGGCATTAGCCACAAGCCGGTATCCGCTCCTATCCTTAACGCAAAAAATAAAATTCATTAAAAAACAAACAGATTTAGTATATTTTCAATAAACAATAATTATTTATCTCTTTATTATTTTCTAATACACAGATAAATCTTGATACTTGACACTAAATACTTGATACTTTAAATAAAATGGCAGGAAATACCTTCGGACAAGTTTTTAAAATCACAACCTTTGGCGAATCGCATGGTGAAGCAATAGGGGTTATCATTGATGGCTGTCCGCCAAATATTACAGTAGATTTAGATTTCATTCAGCATGAGCTAGATAAACGTAGACCCGGGCAATCTAAAATCACTACGCAAAGAAAAGAATCAGATACCTTTCAAATTTTATCGGGAGTTTTTGAAGGAAAAACTACGGGCACACCATTGGCAATTGTTATTCCTAACGAAGATCAAAAATCTAAAGATTACGATCATAACAAAGATACCTTTCGTCCTTCTCATGCCGATTATACTTATCAAGCCAAATACGGTATTAGAGATCATCGTGGAGGCGGACGTTCATCTGCCCGTGAAACTGCTGCTAGAGTTGCCGCAGGCGCTATTGCCAAACTTTTTTTACAGCAAAAAGGTATTGAAGTTTTAGCACATGTAAGTAGTGTAGGTTTAATAGATGCGCCAATAGTATCAACTGATAATGCAGAAGCATTTATAAACCAAAGAGAAGCTAATATTGTACGTTGTGTAGACGAACAAACTGCTGTAGCCATGATTGAGCTGATTGACGGCATCCGGAAAGAAGGTGATACCATTGGAGGAAAAATTACTTGTTTTATAAAAAACTGTCCTGTGGGTTTAGGAGAACCCGTTTTCGATAAGCTTCACGCCGATTTAGGCAAAGCAATGTTAGGTATTAACGCCGTACATGGTTTTGATTATGGATCTGGCTTTGATGGTTCAACCATGAGAGGATCGCAACATAATGACGCCTTTCAATCGAGCGAAAGCGGAAAAATAACTACAAAAACTAACTACTCTGGCGGTGTGCAAGGCGGAATTTCTAATGGAATGGATATTAACCTAAGAGTTGCTTTTAAACCAGTGGCAACTATTATGAGTAACCAAGAAACAGTAAATAAAGCTGGCGAAGCTGCAGAAATTAAAGGTAAAGGCAGACATGACCCTTGTGTTGTTCCCCGAGCAGTTGCTATTGTAGAAGCGATGGCTGCATTGGTGATTATAGATCATTATTTGAGAAATCTTCAATATCAAAGTAATTAAGATGAAGTTAACAATAATTGGTGCAGGTGATGCTTTTGGAAGTGGTGGCAATATGAATACTTGTTTCCACTTAAAAACATCTAATATTCAGTTATTAATAGCCTGTGGAGCAACTTCTTTAGTGGCTTTAAAGAAACAGGAGATAGAACCAGCCGATTTAGATTTTATTTTGATTAGTCACTTACATGGCGACCATTTTGGAGGATTACCCTTTCTCTTATTAGATTTATTTAGGAACAATAGAAAGAAAACCTTAACCGTTATTGGACCAAAAGGCATACAAGAAAAATCTTTAGCCCTACTAGAGCTTTTATACCCAGGAATACAAACCGACCTCAATCTTGATTTAATTCAATTTCAAGAATATCACCAAGGTCAAATACTAGAAACTGATTTTTTCAGACTGCAGGCTTTTCCAGTTATTCACTAGGCTGCAGCCCTACCGCATGGTTTAAAGCTATATATTGAAGATAAAATAATTGCTTTTAGCGGGGACACCGAATGGACAGACAGCTTGATAGAACTTTCTAATGCAGCTGATTTATTCATTTGTGAGTGTAATTTCTTTGAGAAAGAAGGTAGAGGACATCTAAACTATAAAACCATTATACAAAAGCAGGAAGAGTTAACATGTAAACATCTTTTACTTTCACATTTGAGCGAAGAAGCACTAGAAAATAAAGATCAATTTCAAATTCCGTTTGCTAAAGATGGTATGGAGATTACGATTTAGTTTTTGGAAGGGGGAAGTGAGAATCAAGACGCAAGATTTTAGAAGCAAGAATCAAGACGCAAGACGCAAGATTTTAGAAGCAAGAATCAAGATATGAGATTTTAGAAGCAAGAATCAAGACGCAAGATTTTAGAAGCAAGAATCAAGATGTGAGATTTTAGAAATGAGAATCAAGACGTGAGATTTTAGAATCAAGAATAAAGACGCAAGATTTTAGAAATGAGAATCAAGACGCAAGATTTCAGAAACAAGAATCAAGACGTGAGATTTTAGAAACAAGAATCAAGACGCAAGATTTTAGAAGCAAGAATAAAGACGCAAGACATAAGATACAAGAAGCTAGGTGCTAAAATAAAGACACAGAAGCTATATTAAAAAAACAGTCTATTTCAAAAAAAAAGCCATTTCTAGTGAAATGGCTTTTTTTTTGGTAATTTTTGAATCTGATTGGTTTTGCGTTAGGTATAGCAGTGAAAATCCTTTATTCCCTTTTCGGGGATAAAGATTGCAACGAATAGCCCGCCCTGCCTGCCCCGAGCGAAAGGTATCAGGGAACGCCCTAACTATTTCAAATACTTCCCAAACCAATCTATGTATCGCTTAAAACGATCTTCTTGATAACTCAGAACCCTAATTCCGTGAAATTGGTTTGGATAAATAATTAACTCGGTAGGGATTTTTAATGTTTTTAATGCGGCGTACATTTGCTCGCTACCTTCGGAAGGTACGTTAAAGTCGTTTTGTCCGACCATAAATTGTGTTGGCGTCTTAATTCTATCGGCATGGGTAAACGGATAAGAAAGTTTCATGTATTTGTCTAGACCTTTCTTTTCCCATGGTAAGCCAATTTCTTCGTTCCACTGTAATAAATATTGATCTATGCCATACATAGATAACTGCATTGCGCTTCCTGCTCCGCTAGATGCCGCTTTAAAACGGGTATCGGTAGCGATGGTATAATCGGTTAAAATTCCGCCATAACTCCAGCCTCCAATTCCTAAACGCGTAGGGTCTATCCAGCCTTGTTTGGTTAAATAATCTGTTGCGCCTAATAAATCCATTACTTCTAAATTACCCCAATCGGCGTAAATTGCTTTAGAAAAAGCGATTCCTCTGCCATTGCTTCCGCGATAATTTACTGCTGCTATGCCATAACCTTGTGCGGCTAACATTTGACGAGAGAAATCGAAAGAAAACTCGTCTTGAGCAACTGGTCCGCCATGAATAAACAAAATAAATGGTAATTTTTCTGCTTTTAAACCCGCTGGAGTGAAAAACAAACCAGAAACTATGGTTCCGTCTTTACTTTTAGATTTAAAGCCTTGCACACTTGCTAAAGACAAGCTGTTAATCCATTCTTCATTTACATGAGTGATTTTATTCAGCTTAGCATTTTTTAGTGTGTAAAAGTTAGTCGGATTTTGCGGGTCGCTCATCACGGCTAACCAATCTCCATTGGCGTTATATTCTAAATCAGAAAAACTTCTGTCGCCACCAATTACTTGCTCTATTTTGCTAGATTTTAAATCTATTTTAGAAATATAAGATTGACGGTCGTCATCTACTAAAAAGTAAATGCTTTGGCTATCGTTAGTCCATTTTGGATTAGAAACTGGTCGGTCTAATTGCGCTGTTAATAATTTAGCATCCGTACCATCGGGATTCATGATGCTCAGTATATTTTGATCGTAGTTTACAAAGGTATCATCTGAAGTGGAGCGTAAATAGGCGATGTATTTTCCATCTTTACTAAAAACAGGACTACGGTCTTGCCCCTTCCAAGTGGTTAATCGGTTTATTGTCGCTCCTTTTTTTGCCTCAATAATAAAGATATCTGAATTATCATTTCTATCTGGATCTTCTGTTCTATTGCTTACAAATGCAATTTTAGAACCATCTGGCGACCATGAAGGCTGATCTTCGCTATAAATGCCCTCGGTTATTTGTTCAATTTTTTTAGTTTTTACATCTAAAACATATAGGTGTGTGGCTAAAGAATCTGTATAGCCTTCTACATCTTGCTTATAATGATACCGACTACTAACTATTGGAGGTTTTGTTTTAGATTTTTTATTCTTCTTTTCTACGTCTTTCATCACCAAAAGTACTTTTGTACCATCTGGAGACCACACATAGCTTTCTAAATCTTTTTTTACTTGAGTGAATTGAAAAGCTTCGCCACCTCTCCTATCCATTAACCAAAGTTGTGCATTGTCTACACTGTCTACTTCTTTGGAAGATGTAAAGGAAATGTATTTCCCGTCTGGACTAAATGTTGCTCCACCTCCTGCATTGCCATAATGGGTTAGCTGTACAGTTTCTGTACCTTCCCAATTGGTAAGGTATAAATCGGAAATAGATTTATTTTTTGCGGAATCTGGTTTGGAAACTGAGTATAAAACCAGTTTACCATCGGGCGAAATTTGTGGATTACTGATGTTTTGATATTGATAAACATCACTTGGCTGCATTTTTCTTTTGTTTTGAGCAAAAACAAAGCTGATCATTCCCATTAAAGGGATAAAAAATATAATTCTCTTCATATAAATTAGTTTAGGAGTCTAAAAATAAAGATTAATTACCGTTTTGCGATTAAAACAAATCATTCTAAATTAGTTTTTTGGTAACATTTATGTGTAATCGTCTAAAGCTTCAGTTAAAAGCAATTGATAAACATTTTAATCATTTTTAATGATCTTATAAAAAGCCTAAATTGTCTAATTAAAAAGCAGAAAGAAATTGGAGGAAAATTAATGATATTAAAAAAGGTAGGAAAGTTTGAAGGTGTTACTGTTTATGAATCTAGCTTCATAAAAAAAGGACATGCAATTACACTTGCTCCTTTAGGGATATTTATAGCTCGTGACATCTTTAATCTCCAAAAAGATTCTTTTTTAATTAAGCATGAGTTTGGGCATATTTTACAATACAGGAAATTAGGTTTTTTGAGATTCTATATTTTAATTGGGTTTCCCAGCTTGTATAGCGCCATTAAAGCATCCATTATTACAAATTATCATCACCAAACTGCTAAAGTAGAAGTAGAAGCTAATTTATATGCTTATCACTATTTTAAGCAACCCTTGGACTGGCCGCAGCATCGTTTTCCCATTAAATAGTTTTTACAGATACCGATTAAAAGTATCCACATTTGCCAATTTATCCACCAAAGGGATACTAAAGCTAATTATTACCGAAATTAGCCACACATGCTAGTTTCCATCACCATTGTTAGGTATCCTAAACACTTTATTCCATTTGCTTTTTTAGCAATGGCAATTCACCGCTTACCGCTATTTTTTACCAAAGGATGTACTTTTTGGAAATTATTAGGTTGTGGTAAAAACGGAACTTTTGATATCAATCCCGATTATCAGCAATGGGGTTTATTGGCTGTTTGGGATAACGAAGCCTCTTTTGAGAAATTAAAAACCGATTCTTTCATTGCTAAATGGTGGAAAACCTTTTGTACTGAACAATACACCATTTTTTGCGAACCCACCGAAGCACATGGATTATGGAGTGGCAAAAAACCTTTTGGCGAACCAAAAATTAAAGGACATACCGGAAGAGTGGGTGTATTAACACGAGCAACTGTTCGGCCGTCTCGCTTAAAAAACTTTTGGCAAAATGTACCTAAAATTGCAGCAATTATGGGGCAGGCCAAAGGTTTTATTACCTCTATAGGAATTGGCGAAGCTCCATTTTTTATGCAGGCCACTTTCTCTGTTTGGGACAGCTTAGAAGACGTAAAACAGTTTGCCTATAAAGACCAAGAACATGCCGAAGTTGTGAAGCTGACCAGAAGTGAAAATTGGTATAGTGAAGAGCTTTTTGCTCGATTCAAAATCATCAAAAGTGAAGGAACTTTAAACGGGGTTGACCCATTGGGGGGACGGTAATCTGTTGCTGGTTTTTGGGGTGATTTTGGTAATCGGTTATCGGTGCTTTTTGGGTTTGATAGTTTGGTAATCGGTTGCTTGTTTTTGAGGTGATTTTGGTAATCGGTAATCGGTGCTTTTTGGAACTGTAGGACGCAGAATATTAAATAATAAAAAAGCTTTAAAATTAAAATTTTAAAACCTCGAAAATCAATAGTAAAATTTAAAAAAATAATATGAGAGTAGTAGCAGAGTTGCCACATCCAGATTGTAAGATTACCATTTTTATGATGAACAATAAATACATCATCAAATTTGAGCAAGGTACTTTAGAGCAAACTTACAAGCTAGCAGAAATGGACATTTTGAATGGAGTAAACGGAGTGTTCGAAATTATTGATGAAGATTTTATCCAATCTGTTTTAGGCAGATTTACCACTATGAGAAGCGATTTTATTGCCACTTATAATAAGTACAATTAAAACTTTATATAGACTATATAAAGTGCTATATAATAGATAGTTAATTTTTATCTTATTCATATTCCAAATTTAATTCTGCATATTATAACCATTACAATTCAAATTAAATACACTACATAAAGTAAAACAGTAAATCAAATTAAACAATAAATTGATTTACAAATACTTAACTATTAATAAAAAATTATATTCTGTCCTTATAAAAAGCCAAATAAATGATAAGAACCTTCCAAATTGAAGCAGTTGATCGCACTTTAGAACAGCAGCTCCATCATCAAATAAATAACAAGACAAAACCTATTGGTGCACTGGGAAAACTAGAAAATATAGCTTTAAAAATTGGATTGATACAGCAGACTTTAAAGCCTCAAATCCTCCATCCTACTATGCTCATTTTTGCTGCCGACCACGGAATTGTAGCAGAAGGCGTGAGTCCGTACCCGCAAGAAGTAACTTGGCAAATGGTCATGAATTTTGTAAATGGTGGCGCAGCCATTAACATTTTTGCGAAGCAAAATGGATGGAAAATTGAGATCATTGATGCCGGAGTAAACACCCGATTTAGCCAGTCGTTACCCATCCATCACGTCAAGATAAATTTTGGAACCAAGAACTTTTTACACGAGCCAGCGATGACAGAAACTGAGCTAAAAAAGGCAATAGAAACGGGGGAAGAATTTATCAATTTTCATCAAAAAGAAGGCTCAAATTGTGTCGCTTTTGGCGAGATGGGTATTGGAAATACTTCTGCTGCGGCGGTAATTATGAGTCGCATTTTAAACCTTCCAATAGAAGATTGTGCAGGCCGAGGAACGGGTTTAGATGACGGTGGTTTACGCCGCAAAATTGAGGTTTTACAGCAGGCTATTTTAAAGCATGAAACAACCAATCCGCAATCTATACTTCAAACGTTTGGAGGCTTTGAAATTGCCATGATGGTAGGCGCTATGTTAGCCGCAGCAGAGCAAAAAATGCTGATGATTATTGATGGCTTCATTGTTACGTCTGCCCTATTGGTTGCACATGCCATGTATCCTCAAGTTTTAGATTATTGCATATTTGCGCATCAATCAGACGAGAACGGACATCAAAAAATGCTGAGTTATTTAAACGCCGATCCTTTATTAAAATTAGATATGCGTTTAGGCGAAGGAACAGGCGCTGCTTTGGCTTTACCGCTTGTGCAAGCTTCAGTTAACTTTTTAAACGACATGGCTTCATTTGAATCGGCTGGTGTATCGTCGTGATTGAGTTTATTAGGGGGATGAAAAAGTTCATTAAGTTCATTAGTAGATCGACTGGATGGCTATTAGTTCATTAGGGGATTAAAAAAGTTCATTGAGTTCATTAGGGGATTAAAAAAGTTCATTAAGTTCATTAGGGGATGAAAAAGTTCATTGAGTTCATTAGGAAATGAAAAAGTTCATTAAGTTCATTAGTAGATCGAATGGATGGCTATTAGTTCATTAGGGGATTAAAAAAGTTCATTAAGTTCATTAGGAAATGAAAAAGTTCATTGAGTTCATTAGGAAATGAAAAAGTTCATTAAGTTCATTAGTAGATCGACTGGATGGCTATTAGTTCATTAGGGGATTTAAAAAGTTCATTGAGTTCATTAGGGGATGAAAAAGTTCATTGAGTTCATTAGTAAATCGACTGGATGGTAATTAGTTCATTAGGGGATTTAAAAAGTTCTTTAGGAAATTTACATACTAAAGAAAATATTATTGATAAGACAATCTACTAATGAACTAATTCAACTAATTCAACTAAGGAACTTTAAAAAACTAATGAACCAATTCAACTAATGAAATATTTCAACTAATGAACTTTAAAAAACTAATGAACCATTTCAACTAATGAACTCCTTCTACTAATTCAACTAATGAACCATTTCAACTAATGAACTCCTTCTACTAATTCAACTAATGAACTACAAAAAACTAATGAACTTTAAAAAACTAATGAACTATTTCAACTAATTCAACTAATGAACTTCAAAAAACTAATGAACTATTTCAACTAACAAAAAAAATGAAGAGAGAGATTAAAATATTTTTTACCGCAGTGATGTTTTTTACTCGCATTCCCTGCCCATCTTTTACAGATCATAATCCAGATTACTTAAACAAATCTGCTAAGTACTTTACGTTAGTCGGTTTATTGTTAGGTGCCTTATGTGGATTTTCTTTCTTTTTAGCAGCCTTAGTTTTCTCTAAAGTAATAGCCTTACTACTAAGCTTTGTAGTTTCATTATTGCTAACCGGAGCATTTCATGAAGACGGCATGGCCGATGTTTGCGATGGATTTGGCGGCGGCTGGACCAAGCTTAAAATTCTAGACATTATGAAAGACTCTAGAGTAGGCACATTTGGCTTGGTCGGTTTAAGTTTAACTTTAGCCATAAAATTTGCAGCTTTGAACGAATTACCCACCAATCTCATCGTAATTATTTTGATAAGTGGACATGCCATAAGCAGGTTAACGTCTGTTACTTTAATTTATACGGAAGAATACGCCCGAGAAGATTTATTGAGCAAAGCCAAACCGCTAGCCACCAAACTGAGCACCGCCCATTATTTGGTTGCCGTATTTTTTGGAATTGCTCCGCTCCTTTTATTTCAAAATTATTGGGTATTTTTAACCATCATCCCATTAATTGTAGTAAAAGTTTACCTAACTAGCTACTTTAACAAATGGATTGGCGGCTACACAGGCGATTGCTTGGGTGCAGTTCAACAAATTGCCGAAGTGGTTTTTTACTTAAGTTTAATCCTCCTATTTAAGTTTTTGGTTTAAATAAGTCTTATAAAAGGTTAAATAAATGTCTATTAAAAAGTCAGATCTTATTTTATTGGCAATAGCAACACTACTATTACCCCTATATTTCTTTATAGACCCATCAACATTTGCCTATTTTCCAAAATGTCCATTCTTATTCATTACCCATTTAGAGTGCCCAGGTTGCGGTTCACAAAGAGCCATCCATCAACTCCTCCATCTCAATATAATTGGCGCATTAAAGTTAAATCTGCTTTTAGTCCTTTTTTTACCTTTACTGACTATTCATTTCATTCTGACCGTCATTTCTTATTTTTCAAAAAAAGAATACCGCATTAACTTACTTTACCACAAGGCAACACCTTACATTATCTTCACCGTTACATTAATATTTTGGATACTTAGAAATACAGCATTTTACCAGCAATGGGTTAATCATACATTAATTTAAGAATAGTCAACATTCGTTCTTTCCTTTAATATTAATTAGTCCGTTTGATATTTATTCACTCATTAATTCCTTCTATACTTCAACATTATTTTTTTCTTCTCTCCTTCATTCCTTCAAAATTATTCACTCATTCTCTCCTTCATTCCTTCCATATTAATTATTACCTAATTCCTTCAAAATCATCATTTTTTCCCTAATGACTAATAAACTGTTGATTAATAAACTAATCCCCCCTAATGAACTAATGACTATTGTACTAATAACCAATGAACTACTTATTCCCTAACACGGGCGTTTCCCTTTCCCCAAACACAATCCCAAAACACAGGGTCGGTGGCTTATGTACTCCACTTCGTTGCGGTTTTTTGTCCGCCAAAAAAAGCGGACAAAAGAACTGGTTTTTTCAGAAAAGAAAAAACCATACACCAGCCGCCTAACGCAAGGTTGAACGGATAGAAAAAAATTAAAATATTATATTGATGATTTACAATGAATTTTTATATTTTTAGGATAATTAAAGTATTCATTCTGTTATACATAGCCGTACATTCTTGGGTGTATTTGTATGATTGAGTCATACATTTATACAAGTTATAGCCAATTATAAAAAAGACTAAGCAAATTGAAAAGTATTGACAAAATCCATATCGAGAATGTAAGAGGAATTGAAAAAGAAAGTTTTCAATTTACTCTAATTCCATATATGCCTACATTTTTAGTAGCACCAAATGGGTTTGGAAAAAGTTCAATTGCAACCGCTTTTAATTCTCTTAATCGTGACAGGCTAAAACTTGCTGAAAAAAATTGTCATTTAGGCGACACAAATAGGGAACCATTAATTGAAGTTTATTGCACTCAAAAAGATAATAATAAAGTAAAATTAACTGCTTCAAAAGACTTAAATGAAATTTCAAAAAAATTTCAGATTGAAGTAATCAATAGTTTACTAAAACCCGAGGCCAATTTAAGAAAGATATTAGGAAATCACATAACTAGCCCGACTATTGAAATTGAAAGCATTTACATTATTGAAGACATTCCAGAAAAGTTTGAATTACCTTATCAAGTTTCAAAGTACAAAACTATAATAAGCGATAACAGGCAAATATGGACTGATATTTCAAAGCTTTTGAAAAATCGAGTTTTCATAAACAAACTTGAAAATTTAGACATTTTACGAAAATTTGAACTCTTAAAACAAACAACTCCTATTGAGGAATATATTTTATTGGTAAAATCAATTAAAAAAAGCAAAGATGAAATTCTAAATGAACTTAATACAAACCATTCATCAATTTTAAGCAATGAGTATTTCAATACATTGGTGGGGTTGGTAGAACAATTTGAAGTTAAATCAAAAGCTGAAAGCATATTAACGGCAATTCAAATTGTTCACATTTACAAAGCGAATAATGAAGAGTTCAAAAAGTTATATGCTTACAAGAGATATTGCTCCCAAAAAGAAAGAATTTTAAAATTATTTAAATCATTTAGGGCAACTTGGAAAGGCATTTCGCCAACTGAAATCAATATGACAAAAAAGAGTAAGGGTAAAACTATTATTGTTCAAAAGAATTTTGGAATTGAATTTCCAAAAGCGACAGAAATTTCAAACGGAGAAAGAGATGTTGTTTGTTTTATTGGTTCTTTGCTTAAAGCTCAATTAAATTTTAAAGGTAAACCTACAATTTTAATTATTGACGAAGTTTTTGATTACTTGGATGATGCTAATCTTATAGCAGTTCAATATTACATTACAAAATTCATTGAATTTTATCAAACAACAAAAGATAAAATCCCTTTTTTTCCAGTGATTTTAACTCACTTGAACCCTTACTACTTTAAAAATTACTTCTTTTCTAACCAAAAAGTTTTCTATCTATCAAATTGGAAAGGACAAGTAAACAGAGGGGTTGAAGCCTTTGTGATTTCAAGAAACAATTCTCAAAATAAAATTTATACAGACAATATCAGTGGTTTTTTTTTACACTTCAATCCATTAGAATTTGACATTACAGCAGAAGCTACAATGGAGTTCACTCAACAAAGATTGAATAATTTAAATACAACAATTTGTAAATCAAATGAATTTAAAAAACTTGTTTTTTCGTACTTTGACAACTACATAAATGGTCGAAAGAACTACGACCCCATTTCAGTATGTATAGCGACAAGAATTCTAATTGAGCAAAAAACCTTTGAACAATTAAAAGATGTTGAAATTAAGAAGCAATTTATAGAAACTAATTCAACAGTATCTAAACTCAACTTTGTAAAAGAGAATACCGAAATCGTAGTTCCCGAAATTTATTATTTTTTAGGAACTTTATATAACGAACTTTTACATTTAAGAAAGAATAACGATAATTCAAGTCCAATCTTTTTAAAATTGAATAATCTTACGATAAGAAGAATGATTAAAGAACTAACAAAATAACTGGTGCTAACAGCAAATTTGTGCAAAAATGGCTGACGGTGGTTTATGTAAATTCATTCGTTAATTATTTAGTTCAGTGTGGTACGAATATGGTTCTGCAAATAATCCCATTTCTGCACAAATTAGCAAACCGTTAGCGGTTATTTTAAAAGAGACAGAGAATCAACAAATTAAAATAAGGCAGATGAAAAAATACACATTAATTCTTATACAGATATTCCTAACAATAACTGTTTATGCTCAAACATATAAATATACTTCATTAAACTTAAATCTTAGAAGTGGTCCGAGCACCAGTTATCAAGTTTTGACAACTATTCCAATTGGGACAAGTGTTGAAATGGCTGAAAATTGTGACTGTGCTTGGATAAAAGTTTACTATAACGGTAAAATTGGATATGTTAGCTCAAAGTATCTTTCAAGCAGACAATTAGTAAATACTCAAAACTCTAAAACAACAACTTACCAAAAAAACACAAGTTCAAGCGTAAAATATTACACAAATTCTGCGGGACAAAGAGTTCAATCACCGACATACTATAATTCAGCCCCAGCAGGAGCGACAGCACTTTGTAGAGATGGAACGTATAGCTTTAGTCGAAGTAGACGGGGGACTTGTTCACACCATGGTGGAGTTTCGAAATGGTTATGAAAAGAATAACAACCGCTAACAGCACCTACCCAAAAGGCGGGGATTCATGTTCCAAAGACACATTTGTGCGAGCCGAAAGTTCAGTTCTCCGAATGAAGTTTAGTGGTAAAAGTCCCGCCCTTCGGGTAGCTGCAAACCGTCACAAGCCAACCTAAATAAACGTCAAGATATGAGAAAAATAGTATTATTAATTCTGACCGTATTTACATTTCACTCATTGACGTATGGTCAGCAGGAAGCAACCACTAAGGCTGGAAAAAAAGTATTACTATGGGAAGACGGTACTTGGATTTATGCAGACAGTATTCCGCTTTTCAATGTAAAAGTAACTAAGCTATCCAAGCTTGAAATTCCAAAAACCAATTCAAAAGACTTCATAATTACCCATACAGGTTACACGCTGCTATATAATGAAACACATGAGCAATCTAGCTGGGTAGCTTACGAACTGACAAAGGAAGAAACAAATAAAATTTACGAAAGGACAGATAGATTTATTGCTGACCCACAAGTAAAAACAGGAACGGCAACGGATAAAGATTATGCAGGTTCGGGATATGACCGTGGTCATTTAGCACCTGCATCTGATATGGGATGGTCGGCTACTGCAATGGCCGAAAGTTTTTACTATAGCAACATGAGCCCACAAACGCCAAGTTTTAATCGTGGTGTTTGGAAAAAATTAGAGGAGCTTGTGAGAACATGGGCAATTGAAAACAATTCGCTTTACATTGTAACTGGGCCTGTTTTGACATCTGGTCTAACTAAAATTGGTTCAAATAAAGTTTCAGTTCCAAATTATTATTACAAGGTAATTCTTGACTATACAGAACCGAGTATAAAGGGAATGGGCTTTATAATTCCTAATAGTGGTTCAAGTGAACCATTGCAACAATTCGCTGTTTCCATTGATAGTGTTGAAAAATTTACAGGTATAGATTTTTTCCCTACTTTACCTAACGACCAAGAAGAGTTAATTGAAAAAACACTTTGCGTAAAGTGCTGGTCATGGAAAAGCACTAAAACCACTTCGGAAAAAGAAGAAAACAAAACTTCTATATCTTTTCAGTGCAGCGGTAAAACGAAAGCAGGTGAAAGATGCAAAAATAAAACTTTGAATGTAAGTGGGTATTGTTATTTACATGAAGGTCAACAAA
>Ga0209284_10000720_pt1 | contig 53478 bp, 46 predicted proteins | sample FRY03_FD_187211 | JGI IMG/M metagenome (GOLD analysis project Ga0209284, IMG submission 187211) | Freshwater microbial communities from Lake Fryxell liftoff mats and glacier meltwater in Antarctica - FRY-03 (SPAdes) (version 2) | ecosystem: Environmental > Aquatic > Freshwater > Ice > Glacier...
CATTTTTTTTCTCATTTTGAATAATGAAAGTTACAGATTAAAACTATATGACGGTTTTAGCATAGAGTTTTGGCTCTGTATTCAAGTTTTTTCTTCTAAAACAGCACACACTTTTTTCTATTTACCCTGGTTTAGTGTGAATGATAAAAACTTAAAAATAGATATTGATTAATCTTACTATTAAATTTACTAAGATTCATAAGGTTACTAACATTCTTATATATGGATCCACTTAAAAATCCGCTTTCACTATGAGAATGGCACTCCGCCTCCAGCACTTTTGGGTCGTGATAATCTCATAGGTGACCTCAAAACTGCCCTAATACGGACAAGAGCGGGGAAGCCATGACATAGCATCATGCCATTATGATTACGTTGAGCATGAAAGACGGTACTTCTCAAACATTTTATAGAGATTGCGGAAGAACAGGGTGTATATACTGGATTAATCGAAACCCCTGATAGTAAAACTTTCCCGTATAAACATCAAGCCGAGTGTGAATTAGTCTTACAAAAAATCAAGATATTCGTAAAAGTTTTTACAGAAAAATTCATTAATTGTAATTTTATTTGCAAGAAGTATTGATTTTAGTAAAAAATTGAATAAAATTGTTTGTGCAAACAAACGATTTTATTCAAAATATATGATGTACGAAAAAATAAAAAAACTCCGAAGTAATAATACTATTTCCCAAGAAGAATTAGCGAAACTGATGGGGATTTCTCGTCCTACTCTTTCCCAGATAGAGTTGTGAGAAAGGCCTCTCAAAGATGCAGAAATAGATAGTCTTGCGGGTATTTTTGAATTGCCTAGATCTGAATTCCTCGATGAGGAGAAAATTGAAGTAAAAAAAATAGACCCGACTGATCCACAGGCGAAGCTCAAGAATCTGATTCTCTATATCCTCAGTAAATGTGGGCAAAAGCCAAATATGGGGAAGATATTACTCAATAAACTCCTCTATTTTTCAGACTTTGATTATTATGAAAAAACTGGTGATTCTATCACTGGTTCTCTGTATAAGAAATTACCGATGTGACCAGTCCCTCTCATTATGGAGGATATTTTGTGTCAGATGATAGGAGATTGACACATAAAAGTTGTAGAAGGGCAGTTTTTCGGATACAAACAGTCAAAGATTATTCCTGCTATTTTCCCTGATACGGATATTTTTTTACCATCTCAGTTAGCAGAAGTAGATAGAGTGATGAGTCGCTTTTCTGATATGACAGGACGACAAGTGAGTGATTTCTCACACAATGATATGCCTTATCGCGCCACCAAAAATATAGGTGATGAGATATCCTATGGGCTCGTGTTTTACCGTGACCCAAAGCATTATACTGTAAGAGACCCCGAGGTATATGTCGATTAATTTTTGTACTCTCGACATCTTTGACCGTGAGTTTCAAAAGCTGGCGAAAAAATATCCTTCCCTAGAGAATGATTTTGAGGACTTTCAGAGGTTTCTCGAAAATGAACCAACAGGTTTGGGTATTGGTGATATCGAGAGAATTGACCAACTCGGTGTAGAGATACTTTTACCAGTCTACAAAGTCAGAAAATTCAGATGCAAATCACTTGCTAAGAATAGTACACAGAGCGGTATACGGATTATTTATGTATATGACGCAACGAGTGCTACAATAGAATTTATCGAATTTGTTGAAATATATCATAAGTGAACAAAAGATATCGAAAATCGGTCTCGTATTATTGAGATGTATTCGTGAAGAAAATCTCTGAGATAATAGTATATTTTACAAGCCAAATTAACTCATTTATTCCCCGATATTTTTCTTCGTATCTATCATCTTTCCTCCTATATCGAGCCAGACATGATAGTGCCCAGGCTGGTAGGTCTCGAGGAGGGTTTTTATCTCCATGAGGATTTCTTTTTGTGTATTTTCTGGGAGCTTGATAGTGAGAGTCGTGTCTTCTATGATACAGGTGTATTTTTTTTCGAGAGAGGGAAATTTCTGTTCTGCCTCGTCGGATTCTTCTCCAAATATTCCTTCATTTCTCGCAGCTGTTCGTAGGTCTGATATGCTCGAGCGTTTGACCTGTTCTGCCTCCACTGATATCTCGCGCATCTCTATCTTGCAATTGAGTTTTCCTTTTACGAGAATGATTTTCCCCAGCTCTATGAGGTGAGCAACTTGATTATAGAATTTTGGGAATACGATGGCGGTGAATTTCCATCCTGTACTCGAGCATCCTACTATGAGCATATTTTCTCATTTTTTTGTAATAATCTTTCGGATATTTTCTACGTATCCGATGACCTGTACGACTGATTTTTCTTTTCGTTCTTTTTTTATTTCTTCTTTATCTTCAGGCGTATCGCTCTCTTCTTTTTCTTCCTTGATGGATACTTCTCCTGAATCATCCACTTCATCGCTGATAACGGGTTCTTCTATGATGTTTTCTTCGAGGAGGGTGATAAATTCTTTTACTTTATCGAGACCGAGAGATTTTTTTTCTATGTAGCGTTTGAGTCCATCGAGAGGATCACCTGATATACTCATACCGATAGCATTTCGCTCTTCTCGTATCTTTTCTTCAAATGTCATAGGTGCTGCTGATTGGAGTATGAGTCCACTTCCTGTAGTGTCTCATCCTAGATCAAACATGTCCATCTGTTTGGTCGTTGTCTTGTGTTCTACTTCTCGCAGGTATCCTGCCATCCTCTCCATATTTGCTACCATATGCCCACGTTCTCCGAGGGTATCCATGGCTCCACTTTTGATGAGGGCATCGAGAGTTTTTTTGTTGATGACATCTGAGCCTGTCCTCTTCACGAAGTCTTCTAGGCTGAGGTATGGTCAGTTTTCTCGTCATTTGAGGATAGTACCGATGGGGCTATCTCAGACACCCTTGATAGCCTTGAGTCAAAAACGTATTTTCGTCCTATCGATATACGTGAAGTGTCTACGAGATTCATTGACGTCAGGGACGAGTACCTGTATTCACTTTGAACGTGCTTCATTTATCTCAAGTACGATACGCTCTGAATCGTCTTCATCTGAGACCATGAGCGCTGTGAGAAATTCTGTTGGATAGTAGGCCTTGAGGTAGGCAGTCTGATACGCAATCATCGAGTAACATGCCGCGTGGGATTTATTGAATCCGTAGCCCGCAAATGGTTCGATGATGTCGGTGAATATGTAGGTGGCGAGTTTTTCACTGTGTCAGAGCTTTGTGGCTGCTTCGATAAATTTTCCTTTTTGTTCGTCCATGAGTTCCTTGATCTTCTTTCCCATCGCACGACGGAGTATATCGGCCTCACCGAGTGAAAAACCAGCAAAGGCTTGGACGATTTGCATGATTTGTTCTTGGTAGACGGCGATACCCTGCGTGAGCTGGAGTATCTGAGCGAGTGATTCATGTGGATATTTCACTTTTTCACGTCCGTGTTTTCTCTTGATATATGTCGGGATATAGAGCATCGGACCAGGACGGTAGAGAGAGACCATAACGATGATATCTTCAAATGTATTGGGCACGAGCTCCTGGAGGTATCGGCGCATACCAGCGGATTCAAATTGAAACACGCCCGTTGTGTCACCCTTTGCAAAGATATCAAAGACTTTTTGGTCATCCATAGGGAGCTCGTTGATATCTATTTTGACACCGTGATTGTTTTCGATAATCCGAAGTGCTCGGTCGATGATGGTGAGATTTCTGAGACCAAGGAAGTCCATCTTTAAGAGTCAGAGTCCATCGAGAGGGTAGGCAGAAAATTGTGTGACGATGGCTGTATCATCTTTGGGCGGATGCTGGAGAGGACAAAAGTCTGTCATCGGACTCGGAGCGATGATGACGGCACAGGCATGGACACCGAGCTGTCGCACAGTCCCTTCGAGCTTTTGAGCATTTGTAATGAGCTTATGATGGAGGGGATTTGTTTCAATAGTTCTCTTGAGATCTGGATTTTCTTTTATAGCATCTGCGATGGTGATACCTGGTCGAGCAGGGATGAGCTTTGCAAATTGGTTCATCTCAGCGAATGGAATCCCGAGTGCACGTCCGACATCTTTCACTGCCGCTCGCGCTGCCAGTGTCCCAAAAGTACAGATCTGTCAGACCTGATCGTGTCCGTATTTTTCACGAACGTATTCGATGACTCGTCCGCGACCTTCATCGGAGAAATCGATATCGATATCGGGCATGGATACACGGGCAGGATTGAGAAATCGTTCAAAGAGAAGCTGGTATCGAAGGGGGTCTATATTCGTTATACCTGAGAGGTAGGCGATGATGGCACCAGCGGCTGATCATCGACCAGGACCGACTGGTATATCGTGCTCTCGCGCCCAACGGATGAAATCTGCGACGATGACGAAGTACCCATCAAATCCCATGAGATGGACAACAGCGAGCTCGTATTCGAGACGATCAAAGATGGATTTTTGTTCTTCACTGAGCTCTTGATAGACCTTTTCTTTTGCTTTATTTCTCCACGTTTTTGGTAATTCTACGAGTTCATCGGGGGAGAGTTCTTTGAGAGTGGGGATTTCTTTTTTTATTTCTTTATGGACGCATTCTGCTATCTCCCCAGGAGAGAGAGTAAATCCATACCGAGTATTCATTCACTCAAAACATGTCCAACGAAGGAGCCATTCCTGGTCTGTCAATGTCTCAAAATCATTGGGAAATATTTGTGTGTAGAGTGCTTTTCTCTCTTGTTCTTTTTGATTGAGAGTATAGACAGGCAAAAGGGGTTTTCCATGAGGAATTTCTATATCTATCATGTCTGCTATCTTGAGGGTATTTTCACATGCCTCTGGAGCATAGGCAAATAGCTCTCTCATCTCTTCTCCTGTTCGGAGTGAGTAGTTGCCATCTATGAGAGTCTTTCTGTCTGGGTCATCGACACGTCGTCCACTTCCTATACATGATAGAAAATCCTGAGCTTCTGCGTCATCTGGATTGGCATAATGCACATCATTTGTACCGACGAGAGGTGCTCCAGATATTTTACTGAGTGTTACGAGTCTCTGATTATAGGCTCACTGAGATCATCTATCCGGGTGTTCTCATATTTCGAGAAAATAGTTATCTTTTCCAAATACTCTTTGATAGTAGGCTATTCGTTCCAATAAAAAAGTATCGTCTTTTCCTGAGACAATATGCTGAGCGAGCTCACAGGTGAGGTCTCCAGAGAGTGCTATGAGATCTCTGGAATATCCCTCGAGAATTCTAAAATCTATCTGTGCCTTATGACCTACATTCCCATCGAGATAGGCTTTTGTGGTGAGTTGTATGAGATTTTTGTATCCATTGAAGTTTTTTGCCAAGAGGATGAGGCTGTACACTTTTGCATCCTTGGCTTCGTATCTCTGCCCTTGTTCACAGATAAAAACCTCGACTCCGATAATGGGCTTCACTCCTTTTTTTTTGCAGAGAAGATAGAATTCAAATGCTCCATGGAGATTATCAGTATCTGTGATGGCGAGTGCTGGCATTCCGAGCTCTTTTGCTCGCGCGACAAAAGCCTCTGGATTGCCGAGACCCTGGAGAAACGAATAGTGTGTATGGAGATGGAGATGGACAAATGACACCCAAAGACTCTATAAAAAAACGCATGAATTGCAACTCAGAATGGGTATTTATTCTCTTGAAAACACACCTAAATACCCTATACTTCAGACTATGCAAAAAATATCAATTTATCCCTCAGTTCTCGCCATCAAAGAAGATCCGACTTCTTGGGATTCCAGGATTTCTTCCCTCGGTATCACAGTTTCTGGTATTCACTACGATATCGGTGATGGAGAATTCGTCCCGTCTATGATGCTCCCTGTTGAGAATCTAGATTATTTATCAAAGAGCAGAGAGCAAAGAGCAGAGAGCAAAGGGGAGGATTTTTATTTACCACAAAATGAATTGCCGATAGATGTCCATCTCATGGTTCGGAAGCCCTCTATGTATTTTTCGACTATTCTCGATTTTGAGAAAGTAGCAGCAGTAGCATTTCATATCGAGTGTGATGAGGATATCCATGAAACGATTCAGACACTGAAGAATGCTGGTAAAAAAGTCGGTCTCGCGATTCTCGATGTGACCCCAGTTGATCATCTCGATCCGTATCTTCTCGAAATCGATTATGTGCTCGTGATGACTGTAAAAGGTGGTTACTCTGGGACACCATTTATTTCTGAAATGCTTGAAAAAATCAGAGAAATACACAATAAAAATCCTGAGCTTCCGATACTCGTGGATGGAGGGGTAGCAGAACAAACTCTTCCTCTCTGTATCGATGCCGGTGCTACCAGAGCGGTGATGAGTTCTGCACTTTTTTGAGGCGGGGACTTGGGGTGGTTGAAAAATCTAGGGAGATGACAGATATAGACTTTGGGCTTATTTCTTTGCTTCTAACCAGTTCTTTCCTATACCGACTTCGACACTCATAGGGATGTCCCAGTCGACGATATGCTCCATAGTTTCATGGAGTATTTTTTCGACTTCTTTTGCTTCGTTATCAGGACATTCTACGACGAGCTCATCATGTATTTGCATAATCAGTTTTGCTTTCAGTTTTTTTGTTTTAAATTCTTCGGCTATTTTTACCATAGCATATTTCAGGATATCAGCACAGGTTCACTGAATAGGCATATTCATGGCTTCTCTCTTGGCTTGTTCTCGGACTATGGAGTTTTTATCAGAGAGTCATTTGATAGCTCTTCTTCTCCCAAAAAATGTCTCAGCATATCAGACCTTTAGAGTTTCTGTGACAACGTGATCAAAGTATTCTCTTGTAGCAGGATAGAGAGAGAAAAAACGATCGATATAGAGAGCACATTCCACAGGATTTTTCCCAAGCATCTTCGTGAGTCCAAAAGGTGTGATACCGTACATCACCCCGAAATTGAGAGTCTTTGCCATGCTTCGTTCGGCTTTGGAGATATCGTCTTTTTCGAAAAGTACTTTTGCAGTCTCGTAGTGCAAATCTTTATTTTCTCTGAGTGTTGCTAGCATTTTCGAGTCGCCTGAGAGACATGCGAGGATGCGTATCTCAATCTGTGAGTAGTCAGCGACGACATATGACCAATCTGATTGCTGTGGTCGAAAGGATTTCTTTATCTCATCACTCCATTCATCTCAGGCAGGAATATTTTGAAGATTTGGGTCATTTGAAGACATGCGTCCTGTACTCGCTCCGAGTGTATCGTAGCTCGTATGTATCCTCCCTGTTTGAGCATTGATACACTTTGTGAGTCATCGGACGTAGGTCCCCAGCAGTTTACTCGCACGTCGATGGGAGAGTATCTCACGACATATCTCATTTTCTTCTGCGAGTATAGTGAGCGTTTCTTCGTCAGTACTCCAGCCTGTTTTGGTTTTCTTGAGGGGCTTAATTTTCATCGTCTCGAAGAGGAGTTTTTGGAGTTGTAGTGGTGAAGCCAGATTGACTGAGGATTCACCAGTTTGTTGTGCTACCTTTATCTCTATACCAGCAATAGTTTGTGTGAGTTCTTGTTCGAGTTTTTCGAGAATTTCTCTCTCTACATATACTCCATGAACCTCCATTTCTGCGAGTACTTTTGATACTTCTGCTTCGAGCTCCAGAATCGGATGATTGACGGGGGTACTATCTATATGCCATAGGGATGAAGCGACGGTAGCAGTATTCTCTGCATCGATAGTGAACTCGGTGCTTTGCTCGAAAAACGCTCCATACGATCCATTGCGGAGATGAGGGGAAAAAAGATGGTTTTCTATTCTAAAATCACGAATCATTGGGAAAAATTATGTACCTGATATGAGATCATCTATGAGACTATCGATTTCTTTGGCCATCTCATCAGCTTTTGGGACTGGTTGTGAGTTGACTGTTTTTGGTTTTTCTGGTATTGTTTTTGGTGCTTCTTTCTGTGGAGATGCTAGTTCTATGGTTGCTTCTCTGACTTCATTTTCTATAGGATTTACTTGTTCAGGTGGTGCGATTTTTTTAAAGGGGGTGCTACATGCTGTTAGCAAGAGAGGTATGATGAGAAAGACGAGTTTTTTCATAGGAGATTGTATACTCCGAGTATATCTTCTTTGTACTAAAATTCAAAAAATTTTGCAAGATGTACCAAGTTCTCTATAATCCGTATGTTACGTCGTGTGCACTCGTAGCTCAGCTGGAAGAGTACCGGTCTTCGAAACCGAGGGTCGCAGGTTCGAGCCCTGCCGAGTGCACCATTCATTGTTTTTGATACAACTCTCCTCACTTTTTCCTTTACCAGATTGACTTTGCTCAGGTTCTAACCTTGGCTTTTTGTTGCTCTCTTTATCTTGTGAATCTATATATTGGCGATAGATATCCAAGATGATGATATTGATGTGTTGGTGGTCTAGTAGATTTCTTCTCATCACCTACGTTTCTCTTACTTCAAATATACTATGTGATATATCCAACTCCGAAACTATGCCGAATGGTATTATACAAAGTATTTTCCATCGAGGAAAATGCTTCAAGAAAAGCTCTTGAGAAAATCTGATGACCAGGAAATGACAGAAAAGGTGTTACAAGATATCGAATCACTCATCGTGGAAGAGAGAGTTATCGAGAGTCGAGTACACGGATATATCTCCCAAGGCAAAACAGAACGGTTTATTCGATTAAAACTATTGCAGAAAAAATTTGACTCCTCTCTTGTTGATGCAGCTCTCCAAAATGAATCAGAGAATTTGGGAAATCCAGAAACATATAGAATTGAGATAGAGCGACATATTCGAAAGGCTGAACAAAAATGCATCTCGAGAAGAATACTCTCCTATGAACTCAAGATGAAGTATCCTGATGCTCAGGAATTGTTCACTGAATTACTCAGGGAATATAGTGACCATGATGCGATTATAAAAAAAGCTCCTGAGTTACTTAAAAAGTATTCTCAGGAGCAAGTTGTGACAAAGCTCTGTCAGAAAGGCTTTAGCCTCTCAGATGTTTATGCTGTTTTGCGACGACGGTAAGTGATGTATCCACCTATAGAGAGAGCGAAAACTATAATTATAGGGAGGAATGGCCCAGTTTTTATAATGGTCATGATATCTACCTGTACGCGAGTACTACAGCTCTGTGTATCTAGATCTCCTATGATACAGGTTGCATCATAGACTCCTTTTTCTGTGAAGATGATATCAGCATTACAATCTGCGACACTTCTCCATGGCTTTCCGTCTTTCATGATACGGATAGCACATTGAGCGTATGTCTGTGAGCTACAGCTGAGTTGTGTCCTGAGCGGTGCTCCACCATATGATACACTACTGTTCAGTGTACAATAATCTTGCTGTGGATTTACAGTGACTGTCTTTTGACAACTTGGCTGTACTGTTTGTTCTCCATCGCGGAGACAAACGACTTTGTAGGTTCCATCATTGAGCCCGAAACTAAATTGACCATTTGGATTCTGGAGCGTGTTGATGACTTGTTTTCCCTGTAAGACGTAGAGCCTGTATCCTCCAGTTGGTGAACAAATGACATTTGTCTGTCATCCGTTTTGTGAAACTTGGATATTTTGACATATGCTTGATGTCGTACCAAATCCGATTCGAGTACTGTCACAACTATTTACATTGATGCCTGATGTGATACCTCTTCCATAGACACAGACACGATTCTCATTGTTTGGGAACATGCTCTGATTCACGTTTGCACGTGTACAAACATAGCTAAAACTTTCTCCTGGGTCGAGACGAGCATCTCGATTTCCGACGTTGATAATCATATTTTGTGTTTCGTTGGTGTTTCTATTACATTCTGGCATTAATGCGTCAGAGAGTGTCACGTTATCGATCGATTCTGGACCAGGATTTCTCACGACTACAGTAAATTGAGCGAGTCATCCGTCTTGCAGAAATTGCGAATCATCATGATTATCATTGTCATCTTTGACGACTTGAATCTGAGGATTTGTCTGATTTGGTGTCACTGTAACGGATTTTATACATTCAGAAGGAGTAGATGTTTGTCCGTTGACATAACACCGTGCTGTATAGATACCAGTTGGTGTAGCAGGTATCGTGATAGCTCCTGTTGGGGAAGAATATGACTGTATGATGCTCCCGTCTGGTCTCGTAAATACAACTGAATAGCTCGTAGTATTGTTTCCAGTACAGCTGTAGGTGACATTTCCTCCATTTGTGAGAGTCTGGGGAGTGAGAGTCAGCCCTGTACATACTGGTTGAGCTACGGTTGTATTTGTGACAGTTTTCTGACAGGCAGCAGGAGTGGTAGTTTGACCGTTGACATAACACTTTGCCGTGTATGCTCCAGTTGGTGTCGCAGGTATCGTCACGCTTCCTCCCTGAGTCGCAAATGATTGGAGTACTGTGCCGTCTGGTTTTGAGAAAACTACTGAATAGTTTGTTACGTTATTGCCACTACATGTATAGGTGACAATTCCACCATTTGTGACACTGGTAGGTGTGACTGAGAGATTTGTACATATTGGTTCAGTGATGGTAGTATTTGTGACAGTTTTTTGGCACGATGTAGGAGTAGATACTTGCCCGTTTATAAAACACGATACTGTATAGTTACCTGTCGGAGTGACGGGTATCGTGAGAGAACCTGCTGCACTCGTAGATGATGTGAGTATTGTTCCATCTGGGTTTCGTGCAATAATAGAGTAGCTCGTAGCGTTTGTGCCTGAACATGTATAAGTGACAGTTCCACCATTTGTGACACTTGTCGGAGCGATTGTCAGATTGTTGCACACAGGAGCTATTTCAGGAGTACAGACATTGCTACACCCATCACCATTGACCATATTGCCGTCATCACATTGTTCACCTTTGTCTGAATCGAGACTTCCATCTCCACACCATCGTGGAAATACGAAGGCACACTGATTGTGATCAGCTTTTGGACCTTGTTGTCCTGGTCATAAATATTCATGAGAAGCAGCATTGTTTATAATTCTCCACATAGCTGTATTGCGATCAGTCGGGGTTGCAGTTGAAGAGACTCCATTGAGAGATATTCCACCAGCTGATCTGACATACGTAGCTGTGCTTCCTGCAGGGAAGTACCCATAGATTCTTCCTGTATTGGGAGCATTTTGTGCTGTCTGCCAATATCATGGAATTGCTTGAAATTTAAATCCATTTATATCATCTCTATTTGTCGCCAGGGACGATCCAATAGTAAATTTGTTATTGAGTATATTCCAGACAACTGTTGTTTCATCTTGCCACATAATACGAGCTCCGCTACCCGTGACCGAGAAAGTATCATAAAATTGTGAGATATTTTCTATTGGACTGTCTGATCTGTAGTAGAGAGAGCCGGCATTGAAACATACAGTACACGATCAGCTATTAGCACTGATTCTCGTATCACTACACTCTATGCTCGTGAAATCGGCTGCAAGAGCATTTCCCAAGAGGGAAACGAGTAGGGCGGCGAGAAGTAGAATTTTTTTCATAAAAGAATTATTATAATATTTTTAGAATCACCAGTTACTGGTAGCTTGTACAATTCAAGGTGTATTTCATCCGTATTGTGATGCAGATCATGACCCAAAACCACCTCCAAAGCCTCACGTGCCAGATGTTCCACCCTGGACGGATCATGGAGTTGTTCATCATCCACGTGATGGTGTGTTTACACCACCTCCAAAATTTAGAGGGAGAGCAATAGGAATACGGAGAGGAATATTTATCACACCATTTTCTACAAATTCTGACTTAAATGGTATAAACGGTCAGAAAACGAGATTTGCACAATCACCCTTGATACCGATTATCTGTACTCATCTCTTTCCCTCCTTATTTTCTCCGACAAAAGCAACGGCTCTTACCTTGCCTTCATAATTCAATTTTCACAGCTTACTATTGAATAGTCCATTATTTCAGCTAAAACCATCCATTTCTTGGCTATTTTCTCGTATCTGTGTCACAATACTATTTCCTGAAATTCGAACACCTGTATTCTTCATTATCTGTTGTGAATATCTGTCTTTCAGGTTTTCACCACTGACTGATGTGCTATTGATATAGTTTGCTACCTGATCTGCACTTCAGAGAATTTTGGTAATATCTCCAGCATATTTGTCTTTATTCCTGTCGATTTTATTTGTGATATTTTCTGCAGATGTCTGATAAACCCCACCACTGCTGTAAGCTGTTATCATGTCTATAGCGCCTGGTGTGAGAGTAGGGTGATGGACTGCCCAGTAGACTGTTGTATTATCGAGAGGCTTATAGCTAAAACCATCTGGACCTCGACCTCATTTATAAAATACATTGATAAATTGAGCAAAGTTTTCGTTTGGAACATTGTACTTTCAGAGGAATTCTTCAGCTGTCTGACATGTCGACATCATCTGTAGGAGCTTCCGAGTATGGCCGTAAGAAGCATTGATGTGATCAATAAATACTTTACTTAAAATTCCGTCTCTTACCCTTTCATAATTGCCTGTTTTTATATTTTTTTCTTGTCAGAGTATATCTTCATACTTTTTATAGTCATCTCTATTGGTATCTGCGATACGTCTTGCATCCAGTTTTCTTCCAAGCTGCCACCATTTGGCATCTGTTTTCAGATTTCTACCAGTCTCTCGTGCATGTTCATCTATATTTCCTTCGAGTTGTCCTCGTACTGATGCTATTTCTCAAAATCTGTTGGCTATGTCTGCATCATCATATTCTGACATAACTGCCGTAAATCCTTCCTGACTCGTGACTGCCTTATCCTGAATTTCATTTGCAGATATGCCATAGAGTGCATAGGCAGCTACGTCTTTCCCAGGTGCATCTACTTTTTGTATTGTGAATGGAAGTTTGAGTTTTCCGAGATAGAGATTTGGTGCTCAGAGTGCTGTGCTCACCGCTCATACGAGTAATACTTCTGTAATAGCTTTTATTCTGTGAGAGATTTGATTGTGATACGCTGGATTTGTAAAAGTCTCAACAATATGCTGCTCGTTTTTCCTGCCAAAGAATGATGCAAGAATTTTTATCGCTGCTGGTTGTCATTGAGAAGCTGCCTTTACTTGAGCCAATATTGCATCGTTTTTCGTGAGCTGAGTGAGGATTGCATTTTCCAGATTTGGATCGAGTGTTTTTAAGAGTTTACCAAACTTACTATTTGGTTTTGTTATGGCACCTATGAGTCCTCCATCAAATAACCCACCTTGTAGATCTTTTGTCCACGCATCCATCAGGTCATTATTGAGTTTCAGTACCTCTGTTTCTACATTGAGCGATTGTGCTGCATCCCTACTGACTTGATTCTTTTCTCATGGTGTGAGGTCTTTGTTAGATTTTTGGATATTATCGAGATCATTTTGTGTGGTTTTTGAGATAGTGATATTTTTATTTTGAGCAATTTCTCGTGCTGATACTACTTTAGTGATTGATTGTGTTTCTCATTCTGATGGATTACGACTAAATACTCTCTGAAAAATAGATTTTTTTGGTTCTGGGGAAGGGTTATTATCAAACTCTTTTGCACTAGCTGATTCTCCTTTTGCCAGATAGAAGGCCTTTTGCCCTGATCGACCAGGAAGATAGAAAAATCAATTTTCTCCACGTTTAGCGATTTGACCATCATTACAACGTATACTTGAAACATTTCTCGGAAATGTGTTTGCCACATCGCGAGCATTTATCGGTCATCGAAGGGTTCGTGTTTGTTCTACATTACTACGAACTGTTTGCAATTGTCGTTGCGTTTCAGGCTTGAGAACTTCTCGAGCACGGTCTCTAGGACCAAACAATGGCTTGCGATTCATGGGGGCAGCACTTTCAGGACTTTCAAATTGGACCATAGGATGAAATTAATTCCTCCTTATTTTCTCATACATTCTAATCTTTTACAAAAGACTTGTATATTGACAGTTTTATTATTTCACCTACAAGATAAAAACTTCAGTAAATAACCTTTATAAAATCATCATTGTTTAATATTTTCATTAATTTCTCTTCTTCATGGAAGAGATGAATAATTCCATTATGTGGCACTTGTTTCTCGTACTCATCACAGGGAAGTGACCTGTCACAGAAATCATCTATGAGGATTTTCTGGTCTCAGTTTATCTCTCGTGCTAATTCTCCTGCACATGATGCATCAGCTTGAGTCGTTCCGAATAGTATTATGATTTTTTTCTTTTTTACTTGTTCTCGTACCATCTTTTTTAATATGCCTATATTTTCTCTATTGTTTGCTGTATCGACGAGAATAGATGGCGTTATCCATTCAAATCGTCACGGATTGTCTATATTCATGAGTCATTTTTCAATACCTATTTTATCGAATCATACATCCCGTAATGCTTGGAATACGAGTCCTGCATTTTTTTCTTGGTGTCTTCCTGGGAGATTAGTTTTTTGTGGTTTCTTGAGACTACGGAGTTTTACTCAGTTTTTTTTACAGGATTCCTCTATGAGTTTATTTTTGATAGGAGTATAGAGTTGTGTGCCGTATTTGATGATTCAGAGCTTGTTTTTGAGTATGCTCGCACGTGTTTTCCCGAGAACATGAGTATGCTCGAGAGTGATAGAGGTGATAAAACAAGCCAGAGGATGTGTAAAAATATTTGTACCATCATGTGTACCACCGAGACCTACTTCTATGACAGCATAATCGACTTTTTCTGCGACAAAATAGAGTACCATAGCGACTACCTGTATCTCAAAAAAAGAGAGAGGTATGTCATTTATTTCGCTTAAATTTATGACTTCTTCATAATATTTTTCGAGGGCACTATGAGAGATAGTTTTTCCATTAATTTGGAATCGTTCGTTTATTTCTACAAAGTGAGGAGAGGTAAAAAGTCATATTTTTTTTCAAAAATTTTTCCAGAGGACTTGGGATATCATTTGGCAGGTGCTTCATTTTCCATTACTTCCCGTAACATGGAACACCCGAAGGGTATCCTGAGGATTTCACAGGATCTGCATGAGTTTTAGGACATTTTCCTTCCCTTCCTTCATGCCCATGGGTGTGAGCGACATGACATAGTCGATAGAGTCAAATTTAGACATTATGGAGAAGTATTTTGTATTAGGTAGTAGGCATTAAGACCCTGCGTTAAGATTACAGCTCAATACTTATTCCATACAGTGCATCTATACTCCTGTTCCGTCTCAGACTATCACCTTGGCATGTCGGAGAGTTTTTTCACCACGAATATATCATGTCTCTACTTCTGCCTGAACAGTTGTTTCCTTGTGAGGAATTTGACTGATAACATCATGTAAATCTGGATTTATCTCTTGCCCGAGAGTGTCTATCTTTACTATGCCCATATCTGTGAGAATTTTTTGTATAGCGCGTATTGTCGAAGTGATTCCTTCGAGCCAAGCATGTCACTTGAATTCTTCTGGCGTGTGCTCGAGAGCTCTTTCGAGATTATCGAGGATGGAGAGAAATTTGAGGATAGTTTTATTTTCTGCCCATTCACCAATTTGAGACTGTTCTTCACGACTCCTGCGGACGAGATTGTTATAATCAGCTTGAGAACGTGCGAGTTGCTCTCTGAGTTGAGCGATTTCTTCCTGGAGTTTTTCTATCTCTGTTGGATCTGTGCTATCTCCAGATGTGTTCTCAATTGTTTCTCCTGTTTGCGGTATTTCTTCAGCCGAAAGGGGAGTTTGAATATCGGAAGTATCCTGTATCATACAAGGTAGAGTAAAATAATTAAATGAATGTAGACTAGATACTCTTTTTTATCTTTGCGACGAGAGCGCTGAGTTTTCGTTTTGCTGATTTTGCTGTAGGAGTTTTACCGAGCTTTTCGATATATCCTTTTTTTTCAGTGTAGATTGATTCTATTTTATTTCCTATTTCTTTTGTGTTTACTCAGTGTTTTTTGAGAACTTCCTGAGCCTCTACGAGTTCTGCTTTTGCGAGTTCAAAGAACTTTTCGAGGTCTTTCTTTTTTGAGAGAATGAGTTTTTTGTTTTCAGCTGTCCAATATTCTTTTTTGAGTTCTGCAAATGCTTTTTTGTGGCTTTCAATAAAATCCTTACCAGTATCAATAGCTGCGTTTCATGATTTTTTAGCTCATTTTTTTGCAGGTTCCTTTGCGTATTTTGCGCCAATCACGAATCCTGCTAGATAGCCCATAAATAAGAGAATTTTTTTCATAAGAAAAAGATGAGAAATTACATCTACATTCTAATCTCTTTTCTCAGGAAAGCAATATTACTTGAGTCTATTTTTTTGAACGAGATAGCGATAGACTGCTTCAGATATTTCTCCTCGTGAAATAGCTTTATTTGGCTGAAAAGTATTTCCACCTGTTCCATCTATGAGATTATATTTGAGAGAAAATTGTGCATATTTATGCGACCAATGACTCCAACTGAGATCAGTCCAATTTTTTGTTACTCCAGGAGTGAGGTTTTCGCCTGATGCGAGAGTGAGTATAGCGAGAAATTCTGCACGTGTTACAGCTCTATTTGGTTCAAATACCTCACGTTCTGTTGAGACAATTTTTCGCTTTACTGCTTCAGATATCAATGGGTTTACCCAGTGTTCTCGTGGAACATCATGAAATATTCCTGTGACTATCTCACCATGAGGAGCAATATCGAGAGCCTGCAATACTATCCCCAGGAGTTCTGAACGTGTGACGTTTCTCTCTGGCTTAAAGGTTCCATCATCAAATCATTTTATGATTCTTTGACGTGCAAAATAGCTGATAGATGTATAAAATTTGTTATTGTAGGGGACATCACTAAATGTTCCTGGTATATTTACCGGTGCCGTGATAACAGGTACTGGCGCTACAGGTACTGGCGCTACAGGTTCTGATGCTGGTATGGAAGTATTGGGTGTTGTAGTATTTATGCTATTATTTGATTCTACCCCTGTTGCGTTTTTGATAAAATCAAGAGGATCGACACTATATTCCCCTATTAAATCTTGATTGAGTCCAGCATCCACTCATTCAAAAAATGAATACCCAGCTTCTGCTGCTTCCGTGAGAGTGAATGGCCAATATGGATAAAAAGGAGCCTCTTCATTATCAATTTGTATATGAAGATGGGGAGTAGTAGTGTATCCTGTGAGTCCTACTCGTCATATAAGAGTTCACTTGTCGATAGTATCACCTGGCTGTACGAGTATCTGAGAAAGATGGAGATAGCTCGAATAGTATTTTCCTACTTTCCCCTGGTATTTCACGTTTTTATGTTCTATTGTTAGATATTTGTTGTTTGGGTCATCTTTTGTACGGACGACTTTCCCATGACCTATTGCAAATATTGGTGTACCTATGGGCGCGCGTATATCAACTCCGTTGTGTGATCCTGTATTTGGGATACGTTCCTCATCCATATATCGACCTCTAAATACCGTAAGGTATGTAAACATAGTATTGAAGTCTGTTTTTAGATCAATTATTTTCGGGAGTGGTATGAGATCATTTTGATTGACGAAAGAGTAGTCGAGCTTTGCGCGTTGATTTATGTAGTCAGCTTTTCTCCAATCTGGAACAAATGCAATAGGCATCATGGCTCCATTAAAAGGTTTTGCATTATTTGCCTGAGATATAGACATGAGCCAGAGATGCCCAGGAGTTTGCATAAGGAAATAGGTACTGAAAAGCAAGATATTTACAATCCAAATCTTTTTATATTGCTTTCTGAGGAGAGTGAAAAGTTTCATAAATCGCAGTTATGTATACACGATAGCATACTTTTTTTGTGACTGCAAATTATTGACAATGTATTTTTGTATATAGTATTTCTCTGTTTGTATTTCTCTATTATCCTCCATCAGTGTCCAACGCTCGTCACCATCTCAAGGCATACATAGTTTTTCTCTTTCTGAGTATTTTACTTGTAGGGGTTTTAGCGTATCTCTATACACCTTTTAACATCAAAGTACCTCAGAAACTCACCTCTCAATCTCTCGGTATTTCAGGAGAGGTTTTTATCAGTTCTGAACCTCTAGTAATAGAATGAATCGATGCTAATTCAGTCGCAGCAAAGCGTATCAGACTTACGAATTTACTATTACGATACCAAAAAGAGCTCGCTGATATCGAGACTCGTACCAAAACTCCATCTCTAGATGAAAAAGCTCGGATTGATTTTCTCAGGAATAAAATAGAAAATCTCCAAAAAATGATCACAGAATTATCTCAATAGACTAGAGCTTTGTGAGGGGTGCAATGCGTATATTTAGACTTTTTATCCCGTTAGAAAAAGCTATTTGAGCGACATCTCCTATTAATGCCACTATTGTCCCTGCTCCAAATTTTTTATGTTCTATTTTGTCTCAGAGTGAAAAATCATTGATTTGATTATTTCGTACCTGTGCTCCGAGTCAGAGCTTTTTTTCTGTTGTGGGTATTTGTGACCAATCTCACTCAAGAGTTGATTCTCCTGATGTACCGAGATAGTCTGTCATAAAGAGTCTTTTTGGTACATGTACTGTTGTATATTCTTTTGGGATTTCACTGATAAATCTACTGCCAATATTACTCGAATATGTTCCAAAGCTGTAGCGTTCATTAGCTTTTGTGATAATGAGTTTTTTCTTTGCTCGTGTCATGGCAACATACCAGAGCCTTCTTTCTTCTTCGAGTTGCTCGGGCTCAAATAGTGTACGTGAGTGAGGGAAGATTCACTCTTCTGCTCAGGATATTATGACGTGTTCAAATTCCAGTCATTTTGCGCTATGTGTCGTCATAAGAAGGACTTTTTCTGTATCGTCATTATTGTTTATCTCTGCAGTTATGAGGGCGATATCTTCTAGAAAATGCACGAGAGAATCGCTCGGAGATAAATCATCATATCTTGATGCAAGATTCTTGAGCTCGTTAATATTTTCCACTTTTGCCTCTACTTCTGGTGGTGAAAAATTCTCTTCGAGGTATTCCTGGTATTTTATAAGCTGCAAAACGCTCTCTATAAGCAGTCGTGCGGGTAGCTCTGTGGCATTTTTTTGTACTTCTCTCATGATCTGCGTGAATCATGTGATTGCTGTTTTTGCGGCTGTTCTCATCTCGGGGATATGATCTATATGGGTTATATTTGATATTCCTTCTATAGTGCTCTGATTTCAATTCAGGGGAACATCGAGAGACATATAATCTATCTCGTGTGTTTCGACATATTTCATAATCCTCTCCATACTCGTTGGCCCTATTTTTCTAGGTGGAGTATTGACGACACGTTTCCATGCGACAGAGTCTGTCGGATTCATGATAATCTTGAGGTAGGCGATGATATCTTTTATTTCTTTTCTATCGTAGAACTTGAGACCTCCTACGATCTCATAAGGAACTCCTCGACGGATCAGAGCTTCTTCTATGACTCGAGACTGTCAGTTTGTCCTATAGAGTACAGCCCAAGAAGCTGGGTCTTTTTCGACGAAATTTCCTATTTTATCAGCCTCTTCCCGTTCACTCGTACATTCATGGATTTCTATTTTTTCACCCTCTTCTGCCTCTGTCCACATACGTTTATCGAGTGCTGATTTATTGTTTTTTATGACGACATTTGCAGCATTGATAATGGTACTCGATGATCGATAGTTTTGTTCGAGTTTTACGACTTCGGCAGCAGGGAAATCATGTTTGAAATTGAGGATATTTTGGATATTTGCACCGCGCCATGAGTAGATACCCTGCCAATCATCTCCGACGACACAGAGATTTTTTGATTTACTCGCGAGGAGTTGAATGATTTCGTACTGGATAGTGTTTGTGTCTTGGTATTCATCGACACAAAAGTACTGAAAAGTATTATGAAAGTGTTCAAGAATGGTTGAAATATTGAGAATATCACGAGTTTTTAAGAGAATATCATCAAAATCGAGAGCATTGTTGGACTTCATTTTTTTTTGATATTCGGGGTATATCTCAGCGACGAGTCCCTGGAAATGGCTCTCGACTGCCATAGAGTATTGGTCAGGAGAGAGTCAGCTATTTTTTGCAAGTGATATCTCATACTGTACCTGTCTGGCCGGCGCATCTTTGGGGTCTATTCGTTTTTCATCAAGTATTTCTTTTATGATTGACCGTACATCATCTTCATCGTAGATGGTAAAATTTCTCGCATAACCAATTTTATCAATAAAGAGGCGCAAAAACATCACTCCCATAGAGTGAAATGTTGACACAAGAGGGAAGTCACGCGGTATACCAAAAGACATAGGCATATCTCGTCCGAGTTTTTTTGCAATTCTCTCGCGCATTTCTTTTGCTGCTTTATTGGTAAAAGTTACGCAGAGAATAGAAGTCGGCGCTATGCCTACTTCATGGATCATGGAATATACTCTCTCAGTCAGGGTATGAGTTTTTCCAGAACCTGCACCTGCTAGCATCAAAAGTGGACCATCGATGATAGAGACTGCACGGAGTTGTTCGGAATTGAGCATGTAGGGATTCTATCGAAAAAAAATCTTTGTCACGGCGGTCATGCTTGGAAAAATATTTTTCTCGCTATAATCCATAAGTTCTTCATTCTTTACTACATCCAATTTATGCTCTCTGATCTACAACCACAGCTCTCAAAAGCTGTCGAACATCTCAAATCTGAATACAGTAAGCTCCAGGCTGGGCGTGCAAAACCTGAGCTTGTAGAAGATGTCCTCGTACCTGTCTATGGTTCTTCTATGGCAGTAAAAAATGTCGCGAGTGTGACTGTGATGGATCAGAGGACGCTCTCTATCCTCCCATTTGATCGTACGACGAGTGCTGATATCTGCCGTGGCATTGCTGCTGCAAATATCTGACTCAATCCTCAGGACAGGGGAGACAGTATCCTCATAGCTCTCCCTATGATGACAGAAGAAAATCGTCGTAATCTCCAGAAAATTGCTCGAGATATGTCTGAAGATGCAAAAGTTTCAGTTCGCAGCATTCGTTCTGAATTTCATAAAAATATTCAAAAGGCAAAAACTGATAAAACTGAGTCTGAAGATGTCGTAAAGTGATATGAGGAAAACCTCCAAAAAGCTATAGATGTTGCCAATAAACAGATTGATGATATCGCAAAGATGAAAGAAGAAGAAGTTATGAAAATATAACCCTTATGTTATCCGATCAACACTATTTCTCTCGTCTCCTTCGGAAAAATATCTGGATTTATTTTTTCTCTTTTTTGATAGCCCCAACAGGTTATATCATCAAGATTGTTATCTCAAATTCCGTTTCTGTAGAAGAATTGGGTACTCTCTATGCCGTGATGAGTCTCATGACTATTCTATGATCGTACAATGATTTTGGCATGACGGAGAGCTTGAATTATTTTCTTCCAGGATATATCCATGATAAGGATAAAAAGAAGATTACGAGTACATTTGCTATAGCTCTCCTGACCAATGTAGTGACAAGCACTGCATTATCGGCCTTGCTTTATTTTTGAGCAGACTGGCTCGCAGATAATTATTTTGATATACCGCTTGCGGGGACTCTCTTAAAGATTTTATTACTCTATTTCTTTGCTCAGAATATTTTTACGACACTCAATACATTTTTTTCGGCCATACAGGATACGCGACTCCAAAAATCTGTTGATTTTGCGCGTATGTTTTTGCTCATGGTATTGGTGTGTAGTTTGTGGTTTATAGATATGAATACCATACAATCATATGCCTGGGCTTGGTCTACTGCTATATTTTGAGGTCTTGGGCTATCTGTGAGTTTATTAGTTATAAAATATCATGCGTATTTTTCTTTTGACGGTTGGAGATTCTCATTTGAACACTTTAAGCATATGATGAAGTATGCTATTTGGGCTATGCTCTCTGCCAATGTCGGCATGCTCCTCTCTCAAGTAGATATGCAGATGGTTGTCTACATGCTGGGCGTTGAGGCGGCATGATATTATACGAATTACCTCTCACTTATTCGTATACCTTTCCTTTTCCTTCTTCCTGGTGTGTATTTCCTTTTTCCCGTTTTTTCTGACCTCTTAAAAAGAGGAGAAGAGAGAAAAGTTATCGCTATACATGCTTTTACGTATGAGCTTTTCTCAATAATTTGACTCATGATGACGAGTTTTTTCTTACTTTTTGGAGTTACTCTCACGACGACGCTTTTTGGCCCAGGGTATGAAACATCAGGAACTATCCTCTTCTACTCTGCACCATTTTTGATTTTTAACTTCCTTCTCCAGATAGATTTTCAGATACTCTCAGCAAGTGGCCGCCCTCGTACGAAGATGCTTATTCTTCTAGCCGCAGTTATTTTGAATATAATAACAAATTTCATATTTATTCAGTTGTGGGGCGTCGTTGGTTCGGCATTTGCGAGTGGTATAGGTTGGGTTTTCATATGGTGTCTTTCTTTTCGTCAGACACGCAAATTTGCAGCGGGTTTTCGCTGGCCTGTTTTTTGGGAAAATGTCGTATGAATTGGGCTTCTTACCTGGGTACTTTCTGGTGTTCAATTAGAGAATTATTTCAATGGCCGTCTTGCTCTTTTTTGATGAATTATGATGATTATTATTCTCTATAGTATCGTTTTCTTGGCACTTAACTGGTGAGAATTTCGTCGGTTTCAGAGAATTTTTCGCTCTAAGCATATGGTATGATAGGTATTTTCGATTCTGGATCAGGCGGGTTGACTTTTCTCGCTGCTATAAAAAAGAGATTTCCAGAGTGGTCATATATCTATTATGCGGATTATGATCATTGTCCTTTTTGAGAACGTACTCCGCAGGAGATACAAGCTCTCACCATATCTGGTGTAAGGAAGCTCTTTGATGCTGGAGCTACTTTGGTTATTTTAGCCTGTAATACTGCTTCTGCATGGACACTTCGCAAAATCCAGACTGAAAATATTTTTCCTGGTAAGAAGGTTTTAGGAGTCACTATACCTGGCGCTGAAAAAGTGATAGAATTATGACTTCAATCGGTCACAGTTTTTGCTACGGAGCAAACGGTGAAATCACGTACTTATGCCGATCGAGTCAGAATTCTAGATGCAGATACTGTAGTTCATGAGGTTGCTTTTTCTGGTGATCTCGTGCGTGATATAGAGTCTTCTTTGCCTGTATATCAATGCTGTAGCGAAGAGGATTTTTATATACTTTTTGATCTCTATGGTTTGGATTGATGGAATTATCCTGATGATTTATGAGATGAGATTATTCGGAAATACTTCTTGCACACTTTGGTCGAGGGTTCTATCATACTGTGATGTACCCACTACTCTTACCTCAAAAAATCTCTCCAGAATCTCTTCCCTAACTCAGTCATCATTGATCCCTCTGAGGAGTCTGCATCAAAGCTCTGAGCCTATCTGCAGAAAAGAGAGGAGCTCCTCTCTCAAATAAAGAAGACAGGAACAATTAAATTCTTATAATACCTCTATATGTCTCAAATTCTTATCTACGGCAAGTGAAAGGTTGGACAATCATTATCGCGTTTTTGTAAACATATAGACCAGGAATATGTTCTCTGTGATGATGCAGATTCTCCGGAATTATTTGAATGATTTTCAAGTATTATCCCCTCTCCTGGCGTGCCTTCTTCTCACCGAGTGTACCAATCTGAAAAAGTGCTCTCTGAGCTCGATTTTCTCTCAAAGTATATCCCGAAATGATTTTGTATTCACACTATCACAGGAACGGATGGTAAATCGACCACTTCGCATCTATTGTTTCATTTTCTTCGGGCAGGTTTTCCTGATATGCCTGTATACCTCGGGGGTAATTTCGGTACTCCCTTGGCGGATATCCTCTCAGAAATACATGAAAAATGAGAAAAGGAATGACATATCGTCATCGAGGTATCCAGTTTTATGGCGTATCATATTCGGACGTTTTATGCCGATAACACTATTCTGACAAATCTTCATTCAGACCATCTAGATTGGCACAAAGACCTCTCAGAATATTACAATGCAAAACTCAATCTCCTTGCCCATACAAAATCTCTGATTTTTTACCCATCTTCCGTTCTCTCCCTTCTCCCTGACTTATCTCATTTCCCAACGGAAACTATCGTTATGCCAGAGAAGTTATCAATCGAAAATGATATACTCTCTCTTACAAAGGAATCATTTATAGATATATCAGAACGACAATTGTTATGAGATCATAATATCACAAATATTTTCTTATCAGCGTCACTCGCATTGAGGCTCGGTGTAACGGCCAAAACTCTCTCCAGCGCTCTTCCCCTTATCCCTCCCTTGCCTCATCGTTTGCAACAGATATCACAAAAAGACGGAAGGATTTGGATTGATGATAGTAAATCAACAACAGCTCAATCGCTCTATGCCGCTCTTCGTGCTTTTTCTCCTCAAAAAATTCATCTGATAGCAGGTGGAAAGGATAAAGGTGATTCTTTTGATGGGCTCATCCAAGTACTCAAAGAATACTGTACCCAGTGTGTTGCCATTGGTGAAACAAAATCAATTTTTCTCCAGGCATGTCATGACGCTTTTGTCCCAGCTGTTTCGGTTTCAAGTATGCAAGAGGCTGTGGCATTTATGCATGAAAATACGGAAGAAGGTGATATCGTACTGCTTTCTCCAGGCTGTTCTAGTTTTGATATGTTTGAAAGTTATGAAGATAGGGCGAGACAATTTGCTTGAGCAATACATGCATCAGAACAAAAAACGCTCTAAGCAAGAGAAAAAGATTCGAAGAATGCGAGACTTTTGTATACTAATTTTCATATAACTTTTTTTATTATATGGTCCCTCAAAATCGTCCCGCATCTTCTGACGCTCGCTATATTTTTATTCTTTTTGCTCTGATTTTTGTCGTCCTTTTTTTCGCATTTTTGATTTATTTTGTGTATGGTCAAAAACAATTTACTACTCGAAATAGTGATGTTATCCCATCCGATATAGCACAAAATAATACCATAGACTCTGTACGTGGGCCTGATGGTAATGACGTGCAGGATTTGGCTCCTCTCAATACTGCAAAACCTGTCACCGTTCCTACTACAACTTTATTTGATCCAAGTAGATATAATCCTCGGACTACTGATACACAGCAACTCAGATGACGACAACTGCTCGATAAATATTTCCAATCAATACAGTCTGCAGATTATCAAACAGCGTGTTCGCTTCTCTCAAATACTCTCTGCAATGCTCGTCGTGATATATATTCTTTCTCTCAATTTTTGAGCAAGATTAATGGTGGGTATACTGTAAAAAATATTTCCCTTGCGACTGAACAAAAACCTACGGAGGCTATTTATTGTGTAGAATATACTTATTCTCTCCGAGCTGACCTCAATCCTCAACCTGTAACTGAATATTTCCAATATCGTATCAAGACCCGGCCAGATGGTGCTGATGAGATATCTGCTCGAGTCTGTGAAAAGATCGTCAAAGACGGGCGAGAGAGGCCTTGTCCAATTATTACTCCAAAGAAATATTGTTTCTAGGGAGACGTGGGAAAACGTCGCATAACTTTGTCACTGCGATTTTTCTCACCCCTCCCTTACGCTTCAATAAGCTCAGTCTTTGAAAAATCTGATTTCTCGTTCTGCTTTTTTTGCACGTTTCCTATGCTATTCCGTGATTCTCTAGAGAGAGAGAGTTTAGCTCTGTAGGATCATAAATCTGTAAATTACATAACTAAAAATCAAGATAAATACTCAGATGAGAGCATAGCTGATAGTCTTTTTTGCTTTGTCATTTTTTTCTTCATCACCAGCCCCAGTGAGTATGAGGAAGCCTGCGTAGAGTATCATGATGAGTACCACAAGCGCGAGAAAACCATTGAGGAAGACGATAATCTTTGCTATAACCCCAAACACGCCCGAAGTATCAAAGACACGACTCGTACAATTCGTAGAAACTCCAAATATTTTTGTGCTGCCACAATTTCCTCAGCCATAAGCTATCCGTACAAGAGGCTCAGCTATCATCATGATAATAAAACCGATAATAGAACCGATAAAAATCTTTTTTCCATCATCGAATCATTCTTCATTTCCAGCTGACGTCACGATTCTGTAAAATGCGTATATAGCTGCCAAAAAGAAACATGTAGCTGCTATATAACGTAGGAAATTAAGCAGAGGATAGATGATATTTATGACTAGGTCATACACTGTTTCTGTATTTATGGTTTGAGAGCTAAAGACCCGTGTTTCAAATTGGCGAATAACTGTATAGGCTATAGATATCAGAAATAATCCTGCGACACTCCATAGGAGCGTCTGCATCCATGTAGAGAAATCTTCTGCGCCATTTGCTGATGTGACTAATCGTATAACTGAGATAAAAGCAATGATGACCGCGAGAATAAAGACTACAATAGCGAGACTCTTAAATATCTGAATAAGGACGTTTCTCACACCTATGCCATTAGTTAGGCCGCCGCTGTAGCTATAATATCTAGTTCCGTCAAAGAGTTGCTGAAATCCTGGGAGTGCAGCACTTGCCCAAAAACACCCGCCTATACCTATGAAGAAGAGAAATATTTTTATGGATCGAAGAATATTTGTCATATATTATTGATTATCTGGAGTTTTTTCAATGGGGGTGACGCTCGCTTCATTGTTGATACCGAGTCGTGCTTCGATTTCCATGTCGACGTATTGTTTTTTTCGAGCATACATCTTACGAGAATATTCTTTTATGATGTGAGCAGCACGTTCATTTCGATAAAAATTATCCCAAATAGTTTTGATATCAAATGGACGTGTCGAAGCATTGTCGATGTTGAGTTTGCAATAGGCAGTATAGTTCGCTATACCGATTATATCTTGTTGAGAGAGTGTCGGAGCGTATTCTTTTTCGAGATATTCTGCATCTTCCGCGCCGACCTTAAATGACATCATGGTTCCGACGTTACCAAACACTGCATCTTTGATCGATGGTTTATCGCTCTTAGCAGATTTCTGTGCTCCTCCTATCTGAGCAATGTACTGATGTGCCATGATAAGTGAGAGCTTGTATTTGCGAGCTTCCGAGAGGATGTCTCAGAATGTATCAGTCGCAAAATTCTGGAACTCATCGACGTAGAAATAAAAGTCTTTTCGATCTTCTTCTGGCATGTCTGCACGGCTCATGGCTGCCATGTTGACCTTTGATACAAAGATGAGACCGAGAAGCTGAGCATTGAGTTCTCCGATTTTACCTTTTGAGAGATTGACGAGGAGACAACGCTTGTTGTCCATAATCTCCCGGATATTAAATGCTGATTTTGGTTGTCCGATGATATTACGAATTGTTGTATTGGTGATAAACGGTCCAAATTTTGCAGAGAAATATGGGATCATTTCCTGCTTCTCACGATCACCTGTCTGAGCATATTCGTGTTCCCAAAATGCTTTTACGACAGGGTTTTTGATTTTACTAACTTTGTATTTCATAAATGCTTCGTCGACGAAGAGACGAGGTACATCGATGAGAGTTCAGCCGTCTTCTTCATCGTCCATCAGTGTGAGTGCACCATTTCGGAAATAATGCTGGATACGTGGCCCAAAGACCTCCTCATCAAATATCTTGATGAATATAGACGTAGCATCGAGAGCTGCCCTGTCCTTTTCTATAGCGCGTAGGTCGGGATCAGTTGATATGACCTCGAGCATATTCATACCCATAGGCCTCTCGTAATCTGACGGATCAAAAATAACCATATCTTTTGCTCGTTCTTTTGGGGTAAAGGCGAGTATGTCCTCGATCAAATCTCCGTGCGGATCGATGACACCGATACCTTCACCATTCCACAAATCTTGTCGTGCGAGATAGCCAATAAGGACGGATTTACCTCCTCATGATTTACCAATGATATAGTGATGTCGTCCGCGATCTTTATTATCAAAATAGATAGGCTGTTTCTTGTTTCTGTATTCATTCCAACCGAGGAGGACAGACCCTCTATATACTGGAAAACCTCCAAGATTTCTTTCGGATTCTTCAGATTTTGGCATTTTCCCTGGATCTACAGGCTGTCCGCGATTGTCTCACTCTGTTTGGAGGAGTGCTTCTTCACCATTTTCTAATATGAAACCATTATTTTCTCCACGAGCTATATTCCCAAATTCGTCTGTCTTGAGACGAGAACCATCTTCTGTTATTATAAATTTTTCATCACGGACATAGTCTGTCATGATGAGTTTTTCTTTTGGTATTTTGAGATTTGAAGGAGGCGATACTTTCTTGTACCCGAGCCAGTAGATAATAGGTGATTTGTTATAATTCACGTCAGGGAAGTGGTAGAGTGTCGTGAGTTCATCGATACTATAGGGGCTCATTTTTGTGAAAAACCCTGCGAGTTTATAGCGGAATGCTATCCAATGGAGAGGCTTGATAATCCACCGAAATACTCCCTCGAGAAATTGGTTGTTATCGAGTTCATTACAGTATTCATTAGTGAAGACACTTGTGGAAGTCAATATACTATTTATTCCGTTTTGAGCGGATTCTACGGTATCACTTCAGACGAGAACAAGGATAGTACTATTAAACGCACTTTGTGACGCACTTTCGCCTACCATTTTTTGAGCTTCTTGTTCTGCTTGGTTAAATATCTTGTACGAATCACCTCCAGATGCTCCCATAGCATTATTTTCGTTTTTGTTTTGGACAAAGTTGGTGATGAGCCATCCGAGCGGTGCAAGAATCTTACTCATCGAAGTGAGAGAGAATAGGAAGCTTCCTCCTTGTTTGTATTTTCCTTTACTGTAGAGACTGGCTATTTCTTTTGCTTTGTCATTGTAGCTATGAGAGAGAGGTTTTGCCACTATCTGATAGACAGCGACATCGGTTTTCTTGAGTCCTCAAAAGACGTTTGTAAATGTCGAGAGAGGGTCTTCTTCGAAATATTTATAGGTTTTTATTGGGAAATATGGATCATCAATTTTTCTGATACTCGTAGAGCGTATCACTGAATGATTTCCAGTAAATGTGATATACTCTGACTTGTCACGCATGATGACTTCTGCATCAGGGTAGATAGAAGTGATGCTCTGAGATATTGTATGAAAGAGGCTTTTGTAGGTAACGATATAAAAATATACTTGATTTTCTTTGTAAATAATCTCGTATGAAATCTTGATATAATCGAAAATAAAATTTAGTACTGTATATTTGAGAGAGGTCGAACTGATTTTCCAGATAGCATTGTGTACGAGATTCATCACTCCTACTTTTTCTTTGAAGTCTTTTTTTGTCTCATGTTCTTTATCGAGCTTTGAATCCGAGCGAGGAAGAGCTATCTGTACGTAGACGAGATTTTGGGACATCACAAGCTCAAATATGAGACGAACAATCCATCGTATGAAATAGAAGGCAATGATGAGACCGATAATCCAGAGAACTATACTTCCGATACCTATGCCTTGTGTCGTCTGTTGGACGACTTGCGTAGCGGGAGTCATGTCTGGTATTACGTCTGGTGTTTTTTGTAGGAAAATGCTTTGAGCCATAAACTGTTTCTATATTACCCGAGAATGCTATCCTCTGCAATGCTTCTTACTCTAAAATTCACACATTCTTTACACAAAATCAAAAAAATGTGTATAATAAGAGTCGTTTATCGTTATTCGTTCATTGTTTATCGTTTTTGGGGATATATTCCTGGACTATTAAACAATAAACCATCAACTATAAACGAATTGTTCTCTTACATGGGGGTGACCGGTTTCTATCGGCGCCTGTGGAATCATCTTTGCTTTTCGCACGATGTCTGTATCGGGCGTTATCACCAAAACAGACAAAACTCTAAGTGCTGCAAAACGCTCTTTCCGTGGTCTCGTAAGTTTCAAAGCTTACGCTCCATCTTTCGCTCTCGCTGCTTAATCGCGCCAGGGCATGTCACTTTCCTTCGGGACGACAGAGCAATTGCTCGTGATAACCTCAAATAGGTGCATAAGAGGCCCGTTTGTTGTACTAAATTCTCTTCTCGGTTATCTGTGGCTGATAGGCACACTTATCTCTGTATCTTGTCTATCACCCGATGTAGAATTTTTGTTTGATTTTCCCTCTACTCGGTATCAAATCAAACTATAAAAGTAGACGGGATGGTACACACGCTGAGACGCGAGTTCGATTCTCGCCACCTCCACCATTCGACTCCTCCTTACAGTCGTCGCTCATGGTCTTCGACCATAGAGGACGTTTTTAATAATTGAGCATTGATTTACCACTTGGAGGTGAATGTAGTGAGCGAGCTCGCGAGTCGAACTGCTAAGAATTAATTTTTTATGTCCTCATTTGTATATATTCTCGAATGTAGTGATAAGAGTTATTACGTTGGCTTAACTCATAACCTAGAGGAGAGATTATCACGTCATGAGTCTGGTGATTGAGCTGTTTGGACAGAAAAAAGACTACCAGTAAAATTGGTATATTCTGAATTATGTTCCGACGATCTAAGTGCACGTAGAAGAGAAACTCAGATCAAGTGATGGATACGAGAGAAAAAAGAAAAACTTATTAATGGAGAGTGGAAATAATATGACATATGCCCTACCTCGAATTTCCCAACATTTCTCACAAAGAATCTTACCTCGATATGATTGCTGAGTGGAGGAGTTTTGAGGAACCGACGAGTCCAGGACGACTTTTTACAGGGGATTCGTTTGAAGAATTTCTCGAAATAATAGAAACAGACATCACAGCTAATCCTGATGGTGTGAATTCTCATCTCTTTTTTCTCATGGAAAATGGGAGGATTCTCTGAGCGATACAAATCCGTCATAGCATTGATCATCCACGACTTATCGAAGTCTGAGGTCATATCGGTTATGGTATCCGCCCGAGTGAACGAAAAAAATGATTCGCTACAGAGATGCTTTGTCTTGCGCTAATCGAAGCACGAACATTACGGATTCCCCAAATTCTGATTACTTGCCATGATGACAATATCCCCTCTGCGAAAGTCATAGAAAATAACGGGGGAGTATTTGAGCGATTGGCTGAGAGAGATGGAAAACGGTATAGGAGGTATTGGATTAATATGACTGAATAACTCTTTCCAATCTCTCACAAAACTCCTCTAAATCAGAGAGGTAGATGTGCTCACGAGTCGTATGCATATCATGACATGTTACTCCTATGGATATCCATTCGGTGCACGGATATTTTTCTGCGAGTGTGCCGCATTCCATAGTAGCGTGCGTTGTTATAGCTTCTATGGATTTACCGTTGTATGATTTGATGCTTTGAAGTATTTTTTTTACAAAATCAGATTGATTATCTGCATACCATACAGGTCATTCATGGCTCATGTTCCAGGTTAATTTTCCGTCAAAGTCAGTGCATTTTTTCATAATTTTTTCCTTCATTCTGGTCAGATCTCACGGTATATTTGTACGAATAAAAAAACAGAATTCCCAGTGTCATTCGGCGAGTTTCAATTTTCATAGATTCCATGAAGAGAGGGGTTTGGTTTTTGTATCATCCCATATCTGTACTCCTGAATGTATCTTTACTAGATTGAGACAGAGCCTTTTGTCATACATTAGTTCATCTTTGTCGACTTCTCAGGATTTTATGGTTATTGACTCATAATTATATTTTTTTCTGAGCTTTTTTTCTTCTTTTTCTAGTTGTAGCTCTAGATCCTCGAGTTTCCCTGTGTAGAGAACTGTTGCATGAGCTTTTCGGGGAATTGCATTATCTGCATCTCATCATTTGAGACTGGATACTGCTATGATTTTTTGATCATTTGAGATTATTTTGCAGAGTTCTACGAGAGCATTTCCCCGGTTGTACTGTATTTCTACGCCTGAATGTCCTCAGCGCATACCGAGGATACTTATTTTTATATTCTTTCATTTTTTTATTCATACTTTTTTTCACTGCAAGTTTCACTTCATCAAAATTGTTCCTCCGCATCATATTCCCGCGTTTTCACTTTCACACCAATCTAGATTTATACCCTTGAGAGCTGTTATAGGGAGCTCGATATGGTGTGCTCCTATGAGTCATATCTCTTCTCCCATAGTGAAGAGAAGTTCTAGATGAGGCCTTTCTTTTATTTCTGCAATTGCCATCATGACAGCTACTCCTATACCATTATCTGCTCCGAGAGTTGTCTTATTTCCACGAAGTACTCCATCTTCATCAATAATTTCTATACCTTTGTTCTCAAAGTCATACTCTTTTTCTTCACTCACGCATACCATGTCCATGTGCGACTGCAGACAGAGGGTCGTCTCAGTATTACCTAGCGCATGTATGAGGAGATTTCCTATAGAATCTTCTTCATATTTCCAATTATTTCTCTTTGACCAATTTTTGAGCCATATTCTGACACCTTCTTCATCTTTTGATTGGCGGGGAATTTGTGAAAGTTCTTGGAAGTATTTGTATGTCTTTTTATAGATGACCATGTGCTAATTCTAATCATAGCTCTTGAGATACAAGTGCGAATACTTGTGAGATTTGGAAATTCTGTATAATCTCAGAACTTAAAATAATATTATGGTTCGACGCATTTTCCTCTTTGTCCTCACCAATATCGCGATTATCGTGATGGGGACTATCATCCTGGGGCTTGTCCAGACTGTTTTTGGTATCGATATCATAGGCACACTGCATAGTTCATGGCTTTCTCTGGCTATTTTTGCTCTCATTTACGGCTTCTTTGGTTCATTTATCTCTCTCTGGTCTTCCCGATGGATGGCAAAGAGATTTTATCATATCGAGCTTTTAACTCTCGAGAGTATGGCGACAGCGAGTCCTAGTGAGAAACTGGTCTATCAAACAGTTGAGCACATAGCTCAGAAAAATAGTATCACTATGCCAGAAGTGGGTATTTATCAATCTCCTGAAGTCAATGCGTTTGCGACGGGTGCGTCGAAAAATTCCTCACTTGTTGCGGTCTCAAGTGGTCTGGTTGCCCAGATGAGTGCTGATGAGATCGAGTGAGTTGTCGCCCACGAGATGGCACATATCATGAATGGGGATATGGTCACAATGACGCTGCTCCAGGGTGTCATCAATGCATTTGTGATTTTCCTCTCTCGAGCACTTGCACAGGTCATCTCAATGGCTCTTCGCCGAGATGATTCTTCCTCAAACTGATTTGTCTATTTTGGTATTACTATCGTTCTTGAGATCCTTCTCGGTATCTTGGGTTCCATTATCGTTATGGCCTATTCTCGTCGTCGTGAGTTTGCTGCTGACGCGGGAAGTGCAGGGTATGTCGGTAAGTCAAAGATGCTCAATGCTCTCAAGGCTCTCCAGAGAATTCATGAACAGAATATCGCTGTAAAAGGTGATCCAAAACTTGCTACCCTCAAAATCGATGGTAAATCCAGCTGATTTCTTCATCTTTTTGCGAGCCATCCTCCACTCGAAGAACGTATCCAACATCTCCTTACTTCATCTCTCTAATACACTTCTATGAGTTTTATTCTTTTTTATAACTTTATCTGGTGAGAACTTTTTTTGATTCTCATGGGTGTTGTCTATATATTTTTTCACACTGGCCACGGTCTCTGGTCCAAGGTGGGAAACTGGAAAGAATTTCAGATGTTTCGTCAAAAAGAGAGAAGTCGTATCCGACGACGTCATACCATCGAGCAAAAAAAAGTCGATTCACAAACTCGTCGTGATGATGTATCACTCAATGGCATGAAGAAAAAGATATCTGCCAAGGATAAACTAGCACTCCAAACTATCCATAAATCTATCCAGGGGAAACTCGTCGTCAGAGAATACGCGGAAGCCCGTTCTGAGATTATCAAAGGACTCATGATAGATCGTCATAATGAGGATCTCAATATACTTCTTGCTCAACTCTACGAGATGGAAGAAGATTATGAAAAAGCTGAAATACTTTTCCGCGATATCATACTCCATCATGATCCCAAAAAAGTAGATGCATATATCTATCTAGGAAATAACCTCATTCATCAGGGCAAGAATTCACTGGCATATGATATCTATAAAAAAGGACTCGAGAATGACATGAGGAGTGTGCAACTTCTTGAGACGCTGGCAGAGCTAGCATACGATCTCCATGAATATGAAGAATCTCTCATTTATTCACGTCGATTAACAGAAACACAACCAAAAAATATTCGATGATACGAGCTACTTTGACTCTCGCATCTCCAAGTCGGTTCTGATCAAAAAGCGTATGACACATTTCTCACGCTTCGTAAAATCGAGCCCTACAATGAAGTAGTACATGTATGGTTGCCAAAAATTGAAGGAAAGCTCGGTGTTCATCCAGACTCAAAGCGTCTCTCTAATCGATAATTTTTATGTCCGCAAAAATACCTCCATCATCTATAGAATCAGAACGCAGCCTCCTGGGCTCTCTTTTGATAGATAAGGAAGGTGTTATCAAAGTGGCTGATTTAGTCTCTGCTGAAGATTTTTATGATGAAAATCATGGATCTATCTATGCAGTTATTATCGAACTCTACAGAAAAAATAGGCCTATAGATATCGTCACTGTCTCAGAAGCCCTCACATCTCTCGGGCAGATTGATTCTGTCGGAGGTAATGCCTATCTCGCTGATCTCACGATAGCTGTTCCTACGAGTGCCCATGTTTTTGAATATGCACAGATAGTGAAAGCAAAATCTGTACTCAGAAGACTTATCAATACTGGGAGCCTCATCGCATCATTTGGTTTCGACGAGACATCAGACATAAATGCTCTTCTCGAAAAATCAGAACAATCACTGTTTAAAATCACACAGACTTTTATCAAAAATCGTCTGACTCATATCCGAGATATTCTCGATATGCGTTATGAGGAATATGCTGGTATTCACGAGGATCCGAAACAAATGGAGAAGTCCCGTATTTTGACAGGATTTCGTAATCTCGATAATAAGCTCCAGTGACTCAAATGAGGAGATCTCGTCATCCTCGCAGCTCGTCCATCTATGGGTAAGACGGCGATGGCTCTCAATATATCTCAGAATATCGCTAAAAAGAAAAATGTCGCAGTATTCTCTCTTGAGATGAGTAAAGAGCAGCTCACAGATCGTATGGTGTGTGCTGCTATGGGTATTGATTCATGGAAGCTCCAAAAAGGAGAATTGACTGATGATGAATTTGCTCGTATCGGAGATGCTCTTTCAGAACTCTCGACCTCGCAGATATATATCGATGATTCAGCGAGTATGACATTGCTTGAGATAAAATCAAAATGTCGTCGCCTCAAGATAGAGTCTGGTCTCGATATGGTTATGATTGACTACCTTCAGCTTATTCAGGGGACAAATCCTATGAATCGTGTTCAAGAAATATCTGACATATCACGAGGACTCAAATCTCTTGCCAGAGAACTCAATATACCTATTATCGCACTTTCTCAGCTCTCTCGAGCTGTCGAGAGTCGAGCAAGTAAGGAACCCATTCTCTCTGATCTACGAGAATCTGGTTCTATCGAGCAAGATGCAGACATCGTCCTCATGATCTATCGTGAAGAATATTACAACAATGCAGAGATGCAGGAAAATGATGTGAACAAGGGAAAGACCACTATTTTTATTCGTAAAAATCGTAATGGACCTGTAGGAAATGCTGAGTTTATCTTTGACGGAAAATATATGAAATTCCGAGAAGTGGATTCTACCCGTGTTGGTTTTTAGATAAGTCCTAATTGTCTCGCCCCTGCCATATACTGTCTGATGTTTACACAAGCATTTTTTCATGCTTTTTCGTGATTTTTATGAGCCATATTGACGAGTTGTAGAACTTGATCCATTGATTCTACCTGAATAGTAAGCTCATAATCTTGTTCTGACATATATCAATTTGCGAGTATCTCATCGCGGAGAAATTTTTTGAGATTCTTGTATCCACTTCCCCAGAGAATGATAGGCGTCTTACAGACGTGACCTACTTGCATGAGTTGCCATGTATAGAAGAGCTCGAGAAGTGTCCCTATTCCACCAGGTGTAATAATAAAGGTGTGAGAGAGGAGCATAAATGTATCAAGTCGAGCAGAAAAAGTGCTTTTTGTTTCTGTAAAATCGAGGTATTTATTTGGTTCTTGTTCAAAAGGAAGCTCTATGTTGATGCCTATTGCTTGTCATTTTGTACATGATTCTGAAGCAAGAGAATGTCCGATAGATGCTGCCTCCATAGCTCCAGGTCAGCCACCGGTGACTATATCGTAGTTGCTTTTTGCGAGATTCTCGGCGAGTTGCATTATTTCCTGATACGTTGTATCTTCTGGCTTTATCCGTGCTGATCAAAAAATTGCCACTCGAAATCTATCATCGTTGATTATCTCAATTAGATTTTTTTTATTGATGATATCTTTATCACGGAGTTTCTTCTTATTTTTCATTATTATACGTGGTTATTTTTTTTTATATGTTCTAGTTCTTTATTGAGAAAGTAATTGAGGAGTGTTCGTATGATGACTATTCCTCCCAATATACCGAGCTGTTCGAGACTGGGCTTGAAGACTGTTTCCATGATGTCAGCCGCAACGAGGAATTCAAGACCCAATAGGAGATAGACACCTAACCTATATCTGATAGCATCATGAGAGATATACTTACTTTTTGTCCCGAGCTCAAGGGATATAAAATTGAATATGCTATGAACTACACCCGTGAGTATAACCCCGACTCCAGCAAGTCCAACAAAAATAGCGAAAGCATCTATGGCTTGTATGATATTTGCAGTCATACACCCATACTACACTATTTTGTTTCTCATATCAAACAAATCCAATCTTCTGCTTTTTTGAGTTGTTCGAGCGTTCCGATATCGAACCATTCACCCTTGAGAGGGAAACCGTATACATTTTCTTTTTGGCAGAGGTACGCTATAAAATCTCCCGCTCGATCAGCTTTTCCAGATGAGATTACTTCATCTATATATTTGAGTGATTCGTTTTTAAGTACGTAGATTAGTGTTCCGATAAGTGTTGTGGTCGGATTTTCCGGTTTTTCAAGGAGCTGTATAATACGGTTTTCATTATCGAGAACTGGAGTGCTGAGTTGTTTTGCATATTCGAAATCTCCTACATCATAGAGCCCTATAGTGTTTCATTTTTCTAAAAATGTTTCCATAAGACCTCGAAAATCATCCTCTATCAGATTGTCACCGCCGAGAATTATCACATCCTCATATATATTTTCTTGTTGAATAACATACTGGATATCACCGATAGATCAGAGCCTATCTTCATTTGTTTTAGTCCCGTCATTGATGATTTTTATATTTTCATAGTCTGATGCTGCGAGCCATTCATCAAATACATGGGTAAATTTATCATTTGATACTATAAAAATCTCATGAATCTGAGGAAGTTTTTGTATTTTCTCCACGAGGTATTCTATCATAGGCCTTTCGCCTACTTGAATCATCGGTTTCGGAGCATTAAGTGTGAGGGGGTAGAGACGTGTACCATAACCACCTGCCAAAATAATAGCCTGCATAGTCAATATTATACGAGAATTTTATGAATTCTAATGACTCTTCTGTTTTTGCAAATCAAAACTTTTTCATATACTTGCGCACGTTATAACCTTATCATTTTTATTCCTCATATGCCTCCAAAGAATTCTGAACTTACTCAATCTCAAAAAAAGAAATTTAAAGAGACTTCAGCAGCGGGAACTCCAGGACAATCAAATAAGAAAAAACCAACGAAAAAAAAGTATTCAACTCTTTTGAGTTTGCTCGTTATTTCCCTTATTTTCTGAGGAAGTGTTCTCTATATATTCCAAGGATTTAGTCAGAGTAAAGATGTAGCTATATCTGATTTTGTTCAATCATATAAAACTGGGAAGTATAGTACTGTAGAGATCCGTGATAGCTCAATTATAGGTACTGTTGCAGGCGCTCAAACGACAGAGCCGCAGTTTGACTTCACATGAATATCAAAGGATTCTCCCGTGACTGAGACAGCTGTACTCCCTGCTCAGGACTCTCTCAAAGATATAGGCATCGATATCAATAATCCTCTCAATACAGTAAAGATCATAGATACTACTTCTATGCATTTTTGGGCAGATCTCGCTCCTACTATCATCTGAACTCTTCTTTTCCTCGGTATATTTATCCTGCTTATGGGACGTATGATGTCTGGATCAGGCGGCGGGCCTATGAGTTTTGTCAAAAATAAGGCAAAAAGATATGAACCTACAAAAGGAAAAATATTATTTAGCGATGTCGCCGGTTCTGCTGAAGAAAAGCAAGACCTCCAAGAATTCGTTGATTTTCTCAAAAATCCAAATAAATATCGTAAACTTGGGGCAAAAATCCCACGATGAGTCCTCATGGTTGGTCCTCCAGGAACAGGTAAAACACTCTTAGCTCGGGCTGTAGCAGGGGAGAGTAATGTTCCTTTTTATTCTATTTCTGGTTCAGAATTTGTGGAGATGTTTGTCGGTGTAGGGGCGGCTCGCGTACGTGATCTTTTTACTGAAGCAAAAGCAAATTCTCCCGCGATTATTTTCATAGATGAGATTGATGCTATCGGTAAAAAACGTTCTACTGGTTTTGGCGGTGGTCATGATGAGAGAGAGCAGACACTCAATCAGATACTCACAGAAATGGATGGCTTTGATAATGAGACAAATGTCATCATCATGGGAGCTACAAATCGTGCTGACGTGCTCGATAAAGCCCTTCTTCGTCCAGGACGATTCGATAGAAAAGTCATCATACATCTCCCAAACCTCGAGGATCGTATCGCTATTCTCGAAGTGCATGCTCGCAATAAACCTATGGCGAAAGATGTGAATTTTCGGAAAGTTGCGAGTTCAACTATTGGTTTTTCTGGTGCTGACCTCGAAAATCTCCTGAATGAAGCAGCTATTCTCGCAGGTCGTGAAAATTCTCATGAAATCACTCAGCATATGCTCCAAGTGAGTATCGAAAAGATAGTCATGGGAAATACGAAAAAATCTCATGTGATGACTGATTTTGAACAAAAACTCACTGCATATCATGAGGTTGGTCATGCTCTTGTTGGGAAGATGACAAAGCATTCTGATCCAGTACACAAGATATCTATCATCTCACGTGGTTCTGCAGGTGGAGTAACTTGGTTTTTACCAGAAAAGGATAGAACCTATATCACAAAAGCAAAGATGTTGGATGAGCTCGCTGTGTATTTTGGCGGACGTGCGGCAGAAGAGATTTTCTTTGGCGCTGACTACATCACTACAGGAGCATCATCTGATATAGAGCGAGCAACTGATATCGCACGTAATATGGTGACTCGATATGGTTTTGATAGCGATATCGGTATGGAAAATGTCGCAGGACGTATGGCTGATGGGAACTATCTCGGTGAACTCGAAGAGGGGAATCCTATCTCAGATGAAACGAAGCATCTCATTGATACGAAGGTAAGAAAGCTGCTCGTGGAGGCCTATGAAACAGCGAAGAAAATCATCAATTCTCACAAAGAACTTCATGAGCAGATATCTCAGATTCTCATGAAAAAACAGGAAATGCTTCAGGAAGAATTTGATGGTTTTTTTGAATGAACAAAAGTTCCAGAGAAGGTACTTCTTTAGTCTGAATGGCTAAGAAGGCGGGATGTATTTCTTGCCTTTTTAGTATTTTATGTATTATCTCCTCGTTTTTAACTCTTATACAACGTATTTATGGCAAGCATGGATGAACTCAAGGTTGGAAAAAAAATCATCGTAGATGGTCAACCGTATGAAGTAACAAAGTCAGAACATCTCAAAGTAGCGATGGGGAAAGGTATGGAGAAATGCACAATTGTGAATTTGCTCAATGGTAAATCTATGTCTACGACTTTTCATGCAGTAGACAAGGTAGAGCAAGCGGATATCCAACTCCGAGATGCGGATTATCAGTATTCTGACGGTTCAGCGTATCACTTTATGGATACGACGAGTTTCGATAGCTATTTTATCAATGCTGATGTTATCGGTGAAAAAAAATATTTCCTTGTCGAGGGCGACAAAACAACGGTTATGTTTTGGGATGGTACTCCTATCAATGTCCAGATTGAACCTTCGGTAAACCTAGAGGTCGTCGATACGCCACCAGGAGAAAAAGGTAATAGTGCTTCAAATAATCTCAAACCAGCGACACTCAATACTGGACTCGAAATCAAAGTCCCTCTCTTTATCACCCAGGGTGAAAAAGTCCGTGTCGATAGCCGTACTCATGAATATCTCGGAAGAGCGTAGATAGCCATGATGATATGCATAAAGAGCCCGACCAGTTGTTTGCTTTCTATTTTCTGAGGAGAAAAGTAACTGGTTTCATGAAAAAGGCAAAAAATGAGAGGATATTTAGATAAATACTGAGTGTCATAAATCCTATCCCTGTCGCTATCCAGAGAGCTATATTATGGCTAAATAATTGTTCTATCGGATCTTTTGTACCTGCTGGTGTAGGATTGCTCACTTCTTCTTTGATATTTTCCTCAGCTACTTTTACGCCAAATACTCGAGCTATTTCTTTGTATGATTCTGTAATAGTATTGACAGTTGCTTCTGATTTTTGACTAATAGTCCTCTGGGTTGCTTTACTCTTGAGGTAGATTTCTTTTATGTCTGTCACAAATGCTTGAGTGGGTGTGTAGACGACAGCGCCTACCCATACAGATAAGACGACACCGACGAGAAAAATAATAAGTTTCATAAAAATTAATTACAGGTTATTTGCCACTTATCGTCCGTTCCTTTTCATTTACTGTCTATTTCATAGGTGAGGCCAGTTCTACGATCAATATGTATCTCATGAGCTGTATTTATATGTGTGAGGAGGAGGACAATATTATTTGGCACTGCTGGTGATGTAGTACTTGAAAATGTTATAGTATCATCCTGAAAGGTAATACCAATGTCTGTGAGTGTTAGAGGTTCATTATTTGAAGGGCATTCATAGAAGAAAGACTCCATACCTGCTAGCGTCCATGATTTTTCAATTTTTGTCTCATCATCAAATTTGTCTTCCTCCTCTTCTGCGAGGTTTACCATCGAACTAAATTCAATTGTATTCTGTGCATTATCGAGTGTGATATTTGCAGTACGTTTCCTCACTATTTTACCTTCAACTGTTTTCCCGAGGAGTGTATCTATCTTTGATTCATCGATAGCAGCGACTATTTTCACCGCTATTTCCTCGACTTTATTTCTCTCACGACTACGGAATAGTCCTCCTATGTTGCCCATTTGTGTCAGTAAAACTATGATTACAATGACAATCATGATTTCTACAAGAGTGAATCATCCTCATCTAGGGTTTTTCTCTTTCTTAAAAGATGTTTTCGGTGTAATATTTCAGAACATTTCTCAAAATTATTTTATGTACAGAGTATTCATTCTCATCCTTCTGGCAATAGGCTTTTCCGCCTTTGCGGTTGATTCTTCTCAGAGTATTCTCCAAGCAAAGAAAATCTCAGATATTTCCATGACTCTTACCTGGTCAGCTATACCTGATGCTACGAAGTATAAAATATTTTATGATGAAAGTGCTCTTTTGGACCCCGTTTCACCAAATCCTCTCCTCGATACTGATTTTATAGAAAAAACTGAAGGAGATATCCAAAAATTGTCTCCAGCTACAGATTATACACTTATTGTTTATGCGTATAACAAAGATGGACAAGATATAGGAAAAACTATTCCTCTCCATGCAAAGACATATTCTGCACTTCCCCAAATGAACCTCACTCAGGATCCATTAACAAGTAGCGAAAATACTATTGAACTTGGTTTTTCTCGACCAATAGATATTTCTCAAGTCCAAATCGCTCTCAAAAACCCAAAAACAAAAAAGCTTATTCCTATTTTAGATGTTAAGACTTCACTAGAAGACCTCCGCATTATTATCATCACACTCAAAAGTTCAATGGAACTCACTGTCCCATATGAGCTTACACTGCAGAAGGTTATATCTCTCGATGGGACAGAGTTGCCTCCTGAAAATAAGATACCACTCAAGATCGTATACAATGGGGTATTGCCTCCATTGGCGAGTCTTGGCTCAGAAGAAAATGTCCCTCCTCCCTCATCAATTATTGACGAACCTTTGGAACGTGATGTTGTTTTTTCTGAGCCGGTTCCAATTGATAATCTGCCTCAGACTGGTCCAGGAATTCTTCTCATAGCTCTCTTATCTGCCAGCGTCGTATTTTTTATTCAAAAAAAGCTCTCAAAGAGAGCTTAATTTGCAGGATGTAAATCCTATTATATTTTGACGGGAATAGAAGGTCACATAGCAGTACAGACATAAACAGCTTCGATGAAAGTCACAGTTGTTTTGAGCCCTGTTGGTCGAGCTTCTGTGAGATGCTGGATAAAGTTTTCGAGGTTTTCTGTGAGTTTTTTTGAACCAAATGAAAGCTTCCCAAAAACACCATGGATATCTCCTTGTTTATCATTTTTGACTTCAAATTTACCACCTTTTAATTCCTTGAGGATAGCAGAGAGGTCTTCACCTACTGTACCAGATTTTGGATTTGGCATGAGTCCTTTTGGTCCGAGAACTTTTGCGATTTTACCCATTTTTCGCATCATAACAGGTGTAGCAATCGCTATATCAAAATTGAGAGGAATAGAACCTGTCTCAATACCAGATATGAGATCATCACCACCAGCGACAAGTGCACCACCAGAAATGAGTGATTTCTCATCTCCCGCATCTGTGAAAGCAGCTATCTTGATATCTTTTCCTGTTCCGTGGGGGAGAGTCATACCCATACGAATCATTTGATCCGCTTTTGTTGGGTTGATTCCGAGACGGAAATGAATTTCAACCGTAGGGTCAAACTTCACAAAGTTTGTTTTTTCCAGAAGAGATACTGCCTCTTCGATAGAGTATGTCTTGCTTGCATCGATAAATTTCGTTGCAGCATTGTATTTTTTGCCTCGGGGCATAAAAGAAAATAAAGAAATAATTGGTACAAGCCCCAATAATTGGGTCCCAATACAGGCGACATAATACAAAAATCTTGCGAAATGCAAGAAATTTGTATCCTATAAATCACTATGATTACTATAAAACTCAAAGATCCTTCAGGAAATTGGCATACTTTCGTTGGGGATTCTAAAACATCTATCACAGAACAGTGTGAAAAATTGGGGATTGATTCACCATTTGCATGTCGAGCCTGAGCTTGTACTACATGTGCTTGTCGTGTACGCTCTGGCGCTGAACATCTCGTCCAGAATCGTTTTGGTGATAAACTCATTGATACAGACGACGATCAATTTCTTGCCTGTATCGGAGGTCTCCATGAGTGACATGTCGCATCTTCAGAAAATTATGAGGTTATCCTCGACTATACTGAGTAGCCTTACCTAAAAAAGAAAGGTGCGATAGTTTTGAGTATCCAGGGTATCATAGCGAGCGCTAGGAGACCGATGAGTATGTCCATGATTTTTTCCTTTGCTTTTGTCTTTAAATCTTCTGAGCCAATTCCTGATATCGACATACCAATACCAAGAACTACCATGAGGAGTACTCCTATTACGAGACTAATAAAGAATACGTATTTGTAGATACTTGATATAAAATCAACAAAACCATTTGATGCTGAAATATAACATTTATATCTTCCCATTTGGCCCGAATTTCCAAACATTTCACCAAAACCTCATTTTTCTCATGCTATACCACACGGTTCACTGGTGTAGGTAACTATGTCGAGATTTGCGCTGAGGCCTGTCCCTAGGTCATCACTTTGCAGTTCAGCAAATGAATATGCTGTACTGGATAATATGAATATAAGGATAAGTATTTTTTTCATAATTAGAAGAGGTTAAGTCCTACTATTTCTACGAGGAATGTATATGAGAGGAGAAGAAGTATCGTCGCAAAAAATGTATAGAGAAGAATTTTTTTTCCTTTATCAGCTCTTTCTTCATCTCATGCCGCAGTGATGTAGAAATATGATCCTATAATTATATATATGAGTGCTATAGGTCCAGCCAAGAAGAGAAAGAAATTTGCTACACTGACGAGGATGCCTGTTATACCCGAAGCATTCAGTGTGCCTCAGAAAAATATTGCTCGATAGAGTGACTCTATGAACCCTACAACTACGAGAGCTATTGTTCCATAGACGAGACGCATTTTCGCTGATTGGGCAGTTTGTTCATCATTTCCTCTGAAGAGCATAGTAAATCCACCCCACGTAAACATGACAACTGCTACCGCAATCATAGTCATCTCAAAAAATTTCACGATAGCTATGACACTTCCATTTCACCAGAAATTTTGTGGACAGAAAAAATAATTACATGTCTGTAGTGCTGATTCATTGAAGCTTCCACCAGGATCTCTCGTAGACACTGATGCGACTTTTCTGGTGAATCAATTGCTGAGGTAGTTGCTTCCAGTAATAATTGTGTAGACGAGTTCTGCTACATTGACGAGAAAGAGTCATACTACAATAAGGAGTATTCTATAGGTACCTTCAGTTCTCTTTTCTTCATTTCCCATGCTACTGACCCAGAGAAAACCGACATAGAGCATTGCGAGGAGGGCCACTCCATTGATGATGATACGAACTGCACTTATGATACTGAGTGTCACGTTTCTTATCACAGTAAAGAAATCTCCAGATCCTGGTCGAAATATTGAATTATTTGAGAGATCTCGGGTACTACTCGAACCATTCCCTATACCAGTAACCCCCGCTGCGAAAGAAGTATTACTAATAAGAATAATAGCACAAAACATGATGTGCGGGAGAAATTTCTGAAAATTTTGAAGAAAATATTTCATATTTTTAGATGTCTTGATTGGTAAAAAATCCAGCGTAGTCATCTCTATGAATGATTCATTTTTGTTCTAATTCTTGTGCGTACACATACATAGGTATCATACCTTCATTCCTTCACATTTGTATAGCATTATTGATTTGTGCGAGATCACCAGAACGTATGAGATTTTTTATACCGCTATTCACTATCATGAGTTCGAAGATGGCAATACGCTTATTGCTACCATCTCGTCGATGTACAAGTCTCTGCGAGAGTACTCCGAGTAAACTATCTGCTAATCGTGTAAATATTTGTCTCTGTTGGTCAGGATTGAAAAATTGAGCTATACGACTGATAGTCTGGACACTTCCTGATGTATGGAGTGTCGAGAAGACGAGGTGACCAGTTTCTGCGAGATTGAGGGCTGCTTCTACTGTATCAGTATCTCGCATTTCGCCCACCATGACTACATCTGGGTCTTCTCGCATTGCAGCTCGTATCGCAGAAACAAATGAGCCAGTATCTCGTCATACTTCTCGCTGTGAAAATATGGATTTTTTGTCTGTAAAGAGGAATTCTATGGGGTCCTCGATAGTGATGATATTTTCCCCACGAGTTTTATTTATCTCTTCGAGCATGGCGACGAGTGTCGTTGATTTACCTGAGCCAGTTGGTCCAGTTACGAGTATGAGTCATTGTTTTGCAGAGAGAAATTGATCAATAGCCTGGGGGAGTCCGAGATCTTCTAAGCTCTTTGTATTTTGTTCTATCCGTCGAAATGTGAAATTGAGATTCTCCAGTGCGAGAGCTCCATTGACACGAAATGAAACTTTGTCAGCCTCTGTTATATATCCAAAGTCGACATCGTGTGATTTTTCTAATCTCTCCAAGAGGTCAGGATGTTTTTCGAGAATTTTTTTCTTTATTTGTTCCATATGCTCTAGACTGAGAACAGGCTCATGTTCAATCTTTATCAGGACACCTTCTATTCGGAATGTGATTGGTTTTTTTGCTGCGAGATGCACATCAGATGATTGTGTCTCTATTGCGTACTTGAGGATGTTTTCTATGCTGACTTGTTTTTTTTCTTCATCATCAAAGAATTTCCATGTTTTTTCATCAATATTTTTTCATTGAGTCGCTTGAGATATATCTTTTTTTTGTTGTTTATCCCGTACAAAGTTAATTACTTGTGGAAAATGTTCACGAGCATAAGCCTTTGCCTCCTCGATAGATGTGACTATATGTACGGCTTGTTTTATACCTGTTATCTCGAGTACATCACCCATTTTCCCGGGAATTATGATGCTCGTCCCTCCATTGTTCTGGAGATACTTACTTATCTCGAGCACTCATGTGATAAATGCCGTCTTGATACCTTCGACTCGACTGAGATCGAATACGACGACTTGCGGTGCTTCTTTGGCATATTTGAGTATGCTTCCGAAAATAGGAGGAGATGTTTTCTCATCCAGTGTCCCGACACAGATGAGCTCGAGGAGCCCGTCCTGGTGAACAATACTATTCTGATTCATTTTCATGCCAAAATAATACTACACTTCTCTCTGATTTGCCAATTTTCTCGGGAAAAATAGAGTCAAGAAGGGTATTGACTTATTTCTTATTTATTTTAATCGGATTACTTTTACTCCTTCATCGTTATTTTCCCCTTGTTGTCTGAAAAGAGGATGTGAATTTTTTGTATTTTCTGTTGTTTTTGGTTGGAGCTCATCGAGATTGATTTCTACTTGCTGAACCTGCGTGCCAGCATTTGCCGAGAGGAGACCACGAACAACTCGATAATTTATCTCATCTATGAGCTGCATAAAGAAATCATAAGCTCGTTCTTGATAGACCAAGAGTGGCTGTTTTTGATTATATCCTTCAAATGCTACATCTTCACGGAGGTTGGACATCTTTTCGATGTGCTCCATCCAGAGCTGATCTATAGAAGCGAGATATATCTCTCTTTGAAATTGATCGAAATTTCTTTCTCCGAAAAGTTTTTGTATGTTGGTGAGTTTTTCTTTCCAGAGCGAAGATATCTCATCTCGGAGACTTTCGAAATCGATTCCGCCCAAAATGATTGATTCCTTGAGTATCTCACTCATACTGAGAGAGAGTTTTTCTGTGTCTATTTTTTGTTCTGTATCCTGATGGCGCATGACTATCCTCTCTGCTTCGTCTGAAAATATTTTTTCTATGAATAAATCTATGTCTGAACCTGTGTCATCAGTTTTTGCGAAGTCTTCGAGCATTTTCTGTCTTCTTCCGTAGATAATTAATCGATGCTGATTCATCACATCATCGTATTCTAGGACATGTTTTCGCATGTCAAAATGCCTTCCTTCAACTTGTTTTTGGATTGCTGTAATTCGTTTGGTGAGGGTTTTGCTCTGTATCAGTGGTTCATCCTCTGGTAGGCTTGCAAAAAATGGAGAATTGAACATAGAGAACAATTTATCACCACCAAATATTCGCATGATATCATCACTGGGAGAGACAAGAAACTGACTCAATCCTGGATCACCCTGACGTCCAGATCGCCCACGAAGCTGATTATCGATACGACGTGTTTCGTGTTTTTCTGTACCGAGAATCGCGAGTCATCCGAGCTCGGGGACACCGTCTCAGAGCTTGATATCCGTACCTCGTCCGGCCATATTTGTCGCTATCGTGATAGCATTTTTTTGACCTGCGTTACCAACTATATCTGCTTCACGTGCGTCTTGTTTTGCATTGAGTACTTCGTGTTTGATTCATTTTTGCGTGAGCATATCAGAGAGGAGTTCTGATTTTGCTACAGAGACTGTCCCAACGAGAATAGGTTGACCTGTAGCATGTATTTTTTCGATATTTTTTACGATGTAATCAAATTTTCATTTCTCGTTTTTGAAGAGGAGATCTGCTCTATCATCACGGATAAGAGGCTTATTTGTCGGAACCTGGATAACATCGAGGCCGTAGATTTTTTGAAATTCTTCTTCTTCAGTTTTTGCTGTACCGGTCATGCCTGAGAGCTTTTCATAGAGACGAAAAAAGTTCTGATAAGTGATATTTGCTAGCGTCTTACTTTCACGTTGAATGGTGACATTTTCTTTTGCCTCGAGTGCTTGATGGAGACCGTTACTAAAACGTCTCCCCTCCATGACACGACCCGTGTGCTCATCGATAATCAGGATATTATCAGCACGAACGAGATAATCTATATCGCGAATATAGCATGCTTTTGCCCTGAGAGCATTTTCTATATGATGGAGATCATTGTAATGATCTGAGACAAATATATTGTCTACTCAGAGTGATTTTTCTACTCTTTCGATACCGTCTTCTGTCAGAGCGACAGTTTTCGTCTTTTCATCGACAGTATAATGCTCGGGATGTGAGAGCTTGGTGGACATCTGACCGAACTTGAGATATTTTGATGTGGGTTCGTTGTCTGGTGATGATATGATGAGCGGAGTACGAGCTTCATCGATGAGGATGGAATCCACTTCATCTATGATAGCAAAGGCACGACGAGACATAACTTGGTCAGAAAGTGAAGTCGCCATATTATCACGGAGATAATCAAATCCGAGCTCTGTATTAGTGACGTAGACGATATCACAATTGTAGTTTTTCTTTTTTTCTACACGTGATTGATTATTGAGGACGACGCCTGTCGTGAGTCCGAGTGCACCGTAGATAACACTCATCTCACTCGCATCACGACGAGAGAGATATTCATTGACTGTGACCACGTGTACTGGATCGCCAGAAAGCGCATTGAGGTATGCGGCTATCGTCGCAACGAGAGTCTTTCCTTCACCAGTACGCATCTCAGGGATATTACCTCCATTGAGTGTCATGGCACCGACGAGTTGGACATCAAAAGGTATCATATTCCAGACTTTTTTACTCCCATCAGCGAGCGTCAGTTCTTGCCCAAAGATGAGCTCACTGGCTCTTCGATGGAGTGCTATTGCTCCGAACTTGATATCCTGGACCATTGATTCGCGACTCGTGATATATGTTTTTTTGTTCATTTCATGGGCTTCATTTTTTGTCAGCATATTCATGTCGAGCGCTGTATCTATGCGGTCCTTTTCTGTGATATATGCGAGACGAATAGGAGTAAATCGTGTCTTGAATTCTTCTGTTTTTGATTTCACAGCATCGAGATTATCGATACTCTTGAATTCCTCTTCAATTTTTTTGATTTTGAGAAGATCTTTTTGATATCCATGAAGGACAGATATTGTGGGGTCACCAAAGAGGCGAGAATAGAGAGACATAGAAATTTATGACACGTTAAAATTTGCCTGAATCATATAAAAAACCGCATAAAAAGCAATTTATCCCCAATGATTTATATATTTTTCCACATCAAATTTTTTTTTCATACCTCAGATAGTCATTGAGCGGATGAGTCCGTAGTGTGTTTTCTTCGGTGGAAATGGTCTATCATGTTTCCCAAAACACCATGCTACGCCAGTATAGCCATTTGGACTGCATCCATCGAGAGCGAATTTGTCGTTGAGGTAGACTCAGAGGGTGTATGCATCTCGCCAATCTCGGAACCATTTCGTGAGTTGTTTTCACCAGTACATCCGGACATATCCGTGGATTTTTCCTGTTCGAATGAGCTGATTCTGGGCTGCATTCCAGAGCGGATCATGTGTTTTTCCTCATTCTAATTCTTTTCGCGTGTAGTCGTCCGTCTGTATGAGTGATGTTTGTTTTTCTCGATCCTCATCGAGTGTTTTTATGACCCAATTGGGGAGACATTTCCAGTTGTCAGCGTCGTCATTGTAATACCACATATTGATAGCGAGTTCTCGACGTATGAGAGTCTCTTCGAGATAGGCATCTAGTGAAGTTTTTAGTTTCGAGTTTTTAGTTTCGAGGTGTCTTCATTCATAGTATATCTGAAGAGGAGATATACATCCAAAATGGAGATAAGGTGAAAGGAAGGAAGTACCTGTGATATTTGGATTGTTGCGAGATTCGTCATAGTGTTCAAGTGTGTGTGTTTTGAAATATTCCCAATGTTTTTGTGCGGCGATTTCACCACCTTGAACTATCTCATGATTTTCTAGCGTTGATTCATATTTTTTGTACCATGATGACTCGAGTATTTTTTTACTCTCATCATAGAGACCAATAGTATGACATTTTTTCCAAGGAGATTCTTTTTCTAGTGAAAGGTGAGAGAGCGTTTCCCAATATTTTTTTCTGAGAGTATAGGCGGCGTATTCTTCGTGATCTGACGCTATCCATGGGGGAAGAAGGCTTGCATCGTCAATCTGGATAACAGGGAGCGTAAGCTCAATTGAGAGAGACTTCAAAATACCACTAAAATATCTCACGTACGTTGCAGAGGCTACTATCATGCCGATGTTATGCTCTTCAATTATTTTCTGGATAATATCCCTTGTCTTACCATAAATGACATTCAGAAAAGAGTCATTTTTTGCATATTCTGCCTGGAGTGTCGAGATTGATTCTATTAGGAAGACCAATTGTCTGATATTTTCATGAGCATAGTCAGCATCAACGGTGATAAGAGGGAAGAGACTGACATTTTTCTCGAGAGCATATTCACGTGCGTATTCGAGTCCACAGTTCCACCGCGTGCGTAGTGCTCACTCTGTCCAATAGAGGATATTGCCACTTTTGTAGCCATGATCATTTAATCGTTTTATTCTATGGGAGTCGAACATACTCTACAGTATAGAGAGAAGTTCTCTGAGTTCTAGTTTTGGAATTTCTCTGTATTGTACTTCTCATTTTTGAAGTTTGTTTAACATAACTCTCTGGTAGGTGTTTTCGAGCTCTATTGATTCTCTTGCTTGCGCGCCATAGGTTGTCTCGCCTGACAACATGAGATGGTCGGGTCAGGTCGTCATCGATGTTTCCATGTCGTATATTTCTGCTGGAGTGACTTTTCCATCTGGCGTGAGCATACTCTCGAGAAAGCCTGTTGCACAGATTGATTCGACACCGTATTGTCGACAGGTATTGAAGAAAACTACCTGAATATCGTGCATATTTCAAGCCGCCCGTGGATCCATCTCGACTCTGAGATCACCACGACCAAACATAGCGAGAGTGAGTTGTCATTTTGCGAGTATTTCATCAGCATTGAGTACTGCGTGAGGTGTCTCAAATTTTCCACCGAGTTTTCATGCGAACGTATATTCTTCGCGCATAATTCTGATAAAATGCTCGATATCAGTCGGAGTGCTAAAGTAGGATACCATGATATTGTCGACACATTCAAACCCGAGAATATCCCGCGCAAATTCTATACTTTTTCTGTCGTGATTTGTGATACACTCTATACCGAGTGGACGATTTCTGACGCAAATTCACTTTCTTCCTCAGAGGATAAACGTCGCCTCACCAGAGAGTATCTCACTGCACTCGATGATATTTATTGTTTCTCATTTTTCTCGCACGATGGCACTCATCTTACCATCATCAAATATGACGACGTCTCCCACTTGCATGACGTCTATGATTTCAGGGAAGCAGACGCGGAGTTTTCATGGGATACAGAAACGATTCGATGAATCAGGGCTTTCATAGCTGACTTCGAGCCGGTCTCAGATATTTACAGTGATACCATTGTATGCTGAATCAATCTCATGAATACGAGGCTTTGGTCACTGGAGGTCTATCAGGATAGGTATATATTCACTGATAACTTTTAGGTACTCAGCAAGTGCCTCGAGATCTCATTCTTTCCCAATATGAGAACAATTCACACGGTAGATACCTATGAGATTCAGTGTTTCTGGGTGTGTCTTGACGACCTTTGCAAGGGCAGGTCAGTGAGTTGCTACTATGTATTCTTCGGGGATTATTTTTTCATCTCGTTTTTTCAGAGATGAAGCTCGGATAGAAGCTATTGCTTCTTCGTAGAGAAATGATTTTTCTTTTCGCATAGAGGAATTTTAGACAGAAAATAGGCAATGCAAATTTTATTGCTAAAAGCAATAGGGGAGTATACTTTTCTTTCCTACTTCTTAACTTTCTTGAATGAAATTTCTGATATCGCTCCTGTTGTCAGCTGTAGCTGTTTTTGCTGCTGCATATCTGGTTCCTGGTGTGCAGATCGATGGTTTCGTCACAGCTCTGATTGTGGCTCTTGTTCTCGGTCTCGTGAATGCGACCATCGGACTTCTCTTGAAGATGCTCACAGCACCTCTCAACTGGATCACTCTCGGGCTCGTCTCACTCATCATCAATGTCCTAATGGTCCTCCTCGTTGATAATCTCATCGCTGGATTTAGTACCAATGGTTTCTGGGCCGCAGCTATATTTGCTCTCGTCCTGGCTATCATCCAGTCATTTCTCTGAGTTCTAAAAGATTAAATCTTACTCCTTTAAAAAACCTCCCAAATTGGGAGGTTTTTTTGTGTTCCGTCATTCCGTGCTTGATACGGAATCCAGGTTATTAAAAAGTTCTTCATACATTAAGCGAACACTTCGTGTAGCAATTCACCTGGATTCCACATATTTCTCACTCCACTTTGTTACGCCCGAAATTCTGGAATGACGGAAAAAATGTCCTCCATTTGTATTTTGTCCTTTGTATTCTGTATTATTTTCGTTCCTTCCAATTCCACCATTTGAGGAGTTCTGGGTCGCGTTTCTCGGGAGAATAATAACGAAAAGCAGGCGCTACTTGAGTCCGGACTTGATGGCTCCTAAAGTCCGGACTCGAATCTCGTAGGCTATGAATGATTGTCGATAGCAAATACTACCAGTTTTATCTGACCATCTACACCATGCATGGTATTGTTGATTGATGCGAAAATACCAGATTCCACATCATTTTGGATTGCGTTTTTTTATGAAAACTCCTGCATGATAGCCAGCGAGAATGTGGGACTTTGCTTTTTTGTATTGATTTGTAAGGTAACGAGAATTGAGGAAATCTACTATATCTCTTTCTTCTACGATTGATATCGGAGTTTTCATGCACTCTAGATGTTAGTCCGAGAATTCGATTCGCTTGTCAGTGACTTTTGATACGCTTTGTAGACAGTATCAGGAACTTCTTCTCTGCTGACTTCTTGCAGTTCTGTATAATCTTCATAAGAAACCACGATAACACGAGGTTTCCCGTGTTTCGTGATAGTAATAGGTGCCCGCATGGCTCAATCCATGAGTGCTCAGAAGTTGTTTTGTGCTTCGACAGAAGTGATAGTTTTCATAGTAGCTATTATAGCTAGTTTATTTTTGTTGCAAGGAAATATCCCCGAAAAACGAAAAGCAAGAGCCATTTATCGTATAAAATCCTCTAAACTCAGACCAGACTGTCGTACAATTGACCGAAAGGTGCCAAAAGGGATATCTTTTCCGTGTTTTGGTACTATCACTGTATGAATGACTCCATTTATTACTTGTCGATACTTCGCGTGCGATCATTTCTGAGACACGAAAACAAATCCATGACGCAAGAGAACATCCAAGATGTGTTTTGTGAGTATCGGACTAGGCATGGTTGAGGTCAAATTGAGCCACTCGTGCATGGCTGATTGAGAGGGGAATATTTGAATCTTCGTAGGAGAGCTCTACTGCTTCAGTGAGCATCGTAAGTGCATGATCGTGTGTATCTCCGAAAGATGCCACATCAAACTCGAGACATTGAGCGACGAACTTGTCTCATTCTTGGTATACGAGTGCATTAAAGGTTTTTTTCATACCCTCATTATATCCCCGAAAAACGAAAAGCAAGGAGGGGGATTGAGACTGGTATGCTATTATTATCCTTTTGATACAGGTGCCCGAGAGTGATCAATATTTTGTTTGATGATATGATTGAGATAGGTCTGATATGGTATCCCTGCTGTGTTTGCAGCTTCTTTGAGTCGTAAGAGCTGAAAGCGGGGGATAGATATGGTTATCCTATCTCGTATATCACCATCAATTGCTTCAACTGGTTCATATTCTAGACCTTTTGGAACTTTTT
>Ga0209284_10000722_pt1 | contig 53415 bp, 49 predicted proteins | sample FRY03_FD_187211 | JGI IMG/M metagenome (GOLD analysis project Ga0209284, IMG submission 187211) | Freshwater microbial communities from Lake Fryxell liftoff mats and glacier meltwater in Antarctica - FRY-03 (SPAdes) (version 2) | ecosystem: Environmental > Aquatic > Freshwater > Ice > Glacier...
TCTCAACACCGTGCGGGTCAGTTGTTCTAGCTTAGGCGGCGGCGAGTTCGGGGAGCATCACCGCCTCGTTGAGAACCTCGATCGGTTTGTTCATGGTGGTCAGTTCGAGCATGGAAGCTTCGGAGAAGTAGCGGCGTTCGGCTGCTTCCCATTCGTCGTGTTGCTCGATCAACACCGACCCGGAAAGACGCAGCAAAGCCGCCGGGTTGGGGAACACGCCGACGACGTCGGTGCGACGTTTGATCTCCTTGTTGACCCGTTCCAGCGGGTTCGTCGACCATATTTGCCGCCACTCCCGGGGTGCACTGGAGTGACTTCTTGCTCATCGCGTTGTGGCACAAAGCCGGTGGAAGGAACCACGGTACCCCTCGCGAGTCGGTGCAAGAGCCGAGTCCGGGAGGTAGACCCAGGTTCTGAGAAGGTTGTCCCCGCATCACCTGCGAACTATAGTTCCTGAATATGTTCAGGAAATTCTCCGTACTCTGCTTTCTGCTGTGTGCGATTCCTTCAGCAGCCAGCGCAAGTGTCGAGGACTTCTCCTTTGAACGGTTTGAAGGACACTACGTGATATTCCAGGACGACGATGGTTCCTCCCTCATGACGGTGACCGAGCGAATAGTTCCCGTCTTCCCCGAATACGACCAGAACCGAGGCTTGGTCCGTTATTTGCCGCTGTGGTATGGCCGGCTACCACTAGAGACGCAAGTGATGTCGCTCACTGACCAGTTCGGCAATGCTCGACCGGTAGAGATAAGCAATGAAGGGGATTGGCTGTCAGTGGACTCTGTGGTGCCCGAAGGAAGCTATCTTCACGGTAGGCAAGAATTTATTCTGAGCTAACACCAGCGAAATGTCATTGGGGACTTTGCGGACACCTCCGGTTACCAAGAGCTGTATTGGGACATTAACGGCAACGGCTGGGCGCAGAGTTTCGGCGTCGTAGAAGCCAGAATCTATCTTTCCCGCGAGGTGGCATCAGGGCTTGTAGCCGAACAGGCCTCGTGCTACTTCGGTTCGGACGGCTCCAAGAGTCCGTGCGATCTCAGCTTTGACGTTGTAGACGGTGAGACCGTTGTCTCTCTTGCGCAAGGGGGACTGGGGCCTTTTGAGACTGTCACCGTTTCTTTGCCTTTCCGGCAGGGAACGTTTTATGTCGAGACCAGAAATCCGGCGGACTTCCTGATTAACTGGCTTTTGATACCGATCTTTCTCTTCTTTTTCGCCTTGGTAGGTTTTGCGTTTCGCTACAGCCTGACCGTGCTGAAGGGCGAAAAGGGCCGACCCACCATCATCGTGGAGTACCTTCCACCCAAGAATCTGTCCCTCGAGGAGGCGGCCATTCTCCTGGGCCGGCGGGGGAGCCTACCGATTGCGAAAATATTGGAGCTGGCCGTTGAGAATCGTGTGCGACTTAGCGAAACCGAGAAAGGCGAGTGGTCGCTCACCCGAGTGAGCGATGAGGTCGACAAGGGGAGCGAAGAGGCGCTGAAGGCCCTGGTGGGGAGGGTGCCCCAGGTGGGAATAGCGACGCCTCTTCCCAAACATGACCCGCAGCTCAGCCGGCGCATGACCACCTACTTTGCCGCTGTGGCGCTCTCCGTCAAAAGAGGCTTCATGCTCAAAGTTCCCTTCACCACGAGGGTTCTGGTATCCATTGCCGCCCTGCTTCTCTCCGTCTTGGTCCTGACCCTTGCCGTGATGTCGATGACCAATAGGTATGGGAGCGGTCTTGTCATTGCGACCATGTTCGTGGGCCCGGCGCTTACGGTGACGTGCTTCGTTTTGATGAACAGAACTCCGCTGAACGCTGAGGGTGCGCACTATCGGGATCACCTCACAGGTTTGAAGTTGTTCATAGCGCTCACCGAAGAGAAACGGTTTGACTTTCTGCAGTCCCCTGAGCGAGCACTTCGGCTTGGCTCGGAGCAATACCTGAAACTGCACGAGCACTTGCTCCCGTGGGCAGTGATGTTCGGAATAGGCAAGAAGTGGCTCAAAGAGTTGGACACCATGTATGGAGAAAATCCCAGCTGGCTCTCCAGCGCTCATCACGTGGGTTTTTACGCATCCGCTCAATCGCTGTCTAGTGCAACCGCAGCCTCGTTTTCTTCGACTACCTCTGGTGGTGCGGGAGGGAGCGGTGGTGCCGGTGGCGGCGGCGGTGGAGGTGGCGGTGGTGGTCGCTAGCTACAGAGAGCGTGAGGTCTCCTGGTACTAGCTGTCGCCGCACAGGACCACGCCAGCTCTCGTTAGTACGACCTGTGTGAGAACCACATCTCGGCGGAGAAGGGAGAACGAGAAACAGTGTTCGCACGGACCTGGAAGCGGGGCTCCACCTGCCGGGTCCCCAGTGAACCCTCGCTGTTCACACCTGGCGCACCCCTCTGCCAATGATTTCGTTCCCGCATGCACCTCGAAATTCTCTTCATTGTTGCATGCGCGAAGTGGGGTAAAGCCGTGTTTCCGAGGAAGGCCTGCTGGGGATTCAGGAAGAACGAGCCTCGGCCGCGTCCCTTTTCTTGGAGGCAAGACCTGCGAAGAACTCCCAAATTAACCGGTGTGCATTGTTGATGGTCACATCGGCATGGTCGTAGGCCGGCGCTACTTCCATCACGTCGAAACCGACCACGTCAAGTTCCAAAGTGAGCCGTCTGATAATTCGCAACAAATCAATGGGTGCAAAACCACCGGGCTCGGGGGTTCCGGTTGCCGGAGCAAAACCGGGGTCGAGAACATCGATATCGATGGAGATATACGCCTTGGGTGCCCTCGCCTGGGCCTCAGCAATCACATCATCGAGGACGGGCATGGGGCCCCGCTCCCAAAACTCTTGCATCATGTAGTGCTTGAGATTGTTCTCTTTCATCCATTTTTGGTCTTCTTCGCCCGGCCAGTACCCTCGAAGGCCCAGTTGCAGAAAGCGGTCCCCAGGGATAGAGCCGGACTCGATGATGCGGCGCATCATCGCTCCGTGGCTCGCAAAGTTGCCCTCGAGTTGGTAGGCCGTATCGGCGTGAGCATCAAAGTGAATCATGGCGACATTGCCAAAGCCGTGGGCTTCGGCGACTGCTGTCACGGCGGGAAAGGTGACCGAGTGGTCCCCGCCTAAAATCACCGGAATAATCCCTCGGCTGGTCACGGCACTGACCCGGTCGTAGATAGCCTGCCGAGATTTCTCCCACATTCCATGACTGGTGATAGCGTCACCATAATCAACAACGTTCAGGTGGTCAAAAATCTCGACCCCTAAATCAAGGTGGTAGGTGCCAGGGTCGTAGGCGTTGGCGCGCAAAGCACGCGGACCGAACCTGGCACCAGGCCTGTTGGTGGTGCTGTCGTCCCAGGGTGCACCAATTACGGCGACATCGGGTTTAATCGCGTCTAGCTGCTCGGGTTCCGTCACATAGGGTCGCATTCCGAAGGTCGCGAGGCCCTGAAAGGACGGGGAATCCAGTTGTTCGCGCATGCCTGGGGGTAAAAAATCTGATGGGGTCATGTTCCCCAGGCTAAGACATTCCAGGTCCAAAGTGGGCCTGGCGGCAGGCAAGACATTGCTCTTCATCGCAGCCTGGGCTGTCCCTTATCGACGCCCTGTCCCGGGGCTATCTAAAGATTTGTTCTGGCTGTGTTATCTCCGCTGTGGCGGAATATCTCGCACCGACAGAACTGCTCTATTATTTTCTCATCCTGACAACTGTGGTCGGGGAAAAAGGAGATTGTTCGTGGCCTCTGAGCGCACACCCGAGGAACTCAAAAACCTCGATCGTCAGCACAATTTCTATTCCTGGTCTGTCCAGGGGACTCTGGCCCCGATGATGGTCTCCCACGCCCAGGGCATGCACGTCTATGACATTGATGGCAAAGAATTCCTCGATTTCTCCAGCCAGTTGGTGAATGTCAATATTGGACATTCCCACCCTTCTGTCGTTGCGGCGATAACGGAGCAAGCGAAGACGCTTGCGACCGTGGGGCCTGCGTTCTCCTCGAGGCCTCGAGTCGAAGCCGCGGTGCGCATCATTGATCGCGCGGGCGAGAGTTTCCAGAAAGTTTTCTTCACGAACGGTGGGGCCGACGCGAACGAGAACGCCATTCGTGCCGCCAGGCTGTTTACAGGCCGAACGAAAGTGCTCAGCACGTATCGCAGTTATCACGGCAACACCGGGGCAGCCATTGTGGCGACAGGGGACTGGCGCCGCCAGCCCAACGAATACGCGACGGGCCACGTGCACTTCTTCGGCCCTTTCCTGTATCGAACAGAATTTGCTTCCGAGAACATGGAGCAAGAATGCGAGAGGGCGCTTCATCACCTGTCGCGCACGATTGAGGCAGAAGGGCCCGACACGATTGCCGCTGTGTTGCTCGAAAGTGTCCCGGGAACGGCAGGAATCATGGTTCCGCCCCCGGGTTACCTCCAGGGGGTGCGCGCGATATGTGATCGCTTTGGCATCATGCTCATTGTTGATGAGGTGATGTGTGGGTTTGGTCGAACCGGTCACTGGTTTGCGTTCCAGGCTCACGACGTAATCCCGGACATGATTACCTTCGCAAAGGGAGTTAACTCTGGATATGTCCCCGTTGGCGGTGTGATCTTTTCCACGACGCTCTCTGACTATTTTGAGTCCCACATGTTCCCCGGTGGTCTCACCTATTCGGGCCACCCCTTGGCAATGGCGTCGATTGTTGCCGCTCTGGATGCCATGCAGGATGAAGCAATGCTGGATAACGCCACGATGATCGGCGAGGAACACCTTCGTCCCGGCTTGGCCGATCTCGCGGCCAAGCATCCGGTGATCGGGGAAGTGCGGGGACTGGGATGTTTCTTTGCTCTGGAGCTTGTGTCCGACCCTGAATCCCGCAAGCCTCTGGACGCGGGATCGGTGTTGGCCATAAAGGCTGAGATTCTCTCCCGTGGGTTGTTGCCCTTCGCCGTTGATAACCGAATCCACGTGGTGCCGCCGCTGATTGTGACTCCGGCAGATGTTTCTCAGGCTTTGAGAATTTACGACGAAGCATTGAGCGCTGCTGGCTTCTAGATAGTGAAGGTGGCCGGTATGCGTTCCCCCGGTGACCGCCCCCGCCCCCGGGTGCCCATTAGCCCTGCCCGAGGCCCTGCCTGCTCGCGCTGTGGCGGTGAGGGGACCCTATAGGCATACCGGTCTGTCTGGTAGGTTTCTGGGATGCCACGAATTCCTCTTGCTCCTGCCCGAGAGCGAATCCTCGCGACTGCATCCGTCCTGTTTTATCGCCAGGGAATCAACCGAACCGGTATCGACCAAATCATTGCGGAAAGCGGTGTGGCAAAAGCTAGTTTGTACCATTCATTTCGGTCTAAAGAGCTCCTCATCGTCGAGTACCTCACCACCGAGGCGGCGGCGGCTACCGAGTTTCTCAGCGGCAAGGCCGAGGTGATGGCACCTTTTGACTTTCTTGAGAGGACTATTCGTCGAGGCGAATTCATGGGGTGTCCCTTCGCCAATGCTCTTGCTGAATTGCCCCAGAGCGTCCTCATTGCGGATGCTGTGGGTGCTTACCGTAAGACGATTTTGGACTATTTTTTCGCTCAGGTAACGTCTGCTGGGGCGACACGGCAGCTGATGCTCGTGTACGACGGCGCCTATCTTTCGTGCAAAGTGGACAAGCCCTCGGAGGTGTTGAAGGCGGCGAAGGCTCTGGTTGAGGGGGTTATGTCCGCAGAGCGCACCCTTCTCTAATGTCCAGCGGGCGCGGCGTCCGCGCTCACATCAATAGTTTCGATGTGCGCGGTTGCTTCGAGGGTCTTGTGGACGGGACACTTATCTGCGATTGCAAGCAGCGATTGTCGCTGCTCAGAGGTCAGGGTTCCGGTGAGATGTATTCTTCTCACGAAGTGGTCGTGGGTTGTCGATGTGTCGGGCTCGATTTCCGCATGGCGCTTGTCGTGAGTTACTTCGACACTGACGTGAAGAAGAGGAATGCTTTTCCGCTTGGCATACATCCGAAGGGTCATTGACGTGCAGGCGCCAAGACCAGCGGCCACGAGCTGGTAGGGGGTTGGCCCCGAATCTTGACCGCCAAAATCCGTCGGCTCATCCGCCAAGAGAGCGTGCTTTGAGCCAATGAAGATGTCCTGCTGGAATCTATCAGCGGCAACTTCTGAGACAACAATGGCACCATCACCTGCCCCAGGGCCCGGCGCGTGCTCTGCGGCAGTCACATAGCGAGACGCCCAGCTGACAATCATTTCGGCGACGTATTCGCTGTCTTTGACCCTTCTGAGTAGGTGGTCAGCATCATCGAGGGAGACAAAGCTTTTGGGGTGTTTGGCCGCGTGAAAAATTTCTTCCGCGTTGTCAATCCCTACCGTGTTATCCAGAGGGGAGTGCATGACCAACAGTGCGGCGCGCATGCGATGCACACAGGAGAGGATGTCGGAACCCGCAATGTCCTGAAGGAACTGGTCCTTGAACACAAAGTCACGATGAGCAAGCGTGACGGTGGCCTGACCCTTGTGCTCGATTTCCTCCACGGAATCAGCCAATAAACCCTCCAAGTGTTGAGGGTCAGAAGGTGCCCCAATGGTGACAACCGCTTCAATTTCATCGAGCTCGCTTGCCACCTGCAATACGGCAGCACCCCCCAGGGAATGGCCAATGAGCAGAGTGGGGATGAGCTCCCGGGTTCGAAGGTGATCGATGGCTTTTTTTACGTCCGCAACATTGGTGGAGAAATTTGTGTCCGAGAACTCTCCGTGAGAGTGTCCGAGGCCGGTGAAGTCAAAGCTCATCACGGCGATGCCGTGATTACTTAATCGGGAGGTAATTCTGGTGACCGCGGGGATGTCCTGGGAACACGTGAAACAGTGAGCAAAGACAGCGACGGAGTTGACGTCACCGTCGGGGAACGAAATTCTCCCTGCCAGCTCAGCCTGGGACCCGGGAAATCTTATGTCCTCGGTGCGCATCAGGCCTCGAAGCCAGGTCGGATTCCCTGGTCCCACTCCGCGCGCGAGTTCCCTAGCTTGGGGTAAAAATCGCTCGTTTTCAACAGCTGTGCGAGGTGCATCAGATTCCAACTCATAAAGGTGGTGTTGCGATTAGTGAACTCGTTTTCCGGTCCGCCCGAACCTTCGTCGAGATAGCTTAAGCCCGGCCCAATGTCCCCGAGCCAACCTGCATCGGCCTGCGGAGGGATGGTGTATCCCACATGCTGCAGGGCATACAGATTTCCCATTGCCGAATGTTTCACTCCGTCTTCGTTCCCGGAGAGTAAAGTTCCCGCGACTTTGCCGTAAAACGAGTACTGCCCGCGCTCATTCAGCAGGCCGCTCATGCCATACAGCCTCTCGATTGCGATGCGCATGAGGGAAGAGTTCTCCCCCAGCCAGATGGGCCCGGCCAGCACCAAAATGTCAGCCGCTTGAAACTTGGGCCATAAGGAGGGCCAGTCGTCTGTGTCGTAACCGTTCTCGGCCATATCGCCCGACACGCCGGGAGGAAGGGTGTAGTCAGCGAGCCTCAGCGATTCGACGGTAACGCCCTGAGATTCCATGACCCGCGTGCTGAGATCGATAAGACCCTGGGTGTGAGAGAGGCGGGGGGAGCGCTTCAGGCTGCAATTAACAAAAAGTGCGGTCAAGCCGGGGTACGCCTTCATAATTCCTCCATGGTGATCGGTTGAGGTTACTGTCCGAGTCTCTTGTGGTCCTCCTCATGGGGCAACTTTATCGTCGCTGGGAGAATGCGGGGTAAAGAATTGACGATACCAGACAGGTCTGTATATGATGGAGAGTGACATAGACAGACCTGTCTAAAACCGAAGGAGATGGCATCACAAACAAAGTAGCTGTGTTTATTTACGAACCCCTGACTGGCGATGGAGCCCGCGTATACCGCGGTTTACGAGTCGCGCTGGAATTCAAAAAAGCTGGAGACGACGTTCGTGTCGTCTTTGACGGTAGTGGAGTCGAAGCCCTCGCTGGTATTGCACACCCCGAAGACAAGCGGCACTCTCTGCTGATGGAGCTGGGGAACAGTGTTGACGGCGCATGTGGACATTGCGCTGTCGCCCACAAGGTGAAAGATCAGATCGTGGGTGCCAGTTATGCACTACTCGCCGACGACGATGGCGAAGTGAGCGTCAGAAACTATGTCACCGAGGGGTACACGGTATTGAACTTTTAGGCGAAAACGGGTCCTAGTGGTCTCGTGGGGATTCCTGCGTGCTGGAGCCCCGTGATCCCAGCCTTTACGCTTCGAGTGCCACGCTGAGTTCTAACCAGCGGGCTTCGCAAGCATCGTGCTGCCGCTCCAGTTGGGTCCTCTGCGCTGCTAGGTCACCAAGAGCGCCATAGTTTGCGTGGTCGGCATCAAGAAGAGCCTGATCAATTTCCACAATGGACAGTGTGAGGTCGCGAATCTTGCGCTGGAGTTGACCCTGTTCTTTCTCCGCAACGCGATGCTCTTTGCTCCCTGGTCTCAAAGCCTTCGATTCTAAAGAGGGCTTCTTGTCGGCGCGGGAGGGTGAAGAATGCTGCGTCAGTGTATCTAAGGCCACTTCAGGCTTAGCGTGCTCGAGGGCCAGGTACTGATCAATTCCTCCGGGCAGATCGCGGAACTCGCCCTTGATAATGGCGTATTGTCGGTCGGTGACTCGCTCTAAGAGGTAACGGTCGTGGGACACCACGATGAGGGTCCCTGGCCAGGTGTCCAGCAGATCCTCCATGGCCCGCAACATGTCGGTGTCCAAATCGTTTGTGGGCTCATCGAGTAACAACACGTTGGGTTCCTTCAGCAACTCCAGGAGGAACTGGAGGCGCCTGCGCTGGCCACCGCTGAGTTCAAACACTCGGGCCGAGAGATGGGCAGAGCTAAACCCCAGGCGCTCCAGTAACTGACCGGGCGTCAATTCGACGCCATCGGCCTGGTAGGTGGTTTTGTGTCGAGCGATGACCTCGCTTACCCGGTCATTCCTCACCGAATCGAGGGTTGCCAGGCGTTGGTCCAACAGACTCAGATTCACGGTCGACCCTCTGCTCACCTTTCCCGAGGTGGGTTCCTGGGTCCCCTCCAAAAGCTTGAGCAGGGTCGTTTTCCCCACACCGTTGGCCCCCAGAATTCCGGCGCGCTCGCCGGGCGCTAAGCGCCATGTCAGAGGCTTGAGAATTACGGTGTCGCCCATGACGACAGAGACGTCTTCCAGTTCGATGACTTTTTTCCCGAGCCTTCTGATGGACATCTTCGCCAACGTCACCGGGTCTCGAATTTCTGGGACGTCACTAATCAGGGCGTTCGCGGCATCAATTCTGAACTTCGGCTTGCTGGTCCTCGCGGGAGGGCCTCGGCGCAGCCAGGCCAGCTCTTTCTTTAGCAGATTCTGGCGTTTTGCTTCTGACACAAAAGCGCTTCGATCGCGTTCGAGTCTTTGGAGCACGTAGGCGGCGTAACCGCCCTCGTAAATATCTACCGTGCCGTCGTGGACTTCCCACGTCATCTGGGTTGACTCGTCCAAGAACCATCGATCGTGGGTGACCACGACAAGGGCGCCACTACCCGAGGGCCACCTCGTGCTCAGGTGTTCAGAGAGCCATGCCACCCCTGGCACATCGAGATGGTTGGTGGGTTCATCGAGGAATAACACATCCCACTCATGAACCAATAGCGCCGCGAGCGAGACACGTCGGCTTTGCCCCCCGCTAAGGTCACCCACCCGCGCATCCCACGGCACATCAGAGAGCAACCCGGTGATGATGTCTCGTACCTTGTAGTCCCCAGCCCACTCGTGTTCCTCCCGCTCGCCCACCACAGCGTGGGACACGGTTGTTTCTGCAGGTATTTGGTCGCTCTGGTCAAGCAGACCTAGCCGGAGGCCCCCGCGCACCGTCACGGCGCCGGAATTGGGCTGAAACTTTTGAGAGAGCAAACGAATGAGGCTTGATTTCCCGTCGCCGTTGCGCCCGACAACGCCAATACGGTCACCCTCGTCGACGCCGATTGTCACCGAATCAAGGACAACGCGGGTGGGGTACTCGAGGTGGAGGTTGCTCGCTCCTAGTAAATGTGCCACTGGTTGAGCCTAAGCCCTGGGGCTGAGTGAAACGTCGGCCGAGCGTCTCCATACATCTGGGCTCTGGTGCCCCCCGGTGTGAGACAACTCGTTAAGCCACGGTGGCTCTGACCACGCAATCGGCTCCGAGTATCGGGGGGACGGCCGGCTCCGACAGTTTCTGCCTGGGTACTTCTATTTTTTCGGGGAAAAGAAGGCGGGGAAGCAGAGTAAAAGGGCCGGGATTGTCGGTGTGTATCCACTCCCGAGAAAAAAACCGCTACTTCTTCGAGTCGGGTTCTTCGTGCTCTTTGTTGCTTGTCACCCGACCTGCGTGAGCGATGGCACTCGGGTCTTGGCTCGACTTGATGAGACTTGCGACGATGGATACTCCCAAGATGGCAGCGATGACCCAGAGGCTGGTGCTGGTTTCGATTTTGGGGAGGAATTCCCATATGTCGTGTGCCCACAGCAACATCAGCTTCACGCCAATGAAGATGAGAACAAAGGACAGCCCCAGAGACAGATAGATCAGTTTGTCTAGGAGCCCCTTCAAAATGAAGTACAGCGCGCGAAGTCCCAGAAGCGCGAAAGCATTCGCGGAGAACACCAGAAAAGGCTCCTGCGTCACACCAAAGGTGGCGGGGATGGAATCCAAAGCGAAAAGAATATCGGTGAAAGCAATAGCAATAATCACCAAAAACATGGGGGTTGCTAAACGCTTCCCATTCTCTTTGATAAACAGTTTTGTTCCGTGGTACTCCTCAGTGAAGGGAGTAACTTTTTTCACCTGGCGTACCAGGAAATTTTCGGAAGGGTCGGGGTCTTCGTTCCAGTGCCGCATGAGACCGAAACCGGTCCAGATTAAGATTGCGCCAAAAATGACGAACGTGAAGGCGAAGTAGGCAAGTGCCACGGCGCCGATGGCGATAAAAATCGCCCGCAACACGAGGGCCAGTAACACTCCTATGAGAAGCACTCTTTGTTGGTATTTCGAGGGCACCACAAACTGCGTGAGAATAATGGAGAACACAAAAACGTTATCCACCGAGAGGGATTTCTCCACCAAATAGGCTGCAAAGTATTCGGTGCCATAGGTAGAGCCCGCGTCAAACCACACCCAGATCCCGAAAACAATGGCTACGCCGATATAGAAAAGAGACCACCAAGCCGCTTCTCTAAAACCGACCTCGTGCGGCTTGCGGCTAAACGTCAGAAGGTCAAGCACTATGAGCGCCAGAATCACGCCCAGAACAATGCCCCACTCTGCCCAACCAACATCCATGAACGACCCTATTTCTCCACGATTCCAAACCCTCAGTTTAGAGGGTTGACCCTTCGCTTCCTGAAAAACACGAGGGATGGCTCGCGTCCATCCTCTGGGCATGACCCACCGTGATCAACGCCCCGCTCGACCGCGGTGAGTGATGGGATGGGCGGCGGCGGCAATAGCAGTTGCGGCGGTGCCGGGCCCCCAAATTCTTGACCTCTCGGGCTCATAAAGTGTTCAAGATTGTTGTTATAGCTTTTCCACAGTGTGGCTCGTGACACGGGGCGCAACCTCGTGATGAGCTAGCCTCAAGCGAGCGATTTCGCGGAAGGCAGGTGGACTGATGGCGAAAGCCTTTTACGTTGCGCTGACCGTGGGCCGCGGGGTTCTGATCGGTTTGGCAGAGATTGTCCCCGGGGTGAGCGGTGGAACCATAGCGCTAATCGTAGGCGTCTACCGAGCGCTTATTGCGGGAGCGGCCGGAGTGGTTCGTGCAGGTGTCGCTTTCGTGACCAGACGCTCTGACGCGGTCAAGACCGAACTGGCCGGCGTCTCGTGGCGGGTCGTGATTCCTATCCTGGCGGGAATGTTTCTCGGGATTGTCCTCGGTGCAGCGGCCCTTGAGCCGATTATTGGTGCCTATCCTCTTCAGACTCGGGCCCTTTTTGCCGGGTTGATTCTTGCCTCCTTGTGGGTTCCCGCCCGGATGGTGGGCCGCTGGGATGGGAGAGCGTTTGTGCTCGCGGGTTTCTCTGCGCTTTCGATGTTTTTCCTCAGCGGAATTCCCGCTTTAGCATCGGGCACCCCAGCGCTGTGGATGGTGGCCCCCGCGGCGGCAATTGCGGTGTGCGCTCTGGTACTCCCCGGAGTCTCAGGGTCCTTTCTGCTCCTCACCCTGGGAATGTATGAACCCACTCTCCGGGCGGTGAACCAACGAGACTTTGGTTACCTTTTTGTTTTTATCCTGGGGGCCATTATCGGGCTGGCCCTTTTTGTGCGGGTACTGCAATTTCTCTTGGACAAAGCTCCAGGCGCAACACTCGCCGTGATGACGGGTCTGATGGCGGGCTCGCTGCGAGCTTTGTGGCCCTGGCAAGGCGAAGGAAGGGAGTTGCTCGTCGTCGGCGAAAGTGCCGTATCGACCTTCGTCGCAGGGGGAGTGGGCGTGGCCATCGTGGCCGTGCTACTTCTGGGAGAAAGACTTTGGCAACCTCGCGTTAACCCACCGTCCCTAGGGTGACAAAAACTAAGGGAGAAAAGCATGACAGTTCCTACCGTGCTCTTTGTATGTGTTCACAACGCGGGGCGATCCCAGATGGCTGCGGGGTATTTACAGGCTCTTGGTGGCGGCCAGGTGAAGGTGTTTTCGGCTGGTTCCGAACCGGCAGAGCACATCAACCCTCAGGCCGTATCGGTGATGGCTGAGGAGGGAATCGACATATCTGTCAACACACCCCAGGTCCTCGAGACCGAAACGGTGCGTCACAGTGATGTCGTAATCACGATGGGATGTGGGGATGTCTGCCCCATCTTCCCGGGTAAACGTTACGAAGATTGGGTGCTTGAAGATCCCGCCGGTCAAGACGTCGATGCTGTGCGAAAAATCCGCGACGAAATCAAAGCTCGAGTTACCGCGCTTCTTGAAGAACTCGTGGGCTAGCCGCCAGCGTTTCTCTACACTCGAGAGCATGACGTCATCTCCGTGGGCTCTCGTGACCGGTGCCAGTAGTGGGCTAGGAGCGGAATACGCACGCCAGCTCGCTGCGCGCGGACACAGCGTTGTCCTCGTCGCCCGAAACCGTGATCGCTTGGACGCACTAGCCGCAGAATTGTCCGCCTTGGGTGTGGAGACCCAGGTGCTGACGGCAGATCTGCATAAACCTCGAGACGTCGCGGCCGTGGCAAAACGACTTCGCGACACCGAGTACCCCATTCGGATGCTGGTGAATAACGCGGGGTACGGGATCCATGGCACCTTGGCCACGAGCGATTTGCAGGAAGAACGCGATCACCTTGCTATCCACGTAAGCACACCGATGGAGCTGATGAAAGCAGCCCTTCCCGGCATGCTTGCGCGTGGAGAAGGGCGCATCATCCTCGTCTCCAGTGTCGCGGGATATTTAGCCCGAGGCACCTACTCGGCGAACAAAGCATGGGGACTCACCATGGCTCGCTCGCTCAACGCCACTTATAAAAAACAGGGAGTGCACGTGAGCGCGGTGGCACCTGGTTTCACGAGGACCGAGTTTCACCAGCGCATGAACATGAAGGTGGGAATGTTTCCCAGCGCCCTGTGGCTTGCTGCTCCGGTCGTGGTGAAGAACTCACTTCGGGCTGTCGAAGCAGGGCGGGCCGTAACAATTCCCAGTTTTCGGTACAAAGCTCTCGTGGCGATTTCCGCGCTTGTCCCGGCAAAAGTTCATCAGGCCGGGGCTTAGGAGCGGACGAGTTCCGCTTCGTCCCGCAGTGAAGCTTTCCAGGCGACGAGCTTTTGAACGGTAGGACTTGTGTCCTCTGCCAGGATCTCCATGGCGTCTTCCGGAACAGAGTAATTAATGGCAACGAACGCGCGAACCGTTTCTGAGGCGTCCCGGGATAACGTTCGCAAAACATCACAGGGTGCCTGCTGGTTTCTCGCTAAGCACCGGCGAACACCCTCATCCTCATCCACCGCAAGTTTTTCGTACACCGCCAACGGCGCGTGGTAGGACAGGGCAGCACTCTCACGAATTTTGGGATGGGGGTCAGAGGCCATCCGAGTGATGCGGGCAATCTTGCTTTGCGTAACCTCGGGAGAAAGAAACGACGCCACAGGTTCGTCTCCCAACGCACGGGAGGAAGCAGTAGCCATCTGTTGCCGTTGGGCAGCGGTGTTAAAGCGGATGCAAGACATAACTAGATGCTAACCCGGCCAGGACGAGATCCGGGGTATTGCCCGGCGCGGGGCGCTGGGAAAATACTGACAATTCGTTTCTCACTCATACACTGAAGACATGAAGCGCGAGTACGAGGTGACCACGCGAGTGTTTACTCTTGCAAACCTGGTGAGCGTTATTCGCCTGATGTCGATCCCCATCTTCTTGGTGTTGGTTATCCGAGACCAACTTGTTAGTGCGCTGATCCTTTTGATTGCGGCGGTCTTGACAGATTTTGTGGATGGCATGATCGCCAGGCACATGAACCAAATCACCAAGCTTGGCCAATTCCTCGATCCTTTTGCGGATCGTTTGTTCATTGCCGCGACCGTCATCGCTTTGGCTATCCAAGATGTCGTCTCGTGGTGGTTTGTTATCGCTGTAATGCTGCGCGACGCCCTCTTAGGCGTGGGCGGTTTGGTGATGTCGCGATACGGGGCAGCTACTCTTCCGGTGAAGTGGTGGGGCAAAGTTGCCACCTTCGGCATGCTCTTTGTCTTGCCTCTGTTCTTTCTCGGACTGGTCTTTGAGTCCGTGGGAAATGTCACCGGTGCGATTGCGGAACCGCTAGCTCTTGTTGTCGTCGTGCTCTACTGGATAGTGGGTTTTTCCTACCTTTTTGATGCGATTTCTATCGCCAAATCTCGGGTTCGCGGGGAGGTCAATGCATCCGATAGGGTAAGCAGTTCTACAAGGGGGAGTGATGGACGAGACACCGAGCAGCCCTGACCAGGCGGGCACTCCTGACCCGACAGTCAAATTTGGCCCAGATTTTCAGCAGAAGCTGCAAGGTCTAGAATCCGGTGTTTCCCTGGAAGAGCAAGAGATTATCGCTGCCCTTCCTTCCGGTTCTGCGTTACTCATAGTGCGCAAAGGCCCCAACGCTGGCGCACGCTTTCTGCTTGACCAGGATTCCACTGTGGCGGGCCGCCACCCCGAAGCAGACATCTTTCTCGATGACGTGACGGTCTCCCGTCGGCACGCGGAATTTGTCCGCCATCACACCTCGTTTGAGCTTAAAGATGTCGGCTCCCTCAATGGCACCTACTTCGATGGTGTCCTGGTTGATCACGCGTTGCTCCACGACGGAGCTGAGGTTCAGGTGGGAAAATTCCGAATGACGTTCTATGCCTCCCGTGCTGATTTCGAAGGACACGGGATCGCTTAATGACGGCTTCTGCCAGGCGTCAAGTTGCTGGGTCCCCCCGTCAGACTCTTCTCTCTATCGGACAGGTTCTCGCCAAATTGACCCCGGATTTTGCGGATCTCTCTCCGTCGAAGCTTCGTTTCTTGGAGGATCGTCAACTAGTGTCTCCGAAGCGTACTCCGGCCGGATACCGCGCTTATTGTGCGTTAGATGTGGAGCGGCTTCGTTTCGTCCTGACCGTTCAGAGAGATCATTACCTTCCGCTGCGGGTCATCAAACAGTATCTTGATGATTTGGACGCAGGGGAGAACCCTTCTTTGCCTAACGGTGCCAAAGCAACCGGCGCGGTCAAAGTGAACGAAAGCTTGAGATACACCCGCCAAGAAATGCTCGACCATTCCGGAGCTTCGCCGGGTCTTTTGGATGGAGCGGTGAGTTCCGGTCTCATCGACGCGAAGAAGGTTTACCTCGCGCAAGACCTGGTTATTCTGAAGTCCGTCTGTGATGCTTCCCGCTTTGGCATTGAACCTCGTCATTTGCGAGGCATGAGATTAGCGGTTGATCGTGAAATGGGTTTGGTTTCTCAGGCTGTCTCAGCATCAACACCGGGCTCACAAAACATTTCGAGTGAAGAGTTTCGCGAAAAAGCCCACGAGCTTTCTGACATCTTGATGACGCTTCGCAGTGTTCTATCCCGCGAAGGTGTTCAGCGACTAGAGTCGTAACACGGAAGGCCTGCGACACGCCCTAAACACGTGTGTGAGGTCATCCCAAGAGTTCGCATCGGCACCGGTATCGTAAACAGGCGCCCTTGAGGGTCAAGTGGAAGATTAAGGTTAGGTGCGACATGGGTTCTTCAGACAACACCACTGAGGGCTACGCCAAAGACTTGCTTTTCACCGACGGCTTGCCCGTTATCGAGCCAGAACAGGGCTACCGAGGAAACATTGCGGCGAACACGGCCGGTATTACGTATCGACAGCTGGATTACTGGGCTCGCACAAACCTTGTTGAACCCACCGTTCAGACCGCTCAGGGTTCAGGATCCCAGCGCCTTTATGGATTCCGGGACATTTTGGTTCTCAAACTCGTGAAGCGCCTGCTGGATACTGGAATTTCTCTCCAACAAATTCGCGTCGCTGTGGATCAGCTTCGTGTTTCTGGTATCAGAGATCTCGCAGAGACAACGCTCATGAGCGATGGAGCCAGCGTGTATCTGTGCACCTCCAATGACGAGGTCATTGACCTCGTGTCGCGTGGCCAAGGCGTCTTCGGCATCGCCGTGGGTAAAGTGCTTCGCGAAGTGGAATCGTCACTGGTATCTGTCGAGGCCACCAACGTAGGTGTTGACCCTCGCGATGAGCTTGCTGCTCGTCGCACTCAGCGCGCCAGTTAGTCCGTTCTCTGCGGGTCATCAGCCACGGATCGAATCACGCGGTCCAAAATCTGGTTGAAGTTCAACGCCATTTCTTCCGCGCTTTCTCCCGGCCACAGGTGAACAGGGCTTGCGGCCCCTTGGGCTCGCTGAAGAGCCACACGCTCGGGAAGTTCCGGCTGCATGACCAAAGTCCCAAACATCTGCTTTAACTCGTCAATCCGATACTGGTGTTCAATGGATTGCGGTCGTACCCTGTTGACGACGACACCGAGTGGGTGCAGTCTCGGAGATACAGTTCTTCGCAACTGATCGATAGCCCGGAAGGCTCTCTGAGTCGCAGAAACAGAAAAAAGGCTGGGTTCCGTCACCACGGCGACGCGGTCGCTGGCGGTCCACGCCATTCGGGTGAGCCCATTCAACGAGGGCGGACAGTCAATCAAAACGATGTCGTAGTCATCTTCGACAACGGCCAAGATTTCCTCGAGGCGCCAAATTTGCTTTCTGGTAAGAGTGGGCTCATCAAAAGCCATAACTGAGGGAGACCCCAGCAGACAATCGACGGTGCCTTTATGGCTGCGAGTCCAGCCGCTGGGAACAATCGCGTTGCGCACTTGAGAGGACCGAGGGTTTGCGAGGAGGTGAGAAATGTTGAGGTGACGCCCCATTGTCACGTCCAGGCCAGTGGAGGCGTCCGACTGCGGGTCCATGTCCACCACAAGGGTGCGCATGCCACGGGCAAAAGATGCGGAGGCAAGACCGAGTGTGACCGTCGTTTTTCCGACGCCACCTTTGAGAGAGCTCAAGCTGATTACGCGCACTGTCCCTATCTTAGCGTTTAGTAAGCTACCGCTCAGGTAAGCGTAACGGCGCGGGAGGAATCCTTCCGGAGAGGTCTGTACCCGTGATCACCAAGATTCTTGTCGCTAACCGCGGCGAAATTGCTATCCGCGCTTTTCGTGCAGCGGTCGAGCTCGGCATGCGGACCGTCGCCGTTTTCCCTTACGAGGACCGCTACTCCCTGCACCGCATGAAAGCAGACGAGGCGTATCAGATTGGGGAACCAGGGCACCCTTTGCGGGCATATCTCACCATTGACGAGATTATGCGGGTGGCCGTGGAGACCGGCGCCGACGCAATCTATCCTGGCTATGGCTTTCTGAGCGAAAATCCCGATCTAGCGAAGGCCTGCGAAGAAGCCGGCATTGTTTTTATTGGCCCGCCCGCTTCGGTTCTGGAAATGGCGGGAAACAAAGTCACCGCCAAGAACTACGCCAAAGCTGCCGGGGTTCCCGTCTTGGCCTCTACTGACGCCACCAGCGATAAGGATGCCCTCGTGGTGGCGGCGGCGGATATCGGGTTTCCCCTTTTTGCCAAGGCGGTCGCCGGTGGTGGTGGCCGTGGCATGCGACGAGTGGAGAAGGCCGAAGACTTGCCCGACGCGCTTGAGGCAGCGATGCGAGAAGCAGAGACCGCGTTTGGTGACGGGCGAATGTTCCTCGAGCAAGCGGTCGTTCGGCCCCGTCATATTGAGGTTCAAATTGTGGCTGATGCCACGGGTGCCACCCTCCACCTGTTCGAGCGAGACTGTTCTGTTCAACGCCGGCACCAGAAAGTTATTGAAATTGCTCCGGCACCACACCTTGATCACAATGTTCGAGAGGCAATCCTTGCCGATGCCGTAGCGTTCGCGCGATCAATTGGGTATCAAAACGCAGGAACAGTCGAGTTCTTGGTGGACACCGCGGGTGAGAACGCCGGTAAGCATGTGTTTATCGAAATGAATCCGCGTATCCAGGTGGAACACACCGTGACCGAAGAAATCACCGACGTTGACCTCGTTCACACCCAAATCAGGATTGCCGGGGGCGAGACGCTCGCAGATCTCGGCCTCACCCAGGAGGGCCTTCGCCCACGGGGGTTTGCCCTGCAGTGCCGCATCACTACCGAGGACCCGTCTGCAGATTTCCGCCCTGATACGGGGAAAATCACCACCTACCGCTCACCTGGGGGAGCAGGGATTCGTTTAGATGGAGGCACGGTCAGCCAGGGTGCGCAAATATCGCCCTACTTTGATTCGATGCTCGCAAAGATGACAACGCGGGGTCGTGATTTTGAGACTGCCGTGGCTCGAGCGCGGCGCGGTCTTGCCGAGTTTCGGATTCGGGGGGTGTCCACAAATATCCCGTTTCTCCAGGCCGTTGTCGAGGACGAGGCGTTTCTCGCGGGAGATCTTTCGACCTCCTTTATTGATGAACGACCACACCTTCTCACCTCACAACCGAGCAAAGACCGCGGTACCAAGCTCCTGACCTGGCTGGGAGACGTCACCGTCAACCAACCGCACGGCCCAGGCGAGGGAGTTTTGGACCCAAGAACCAAACTCCCGTCTGTTCCCCAGCACGCCGCTCCGGAGGGCTCCAAGCAGAGGCTTGATCGTGAGGGGCCCGCCGCTTTTGCCCGAGCGCTTCGATTACAAACAGCTCTCGCTGTCACAGACACGACTTTTCGCGATGCCCATCAATCTCTTTTGGCCACCCGGGTGCGCACGAAAGACTTGGTGGAGGTCATGCCGGCACTGTCCCACCACACGCCTCAGTTGCTGTCCGTGGAGGCCTGGGGTGGAGCCACGTATGACGTTGCGCTGAGATTCTTGGGTGAAGACCCCTGGGAGAGGCTCGGGGCTATGCGTGAAGCGCTGCCCAACATCGCCCTCCAGATGCTCTTGCGCGGGCGCAACACCGTGGGCTACACGCCCTACCCGCGGGAAGTGACCGATGCTTTTGTGGACGAAGCCAGTGCGACCGGGATAGATATTTTTCGTATCTTTGACGCTCTCAACGATGTCTCCAATATGCGCCCGGCCATCGATGCTGTTCTTGCTACCGGAACGTCGGTGGCTGAGGTGGGGATGTGCTACTCAGGCAACCTTTTGGACCCCGCGGAGGATCTGTACACCCTGGACTACTACCTCGGTCTTGCGGAGAAAATTGTGGACTCTGGCGCTCACATCCTTGCCATCAAAGACATGGCAGGGCTGCTGAGAGCCGAAGCCGCCTACTCCTTGGTCTCTGCCCTTCGGGAGAGGTTTGACCTGCCTGTTCACGTTCACACCCATGACACGGCCGGAGGGCAGCTAGCAACACTGTTGGCAGCAGCTCGTGCAGGCGCAGATGCCGTGGATGCGGCGAGCGCCCCCATGGCAGGGACAACTTCTCAACCACCTCTCTCAGCGCTGGTAGCAGCAATGGCCCACACCGAGCGCGACACCCTAATCAGCCTGGATGCCGTGTGCGCGCTGGAGCCCTACTGGGAAGCAGTGAGGAAGCTCTACCGGCCCTTCGAATCAGGTCTGCCTGGCCCCACCGGTCGGGTGTACACGCACGAAATTCCCGGTGGTCAACTCTCGAATTTGCGTCAACAGGCCATTGCTCTCGGCCTCGCAGATCGCTTTGAAGAGATTGAAGACTGGTATGCCCGGGCGAATGTGATGTTGGGACGCCCGACCAAGGTGACCCCCTCAAGCAAGGTGGTGGGTGATCTCGCACTCCACTTGGTCGCAATGGATGTCGATCCTGAAGAGTTTGAAGCAAACCCGGGAGCCTTCGACGTTCCTGATTCTGTGGTGGGATTTATGGCCGGTGAGCTCGGCGATCTCCCCGGCGGTTGGCCTGAGCCTTTCAGGACAAAGATTCTTAAAGGTAAGACGCTCACGGTCAAAGAGAACGAGTTGACTGCGGAGCAGAGTGACCTTTTGGCCACGCCGGGGCGAGTGCGTCAAGACCTCCTCAATGAGTTACTTTTCCCCGGCCCCACGAAAGATTTTCTTGCGGTTCGCGAGAACTACGGTGACGTCTCCGTCATCGCCACCAAGGACTACCTCTATGGGTTACACCTGGGGGAGGAGACGGTGGTCGAGGTCGAACCGGGAGTCCAGCTCTATGTCTCCCTGGAGACAATTTCGGAACCTGATGATCACGGTATCCGGACCGTCATGGTGGCACTAAACGGTCAAGTGCGACCGGTCAGTATTCGAGACAAATCCATTGACGTTGTTGTCACCACTGTGGAAAAAGCTGACCCTGCAAACCCCCGTCATGTTGCTGCACCCTTCTCCGGGGTGGTCACCCTCAGCGTTGATGTCGGAGACACGGTGACCGAAGGCGGCACTGTGGCAACAATCGAGGCGATGAAAATGGAGGCCAGTATCAGTGCTTCTGCGGCTGGCACAGTGGAACGCCTCGCTATCCCTCGCACCCAACAAGTGGAATCGGGAGACCTCCTTATCGTGATTTCATAGAAACGAGCCCCCCACCTCGTTTCCTCATCCAAAGTGTTCTAGAATACAATCTCACCCTTTTTGCAAAGACCTAAGGATTTGTGCATGCCCAAGAGCTCTCCTCCTCCTTCGGACCCCAGCGCAGCCCAAAAAGCTTCGGAAACGGATGATGTTGAGCTTCACGACGAATCCATTGATCCCGCGGATGTGTCTGGCGAACCGACGACAACCATCACTATTTCCACTGTTTCGGCCGCCCATGACGACCTCTATCGCCGCAGACCCGAGGAGCGTGGCATCGCCCCTGAGCCTGCGGCGATGCTCACAGATGACCGTCTGATTGAGAGGTCGGGGCGTTACCGCGAAGCTCCCGAAGGCCTCTGGCAACAGTTTGTATATGAGATTACTTTTCATCTTCTCAACCTGGGGGACTCGCACCGGGTCCAAGAGCGCAAAGCGATGGATTCGCGCATTGCCATCCCGTTTGAACAGGGCACAAAGTATGTTCCCGTGCTGACCCGCAAAGGTGGTGTGGGGAAGACCACCGTCACCACATTGTTGGGAATGGCCATCGCCCAAGTGCGTGATGACCGGGTTCTCGCAATCGATGCGAACCCTGACCGGGGAACTTTGGCCGAGCGCATTCCCAAAGGGACCAACGCAACTGTTCGCGATGTTGTCAAACTTGCCTCCGGAATTGGCTCTTTTACCGATTTTGGGGAGCTGGTGTCCAAAGATAAAACCCGCCTTCACGTTCTTGCCTCAGACACCGATCCTCTTCTCTCGGAAGCTTTTGATGAGGACGACTACAACGTGGTCGCTGATCAGGCCGCACGTTTTTACTCCATTGTGTTAACAGATTGTGGGACGGGTGTTGTTCACTCTGTGATGCGCCCCACACTCGAGCGCGCTGATGGCCTGGTGGTGGTTTCCGGGGGAAGCGTTGACGAGGCGCGTTTGGCTTCGGAAACGTTGACCTGGCTTGAAGCCAACGGGTATCAGGAGTTGGCAAAAAACGCTGTTGTGGCCCTCAATACCGGAACCCAGGGAACCAACGTGGTGAAACTGGAAGAGATTGAACGGCACTTTGCTTCTCGTGTGCGCTCTGTGGTGAGGATTCCCTATGACCCTTTCCTTGCCGCCGGGTCAATTGTGGATTGGACGAGGCTAAGCCCTCAGACACGTGAGACAGCCAGAGAGCTTGCCGCCCTCGTTGTTGAGGGAATGAGAGAGCGCGTCGGAAGCTAACTATGGCGGTACGCGCCATCCGGCTTTTTGGGGACCCTGTTCTCAAGTCAGTGACCGACACTATTGACGTTGCCAGTGTCCGAGCAGCCGAGCTCGTGGCTGACCTTGTCGACACGGTCGCTCTCCCCGGACGCGCGGGAGTTGCTGCCAGCCAGATTGGGGTGAGTTTTTCCGCGTTCAGCTACAACATCGACGGCGACATTGGCTATCTCCTCAACCCGAGACTCCTTCGGGTGTGGGGTGAAGCCGAAGAAATGTCCGAGGGCTGCCTCTCTGTTCCAGGCCTCACCTATCCGCGTACTCGCCACCCCCATGCTCTTGTCTCGGGTTACACGCTCGAAGGTGATGTGGTGGAAATTGAAGGCGAAGGATTGATGGCACAAGCTTTACAACACGAGATGGACCACCTCAACGGGGTGCTCTATTTCGAAGGACTAAGCCCCGAGCACAAAAAAGATGCACTCAGGGCTATCCGCGAATCCGAGTGGTTCGCCCGCTAGGAGCTAATCGAGATGCCCTGTGTTTCTGGGGCGTCTGAATACAGTGCTTCCAGCTCAGCCTCAAAGTCGCGCAAAATTTCCGCTCGCTTAATACTCATCTTGGGCGTGAGGTGTCCGGATGCTTCGGTGAACTCGGTGGGAAGAATTGCAAACTTCCTCACCGACTCTGCCCGAGACACTCTTCTGTTCGCGGCATCTACCGCTCGCTGCACTTCGGCCACCACAGTGGGGTGCTTTGTTGCCTCATCCAGTGAGAGCTTTTCGGACACACCGTTGTTGGACAGCCAGGTGTCAATCATTTCTGAATCCAAGGTGATGAGGGCGGAAATAAAGGGCTTTTGATCTCCAGCAACAACAACCTGGCTCACGATGGGGTTGGAGCGAATGGGGTCCTCCAGGTAGTTGGGGGATACATTTTTACCCCCCGCGGTCACAATGATTTCTTTCTGGCGCCCCGTGATGGTGAGGTAGCCGTCGTCGTCAAGTTCGCCAATATCTCCGGTGCGGAACCAGCCATCGCTTGTAAAAGATTCCTTGGTTGCGGCCTCGTTTTTCCAATACCCATCAAACACGTTGACGCCCTTGATCTGAACTTCACCATCATCGGCTGTCCTCACAGAGACGCCGGGAAGTGCTGGCCCGCAGGTTCCAATCTTAAACTTGGTCACCAGGTTTTCTGTCGATGGCGCTGTGGTCTCTGTGAGGCCGTAGCCTTCAAGAATTTTGATTCCCAGGGATCGATAGAAATGTCCCAGTCGGGTGCTTAACGGAGCAGAGCCTGAAACGGCGTAGACCACGTTGCCGCCCATCGCCACCTTGAGCTTGCTCAACACCAAGCGATCAAAGACCAGGAATTTGAGCTTGAGCCCCAATGGTACAGAGCCCGCATCCAGCGCTTCGGAATAGGCTACAGCGGTGTCCGCGGCGGCACGAAATATCTTGCCCTTCCCGCCGACTTCTGCTTTTTGCTCGGCAGAGTTGAAAACCTTTTCGAACACGCGGGGGACAGCCAGCAAGAAGGTCGGCTTGAACGACCCGAGGGACGCCAGAAGCTGCTTGGTATCTGCCTGGTGACCAATGCGAGTTCCGGTGTGTACCGCCAGGATGGAGATAAATCGCGCGTAAATGTGGGCGGTGGTGATGAACAACAGCGACGTGGCGCCTGGTCTCACAACTTCCTTCATCGCCACTGCTGAGTTGCGCACGAGTTCCACAAAGTTGGAGTGGGTAAGTATGCAGCCTTTGGGTTGTCCGGTGGAACCTGAGGTGTAAATCAGGGTTGCCATATCGCTTCCTTGGGCTGTGGTGCGACGCGTCTCCAGTTCTGCGTCGGAAATGCTTGACCCGCCATCAGAAAGCTTGTCCAAATCACCCGTGTGCATTTTCCAGACGTTTTTCACGGCGGGAGCATCGCCGGCAATCTCATCAAAGCGTTGAAAGTGGTCTGCGGTCTCCACAATGATGCCTACGGCTTCAGAATCTTCCAAGTTGTACTGAATTTGGCTGGGAGAGGAGGTTTCATAAATGGGAACCATGATGGCTCCGGCAAACCACAAGGAAAAGTCAACAAGGGTCCACTCGTAGCGGGTTTTACACATAAAGCCGATTTTGTCGCCCGCGTTCACGCCGGCAGCCATAAACCCTTTGGCCAGCGCCACAACTTGGCTGTGAAACTCTGCAGTGGTGAGGTTTTGCCAACCGCCATCATCCGTGGGAAGGGCAAAAAGAGCGCTGTGCGGGTCCTTCGCAACCCGGTCTACCAGTAATTGGGAGGCATTGATGCTGGGATCGGCGGGAACAACAGCGGGGGTGCTGAATTCTTTCACGGTAACTCCTTTGGTACCTAGTAACAATTTCCTCTACTCTAGAGGTTTCTGTGGAGACAGTGCCAAGATGTCAAGGTTGCTTTCACCCCATAAGATTGTCGATTGTGGATGCCCTGGGAATAGACATTGGCGGCACCAAAATCGCTGCAGCGCTGGTGTCCCCTGAGGGCAACGTCAGCACCGTGCTTTCGCGTCCCACCACCGCTCATGACCCAGAGGGCATCATCGCCGCCGTGGCTGAATTGGTCAAGGAACTTTCCGGGCCACAGGTACTTGACATCGTGGGGGTTGCAGCGGCTGCTTTTCTCGATCGCGGTCGGGACAAGGTCTATTTGGCTCCAAACATCTCGTGGACAAACTTTCCGCTGCGAGCCAGGCTTGTAGACGCACTCGACAGGCCTGTTTTGCTAGAAAACGATGCGAATGCTGCAGGGTGGGCTGAGTTTCAGTTCGGCGCTGCCCGCACTGCCGAGTCCATGATTATGCTCACCATCGGGACTGGAGTTGGGGGAGCAATCGTCGAGAGCGGGAAGCTTCTTCTCGGGGGTTTCGGAGCGGGGGCAGAATTGGGACACCTCATCATCGAGCCTGGTGGCAGGCTTTGCGGGTGTGGCACGCGAGGGTGTCTGGAGCAATACGCCTCAGGAACCGCCTTGGTAAGAGAAGCGCGAGCACTCCTGGGGCGCGAAGACGTGAGCTCCGCAGAGTTGATGGAACTTTTCGAACACGGTGATGATCGCGCTCGTGACGCGTTAGAGAAAGTCGGCACCGCTCTCGGGGTCGGAATTTCCTCGCTCGTCGCGGTGATCGACCCCGAAGTTATTGTCATTGGCGGGGGAGTTGCTGCTGCCGGAGAGCACCTTCTTGATCCGGTGCGGCGCAATTTCCAAGCCACCTATGGTCCTTATGGCGGCCGTCCCACCCCGGACATTCTGGTGGCCACCCTGGGTAACACTGCGGGGGTGGTCGGTGCCGCGGACTTGGCGCGCCAAGCCCGCGGTGGCGCCCTCTAGGCTAAGGCAATCATGTTTTATTGGCTGATGAAGCACTGGGTGATAGGGCCGCTCTTAACGACGGTATTTCGCCCCTGGGTGACGGGGTTAGAGAACATTCCTCGAACGGGTCCCGTGATTGTGGTGTGTAATCACCTCTCTTTTGTTGACTCGGTATTTTTGCCCCTGATGGTGGACCGCCAAATGGCGTTTCTTGCCAAGAGCGACTATTTCACGGGCACAGGAATAAAAGGGTGGCTGATCCGGTTTTTTATGACCTCCTCAGGTCAGCTCCCCATTGACCGCTCTGGCGGGAAAGCTTCGGAAGCTTCGTTGAACGCCGGCTTGGCCGTCCTTCAAGAAGGCAAAGTTCTCGCTATTTATCCTGAGGGAACCCGATCACCCGATGGTCGCCTCTATCGGGGCCGGACAGGTGTGGCACGTATGGTGTTGGAGGCAGGGATACCTGTCATTCCTGCGGCCGTGATTGACACCGACAAAGTTATGCCCTTGGGCGCCACACTTCCCCGAGTTCATCGCGTCGGTGTGGTTATCGGAGAGCCTCTGGATTTCCATCGTTTCCAGGGCATGCAGGGCGACCGTTTTGTGTTGCGATCGATCACTGATGAGATACTTCGCGAGATGCACAAGCTTGGCTCCCAGGAGTATGTCGATGTCTACGCCTCGACCATCCGCAACCCTCAGGGTTAGGGGGCAAGTCGGCTAGGCTAGTCGCTGGCCCGCAAGCGTAAAGGATAAGTGTTTTTTCAGTGGATTCTTCTGAGCATGTAATGGCTCCAGCCCCCGGAGTGCTGGAAGGGCTTGACCACTGGCGGACTCTCGAAGCGAAACAGCAACCCGCGTGGCCCGATGCCTTTGGCGCCCAGGCAGTTGTGTCTGAACTTTCCACTGTCCCTCCTCTCGTTTTTGCCGGGGAAGTGGACATGCTTCGCGAAAGGCTTGCTCGCGTGGCGCGCGGCGAAGCATTCTTGTTGCAAGGCGGCGACTGCGCGGAAACTTTTGCCGGGGCCACCGCCGATCAGATTCGCAACCGGGTCAAAACCATTCTCCAAATGGCCGTGGTGTTGACCTACGGCGCCTCCATGCCAGTTGTCAAGATGGGCCGGATGGCGGGACAGTTTGCTAAGCCCCGTTCCAGCGATAACGAGACGCGAGATGGTATTACGATGCCGGCCTACCGGGGCGACATTGTCAATGGGTATGACTTCACGGAGGAGTCCCGCACGCCCAATCCTGCCCGGATGCTGAAGGGGTACCACACCGCCGCCTCCACGTTGAATCTGATTCGCGCATTCACTCAGGGTGGTTTTGCTGATTTGCGCATGGTCCATAGCTGGAACAAAGGGTTTGCCGAAAACCCTGCAAATGTTCGGTACGAAGGCCTCGCTCGCGAAATCGATCGGGCCGTGCGCTTTATGGAAGCAGCGGGTGCAGATTTCGACGAGCTCAAACGCGTCGAATTCTATGCCGGCCATGAGGGTCTCCTCATGGACTACGAGCGTCCTCTCACCCGTATCGATTCCCGAAACGGGCTCCCCTATGTGACGTCAGCCCATTTTTTGTGGATCGGCGAGCGCACCAGGGATCTGGATGGCGCTCATGTTGATTTCTTCTCACGGGTGCGCAATCCCTTGGGAGTGAAACTGGGACCCAAGACCGATGTGGCCACTCTGCGTGCCCTAATCGAGAAACTTGATCCCAACCGGGAACCGGGTCGCCTCACGTTCATTACCCGTATGGGAGCCCAGCACATCCGCGACGTGTTACCTCCGCTTCTCGAAGCAACCAAGTCGCTGGATGTTCAACCACTCTGGGTTACCGACCCCATGCATGGAAACGGAATCACGACGCAGACCGGATACAAGACGCGTCACTTTGATGATGTCGTGAACGAAGTGACAGGGTTCTTTGAAGCGCATCGCGGCGTGGGAACACACCCCGGAGGCGTGCATGTGGAGCTCACCGGTGACGATGTGACCGAATGTTTAGGCGGCTCTCAAAACATCGATGAGCTGGGTTTGGAAAACCGCTACGAGTCGCTGTGTGACCCTAGGTTGAACCACCAGCAATCCTTGGAGCTTGCTTTTCTTGTCGCCGAGGAACTCAGCGCCTCCTAGATAAAGCTCCGAAGGATGACTTTTGTCCCCTTCTCCACCTCTTGGCCAGCGTTGGGGTCAACGCTGGTAACCCGAGCGAAGGATCGATCCCAGTCAGACTCGGGGTATTCGGAGCGCACCTCCACGCTAAATCCAAGGTCCTCTAGAGTTTGCTTTGCCCGAGCAATGGTGTCGCCCACGACGTCGGGCATTGTGACGAGTTCGGGGCCTCGGGAGACGACGAGAGTGACGGTGTCACCGGGAGTAAGAGTTCTCGTTGTGGCGCCCAGAATCTCGACGACGGAGCCTTCGGGAATTGAATCAGAGAACGCGCCATCCCCGCCCACGACACCTGTGAGTCCGACCTGGTCTAAAAAGTTCCGAGCCTCGTCAACGGTGAGCCCCGATACTTCGGGGAGGGTGCCGGCAGAAAACACGGCGTCGACGGTGCTGCCCGCGAGGATTTCGGTTCCCGGGGAAAGCGTCATACCCGAGGTGTCGGTCAGGCGCAGCAGGGTTCCCTTGGAGGACAAATTGCTGAATTCTTCGCGGGAAATGCCAAGAATGAGGTTGAGCTCCTGAAGGAGCGCTTGGGTACTGGCCAGGGTCTCACCGGCTAACGAGGGAACGCTGACAGGGTTGGGTCCGAGGGACACGATGAGTTTCACCTCTGTGCCCTTATCGACGGCTTCCCCGGCTCCTGGGGAGGTGCCCTTGACAATTCCTTCGGGAAGCACCAGGTCAAACTCATTCAGTGACGTTGCAGACACCACGAGTTCAGCTTCTGCCAGGGCGCTCGTGGCTTCGCTCACGCTGACGCCGGAAACGTCAGGAATCGCGGTCAAAGCCCCGGGACCGGTCAGCCACCACCAAGCCCCAGCGCCGCCGCCACCCACAATGAGGAGGAGGACAAGCGCACTGATCCACGCCCAGCGGGAGCCTCCCTGCCGGGGGCGACGAGAGACAGGTTCCTGGGGTGGAATTTCGTCATCAACCTGAACGGTGGCAATGGATGCTGTGGGCTCCAAGCCTTGAAACACGGTGGACTTGTGGTCTAATACTTCTGTTTCTTGCAGATCCATCGCAGAGATTCGCTGCGTCATTGCCACCGTCTGGTTTAACGGTGCGGCGGGCCTCGTGGCCGTGGGTGGACCCGCCAAGCTCTCAAGAGCTCGGACGTGTTCAAGGACCGCGTGCGCGTGCGGGGGGCGTTCATCGGGAGAGCGCCTCGTGCACCAATCAACCAGCTCGTCAAAGGGTGCGGGAACACTAGGATTTTTGGAACTGGGCGCGGGAACAACGTCGTTGGAGTGCTGGTAGGCGATTGTGACGGCATGATCGCCCTGGTAGGGCTGTTCACCGGTCAGCATTTCAAACATCATGATGCCCAGGGCGTAGATGTCGCTTCGCAGATCAGCCTCGCCCCTGGCGATGAGCTCGGGGGAGAGGTAGGCGATCGTTCCTAAAAGTGCTTGGGAGGTGGCCGTGTTGTGGGTGGAAGCCCGGGCAAGGCCAAAATCCGCAATTTTGATGCGGCCATCATCCGCCATTAATACGTTTTCTGGCTTGAGGTCCCGGTGGACGATCCCCGCGGTGTGTGCGGCACCTAAGCCGTTGAGCACAGCGGTCACAATCTGGAGTGTTTGGGCGACCGTGAGAGCACCAAAATCTGTCAACAATTCGCGCAGAGTAATGCCCGGGAGATACTCCATGACGATGTAGGTCAGGGCGCCCTCTTGTCCCTGATCAAAAACGTTGACAATGTTGGGGTGCGCTAGTCGGGCCGCGTGCCTGGCCTCTTGAATAAAGCGCTTCGTGAATTCCGCGTCTTCAGCTAGGTGCGGGTGCATAACCTTGATGGCGACGGGACGCGCCAAACGCTGGTCAAGAGCCTGATACACGGTAGCCATGCCGCCTCGGGCGACTCTGGCTTGGATGAGATACCGCCTATCCACCAGGAGGCCCACGAGCGGGTCAGTGGTAGGGGAATCCATTCTCTGAAGTGTACTCAGGCCGAGACGTATTTCCCGTTGCCACTCCCTTAGGTGAGTTCATAAATCCACGCCCAAGCACTAGCTTCCCACTTGGCATAGGCGTTGGGGTGGGCAGAAATTTGCACTCGCTGGGCAGCATCGGTCAGTGCCATGTTTGCCCAACCGCTGAAATCCAACAGCCCCCGCGTTTTTCCTTTGTTGGGGTTGGACGGCCCGCCAAAGAAAAGTCTCGTGGCGTAGGCCTCGTCCATAATTTGTTCTGCGCTTCCCCACCCTGCTGAAGGGCGCTGTTGGTACAGCCCTAGGGAGTCGCGATCGCCCCAATCCAGGTTACGCAACGAAGACTCTTGCATCGCTGTTGCCAGCGCGATGACGATGCCGTAGTCAGGAACCCCGAGTTCCCGACCGACGTTGATGATTATCTGCGCGTTCGTTCTGCGCTCGTCGTTCAAGGGGGTAATGCTTCCGCTCACGGGCTGACCTACGCCACTCGGTGCTTCAGCTTTTTCTTCATCTTCTTTGGCGGCAGCGGGGGAGGTCGACGGTGCCGGCTTTGCGACGACGGGAGCTGCCGCGGGGGAGGTCGACGCTGCCGGCTTTGCGACGACGGGAGCTGCCGCGGGGGCGGTGACGACGACGGGTTTTTTCACAGGAACCTGCACCTTGATGAGTGCGGGCGTTTTCACAAGTTCAATGTCGGCTGCGTCAAAGATTTCTTGGGTGTCATCCGGTGGCGATGACGTTTCGTCTTCATCGGGTGAGGAGACCGATGCCGGAATAATCGTGGGTGTGGAGACCAGGGGAGCAAGTGACGCAACGTTTCCCCTTTCAACAACGGGTTTGATGACGCCCGGAAGCGCGATGAATTGACCCGCATAAATGACAGTGTCATGTGTCAGATTGTTGTGCCCGAGAAGAGCGTCGGTCGAGATTCCCAGACGATCAGCAATTTCACTCGCGGTCTCTCCGTTTTGGACCAGATAACCCTCGTTGACAACGCGTGCAGGAGAAGCTTGACGTTTCTTGGTGGGTTCCGCGCTGAGTTTGAGAATCTGCCCTTCATGCACGATGGCGTTCCATCCAAGACCGTTCAGGGCCAAGACAGCCGGGGTGGGAATTCCAAAGCGATCAGCGATACCCGATACGGTGTCACCGGATTGGACGGCGTAGGTGGCGGGAAGGTCGGGTCTCGTCGCCCCGAGGACGAGCTGAGCCAGAGGTAAAAAGGAGGTGTGCAAGCGATCGGTAAAGCTAGGCCTGGCGTCCAACGCCTCGGCTTGGGCGCCGTGGCTCCCCGGCAAAGACGGAGTGAGTGACGCTGCACCGGGTGAGGCGATGACTCCGGCAGCCAAGGTGCCGGTCATCAAGATAGGGATGCTGCTCATCACACCGTGGCGAAAACTACCCAGCCCGCTCGTGCAGGGAGCCTCAAACTGCATGCTCCGAGGGATTAAGCCTTTAAAAACGGCGTGCTGCAGGGTCTCTTGAGGCTCCTCCGAGGAGGAGCGTTTGCCGTGGATGGGTGCCATTAGGTCCTATCGTGTCGCCAATGCGAGCTAAAGGGGTTAGCGACTCTCCGCTTTAAGCGTGCCACAGCATGATACTGGAGTCAATCACTGTGGCGCGTGAGGCTGGCGTTAACATGATGGAAACATATGGGGAGTTGCGGGTGGTGGTGCGGCGCAGTCCTCAGCGTTTCATGGCACGATTATTGTGTGATGACAAGCAATGACGTGGTCTGGTTGACGGTCCCAGAGGTAGGGCAGAGGCTGGGGCTTAGCCCTGGGCAAGTGCATCGATTAGTCGAAGAGCACTCTTTACTGGGAAAGAAAATCGACGGTATTTTCCGCATTCCCGAGTCATTTTTGGAAGAGGACGAACCGGTAAAAGACGTTCGGGGAACGATTATCGTTCTTCTGGACGGCGGGTTCCCTCCCGACCGCGCGCTGGAATGGATTTTGGACCATCACGACGAGTTGGGAACGAGCCCCATCGATGCGATTCGCCAGGGCAGAAAAACCCAAGTCCGCAGAGTAGCCCAGATGTTGGCGCTCTAGACACTCAGGAATGACGCTGTGTTACTGCTGAGGCTAGGCGCCCCAGTTCTTTCTTTGCTCCTGCACTAATGCGAGCGTTCGCCAGAGCATCGCGGGCCTCGTCGGTATAGCGGTCGATGAGGACTTCGACCTCTTCCCTCGCTCCTGTGTCGCTCAGAGTTGACTGCATGACCTCGATTTGCTCGATGGTCAATGATCGGTCGCCTAAGAGTTCATGGAGCAGTGTTTTAGCCCCGGTGGGCATTGACCGCTCCGCCAAGGCAATCAGTGCGGTTCGTTTGCCTTCCCGCAGGTCATCGCCGGAGGGCTTGCCCGTCACCTCAGAGTCTCCAAAAACCCCGAGGAGGTCGTCTCTCAGTTGGAAGGCAATGCCTAAGGGGAGGCCAAAAGCAGCGAGATCATCCGTAACATCTTTGGACGCTCCTCCGAGCGAGGCCCCGATAAGAAGCGGTGCTTCCATGCTGTACTTGGCAGATTTGTAGGTTACGACCTGGAGGGCCCGATCGAGTCGGTGTTCCTCGGCGGTATGAAGCCACGCTGCTTCTTCGTGAATATCGAGATATTGGCCGAGCGTCACTTCTTGACGCATCGTGGAAAATTCGGCGCGCGTAGCGGCGATGACCTGTGGGCTTTGGTCGATCAAGGCTTCATAGAGGAGGTCGTCACTCCAGGCCAACAATAAATCTCCCAGCAAGAGTGCCGTGGACTCCCCAAAACGCCCCCCACCCCCGGAGTAGGAGCGATCACGGTGGAACGCTTCGAACGCCCGATGTGCAGACGGAAAACCGCGACGAGTGTCGGAGTTGTCCATGATGTCATCGTGGACCAGCGCTGCAGCGTGGAAGACCTCGAGCGATGTTGCCAAAGCAATTACGGGCTCAATGTCCGCCATCGTCTCGACGCCACCGACCTGGTCGAGAGAGGGCTCCATGCCTTGTGCGGCTCGCCATCCCCAGTAGCAAAACCTCGCGCGAAACCTTTTGCCGCTGCCCAACAAGTCGTGCGCGTAGCGAGTCAGGTGGTCAAGGTCAGGAGAGACCCGCTCTATTTCTGACGCACGAGAGGAAAGAAAGGACCAGAGTCGCGCGTCGACGACATCGACTAACTTGATTTGCTCAGGCACCCGTCTAGCCTATCTTCAGGAAACCTGCGTAAACTTACCTAACACAGGCTAGAACGCGCGGGAGAAATAATGCCACTGTCCGAACATGAGCAACGCCTGCTCGACGAGATGGAACGCAACCTCTATAAAAACGAGGCTGATGTCATGTCCACGAGCGGACTGCGTCGCGCCCCCAACTACACCGCCATCGGAATTGGTGTTTTGATGGGTCTTGTGGGACTTATCACCATGGTCGTTGGCGTGTACCTCGATGTCACCATCCTGGGCATCGCGGGCTTTGGCGTCCTGTTCGCTGGAGCCATGGTCGCAGCGTCCATGCCCAGCCCCTCGTCACCTACGGCTTCCCCTTCTGCATCAAAAGCTTCCGCAGGCGCCTCGGCTTCGAGCGCATCCTTTATGGACCGCCTCAATGAGCGCTGGGATCGTCGCGAAGGCGGAGGCCGTTTTTAACCTCTAAGTGGAGGGAATCTCCGCTCCATTCGTTTTTTAGCCGGCCCTTAGGGGCCGGTTTTTTTGTTGCGATCGGCTCCTCCGCCGCGGAAACACAGGGTGGAGAGAGGTGGTGCGCTATACGAAAGATATTTGCCTAAAGTGGTGCTATTTGGAGCAAAGTGGAGTAAAGTGGCGATTGCTTCCGTAGGGCCGGTACACGAAAGGGGGGCGAAATGTTTCTGGGAACGCACGCCCCCAAGCTTGACGACAAAGGTCGCGTCATTCTTCCCGCTCGGTTTCGAGATGAGCTTGCTAACGGTCTCGTCCTCACCCGAGGCCAAGAGCGATGCATCTATGTCTTCACCGCTCACGACTTTGACACCCAGGTGGAGCGCCTGCGCGAAGCGCCGCTGACGTCGAAAGCCGGACGAGATTTTCTCCGACTCTTTCTTTCCGGCGCAAGCTCCGAGATTCCCGACAAGCAAAATCGTGTGACAATTCCGACCGCGCTTCGCGAATACGCCGGGCTCGAACGTGACCTCACCGTCATTGGCGCCGGCAACCGTGCGGAGATTTGGTCCACCACAGCGTGGGACCAGTACTACACAGATCGCGAACAAGCCTTCTCTGAAACTGAAGAGGAGGTGATTCCCGGACTCCTGTAAACCCGTGTTCGAGACTCCCGTCCGTTCGCCCTGTGTCACCTTCCCCGGTTCCAGGTCGATGCAACGGAAGGGAATCTCGGATCCGGGCCCGGGAAGGGCTCTTGACGATGAACACTTACCAGCATGTCCCCGTCATGAAAGAGCGCGCTCTTGAAATAATGGCGCCGGCGCTCGTTACCCCCGGTGCGTTGTTGGTCGATGCGACGGTGGGACTCGGTGGCCACGCCGAAGCGTTCTTGGAAAGGTTTCCTGAGCTTCGATTACTGGGTATCGATCGTGATGAGGAAGCCCGCGATCATGCGAAAGCCAGACTCGCTCGTTTTGGCACACGTGTCATGTTCCACCACGCACGATATGACGCTCTGGGAGAAGCGTTGGACGGCCAGCTGGCCGGTGAAGAACCTGCGGGCATCCTGTTCGACTTGGGAGTGTCTTCACTGCACTTAGACAAGCCCGAGCGAGGTTTTTCCTATTCCGTTGACGCTCCTCTGGATATGCGTATGGACACTCGTGACCCGGTCACGGCGTCGAGCATTTTGGACACTTACTCGGGCGATGAGTTGGCCGATATTTTCCGCACGCTGGGAGATGAAAAACTCGCCGGTCGATATTCGCGGGCGATTGTTGCTCACCGAGAAAACTCGCCTCTTCTGCGCACTAGTGAGCTCGTCGATGTGCTGCAAAAAGCGACCCCGTACGCGTTGAAAGACCGTGGTCACCCCGCAAAGCGGGTTTTTCAGGCGCTGCGCATGGAAGTGAATTCTGAACTTGACTCCCTCAAGGCCGCCATTCCTGTTGCTCTGGATCGGCTCGCTCTCGGAGGTCGGATTGTGGTCATGTCGTATCACTCGGGTGAAGACCGCCTGGTTAAGGCAGCACTGCGTGAGCGCACGCGCTCCAGCGCACCTTTGGGCCTCCCCCAAGAACTTCCCGAGCACCGCAGTGAATTTGTGGACCTCACCCGAGGCGCAGAAAAAGCATCCCCCGAAGAGATAGCGGACAACCCTCGAAGCGCCTCGGTGCGCACCCGGGCCGGTCAAAAAATTAGAAAGAGGCGCCCATGACCGCTCGTGTCATTCCTCCGCTCCAGCCGAGAACTCCCAGGAGCGCTCAGGCCGTCTCTGCGAGGGGAGAGATAACGCCCCCGAAAGCCGTACCCAAGATGCGGTACGCCGTTGCCACACTCGCCGGAATCTTTGCAATTTTGGGGGGACAGCTCCTGCTCTCGATCAGCGTCTCCAGCGGGGCGTACACAATCGCGGGTCTCAAAAGCGACGTGCGCACCAGTGAACAGTCGCTACAGATTGTCGCTGAAGACATTGGCGCTCTGACGGCTCCGGATACTCTCGCCTCTCTTGCCGGTTCGATGGGCATGGTTGAAGACAATAATCCTGCCTACCTGCGCATCTCCGATGGGACCGTCCTGGGTGAAGCAGCTCCTGCTGACATGGCCTCAGAAACCCCGGTATACACCGTGACCGCGGGGACGGAAGACCGCGTTCCTCCCAGAATTGTCCACGACGTGTATGCCGTGCTTACGGCCCAGGTAACGCCGGAAGTAAGTGCTGAAGAGGCGCTCCTGGCCGCCACGGTCCCCGTTGCCCAAGACGCCATGAGTGCTGTGGTGTCTTATGCCATGGTGAAGACTGCATCTCCTGTTGCCGTCGGCACTTTTGGTGGCTCAATTCCCTCGCCCACCACCCGCTAAGTCCCCGAAAGGAAGTCATGTCACACCAGCGCATGTCCGGTCGTCGAATCGCATTTGCGTTGGTTATGGTGTTCGTCACGTCAACTCTCCTGTTCACCAGACTCGTGGATGTTCAGGTGGTCCGGGCCAGTGAGTTACAAGAGCAGTCTGCGGCAATCCGAACCACCGACGAGACGGTGTGGGCCTCCCGGGGTTCCATCATCGATAGTTTTGGTAATGATCTCGCCCTCGACGTTGACCGGTATGACCTCAGCGCTGACCCCAGCATGGCGGGGGATTTCCGTCGTGACGGTGAAACGGTCTCTCTCGAATCGGCGATGATCGAGATTGCCACTCTCACGGGCGCTAATCCTGACGAGCTCATCTACGCCATCGCCAGTGACACGACGACCCGCTTTACCTACCTCATCCAGGGGGTCAGTCCGGAGATTCGATTGGCTCTGCGGGAGCTTCGTATCCCGTGGCTTCAGATGGATTTGGTCCGCGAGCGCACGTATCCTTTTGGGCCTGTGGTGGGAAACCTCACCGGAATGCTGGGAACGGACGAGCCTTTAGCCGGAATTGAGCGCGGCTATAACGAGTGCTTGGCGGCCCAGAATGGTGTTGCTACCTATCAGCGTGGAGCAGATGGTGTTCGTTTGCCAGGAACCACGCAGGTGGCCAGTGATCCCGTCCACGGAGGCGATGTGGTGCTCACCCTGGATAGCGATCTCCAGTGGTACGTCTTGCAACAGTTGGCAGAGCACGGAAGTCGATTGGGGGCTCAATACGGTTCTGCGATGGTGGTGCGCGTAGCGGACGGTCACATTTTGGCCGCAGCGGACTGGCCCACTTTTGACCCCAACGACTTTGCTCAGACCCCCACGGGCAACACTGGTGCTCGAGTTTTTAGCTCACCGTATGAGCCAGGGTCGATTATGAAAGCTATTGGGGTGGCCATGTTGATTGACGGTGGCTACACCTACGCCGAAGACCGCATCGTTGCTCCGGGGTTCTTCGAGGTCTATTCCGGGACGTATATTAAGAACTTTGCGGTGGCAGATGATCGACAGCTCACGACAGCCGGTGTGTTGCATACGTCGTCTAACACCGGCATGTCGGTGCTCTCTAGCCGCATGCCCAAGGGTGTTGCGACGAACTATTTCCGCAACTTTGGGTTTGGGTCGTCTACCGCGGTGGACTTTCTGGGGGAATCGCCGGGGCAGCTGATTCCCGCCGACAAGGTGGACATTGTTACCCGCTATAACCAGTTCTTTGGCCAAGGGATTTCCGTGACGGCTGCCCAAATGGCCGGGGCATACCAAACGCTGGCAAATGACGGTGTGCGGGTGCCGCTGCGCCTGGTGGAAGGCTGTCTCTCCAACGACGGGGTATTCGCCGAAAACCCCGTGGCGGCACCTATCCAGGTCGTGTCGGCCAGCGCATCTGGCCAGGTGATTCGTGCGTTGGAGACGATTGTCTCTCAGGGTCCGTTGAAAAAAACCTTAGAAATCCCCGGGTATCGCGTTGCCGCGAAAACGGGTACCGCAGAAATTGCGGACTCCTCGGGTTATGGCGCAGAACGGGTGATTTCCCTGGCAGGAATGGCTCCGGCGGAGGACCCGGAGTATGTGGTGCTCGTGAGTTTTTACAAACCGCAAACTTCTCGTGTCTCTAGCGCGGCAGCCCCTGCGTTCCACGACGTGATGTCTCACGTCCTCAAGCACTACCGCGTTGCGCCTTCGAGCGAACCCGCTGTGCTTCCCCCGCTAACCTGGTAGCGCCCACCACACCGCTGCGAGAGGAACTACCCATGGCCGATGGCCCTGGATTACGGCCTCGTCAGCAGCGACCGTATCTCGTGTCCCAACTCGCCAGAGAATGGGGCCTCGAACTGCACGGCGAGGATGTCGCGGTGTCCGGTATCGCGCTCCACACGTCCGCGGTGGAGAGCGGCGACCTTTTTGTTGCTATTCAGGGCGTGAATAGGCACGGTGTCGAGGTGTGGGAGGAGGCGCTCTCCGCGGGAGCCAGCGCAATTCTCACCGATGTCGCGGGGGCCGGCGCTGTGTCCGAACAAGCTTTCCCCGTGTTGGTCGCACGCAATCCTCGTGCCCTTTTGGGTGCGGTTGCTGCTCGAATCTATGGCACGAGCGCAGAATCTCATCCGCCGGTGTTTTCGGTGACCGGCACCAATGGCAAAACCTCGACCGCCTTCTTGCTCGAAGCTTTGATGCGCGGATTGGGCTGGAAAACTGCACTCTCCACAACAGCGGAGCGCAGGGTGGACGGGGTTGCCTACCCCTCCACTTTGACCACACCCGAAGCTCCCGACATCCACGCGATGCTTGCCTGCGCGACAGAAGCTGGAGTGAGCGGTGTAGCCATCGAGGTGAGCGCTCAGGCTTTGTCGAAAAACCGTCTTCAAGGTGTGATGAGCGCGGTGGCAGGTTTCACGAACCTCAGCCACGACCACTTAGAAGACTTCGGCGACATGGACACCTATCTGGCCGCCAAAGCGGCGCTGTTCGGTGCTGACATGGCGCACCACTGCGTGATTTGTGTAGATGGCATCTGGGGGGAGACTTTGGCCAGCGACGTGAAGATTCCCGTGACAACGTTTGCCAAAGCCGGTCACCCGCGAGCATCTTGGCACTATGACCTGGTGGAGCAGCAAGAGTTAAGCACCCGCTGGAGCATCACGTCTTCCGAGGGGAAAACTATGACTCTTCACGCGCCCATCGTGGGAGAACACATGGTGTCCAATGCCACGTTGGCCGTTCTGATGCTCATCGAGTCCGGCGTGAGTATGGACGCGATATCTGATGCGATGGGGCCTGGTACCGAAGGAATTCCGGTGGCCATCCCCGGCCGTGTTGAAAGAGTTTCCGGGGAGCACGGGCCCAAAGTGTTCGTCGATGCGGGGCGAAGCGCTGATGCGTATGAGCAGACCTTGACCACTATTCGCGCTTTCACCACGGGGATGTTGGTGATGGTCTGTGGAACATCGGGTAACCGAGATGTCACGAAGCGCCCGATTATGGGCGCTACCGCTGCGCGACTGGCCGATGTTGTGATCATTACGGATGACGATCCTCGACGCGAAGACCCCGCCATCATCCGCGCAGGCCTGCTCGAAGGTGCTCGTTCGGTGCCCGGTGCACAGGTGCACGAAGTACCCGACCCCAGTGCCGCGATTCGCTTCGCGATAGACCTGGTGGCCGCAGGCGATAGCGTCGTGTGGAGTGGTCCTGGATCGCAGTCCTACCGCGACATCATGGGAGAAAAAATCCCTTACTCTGCGAGAACAGAAGCCAGAGCTGCCCTAGCAGATGCGGGCTGGCCGGTGCCAGAGAAAGGTTTTGCGCCATGACGTACCGTGACCGCATGCTCGAATGGGATGCCCCGGAGGGGGTGTCCACCCGTGTCCGAGGTGACATCGTGATGGTCGATGGCACCGCGTTGTCCGGCGCGAGAGCCGCTGTTGATGTACTCAAAGCCGTTCGTGGGTTGGTGTTGCCTGAGGGACGCATCATTGCGGTGATGGGAGGTCTGGATCTGTCGGGAGATTCGGACTACGACAACCTGGAAGCTTTTGGCGCGGTGATGGTCCGTCTGGGCATTGCCCTCACTGTGGCCGTAGGTCCCGCGGCGCGGTCAATCTTTCTCTCGGTGGGGCGCGAAGGCTCATGGGATGGAGAATCCCAGTACAGTGCGGATGCCTCCAACGCCTACGATGAGGTCCGTGGATACATCGGGCCAGGGGACATCGTTGTGGTCTTAGGCGGAGCTGGGGACGATCTGAGGCCTCTGGTTCAGAAGTTAAGTGAGTCCCTGCAATGAGAATTTTGCTTCTGGGCAGTGCTTTGTCGCTGGGTTTTTCCCTCTTTTTGACCCCTTTGTTTATTCGCCTTTTTGCCAAGCTTGGCTGGGGTCAGTTCATCCGCCAAGACGGGCCCAAGACCCATTTCGTCAAGCGCGGCACACCGACAATGGGCGGGATTGTCATCATTCTCGCTATCGTGTTTGGCTACTTTGGCTCCCACCTCATCGAGGGTGCCCCCGTGACGCATTCGGGTTTGCTGGTCATTGGTCTGATGGTGGGGCTGGGTTTTGTGGGCTTCCTGGATGACTATTCGAAGATTCGGCAACAGCAATCTTTGGGTCTCAGCCCCCGGGCCAAAGTCATTGGCCAGGTCACGGTGTCGATTGCGTTTGCCGTACTCGCAGTCTCTTTTCCCGACAGCGACGGGCAAACTCCCGCTGCGCCTGGAATATCGCTGGTGCGCAATGCCGACCTCGTGTCTTTTGCCGAGTGGGGTCAAGCCGGCGTGTTGGTGGCCTTTGCCATATGGGCCACCTTAATCATTGTGGGAACCTCGAATGCCGTGAACTTGACGGATGGGTTGGATGGTTTAGCCAGCGGTTCCACCATCTTGGTGTTTATTTCTTACGTGGTGATTACGTTTTGGCAGTTCAACCAGTCCTGTTTCCGGGTGTTTGCGGACCAAGAGAATTTTTATAAGTGTTACGAGGTCCGAGACTCGTTGGAGCTCACCGGGTTGGCGGCGATGGCCAGTGCGAGCCTGATTGGGTTCTTGTGGTGGAATACGTCACCGGCAAAAATTTTCATGGGCGACACGGGGTCCCTGGGGCTTGGTGGCGCGGTGGCGGCCCTCGCCCTGTTCTCCCGGACCGAAGTGTTGCTTCCTGTGGTGGGCGGACTGTTTGTCATCTTGACCGGCTCGGTCATTCTGCAGCGTCTTTACTTCAAAGTGACCGGCGGGAAGAGAATTTTTTATTCCTCTCCTCTCCATCACCATTACGAAATCAAAGGGTGGGCCGAGGTCACGATCGTCGTGCGTTTTTGGCTGATTGCGGGCCTGTTTGCGGCTGTGGGCGCGGGCTTGTTCTACCTGGAGTGGCTCAGCCGTTGAGTCGGCGTTTGCTCGATGAGCTCACGAGCTGGCACTCGGAATGGTCCGAGTTGCGGGTGGTCGTGGTGGGTGTGGGTGCCACAGGTTTCGCTTTGGTCGACACTCTGGTGGAACTCGGGTGCGACGTGGTGTCTTTGGCCAAAGATGCTGCGGACGATGTCTTACCGATTCTTGAGGTTCTTGGAGCCACCTCTGTTGTCGGGGCATCAGACTCCGAGCTCGTAAGCGCACTAGAAAAGTTTGCGCCTGATCTGGTTATTGTTTCGCCGGGGGTCCGCAAGGGCGAAGCTCTCGTGCAGGCTGCGCTGGCAGCTAACATCCCGGTCTGGTCAGACATCGATTTTGCCTGGCGGGTGCGGGATAAACGCGACCAGGTCTCGCCCTGGATACTGATAGCAGGAGAGGAAAATGGTCCTCGTATCGCTGAGCTTTCCGCCAGACTTCTCGGTGCAGCCGGGCTTCCCTCTCTCGTGGTGGGGCATCACGGGGGCGTGCTTTTAGATGCACTTCGAGACCCCAACGATTACGCGACTATTGTGATTGTGGCTTCGGACACTCAGGTCCACAACCTTGCTCGGGGGGAATCTGTGTTGCGCTCGCCGACCATTGCTCTCTGCGTGGAAGAGAACCCGTCTTCGTCCCTGGCAGGTCTCTATGACGGGGTTTCCCAGGCCTGCATGTATCGCCGAGGAGCAGGGCCGACTATGTCCCTTGTGGCACATGCCGACGTCCAGGAGGGTGCCAGAGCAATTGGAATTGGCTTTGATTCTCCCGGACGAAGTGATTTGGGGCTTGTCCAGGGCATCGTGGTCGACCGCGCCTTTTTGGAGGACCGTGACACTCAGGCCTTGGAGGTTTCCACGCTGGAGGAGCTTACGCAAGCGGGTTGGACCATTCCGGAAGATTTACCGATAATTCTGGGCGCTATCGCTGTGGCGCGAGGGCACAATGTTTCCCCTGCCGTCATTGCGGGAGTTTTGACCCCTCCCTCAGGTGGGCGTGCCGAGCGCGGTTTCGGCGTGCCTTAGCGGCTCTCTGGCTCCTTCGGGCACAAACTGGTAACCCGCATGCTTCTCCTGGAGGTGCGGGTGTGACCTGACCAAAGGGGCTAGCCACCATGGCACGTGCGACGCCTGCACCCATCACAGCTTCCAGGAATTCGCGCGTCGTCGTCAGTGTTAAACGACTTTTTGCCAAAGAATCTGCGTATTACGTCGTGATGGTCGCGACGGTGTTGTTTTTGGTGGTTTTCGGTCTCGTCATGGTGCTTTCCTCTTCCTTTGTGGACTCCGCACTGGGAAATAATGGCAATTTTTTTGCGACTTTTTTCCGCCAGGCGGGATGGATTCTCATCGGGGTCCCCCTCATGCTGGTGCTTTCCAGGCTTCCCCCCATCACGTTTAAGCGCCTGGCTCCTACTTTTTTCCTGGCGGCGCTTATCTTGCAGGGCTTGGTCTTCACGGCTCTGGGGATCACTTCCGGGGGTAACCGAAACTGGGTCACCATTGCGGGTCTCTCTGGACAGCCTTCGGAAATCTTGAAAGTAGCGCTCCTGGTGTGGATGGCAGCAATCCTGGCTGATCGCATGGATCGCATCCACGAAGTCCGCACCCTGTGGCAACCGTTGGGGATGGGCGTAGGAATTGCCCTGTTTCTCGTCATTCTCGGCCAAGACCTAGGGACCATGGGCGTGATGGTCATGATTGCCCTGGGGGTGGTGTTCCTCGCAGGTGTTCGGTTGCGCCACCTCGCGACAATCCTGGCGTTCTTCGGGGTGATTCTGGCGTTCGTCGCAGTGCTCAGCCCCTCGAGGGTCAATCGCATTGCGACGTGGTTTTCTGGGTGCACCGAAGAGGACTACCTCAATGGCTGTTGGCAAACTGTGCACTCTACGTTTGCCCTGGGGTCCGGGGGGATTTTCGGTGTGGGCCTGGGCAATTCGCGCGCGAAATGGTCTTGGTTGCCCGAAGCAGAAACGGACTTCATTTTCGCCATTGTGGGCGAAGAGCTTGGCCTTTTGGGAACCAGCCTCGTCATCTTGTCTTTCGTCGTCCTCGCGGTCACCATGACCCATCTGGTGAGAAGAAACCCGGACCCTTTCGCACGACTGGTCACTGGAGGGGTGATGGTGTGGCTGATTGGCCAAGCTTTGATTAACATCGCCGTGGTGCTGGAGCTCTTGCCGGTGCTCGGGGTGCCGCTACCGTTTATGTCCGTGGGAGGATCAGCTCTGCTGTCTTCATTGGCAGCAATCGGGGTGGTGATGGCGCTCAATCGCGCGGGAGCCACCTCTGTGAGCGACCATTACCAGGCAGCCGGAAAGAGGCGACGGTGACCCGCGTGGTGTTGGCTGGCGGGGGAACTGCTGGTCACGTCAATCCCCTCCTGGCGGTTGCTGAAGACTTGCAGCTGACTCATGGCCTGAGCAGTAATGACATCGCGGTCATCGGAACGAGAGAAGGACTGGAATCTCGGCTTATTCCTGAAGCAGGTTTGGCGCTTTTCACCCTTGCCAGGCTACCTTTCCCTCGCCGAGTGACACGGGGTGCTGTCGCATTTGGTCCTCGGTTTATTTTTGCCACGGCGCGGGCCGTTCGTTTCTTGCGCCGTCACCGCGCTCAGGTGGTTGCCGGGTTTGGGGGATACGTCTGCGCACCGGTCTATGTCGCGGCGTGGTTAACTAAAACACCTCTGGTGATTCATGAAGCAAACGCGGTGCCCGGTTTTGCTAATCGGTTAGGCGCCCGGTTCACCACAGAAATCCTGACCGCGTTTCCCACGCCTTCGCTGCCTGGATCTTTTGCGGCGGGAATGCCGATGGCAAGAAGAATGACCCACCCTGACAAGAATGTGTCGCCTGCAGTGGCACGCACCCACTTTGGCCTGGACCCCCGCACAAAGACGCTGGTGGTGACCGGAGGGTCTCAAGGCGCACGGAGTATCAATGACACCGTGATAGCGCTGGTGCCGGCCCTGGTGGACTCAGGGTGGCAGGTGCTCCACGTTGTGGGGAGCAAGAACCCGGTGCCCTCTGGCATGCCTGCGGGATATGTGGGTCTTTCCTACTGTGACCGGATGGACCTGGCTCTTGCGAGCGCCACAGCGGTGATTTCCCGAGCGGGTGCCGCGACCGTGTCTGAGATTCAGTTACTGGAAGTGCCCGCTCTTTTCGTTCCCTACCCCGTGGGCAATGGTGAACAAGAGAAGAATGCGCAAGAAAGTGTCCGGAAGGGGGCAGCTATTGTGATCGCCGACCGCGACTTTACGCCAGAGGCTGCCCTGCAGATGGTGATGCCGCTTTTGGGCGATGACGAGGCACTCGACCGGATGAGGACCCAGGCTCAGGGTTTGGGCCACCGCGATGCCGCTGCCACGATGGCCCACGTAGTCCTCAACACCGCACGGGAGGCTTCGCCATGAAACCCATTCTGGGAAGAGAATTACCCGCCACTATTGGTGCAGTCCACTTCATCGGTATTGCGGGCTCGGGAATGAGCGGAATAGCTCGTGTCTTTGCCGAGCGCGGCCACACGGTGACCGGCTCAGATCAGGCAGATTCAGAGGTGGTCGCTTCGTTGCGAGAGGCTGGAATTCTGGTGTCTCTCGGGCATGACGCATCTCACATAGAGGGGGCAGAGACCGTGGTGTTTTCCACCGCGGTGCGCATTTTAAATCCTGAATACGTGGCAGCACTGGATCAGGGCCTGAGCGTCATTCACCGCTCAGAGGCATTGCGCTGGTTACTCAAGGGCAAGAAGACGCTTGCCGTGGCAGGGTCTCACGGTAAAACAACCACCACCGCGATGGTGGCTACGTCTTTGGAGCGAGCAGGAATTGATGCGGGGTGCGTCAACGGAGGTGTGGTCAGCCAGTGGGGCGTGTCCTCGAGGGACGGCTCGGACCCGCTGTTTGTGATTGAAGCAGATGAGTCCGACCGGTCTTTTGTGGGGTACCACCCCGCGCATGTTCTGATCACCAATATTGCACCAGATCATCTCGACTTTTATGGCACCCTCGGGGCCATCTATGACGCGTTTGAAGCCTTCGCGAGAACCGCCCAGGACGGTATTGTCCTGTGTGCTGATGATGCCGGCACCCAGGCACTCTCGACACGCCTCGAGGGCGCGGCGCTGATCACAACCTATGGTGTCTCACCCACCGCGGACGTCGTGATGAGCAACCTGGTGGCAGGCCCACAGGCCCACTTCACCGTGAGCTACCGCGGGTTCTCGGAATCCGTGACGCTCGGGGTTCCCGGTCGTCTCTCTGCGCTCAATGCCACAGGCGTGGTCACCCTTCTGTTGGGTCTCGGGATGAGCCTGGGGGAAGCCTCACAGTCCGTCTCAGGGTTCCAAGGAGCAGACAGGCGTTTTCAATATCACGGCACCGTCGGTGACGTGCGGTTTTTTGATGACCACGCACACCATCCCACCGAGGTGGAGGCGGCTTTGGAGACCGCGAGGGCGGTGGTGGGTGAAGGCCGAGTCATCACCATGTTCCAGCCCCATCTGTTTTCTCGCACGCTGTACATGGCCGCAGAATTGGCTGGCGCTTTCGCAAAAGGTAGTGACCACACGGTGTTTCTCGATATCTTCGGTTCCCGTGAGGATCCCATCGAAGGAGTCACCACTGCCCTCATTCTCGATGAGCTTCCCGAGGGGACATCTTTTGATTTTGAGCCCGACTGGGACCAAGCCTGTGCCCTCGCGCTGAATCACGCCCGCCCGGGAGACATTGTTCTCACCATGTCCACAGGCAACCTGTACCAAATTGTGCCCCAGCTGATGGAGCAACAAAGACGCAGGGTGGAGGCCGGTCATGGACCGTCCTGAGGGATTTTCTGGCTCTTCCCCCACAACCCCTGCCCCGAATTCTGCGGCTCGCCAAAGTTCAGCGCAAGCAACCCAAAGGAATGCTACAAAGGCTCGTGTTTCTGCCGAAAAGGCGGAATTGCGCACCTTAACCTGGGCAAGTCGCCAGCGGCGGCGACGATGGGGTGTTTCCCTGGGAAGCATCGGCGCGCTCGTTCTTGGTGTTGTCCTCGTGACACTATCTCCGCTTCTGTCCTTGCGCACCGTGGTCGTTGAGGGTGCAGATCGCCTGGACCCCGCGCAGGTGGAGCAGGCTTTGGCTTCGCTCCAGGGTGAACCCTTGGCCAGGGTTAGCTCTCAGAGGGTGGGGGAGGCTCTCGGGGGAATCACTCTCATTCAAGCCTTTGAGACGCGAATAGAACCACCAGGCACTCTGGTGGTGTCCATTGTGGAACGCAAACCCATCGGGGTTGTGGCCTCTGCTACCGGTTACAAGGTTGTCGATGCCGCGGGGGTCACTCTGTGGTTTGAAGCGCTTGCCCCTGGTTCCCTGCCTCTTATCTTGGTCGCGGCGGACCCTGATTCTCCCAGTTTTGGCGCCATTTCCCGGGTGCTACTCGCGTTGCCTGATGATCTTCTTATCCAAGTGGAGGGGGTGACGGCGACCTCGTTGGACAACGTGCGATTTACGATCAGGGGAACCGCGCACGAAGTGGTGTGGGGGAGCTCCGATCGAGTTAGCGAGAAAGCGCGCGTGCTCAGCGCCGCACTGGTCGCAGCCGGCGCGACCGCCTCACGCATTATTGATGTCACCACTCCTGAAAGCGTTGTTATTCGCGCCAAGGGGTGAGTAATCATTGGTTGAGGTGGGTTCTGCGACACGCCCGGAACCTCCTGCCACCAAGCGCCTTCACCCCCTACGGTCTTCATCGATAAACGTGATGGAAACTCTCATCTTCAAGTGAAAGTTGAAGGTTCAGCGCAAAGGAGCACCGGTGACCGGTCAGATTAATTACTTCGCAGTGATCAAAGTGGTCGGCGTCGGTGGCGGTGGCGTCAACGCGGTGAATCGGATGATTGATCGTGGACTCCGGGGCGTCGAGTTCATCGCCATCAACACAGATGCCCAGGCGCTGCTGATGAGCGATGCTGACGTCAAGCTTGATGTGGGACGCGACTTGACCAGAGGCCTCGGCGCCGGAGCCGACCCCGAAGTGGGCCGTCGGGCCGTAGAGGATCACCAGGAAGAAATTGAGCAGGCTCTTGCGGGCGCCGACATGGTGTTCGTCACCGCGGGTGAAGGCGGTGGGACGGGAACCGGTGGTGCCCCCGTTGTTGCCCGCATCGCAAAATCCATTGGGGCACTCACCGTCGGAGTGGTGACCACACCCTTTTCCTTTGAAGGTAAGCGCCGCATGTCTCAGGCGGATGTGGGCGTTCAAGCCCTCAAGGATGAGGTCGACACGCTCATCGTGGTTCCCAACGACAAGCTGTTGGAAATTTCAGATCGCAGTATCAGCATGCTCGAAGCGTTCGAAACCGCGGACCGCGTGTTGCTCGCAGGAGTGCAAGGCATTACCGACCTCATCACCACACCCGGGCTGATGAATCTGGACTTCGCGGATGTGAAATCCGTCATGAAAGACGCTGGCACAGCCTTGATGGGGATTGGCTCCAGTAGGGGAACTGACCGCGCCATCAAAGCAGCCGAGCTTGCCATTGCCTCACCTCTGCTGGAATCCAGCATTGAGGGCGCCCACGGTGTGTTGCTCTCCATTACTGGAGGTTCCACTCTCGGCCTGTACGAAGTCAGCGATGCGGCAACGCTCGTTGAAGAAGCTGTCCACCCCGACGCCAACATTATTTTCGGGGCCGTCATCGACGATTCGCTCGGTGACGAGGTTCGCGTCACCGTCATTGCGGCAGGATTTGATGAAGTCCAACAGAGACGTTCTGTGGTGAGCGAAACTTCTCAACCCACCACCACAACTCCAGGAGCAGAAGAGTCCTGGTTGTTCCTCGGTGAGGAGAAGCCTGCGCCTGCCGAACAAGCCCCTGTTTTTGCCTCGGAGGCGGTCGACGAGGGAGGGCTCGACGTTCCCGACTTCTTGCGCTAGAGAGCCCCGATGACAGACACTCCCGCCTCACGATGGCATGCTGTGCAAGAACAGGTCGCGGCGGCTGCCCGTCAGGCGGGGCGTTCTCCCGAGGACATCACGACCATTGTGGTGACCAAGTTTCATCCCGCGTCGCTTGTCCGTGAGCTTGCCGAGGCGGGCGTCAAGAACGTCGCGGAAAATCGTCATCAGGAAGCCGTGGCAAAGCACCAAGAACTTCTCGATACTGATCTCACCTGGCACTTTGTGGGTCAATTGCAATCCAATAAGGCCAAAGCTGTTGCCCAATACTGTTCCGTTATTCACTCGGTAGATCGGGTGTCTCTGGTCTCTCCGCTGTCGCAGGTAGAGCGAGATATCGACATTTTCCTGGAAATAAATCTCACCGATGTTGCTGGTCGAGGGGGAGTGGAACCCTCGGATTTGCTGGCCCTGGCGGAGCGCGTGCTGGCGGAAGATAACCTGCGACTTCGAGGGGTGATGGCCGTGGCACCACTCGGGGAGCCTCCGCGGGAGGCCTTTGATCGCGTGCTCGTGCTGCACGAGCGTTTGCGTACCATTGCTCCCGAGGCTCGGGATCTTTCGTTGGGCATGTCGGGCGATTTTGTCGAAGCGATTGCTGTCGGCGCGACACACCTGCGCGTTGGTAGCGCAATTACCGGGAAAAGGCCCGTCGCAACCTAATCTGAGGGTGGAAACAAGAACGCCGAAGGGGCACTCATGTCGAATCCGTTACGTAAGACGCTCGAATTCTTGGGTCTTGCTGAAGAGTCCATGGACCAACCGACCAGCCAGCCACGGGCGGTGGGGGCGGTTCCCGCTCCCGCGCAACGCGCCACTGTAACGCCGCTGCGCCGGGGTTCAAAGCAAGGGGTGAGTGATGTGAACGAAATTTTGACGGTACACCCAAAGAAGTATGGCGACGCCAGAATCATTGCGGAAACCTTCCGTGAAGGTGTGCCCGTCATCATTAACCTCACGCAGATGAGCGAGTCCGAAGCTCGGAGACTCGTCGACTTCTCCAGTGGCCTTTCCCAGGGGCTGCACGGCCACATTGAGCGCGTGACTCCCAAGGTTTTTCTCCTCTCACCGTCTCACATTTTGGTCAGTGGCGATGGTGACGGCATGGAGTCCGAGCTCGACGCGGCGCTGACCGACTAACGAGGGCTTACTCCACAGTCGCTTTCGGGCATACTGGAGGTTCTATGGATATCATCGCGACCAGTTTTGCGGGCATCGTGTACCTCGGTCTTTCCCTTTTTTTGCTCGCCATGTGGGTGAGATTTATTTTTGACTGGGTGCAAGTGTTGTCCCGTGGATTTCGCCCCAAAGGGCCTGTCTTGCTCCTCGCCGAGGCTGCCTATTCCGTCACGGATCGCCCCCTTCGCGCTGTTCGTAAAGTGGTACCCACTCTGCGGTTTGGTGGTGCCGCGATAGATTTAGGCTGGAGCTTGTTGATGTTCGCCACATTTATTGTCTGGTCTTTTGTCGGAGGTTTGCGCTAGCTTCGCTCCTTTTCGTCCCATCAGGGGTAACCTAGAAAAAGCCGCGTTATCGAGAAAAGACGACCGGCACTCTTGTCCACCAGTCATCGAGATAGAGGTAGGGTCCCATGGCACTGACACCAGAGGACATCGTCAACAAACGTTTTCAGTCCACCAAGTTCCGCGAAGGATACGACCAAGACGAGGTCGATGATTTTCTCGACGAGGTCGTCGTGGAAATGCGCCGCGTGGTGTCTGAAAAAGAAGAACTGGCGCAGAGACTCGCGGGTATGGAAGGACGCATTTCCGAGCTTCAGCGCTCGGGAGCTTCCGGCAGCGCTGTGGGCGTTTCCGGGTTCTCTGCCGACGGGGAAACGGCTGATACCGCTAACGCGAACAATCTTCTTCAGCTCGCGCGCAGGCTCCACGAGGATCACGTGCGTGAAGGTATTGAAAAACGAGACCAGCTGATTGCCGAAGGCCACGGCCAAGCTGCACGAATTATTGTAGAAGTCGAGACGGAGCACCGAGCGCACCTGATGCAACTGGAGGGCGAACGTGGGAGCATCACTAAAGAGGTCGAGCAGTTGCGCACCTTTGAACGTGAATACCGGGCCAGTTTGCAGTCCTTTATTAATGGACAGTTGGGGGCGTTGGGATCCTCTGATCTTCCTCAAGGTGCGTCAGACACCCGTCCGGCGTAGTGGTTTTTTCTTCCGGCCTGGCACTGAGAGCACTGCGTAGTGGCTGAAACACGAACTATTGCCGTGCCCGAGGGGCTCGCTGGCGAGCGACTCGATGTCGTCCTCTCCCGGCTTTTCGGGTTCTCTCGTTCTTTTGCTCAAGACATTATTGATGAAGGCGGAGCGGTGGTGAGCGGAAAAGCTGGCATTAAGAGCGACCGGGTCAACCCGGGGGTGATGCTCGATGTGACGTTCGAACCTAAAAAGGCGCCCCGTATTGAGCCGATTATTGTGGAATCGATGACTATTTTGTATGACGATGACGATGTCGTGGTCATTGATAAACCCCCGGGGCTGGCTGCTCACCCGGCACCGAGCTGGGACGGACCCTCGGTGTTAGGTGCGCTCGCAGGAGCGGGCTACAGGATCTCGACGTCGGGCCCACCTGAACGCCAGGGCATCGTGCACCGCCTGGACGTGGGAACCTCAGGAGTGATGGCGGTTGCCAAGAGCGAGCTGGCCTACAGCAAGCTGAAAAGAGCCTTCAAAGCCCGCGAAGTCCACAAAACATACTTGGCACTTGTCCAGGGGCGTCCAGACCCCACGGTGGGGACTATCGACGCCCCCATCGGGCGCCACCCCAGTTCCTCATGGAGGTTTGCGGTGGTTGCAGGCGGCAGAGATTCGGTGACCCACTATGAAACGTTGGAAGCGTTCAAAGCCGCGAGCTTCCTGACGGTGACCCTTGAAACGGGGCGGACCCACCAAATTCGTGTACACATGTCGGCCCAAAAAAATCCCATTGTGGGGGACACTCTCTACGGCGCAGACCCCACGTTGGCGGAGCGATTAGGAGTCAGTCGGCAGTGGCTTCACGCGAGCGAATTGCAGTTCACTCACCCTTCCAGTGGTGAACTCGTTCAGGTTCAGAGCCCCGTTCCGGCGGACCTTCAGGGCGCACTGGATCGACTGAAAAGCTGACCTCTCGGAGTGGGGACGATCCTCTCGCCGGTAGCGGATTACGCTAGAGGTTCCTGCCCACTAAGGAGACATTCTTGAGCCCCTCCGGTGACTCTTTTGCACACTTGCATGTGCACACCGAGTATTCGATGTTGGATGGCGCCGCCAAGATAGCTGCCCTGGTATCTGAGGTTGCACGGCTCGAAATGCCGGCCGTAGCGATGACGGACCACGGAGTGATGTTTGGGGCGTACGAGTTTTGGAAACAAGCTCGCGGCGCCGGTATCAACCCCGTGATCGGCATCGAGGCATACCTGACACCGGGAACTCACCGCAGTGACAAAACGCGCATCCAGTGGGGCAACGGGGGGGAAGATGATGTCTCGGGAACCGGCGCATACACCCACGTGACGTTGCTGGCGGAGACAACGGAGGGAATGCACAACCTTTTTCGCATGTCCTCTATCGCGTCGCTGGAGGGGTATTACTTCAAACCTCGGATGGATCGCGAACTTCTCCAGACCTACAGCGCAGGGGTTATCGCGACAACGGGCTGTCCCAGTAGCGAGGTGCAGACGTATTTGCGCTTAGGACAATACGACAAAGCGGTCGCTTCGGCTGCGGAATTCCGCGATATTTTCGGTGCGGATAACTACTTTGTCGAAATCATGGACCACGGGCTGGGGTTAGAAAAACGGGTCATGCCTGACCTGTTGCGGTTGTCACGGGAGCTCAATATTCCCCTGTTGGCAACCAATGATCTGCACTACACGACGGCGGCGGATTCGGATGCTCACGCCGCTCTGCTGTGCGTGCAATCGGGGTCCACTCTGGATGACCCCAAGCGTTTTAAGTTTGGGTCCAACGAGTTTTATGTGAAGACACCGGCACAAATGCGGGCGCTATTTGCCGATTTCCCGGAGGCCAGCGACAACACGTTACTCATCGCACAGCGGGCGCATGTCGAGTTTGATGAATCAGCAAACTACATGCCTCGGTTCCCTGTTCCCGACGGCGAGAGTGAGGTCAGTTTCTTTGACAAGGCGGTGCGCATAGGGCTCGCCCATCGTTACCCGGGCGGCGTTCCCGAAAGAGTCACGAATCAAGCCGACTATGAAATCGGCGTCATCAGCCAGATGGGTTTTGCCAGCTACTTCCTTGTTGTGGCGGATTTCATCGCCTGGGCCAAAGGCCAGGGAATTCGTGTGGGACCGGGTCGTGGGTCCGGTCCAGGCTCTATGGCGGCGTTCGCGATGGGCATCACCGAACTGGACCCACTCAAACACGGTCTGATTTTTGAGCGTTTCTTGAACCCGGACCGTGTTTCCATGCCTGACTTCGATGTGGACTTTGACGAGCGTCGACGCGGCGAAGTTATTCGCTACGTGACGGAGAAATACGGTAGCGATCGAGTCGCTCAGATTGTGACGTTTGGAACCATTAAAGCTAAGCAGGCGCTCAAAGATGCCGCGCGCGTCCTCGGTCACCCCTTTGGGATGGGGGAGAAGCTCACCAAAGTCATGCCTTCTGGCGTGATGGGGAAAGAAATGTCCCTGCGGGACATGGTGGATAAGTCTCACGACAGGTATAAAGAGGCCGCAGATTTCCGGACCCTCTTGGATACTGATCCCGACGCGAAGACCGTCTTTGAGCGCGCCCAGGGGTTAGAAAACCTAAAACGTCAGTGGGGTGTTCACGCTGCCGGAGTGATCATGTCATCTGAACCGCTGGTCGACATCATTCCCATCATGAAGCGCGATCAAGACGGACAAATTGTTACCCAGTTTGATTTTCCCTCCGCCGAGGCGCTGGGTTTGGTCAAAATGGACTTTCTCTCTTTGCGCAACCTCACCATCATCGATGACACGCTCGATAACATCGAGCTCAATAGCGCTCACCGCCCGGTGCTTGAAGAGCTTGCCCTCGATGACCCGGCAGCGTATGAACTGATGAGCAAGGGCGACACCCTGGGTGTTTTCCAACTCGATGGCGCTCCTATGAGGAGTCTGCTCCGATTGCTCAAACCTGACACTTTTGAAGATATCTCTGCGGTGTTGGCCCTGTATCGCCCTGGGCCTATGGGGGCTGACTCTCACACAAACTATGCGTTGCGCAAAAATGGTCACCAAGACATCACTCCGGTCCACCCGGAGCTGGCCGGCGCGCTGGAAGAAATCTTGGGCGGAACGTATGGGCTCATCGTGTACCAAGAACAGGTGATGGAGATCGCTCAGAAGCTTGCCGGCTACACGCTCGCCCAAGCTGATTTGTTGCGCCGAGCAATGGGAAAGAAGAAAAAGGAAGAGCTCGATATCCAGTTTGAAACCTTTCGCGCAGGAATGCGAGATAACGGTTTCTCCGATGATTCGATCACGACGCTGTGGGAGGTCTTAGTCCCTTTCTCGGACTACGCGTTCAACAAAGCCCACTCGGCAGCGTATGGAATGATTTCTTACTGGACTGCCCATCTCAAAGCCCACTATCCGGCGGAATACATGGCCGCACTGCTGACCAGCGTGAGTGATCAAAAAGACAAGTCTGCGGTGTATCTCAACGAATGTCGCCGCATGGGTATCCAGGTCTTGCCCCCGTGTGTCAACGAATCTATTGCGACCTACAGTGCTGTGGGGAAAGACATTCGCTTTGGCCTCGCTGCAATCCGCAACGTGGGGGTGGGAGTCGTGGATGCGATTCGCACCACCAGGGAAGACAAAGGCGCCTTCGTGTCCTTCCATGACTTTGTGAAAAAGGTTCCCTCTGTCGTCCTCAACAAGCG
>Ga0209284_10000724_pt1 | contig 53330 bp, 58 predicted proteins | sample FRY03_FD_187211 | JGI IMG/M metagenome (GOLD analysis project Ga0209284, IMG submission 187211) | Freshwater microbial communities from Lake Fryxell liftoff mats and glacier meltwater in Antarctica - FRY-03 (SPAdes) (version 2) | ecosystem: Environmental > Aquatic > Freshwater > Ice > Glacier...
TAACAGCGTGTATAAAAAATGGCGGGTTCTCGATTAATTTAAAGTTCTGTAATTCTAATTAAGTTCTGCGTTTGCTGAAAGTTTTGTAGTTTTAATTCCGCCACTTCTTATACACGCAAACCGTTATAAGCAAGGCTAAATTCCTGCTAACTTATAGCGTCCGTTATCCCCATGAGCTAATAAATAATACAACTCAAACCATTCAACTGTGCTTTCCAATGCAAAAAAAGTTCGTTTCTCGCTATGCCACACACGGTAGTAATGGCTTTCAAATGAGATACTAATTCTATCTCTGTCTTTTAAGTTTGGTTCAATGTAGTATCCATTTTCTTCTACCCATCCACGCTCAATTAAATATTGTGGAGTTAATTGTGTTCCGTGTTTCACAATATTTATTGCGATAACTTTTTTTGCTATTCTAAATAGCCAGTTGCAAATCTTCTTTTTCATGTTGTATTATTTGTTGTTAATTAAAATTTTCGTTCCTAAACCGCCCAGCTTATAACAGCACCTAACAAAAATGGCTGCTATGAGCATTGGTTTTTAATTCAGAAGTTCTTACAAGCAGCCACTTCTGTTAGCTGCAAACCGTTAGTGGCAAGGCTAAGAAACAACACTAAATAACCAAATTGGACAAAATATGAGCCAGTACAAAAATCTTTCTTGTAAACTTAATGCTAAATTGTCTTTACCTATTTTTTTACAGTCATTCCTCCAAATTAGATAGAATGGTATAAAAAAAGCGAATTGCAATGATATACATATTAATATTTTGTCCATATTTTATTCAATTTGTGAAAAGCCCAGCCACTAACAGCGGCTTCGTGTAGCGATGAGTTAGGCGATATTTAGAACAGCATCCCAATTTTGCACCTTGATCGTTGTCCCTTAATTCTTTTTCGCTGTTTATTTTACTTTTTTTATTATTATATTTTTACGACAGTTATTTACTCTGCTGATTTTAGTTGAAATATTTGGGTGTTGTCATAATTATGTGCTAGTATAACTCAGAATCCATTTAGAATAGCATTTACTTTTTTATAGACTTCTTTCTCTTTTCCGGATTTAGTTTTTTCTACTACAATTTTAAGAATTTTATCGAGGTCTTCTTTGTTTCCTTTATATTCTATATAAAAAGCATTTTTCTTAGATAGAGTTTTATTCTCTGATTCTAAAACTTCGATTTTTTCTCTTAGTTTCTTTTCAACTAGTTTTTGAGTTACTGTTCCTTCCATTACAAAATAATCAAAGATCTCTTTGTATTGTTTATTAAAGGTTTTATTAGTCTCTGTTAAATTACGTCCTTCTTCAATATACCAAGATATAGTAGAGGAATCTTTATTAACTACGGAAGAAATGTATCCTGTAGTAAATCCATTTCTATATAAAATATTACAAAAGATTTTTCTGTAATAAACTACTTGCTCAGTTCGGATTTTTTGTTTTATATCAATGTTATGGAGATTCCAGATTATCAATGCTAATTTAGTTGATCTTCCGTTGTCTGCATCTGAAGACCCGATGGTTTTCTTTTTCATATTATGATAAAGTTAGTAGTCTTTTTAAAATATAGAAAGCTCTTTCTCTTTCTTCTTCAGTAAGAGTATTTGTTTTGTTTTTTGTTTTGCTATCAATACTTTTTATAAAGCAGGTATAAGCATTATCTAAATGTTTTTTACCTTCTAAAAAGTATGCTTTTTGATTGTGGTTATTCGTTGGCATCTCTTATTGCTTTTTTGAACCCTAAAGTATATCCCCCTTTCCAATTGTTATATCCTGCAGGTGCTGGTGATGGTGCTGGTGATGCTGGACAAGGGGCAAAAATATTTCTGGCATCTTTCCAACCTTCACAATAACCGGTTTTCCATCCATCCCAATATTCAGAAGACTGAATAACAGATGCATTTTCAAACATTCTAGCTTCAGTAGCTTGAGTAGTAAATAGTAAGATAGCTATTAATGTTATTAACTTTTTCATAATTATTTATTTTGTAATTTCTATATCTGAATTTCTTTAGGTTAATTTTCTAAAGCTTCTGTACTGTTTATTTGTATTGTAATAATCGCATTAAAAAAAGTTTTTGATTAGATGTTTAGGTAGCACTTCTTCTATTCCGTCTTTAAAGAGCACTCTATAATGTTGATTATCAATCTTAGTGATAATTCCTGTAAGAGAATTCACTACACAATTAGAGCCTATTTTAGGACTTCTTTTTGAGCTTTCTAGTGTGACTAGTTCATCTAATAATTCACTGACTATTTTAGAAGTTTTTCTCATATACTCAGGAGAAGTTTTATTAATCCCTTGAGTCATGTAAAATTCAATTTTTTTAAATGTGGTAGTAAGAGTTTGGCTATTTACTATATGGGCTTTCTCCATTTGTTCTAAAGTGTAATACTTTTTAGAGACATTATGAGAAGGTATAGGATTTAATCCTTGGCCTATTTTGTTTTGAGAAAAATCAGACTTTTTTTTCAAGGTATAGTAAAATATATCTCTGGCCAGTACATGGTCTTTAAAGCTTCTAGTACCACGAATATCTTTTACCTCAATTCCGTATTTTTCGGATATTTTGTTTACTAGATTATCGGCAAAAGCTAATTCTTCTGCATTATAAGAATGTATGAAATAAGGCACTCTTTTTTTTACTCCCATAATGTTATATGTTATTTAAGAAATATTGATGACCCCTATCTTCTTTTTCGTAGTCTTCTTCAAAAAGTATCAAGTCTTTTTTCTTTGTTTGATAAATGATTTTTTTAGGTTTTTTTCTTATTTTTAGCTCTTTCTTTTTCATGGTAAACTTCTGAATCTAATTGGGTAAATAAAAAACAAGAATAACAAGTCTGCAACGAGAAAATCATGAAAACTCGCTGAGACTTGTTATAGTTAGCAAATATGAAAATTTGCTAAGATCAAATTATTTTGCATTGTTTTAGTTTTCTTTCTTCTATAGAATGAAATATTGTTCTATATGTATGGACTTTTGCTTTGACGCCTAAAGGAGTTCTTCCTAAAGTCTCTGCAAGTTTTACTATATATTTTTCTTCGCTTCTAAAGCTAAAGCATTTTTTGCCTATTTCTCGAATTTTGACATGTTCATCGGGAGTCCAAGATTTCCATTTATTGGGGTATGTTTTCTTAGTGTTTTTCATTTTTTTGATGTGTTAAAAGATTTCATAAGAATCTTTGATGTTTTTAAGAATATGATAGTGTCCATTACAAAAATTATGTCTAAAAGTAAGCAGGTCTAGACTTTCAGTTGAGCTCATTTTATTATTCGGACTTTTTGTATATGTTATACGCTTTTCACCTATTTCTATTATAGTTCTTATAGGTAGATGAGGGCATTGTATGTTTTCTGTTTTAACTCCAACTTTAAGGTCTTTAAACTCTAGCATAATTTTAAAATATTTGGTAATTATCTTTCAATACTTGTACTTTTAAGAAAAAATTAGCGTTATTACAGAAAACTCGTACAAACCCTTTAAAATTAATCACTGTTCTTGGAATTGAAAGGTAATCTGAAGGGCGACTTACCACATATTCAAATCCCCTTTCGTCTATATCTGGCATCATAGTAATTTCTCTTTCTATGGGAGAGTGTTTATCTAGTATTACAATTCCTTTTTTTAAATCCTCTATTCCTATCATGTTTGAGATTGGTTAAAAGCCCGGGAGTTTTCCCCCGGGCTTTATTATTTAACCAGAGAAGATATTTAGTCTTCGGTTTCAACAGCAGCTTTTTGAGCTGTGACAGCAGATTCTATTGGAGTAGCAGGGTTACCCACATATGCTCCGTTTGGGTTGATGAAAAGATCTCCTTCTGAAGAGCCTTTTACAATCAAATTAGTGTGTCTGAAAACAGGCATCTGTCTTCCATTGAAAGATGCAGTGACAACTTCACCGCTAGCGCCTTTTCTCTTAGGAGAATCATCACTTCTTTCTGCTACAAAATTCTCATAAACAAGAATTTCAACACCTCCTTTTGCAAGGATGTCTGCATTGATTACTTCGTCTTCATCTTTGACATCATAACCTTTGAATTTCTTCTCTTTGAAGATTCCGTCAAACATTGCAAAGAAGTCTTTCTTTGTCATTGCTAACCAGTTGGTTGCATTTACGGTTGTAAGAGACCCTCCTAGGTTTCCTGCGTTGATAATTGCTCCAACTGATTGTCCAGTATTTGCTAAAGTGACTTTACGGCTCTTTAGCTGCTGAGTTTGTATTCTATAAGGATGACTAGATTTACTGCCATCGGCTCTTTCTTCTTTGATCAACACTTGTCTGATAATGGTCTTTCCAGATTTCAGTGCTTCTACAGCTCCTTCTGGTAAGTTATCATCTTGGAAAGATTCAAATTTGTTCTTCATAATATAAAAATTAAAAATTGAGTTAAAAATTAAAACTAAAAATATTGATGTTTATTTATATAGCGACAACATCGACCGCATTGTTTTAAAACTTCTCAGTAAGTTTCTACTCTTTGTACTGTACAATTTATAAAATGCTCTAAGCAAGTTTTATAAATCATGTCAAGAGAAGGCTTACTTACTTGAGATGTTAGTTTTTCTAATTCTTGAGTAAGAACCCAAGAGATTTCAGGGATGCAACAGATTTCTATAGAAGATAATCCACCTATTTTCTTAGCAAAAAGAGAGACGTTAAAGTTGTCACTTTTTTGTTGGAAAACTAGATATTCTTCTTTACTCTCTTTTAAAAGAGTAATTTTTTCTATTTCATTTTCTATTCCTTCAGGTCTTGGAGCTGAACATTTGATAATGTAAGAGTTCTCTTTTATTTCAATATGGTCAAAAGGAATTATTTCTGGCCCTTTTGTCTGCATTAGCATATATTGATGTATGTCCATAAGCTGTATTAAGTTTTAAAAGATGCTGTAAGAATCTTGAAATTGTTTTTTCTTTTTAGATAAAGTTTCAAATAGTGATATAGTCTACTATTCATATTCTTTTTAATTTTGCTTTTTTTAATGTCTTATGACATAAAGAAAGCAGTTGTTTATTTGAAGTAAAACGAAACCCTTCTTTAGATAGCATTTTCATTTTATGAAATTGCGAAAGGTTTATTGTAATTGCATTCCCAGGTATTAGATATGTCTTTTTACTGGTTGTTATTTCAATTTTGCTCATAGTATTTTTTTTTCAGTTAAAAAATTAACAGAGACCCGAGTTTTTTTAGCTTTATACAGATCTAAATTCTACCTAAAAAGTTTATACACAGCCGGTTTTATTGCTGTTTTTTTCACTCTGTTAATTTTATGTTTTTATAAGGAGACTCTTACAAATTAAACCAGCATTCTAGTGTAAATCTGTAGAAAGTGAAATATTAATCTCCGATTAAATTATTTAATTTTTTAGATCTTTTTTTAAAATCTTCTAGTATAGGAATGATATCATCTGTTATTTCATCTTTGCTTAGATGTACAGAAACTGCATTAGAAGTATCAAAAAGTAAATCTAATAATTCATGAATTAACTTTTTCTTTTTTGGCCTAGCTAACAGTTCTTCTGTGTAGCTTTGTATTAAACTTTTAAGCTCTACTTGAATTCTTAGCAATTCTTTTCTTTTGTTGAAGTTAGAATTTTTAGATTTATTGTGAATAAATTCTTCAAAATCTTTAGGGCTTAGATTATCTTCATTTTCTTCAGAAATCTTATCTTTTAACATGTCGTCTTTATGTCTTACAAAGGTATAAAGTATGTAGCAAATTACGTAAGGTAAGATAGCAATAGAAGTTGCTATGACTTGAGGAGCATAAGGAATATCTAAAAGATAGAAAACTAGATTAAAACTAATTAAGCTAGCTAGCATAATAGCGAATATTTGAACTCTGTTCATTTTTTTAGTTTTAGAAATGGCTAGGAAATTATAATTTTGGCCATTGGTTATTATTTAAGGAAGTAGGGATAAAGGAATTCTACAACCTATTGCAGTAGTTTCAGTTTTCATTTATTCCAATGCGTTTGGTAAAACGTGGGCGATGTATATTATACAGTCACCCACGTTTTTTTAAACTAACCAAACAAATACATGAAATGTTTTAGAAAAGAGCCTGGTTACCTCTTATGACCGTATTCCCCCGGTTGACGGTGGCTTTTCTTTTTCTTCTTCTTCTTCTTCCCCTATGAACTGCCCTAGCATGTATGCGAATATAAAAGGAGAGATTATGACTAAAACACAAGTTGTAAGAGTGAAATATCTTTTCCTCATATGTGGAAACTCTTTACGTATTTGGTTACATGCTCCTAGCATTGTAATTCCAAATAAAATCCAAATAAATATTGCCATGTTGATAAGTTTTAAAAGATTTTAATACCACCAATAGTATACTCATCTTTCAGAGCATAACTAGTGTTTTTTGAACTGCTTTTCTTTCCTACAGAACCATTTATATGATTTGATTTGTTAAGTATGCTGGAAAGAGGAACTCGAATATAAAATGTTTGATTTACCATGATGATTTTAGTTTAGATCTTTAAGTATAGGATATTTTTCTGTGTTTTCTGGTGCTTTAAACCTTATTATGATTTTACACAGACTGGTGAGAAGCATGGTTATCATCAGTTTGGTTATATCTTCTGGTTTTCCGTAATCTTTTATTTCTTTCTTGAATTGTTCAATAGCACTTAAAAGAAGGTCTGAACCTTCTTTGTAGTCTTTTTCATCTTGTTTGAAAGTAGGATTGAAAGATGTTATTGCTTCAATGTTTTTTAGATTGATAGCATTTATTTGGGTGATTTTTTCAATGTTCATAATGTTGTTTGTTTTTGGTTAGTTATTACTATGGTTGTAAAAAATAGGCCAAGCTCGTTTGCTCGGCCTATTTTCCCTAAACCAAAATTGACTTCTTTATATTTTTCTGATTTTTTGGAATTTCATGAAAGGTGTGATTCCACAATCATGTTTTTCACTTTTAGATCTAGACTCTTTCTCTAATAAGAGTTTGCCGTAGCCAGAGTTAATACTTGTGATGCCATAGTCTATACTAAAACTTTCTTTTTTTTGGTGGTTTAGATAAGCTTGAGCTACTTTTTTTGTCTTAAAAGATTTGATAAAATAATGGTCAAATCCAGTGTCTGCATATATTATAAATCTTTTCATTTCTTTTAATGTTGTTTGTTTTAAGTCAATTAAAATAACTGTAAGGTTTATCTACAGTCTATAGTTATGCACAACTATAAAACAATCTCTCTTTTTTTATCTTTCCTGATTAGATGTCTACATTGTTCAGTGTAGTTCTTGGAAGTAGAACCTATTTTGCAAAATAGTTCTACCTTTTTGTTTTTCTTTTTTATACTTTAGTATGCAAGTGCCTAGTTTTTGGCAACTACTACTTGATTCTGCACAACTCCAGGTTTTTCCAAAACATGTGAGTTTTTCTGTGCTTGTTACGTATTTAGACCACATTGAATCAAGTTTATGTGGAATGGAAATTTTTATTTTATTATTATACCTCCTGCATACGTGATAGTGTAAGTAATACTATCATTATCAGTCTTAGAGAAGTAAGTATTGGAATAAGTGTTGGGTATATAACCATGATACTTACCGTATAGCTTAATTGTACTATAAGACCTGATTTTCATAACAACAACAGTGTCTCCTACCGAGAAGAGTTCTGCATAGTTTTGAAAATCTACTGTTTCAATTTTACCAGTCTCTAGTTGAACTACTCTTATTTGGCTTCCACATGATGTAAAGGCTAATAGAGTTACGAGTATTGCGAATATTATTTTCATCATTTTTTAAGTTTAAATTCTTTACCTAACATTTTAGTCAGTTCTTCCACTGTATACTCTGGAATTGATTTGGGGCGATTGTCTACAATCAATCCTTCTGAGTTTTCATAATAGTGTACATTATCTTTCAGGTCAAATTTTTGTTTGAACCAATACCTCTTGTATTCAACATAGATTGCATTACCCCTTGAATCCTTTATGATAAAAGGAAACTCCGTTATTTTTAACTGTTCTGCGATTGTCATCATTTCTTGATTTTAAATTCTTTGCCTATCATTTGAGTTAACTCTTCAATTGTGTATTCAGGAATTGACTTTGGACGTTTGTCTATAATCATTCCCCTTGAATTTTCGTAATAAACCCTCTTATTATTCGAGTCAAACTCTTGTTTGTAGGAATAATTAAGTGAATCTAAAAAAGATGTTTGATTATTATTCAAGTCAAATTCTTGTTTGTACCAATACTTATTTGAGCCTTCCCGATAGATTTCATTACCCCTAGCATCGGGTATGATAAAAGGAAATTCTGTTACATTTAACTGTTCTGCAATTGTCATGATTTCTTGGTTTTAGGGTTTTCTACTTGATTGGTTAATCTTCTGTATTTATAGAGGCTTAGAACTCTTATCTTGTTAGATAGCTACATTACTAATATTTCACAGGAAATTGGATTTTAATGCCCAATCTCCTGCGTGAAACAATCTCTCACTTTTGTGGGATTGTCTATCACATAATACTCTTGGAAGTATTACTATCTGTTTCACACCTATTTTACACAAAACCAAGTGTATAATTAGTATGCTTATTAGATATTTTAATAAGGGATGTTATACCTTAATTCAATAGACTTGCTGCTTTCTCTCTTCTGAGAAGTTAGTTAAATTACTTTAACTGATTATTACAGACTTATCACTATCATGAAGCCAGCTTTCACACCCTGAGCTTTTGGCAACTATAGAACCTCGCAGTTATGCAAAGTTGGTGAATGTTTTTATTCCTTCAGTAAATAGTTGTAATAGCCACAGATATATCTGCCTTAATTTGATTAATCAAACCTTCTATTACAACTAAATACTAAAAGAAATGTTTTTTGCTTCTTAACTCCTAATTAAAGGTTTACAGGAACTTCCTGATTGAATGTTAGCACATCCCTCTGTTGGTTTTGATTTATATAAATTCAATAACACATTAGAGTATTATTGATTAGTAAATAAAGGGCATTTCACCCTTTATGTTTTTATTGCTCTTCTGCTATTTGATAGACAACATGAATGATATTGCCTACTTCATAAGCTTTTATAGCCTCTATCATATTGTCAGCTTTGACACTTATAGAACCATGATTAGCTGAATTCATGTATTCCCTCCAAAATATTCTAAATGATTTCATGATTGTTGGGTTTGGGGTTAAGGAGCTTCTTTAAGTTGGCGATAAGCCAGTATGGATACAAATAGTGAAAGTATACCTAATCCGTAGGTAAAAACATCAGTTCCAATATTTGGAGTGAATTCACATGTGTAGTAGAATAGGTAAGTATAGCTACCCATTAAGAGTATTCCAGGAAGTGGGAACACTATTAGGTAAAAGAATCTGATAAGCAATCTCATGGCTGTTGGGTTTAGGATGAGTGTAAATGAAAGAAAGAACTATTGTAGTTCTTTTTTTTGTGGATGTTTTTTAACTGACATAACAAGAAGGAAGTTAGCTAATGTGCAATGCACACTAGCTAACTGAACTCAAATCTCTCCTGCAGCCTCGCCTGCGAGGGTAAAGTAGAGACGATTATCCTCATGGAGGATAACCAAAGGTTCACCTTGGTCTATATCCCATTTCTCATTGCAAAAGCCAATGAGGTTACCCTTGGCGAAGATTCGGAGCTGGTCTCCAAATCGTTTAAACTGGAACTTCTTTACGTTGTGTAAAGATTTTGCTTTGGCCAAGGTAATAACCTTGCCTTCTAGCTTGCGAGCATTCTTTCTGCCTATTGCCATCTTTTTTCATGATTTAAGTCGGGCATACTTGCCCTTCCAAATTTTCTAAGGGGCTGTTTTTCAGGGTGGTCCCTGCCTATGAACTTTCAACATGTTAAAAATTTTCAAAAAATTTTCAAATTTTTTTTTAGGTCCACTGTAACCCGATCAATATTTTTCCGTATACTTGCAATGGTGTTGAGCCTGGAATCAGAAACCAGATCACTCAACCGGTCCTTTTGCCTAGGTTTAGTTCAACTTAACGGGTGTCAGGAAGGGCTTAGGAGCAGGGAAGGTATTATAACCTGGAAACTTCTAAGACATCAAAAAGTTCTTTTTATAAGTATCTGGACTCACTTTAATGGCAATGGTAACGCTATATATATGTTAAAGAAGAGTGTGGTAGCCTTGGTTACAAGGAAGCACTGACAGAATATGAAGTAAAAGAATAGATTATAAAAACCTGTCTCGGGGAAAAAAAACCGGGGACAGGGAAGGGAACCTGTATCTAATTGTTACCTTTATAGTATGAAACTTTACATTACAACAGGGGAAACCAAATTACATAACACATGAAGATATTAATAGATACGACAAATAAAACTGTACTGGTTAGTGACTACAATTCTAAATTAGAAGTTATGCAATTTCTTTATAAGTTATTGCCTAAAAAAGAGTATAGCAACTATAGCATCGAGTTAAAGCCCTTTTCTCCTTTTCAATTTACTGGATGGGATACTACAAAGGTTACTAATTTTTCAAAAATGTTTACTGGCGCTACTTTCAGTTCTCCAATACCTGAGTGGGATCCTACGCTAATTAAATAGAATTCTAACCTTTTAAAAATGAGTCTGCAAATAGAAAAGTTATCTGAAGGGAAATTGTATAAATGTATCTTAACAGATATGAAAGTTCTTGTTTACCTTATAAAACCAAAGTCTCCTGGAATACTTGATAGGTGTTTCGGGAGGTACTTTGATGTAAAAGATCAGATATATAGACAGACTAGTATTAAAGACGGACAACTAGAAGACTTATGATTACTTGTATTAGGATAGAAAAACTAGATGGCGAACAAGTCAAATTCACATACTCAGATGGGACTATTGAGCTTTACCCATTATTTGAAATGCCTACAGATTTCCCAGAAGATGAGGACAATGATGATGAATTTTAACCTGGATGCGATATTTGAAGAGCAAGTGGGGTATCTTAAAATAGAACACTGTTCTAATAATACTACGCTTGTGACTATATCTTCTACATGTTTAGAACATATTGTACACTGGGATGAAATTTTATATTCTCAAGAAGTAGATATATTAAGAAATAACAGCAGGATAGAAAATAAAGAATTTGGGTTTAAAATACTTGACGATGGTAGGTATGAAAGAACTTTAAAAATACTGCATACATGAATTATAAAATACAAGTGCCGCACTCTACAGAAACCTTTGTGGATGCAGTGTCACTACTAGTATCTCCTACATTGACTAAACAAGAAAAAGCACTACTAGCACATTTGTTAACTCTTAATATAGAGTACAAACTATTGCCTATGAGACAAAGAATGGCTTTTATTCTTTCTTCTAGTACTAAAAAGTCAATGAGTGCAGCTTTAAATATTAAGACGACTCAGTTGTCTAATCTTATTAGGGCCCTTCAGAAAAAGCAACTATATGAAGAGCCCATATTAGAAGATGATAAACTTAACCAGCATCTTGATATTCCATCTGTCCCGGAAAATATTATATTTGCATTAATAAAACCTTTATCCCTACAAAGTGAGACAGAGACAAATACCCAACAGAGAGATACTACAAAAGATAGCGGACAAACACGGGTTGACCCTCCTGCAAGTGGAGGAATTATGGAAGCACTTAGGATTGTGGATAAGGAAAAACTTACCGCTGAAGAGCAAGACGCTGCACATAACGAATATGGGAAAGATGATTCCCAACAGAGTGAACAATAAAGAAACAGGAAATGATGGAGAAAAAGAATGAAGTTACAAAAAAAGTACTTGAACTTAGGTTCAAAAGAGGAGATACTGTTCAGCACACACCTTCTGAAGAAAAAGGGATTGTAGTTGGATGTCAGTATCATCCTTATTCAGATAGTACCTATTATGTAGTAGATACTGGAGATGAGAACTTATGGGAAGATGTTACACTTATAGCTGTTAATAACACTGCAAAGCCTAAAGCGGGTTTTGGGAGATAAATTTTATATATGCCGACAGGAATTTACAGAGAAGGATATATAGAAACAGAAGAAAAAGGACTTATCTTTTTTAATTCTAAAACCCGCTGGAAAGTAGAAGGAGACTATATTGACGATGAATGCTATATTTTTACTATTGAAAATTCTAAAGCAAAAATATTATCTAAGTGTCGCAAAAAGAACTAAAAAAAATAAAGAGTGTTATAGAGCATTGGCCACTCGGGGGTTTTGTGTACCTCAAACACGATCCTGAACAATTGAAAAGAATGATTGTAGGGTTTACTGTATTTGAGAAAGATTTACTGTATTCCCTAAAGGTAGGCGAAAATGATTCTGAACATTATGACTATGAACTTGATTTTGAACCTAATGTGATAATATGAAAATAGCTAGAGTAACATTTATAGAAATTAAATTTACATCATGAAAAGATTTGAACAGTTTGATAGTAAAAATGACTTTTGGAAAACCTTTCCAGAACTTTTGACGTACAGTATATTTAAAGAGCTTAAAGACACTGTAAAAACTTCATCAGAAACAATGTGGGCTTTGCATATTTGCGAGCACCCTAAGTCAATGGTTTTTAGCGACCCTAATAAACACAATAAATTTAAGCAGCAACTTGCCTCAATTAAAAACTTTCCAAAATTCGTAGAAGAATATAGGACCCGTGTTCTATCCCCTGCAGAAATGCAATTAATACGTTGGAAAGAAAACTTAGATAAAATCAACGACTATGCGAATACGTGCGATTTAAAAGAAATGAAAACTTCTGAGGTAAAGCACATTACAGATATCATGGAAAAAATACAGAAGCTATTTCAAAATTATGATCTCATTCAACAGTCACTAAGAGACGAAGATAACAAAATCAACGAAAGAGAATCTTTATCAGAAACTGGAGAGATATAAATAATAAGCCAATGTCAGAACTAGAAATGCTTTTTGCAGTGAGAAAAGAGATCCGTGACCTGCAAGAATATACAAGAAAAAGGATCAATATACTTTTAGTTAAATTAATAAAAATAGAAAAAGATGTCAACAAAGAAGACAAACAGAAAACCGGTGAGTAAAAAGCCGGTGAGTAAAAAGCCGGTAGAAAACACTGCAGTTAATCTGCCTAGTAAAAGAGAACTTACAAATGCAATAATGTCTCTGGAGCAAAAAGTTAATATGATGTATAATTCTATGGCTACTGTAAATAGGAACCTAATTTTTGTACTTGATAAACTTACAGAAGAGACGCCTACTGTTTCTGAAACAGATTACTCACAAGAGTACTTAAGTGTACATGTGAATCATATGTTTAATAATACTTATTATGATGATAAGGAAGAAAACTTTGTAAGGCTTACTCCAATTGTAGATGGTTGGACCCATGAAGAAGATAAAGGAACTTACACTTTTGACAAAGAAGGGGAGAAAACTTATATCATAGATGCGAAAGATGAACTTGCTGCCATGAAAGCTTTAAGAGAAAAACTTCGTGCTGCTGTAACCTTTGAACCAACGTTCTCGTTAAAAGTAGTTGAGGGAACTTCAGGAGAACTTTTACCTCTAACAGAAGTAATTGAAATAATGGAAAAATAAGTTTGAATTTTTGGACAGGTATATCTAATAGTTCTTATAAACTTTCTGAGATACCTTCTTTTAACCCAGTTACAGATCGATATGAGTATCTGGATTTTTGGAAGAGTGAGAAAAGAAAATGTATAGAAGGGACCTGGCAATCTGGTAAATGGATGCCAGGCCCTTTATACTTTTATATTAACTACTTCCATATCAAAGCCCAAGATATAAAGTCTGTCGGTGAAAAACTTATCCTTCCTTGGCTAAGAGACATTGACTGGGAGTTGTTTTTGCTTTATGAAGAGTGTAGAGGATTCTCTGGATTTTCTGGGGATAAGGTATATACCTGCAATAGATTCCTAGGCCCAGAAAAAGCTGTGCTTAAAGAGCTGGGAATCTTTGAGTTATATATTGAAAAAGGCTTAATAAGAAAGGAAGACCTTCTCAAAACCTATACCCCAGCTAGAGATTATCTCAGAACAGTGCAGCTAACTGCAATGGGAAAGCCTTTATACGACAACAAGGCAAAGAACTTTATCTCTATGCAGTCCCGAGGTTCGGGAAAAAGTTTCTCCAGCGCTGCTATTATTGCACATAACTTTATTTTCGGAGGTTCGACAGACTATGATTATTATCTCCAAATAAAAGCAGAAGGAGGAGATGCAAAGTCTGACACTATAGTTGGAGCTATCGATACAAAATATTCTAAGCCTTTAATAGACAAAGTTCTTTTAGGTTATAGCAAACTACCTGGGGAAGTCCAATATTTAGATACAACTTTTAGGGCCCCTTTCTATGTTGGCTTTAAAGGTTCTCCCAGAGAAAACAGAGACTTCACAAATAAACATGGTTCTGTAGTTTACCACAGAACTTTCAGAAACAACCCTCTTGCTGGTAATGCTGGTCGACCAAACTTGATGGTCATCGATGAGATTGGTTTCTTTGATATTTTAGCAGAAGCACTTGCGGGTGTGGAAGGTTCTCAAGTATCTCAGATACATAACAGACTTGTTATATGGATGTTAGGTACAGGAGGATATGTAAATGGAGGTTCTATAAACTATGTAGAACATATTTTTAGAGACCCTGAAAAATATAACTGTTTAGCTTTTGATGACGAGTGGGAGAAGCGAGGTAAGATAGGATACTTTGTACCTATTACTAAAGCTAACAATACTTTCAAAAAAGGAGAGAATCTAGTTACAGATTTAGAAACAGCTCTTAAATACGAGAACATCCAAAGACAAAAAAAGAAAGGGGATAGAAAGAAATACTCCGGACATATTATTAACTCTCCCTTAGTTCCTTCTGAAGTTTTCCTATTAACAGAAGGTACAAGATTCCCAACAATACTTCTCAAAGACCACTTGCAAGAACTACTTGGGGGCTCTAGAAAATATTTAGTCGATCATTCTTATAGAGGTTGGATGAAATTTAATGACCAATCTGAGCCCTATCTAGATGTCTCCGAAAATGCTTTTCCAATAAGAAACTACCCAATAGGCAAAACCAACAAAGGTGTAGAAGAAGACCCAACAGGTTGTGTAGAGATTTTCTTAAAACCTGTAAAAGGAGAACATGGAGACGTAGCAAGAAATAGGTATATCGCAGGAGCTGACGTTGTAGACAAAGACAGAGCTACTACTGATTCCCTTCCTTCTATATTTATCTACGACCGTTTAACAAATAAGATTTGTGCTGAGTATACTGGAAGAACAGATGATGCAAAGTTTTTCTATGAACAAGCCAGAATGTTGTGTTTATACTACAAAGCTAGCTTGATGTACGAGCAAAACCTTGTAGGTTTATTTACTTATTTCTCCCAACATAACAGTACTTATCTGTTAGCAGATACTCCTAGACAACTAAGAAACTCAGACACTTACAGAGAAAATACCAATACCGCTAAAGGTATCAACGCTAGTACAAAAGTTAATTCAACAGCAGTTGACTTTATTGCTTCATGGCTTATCAGCCCAGTTGCAAAAGATAAAGAAGTAATGAACCTTACTACTATACAATCTCCAGCTCTTATTCAAGAGCTTATCAAGTGGAATACAAGTAATAACACAGATAGGGTTTCTGCTTTAGGAATGCTATTCTGGCACGAAGAGACTTTAAATAAAGTAGAGAGAGCGAACACAGAAAAAACAATGGCTTTTGTAGAAAGCGAGTTTTTTGCTAAACGAGGATTAATATCACACCATGAGCAAGTATACTGAACAATCCACATCAATAGTAGCCAACTTAGGCTTTCCTCCTCAAAAATTAAACGAGGCCAGTAAAGGAGATGCTTGGCATAAAAAGCATTTAGATTATGCGGAGTCTTTTGTAGTTTATAGTTCTTCAGATGAAGATTATGAAAACATGAATGAGAACTATAATCTTCGTGTTAATGTTATAGATGTAAACAAATATGTTACCCAGTTAGACCCAAATAAAATGGGCATGGATAAGTTCCCGGCTAAGTTTAAGCACGTAGGAATTGGAAATGCAAAGATCAATTTGCTATTAGGTGACTATGCAGGAATGGACAAAGACTTCAGGGCTTATGTGTCTAACAACGATTCTATAGGAATTGATAATAAAACAGATGAGCTTAAGAAAAAACTCCTCATTAAGATAGATTCTTTGGTTACTAATCAAGAGATGCCAGAAGAGCAACTTCAAGAGGAATTAAAGAAATTGCAAGAATGGGCTAAGTACTCTTTTCAATCTATAGGAGAGAAAGTCGCTAATGCTATTCTCAAAAAAGAATTCATGGAGCATAACTATGAATTTGTTTTTTCTACAACTTTTGAAGATTTACTAGTTTCCGGAAGAGCCATAATGCTAGTAGACATAGTAGGTAAAAAACCTATTATGGAAAGGCTTCATCCTATGAATGTAAAGTCTATAGGAACTACAGACAGCATGTATCTCCATGAGAAAGATATTATCCTGATTACAGAATATATGTCTACTGGTAAAATACATGATAGATATTGGGATAAACTTAAAGAAGCCGAAGTTTCCAAATTAGAAAAAACTCCTCACTTAGGCCTTAGCTCAGGGAATCCTCATGATATAAATGGCGGAATGACTCTGCTTACAAATTCTGAAATAGGAAGTTCAGTAGAAGCTAATGTCATTCAAATGCTTAGCAAAGATGAATATCGTAGTGCTAGTCATAATAATTCAGATAGAAATGCTCTAGGAGAATGGAGAGTAATTACAATTTTCTGGAAATCAAAAAGGAAAGTTGGGGAACGTACATCGATAGACCCAGATACGGGCGATGAAAAGATAGACTACGTGAATGAACACTACGTAGCAGATACAGTTAGAGGAGAGACTGTAGATTGGAAATGGATTTCTGAGTGGAGAAAAGCAGAACGTATTGGCAAAGATATTGATCTCTATCATGGTCCAGTAGAGCATTCAAGCAAAAGTTTAACAAACATCTCTTATGGTTTACCGCCTATTATAGGAATTACAGCATCTACTAATTCTTATAAAATACAATCTTTGTCGGATATCATAAAGCCTTTTGATATAGCTTATGATATTGGTTTTTGGAAAAGAGAACTACAAGTAGCTACTTATAAAGGTAAGGCAACTGCAGTAAACCCTTCAATGATACCAGCAGGATGGGACCCTCAGAAATTTTTGCACTTTGCTGAAATTGATAAAGTATTATTCCTCGACCCTACACAAGAAATTCTTAAAGGCCCTAACCAAGGAAAATCTGCGGGAATGTTCAACACGTTCTTTACTCAAGAAGTAAGCCTAGGTTCTGATGCAGAGTCTATTCAAATGCTTTCTAGATATCTTGAATCTATAGAATACACAATGGGAAAAATCTCAGGTATTCATGGAGCTAGGGAAGGAGAAATAGGACAACGTACAGCTGTAAGAAATGCACAATCTGAATTAGAACAATTCTCTAAAATTACAGAAAAATGGTTTGTTATAGATAATCAGTTTAGGAGACTAGTAATTAAAAAGTTCCTAGAGGTCTGTAAGATAGCTTATTATAATACCCCTGAACGAGGGATGTATCTACTAAACGAAATTGGGCAAGAATATATTAAAATCACAAAAGACTTCACTTTTGCAGAATACGATATACATATCCCTTCTTCTAAAATCAGTAAGAAACTATTTGATGAGTTGAAAGAGCTTGGGCATGCTGCAATGCAAAACGGCCAAGCTACTATGGAACACATGGCACAAATGCTTCTTACAGATTCTGCAGCTGAAAGAATACAATTGCTTAAACAAGGAGCTAAGCAAATTCAAGAACAACAAGCTCAACAGCAACAAGCAGCTCTTGCTTCTGCAGAAAAGATAGCGCAGTTAGAATTTGAAAAGTTTACTAAAGAATTAGAAAACAATATAGAAGTAGCTCTTATTAATGCCGAGTCTAGAGATAGAGATTCTATAAGGAAATCTGCTCCCCAAGAAATACAACAACAAGAAAATGATAATGCACCAAATTCTTTAGATGTAAGAAAAGTTGAACAAGCAGATAGACATCATACAAATAAAATAAGTCTAGAAAAAGAAAAACTTGCTGAACAAAAACGTAAAAATTTAGAAGATGAAGCTATAAAACGTAAACAAAAGCAAGCGCCTAAAAAATAAAAATAAAAGAAACAACTATTAGCCACATTAAAAATATGTAGTTTTATGTAACTTTTATGAAAAATAAACAGTTAAAATAAAGAGAAAATGATAAAGCCACTAGGAATAGAAATAATTACTCCTGATTCAGAGAGAGGAAAGGAAATATTTAACAAATCAGAGTCAGAGACTCTAGACGTTATTTTTGATTTTAAAACCTCTGATGAAGAGGAAGAAGATGATAGTGAAAAAGAGGTTGAAGATAACAACCCTTTTGAAAGTATCATAAGTGCAAATAAGCCTTCTGATAAAAATACAGACAACTTAGGCAAGACAAATCCTCTGTACAGATTTGCAAAAACCCTTTATGATGAAGGATTAATTGAACTAGAAGAAGATGAAGATCTTACAAAGTTTGATACAAAACAATTTAAAGACAGAATTTCTGAAGCTATTGACAAAAAAGGCGAAGAAAAGAAAGAAGAGTATGTCAAGAACTTCTCAGGTGCCCGTAAGGTTTTCCTAGGCATAGCAGATTATTTTGATGATGAAACAGAAGCTATTCAGGTCTCAAAAGACCTTGATCTTTTAGAAAGGATTACTGATGAGACTATCGAAGAAGATGAAAAGCTTGCTGAATTTATAGTTGCTAAAACACTTGCTAGTAAAAATTTCTCTAGGAAAGATTCTGAAAAGATGATTGAAGATCTTAAAGATCTAGGGAAATTAACAGAACGTGCAGTAGAATTCCGTCCAGGATTGAAAACTACACTTGATAATTATGTGGCTTCTAAAAAGACACAAAGAGCACAGCTTAAAGCTTTAAAAGAAAAGCAAGATACAGATTACTATAATGATCTCTTTTCTGCTATAGATGAATCAGAAGAAATTCTCCCTGGTCTTAAAATGACAGAAAGAACTAAAAAACTTCTGAAAGAAAAAATGATGAACCCAGTATACACTGACGAAAAAGGTCGTGCATATAACGATTTGGGTTACAAACAAAAACAACATCCTAAAGAATTCAATCTTGCGATTGAAATGCTTAACAGCTTAGGATTATTTGAATTCGATAAAAAAGGTGGCTACAGTCCAGATCTAAGTAAGATCTCAAAACTAGTAGAAACCAAAGTCAAAACTTCCGTAGACAAACTAGTTACTGATGAACAACAAATTTCAAGGTCATCTTCTAGTGCAAGTACAATGTTAGAAGAACTTAAAAGGGCTATGGGAAGTTAAAAATAAAATAAAACAAATAACATATAATGCAGAATCTATTTAAAAACCAAGTATACCAGGCCAAAGATATGAAGGCCTCGTTGCTACACAGCAACCATTTGTTCTCTATGTACCAACAGGAGCCACAGTTGCTATCACGATTTATTCGTCAACTAAGCCAGATGTACTTGAAAAGGTCTGCTGTCAATTTCGTTGAACAATTTGAAGTTATGGAGGTAGAGCAAGAAGAAGGCTTTTACCAATGGCTTGTCAAAGGGCAAGAAAACAAAAATGTCCCTTTGAAAGATGCTGAAACCCTAGATGGTGGAACTGTTTCTGGTAATACTTTCCCAGTAGCATATGGCTCTAACAGAGCACGTATCATCCTTGTATTCAATGAGCCTTTCTTCTCTAACACAGAAATTATTAAAGGTGAAACTGATGATTATCACTTCCTTATTAAGCGTAGCTATGAAGAAGGTGGTCAGTACAAATACGAGACAGAACTTGTAAACGATGACCTAGAAATTGCAGTTCCTCTTGAGGACCTTGCAATTGGAAAGCGTTTTGCAAAACTGTATGGTGCTGTACCAGGAACACTTTCTTATGAAGGTGCTCAGACTTGGTTCACTTCTCCTTTTAAAATGCAAAATAGACCAACAATGGTACGTGGAGAATTCCAAGTAGCAGGTTCCATGATTGAAAAAGGAATCAATGAGCCATTGTTGTTCCCGTTTTCTTTGAATGGTAAGACATATGAAGTATGGGTCAACTATATCGAAATGTTGGTGAAAGCTCAGGTTGATGAAATGGAAGCAATGGCTTCTCTATATGGTAAAAAGAACTGGAGTAATACCGGTCAAATATTGAACCTTGACGATAAGACCAAGTTTGAAATTACTACTGGAGCTGGATTCTTCGATCAAATTGCCCCAGGTAATCAACATAAGTATAACACTTTTGATATTACTCACCTTTGTGAAATGGCCCTTGATATGTCTATCGGACGTATCCCAAGAGATGGAAAAGGCCGTCATCTTCACATCCTAACAGGAGAAAGAGGAGCAATGGAGATAGCTAAGTCTATCGATCAAAAGCAGTCTACTTCTAAGTTCTACGTTACTAACCAGTCAGCTGCTAATGAAGCAGGAATGTCTGTTGGTAAAGGTGCACCTGGAAATATTGGACATGCAAATTCTCTGAAGTATGGTAGCCAGTTCACTGAATATCACTACTACAACGGAGTAAGGCTTACAGTTGAAATCCTTGATTTCTTGGATGATGATGTAACTTTCCCATCTAAGCATCCACTTGGAATGGGTAATGCAGAATCTCACCGTATGATCGTTATGGGTCTAGGGGAAGATTCTGGTATCAAAAGGATCAAAGTTAAAGGTCGTAATGATATCGTCCGAGTAATCCCTGGACTACGTGATCCTTATACTCCTGGAGGAAAAGGATCAACTTCTCCAACACATGCATCTTCTAAACTTGATGGTTATGAAGTAGTTTGTGCTAAGTGGGGCGGTCTAAACATTGAGGATCCAACCAAGGTTCTTGATTGGCAGTTGAACATTGCCTAATTAATTTACAAGCAAAAAGGGGAAGTATAACTGCTTCCCCTTAATGCTTGTTTTACAACAATAAATTTTAAATGGAGGGTAAATCAGCATTACAAGAAGCGTTAGAAAAACGTGACAAAGAAAGACAAGAAAAAATAGATGCAGGAGAACTTGAGGTCTGTAATATAGAAAACCCAGATGATTGTGACAGCTGCGGAGCTTAATTAAAAAACAAAGAAAAACAAATTAAAATGAGTGAAAACGTAAACAATCCATATCTTGAAAATAGAGTGGTAGAAGTAAAACCAGTACAAGCTGGTAAAAAATGGAACAAACTTTTGGTGAATGCTGCTGAAAAAGCAAAAGATCCACATTTGTTTAAAGGCACTGCAAAAGTGTATTCTGTTCCAAGACGTTCTTTTGAACAAGGTGGGTCACTAGTAGAAGTACTAGACTCTACTGAAAGAAAAATGGTTCCTGAGTATAATAAAGAAATGACTGAAAGAGAGTATTTTGAAGCTGTACTAAATGCAGATTTGAATATTCATTCTAGCGCTAGTTTCTTTTGGCAAGAAGATAAAAGAGGGAAGATCAGTATTGATGAAGAAGGTAGAACCCTTAACCTCAGAGACCCTTTGCATATGTTAAACTACAAAGTAGCTTTAGCTAATAAAAAATATATTGCGTCTTCCCCAGAAGAGTACCACGCTTTTAAAAGGCCTACACAAGAATTTGTAATCACAGATATCTCTAGAGAAAGAGATAGGCTTGTAGAGAAAAATCTTGAAAGAGGTAAGCAATACGCAGAGTTTATTAAGAAGTTTGAAAGCAAACAAAAAATGCTTGACTTCCTTCTTGTAGCAGGAATCAGAGTAGCTAAGAATCAAGACATGAAACAGATTCAGGCTTCTTACACAGAGCTTTTTGATAAGAGTCCTAAGCTATTTATAGAAATGACTAAGGACCCATACTATGAAGAAAAGCTTATGATTTCTAAAGCTGTACACTTAAGTCTTTTTATAAAGAGACATGATGTATACACTACAGATTCTGGCCAAGAAATTGGTAAAATTTCTGATGTTGTTACTTGGATTAATAACCCAGAGAACCAAGCTTCAGTAATCAGAATAAAGTCTCAAATAGAAAACCAGTTTGAACAAGAGATATGACCTCTATAGAACAGGCAGATAATTTACTGTTTTTATTGAACAGAGCTAATGCAGGAGCTAGTTTTTCGTATAGCGATAAAAAACTATCCCAGGTTTTGACTATGGCGCAATGGCACTATATCTACAGCTTTGTAAATAAAAAATCTAATGCAGGAATGTCTGGTCTAGAGGAAACAGAAATAAGGGGTCAGGGCCTTTCCAATTTAATGCGACAGGCCCTAGACTTACCTTCTTATACTCCACAAAGTATGTATGAAAACAGCAGAGTTTTCGACTTGCCTGAAGACTTTATGTGGGCTATAGATGAAACGGTTCTTCTTTCTAACAAAGATTGCGAAGATGTTAGGGCTCTTGTTATTCCTGTCAGACATGATGAGGTAGCAAGAAACATACGTAACATTTATAAAAAGCCTGTAATAAATGCTGTTGATGCCAGAGTTTGGAGAATCTACCATAACTATAAAGAATATATCCCAGTAATATATCATCCTTTAGATGATGTAGAAAAGACTTCAAAGACTACAAAAATTAATCGTCACGAACTGATACTGCCTGTTGAAACAACAAATACAAAATATTCTTTAAGATATTTGAAACTTCCTGAGAGTATTATCGTAGACAAAAATGTGGGGAGCAATAATGTAGATTGTGAACTAGACCCCCAGGTTCATCAAACAATCGTAGAAATAGCTAGAGATATAATGTTAGATACTGTGAAAGAACAAAAATCGCAGTCTACTGTAGATCTGGAAAATTTAGAATAATTAACAATACATTTTTTAACTCATAATTTATAATTTATCATGCTTAGATTAGCAAATAATAAACATCAGGCTTTCATCGGAAAGACTGGTATAGTATACGGTGGAAGTACTGCAAATCCAGCAACTGCTCTTACTGCTGGAACAGTCGTAACAAAAGACAACCTTGCAGATGGTGCAATCGCTGTCGTAACTCTTGGTAACAAGTTTCTCGAAAACAATGCGGCTCTTATTGCAGTAGATCGTTACAAAATAGTACAAGGACGAGGTGCAAGCAATCCTCTTTCTGTAACTGCCATTGTAAATAGAGCAAATACTGTCGCTAGTGCTAAAAGAAATGCTCCGGCAGTTCAGCAAGTGACAACTATTAGCTCTTTTACAGATGCTCTTACAGAAGATAGCTCTTCTTATTTTATCATCATTGAAAAACAAGACAATGATGCTTCTCACAGACAAGGTTATTGGCCTTCTATTACTGGGCAGTTCAAAACAGATGCTAGTGCAACTGGTGCAGAACTTTCTCAAGGACTTGGAAGCGCTCTTTTTCAAAACACTTTGTTTGAAGCAGGAGATACTAAATATGTACGTGTTACTGTAACTTCCAACGGAACAGCAGGAGCTGATGTTGCAGATACAGTTGTTGCTACAAGAAACAGCAAAAGTGTTGAAACAGCTGCTACTGCAGCTGAACTAACAACTGCTGAAATTGTTGCAGGAGCTGCTATTGAAATAGTAGGTGTTGGAGGTTTTTCAGATACTTATATCGTAGCTTCTACAGTAGATGGTGTAATTACTTTGACAACTGCTTACAGAGGAGACTCTGGTGCAGTGACTACTGTTAAAGTTGTAGATACTCCTACTAGTTGGAGCATTGTTGTTCGAGGTGTACAACCTTCTTTCGATGTACTAAGGAATAGGGATTATGCTGTAAATCGTTTCAAAGTCAAAATTATGACTGGAGATGAAATGGCTCCTATGCCAGTAGTTAACACTACTAATGCTTATGAAGGCATCGGAACTTGGGAACAAGTTGCAATGGACGAGTTTCTACATTGGGGATTCATTGGACAAGGGAGAGCTATCCTAGATACTCCTCCAGGTTCACGCCCTGCAGAAGTTGTGCAAGGTGCAGGTTATGATACAATTTGCTTAGTAGAGACAAATACTATCCCAGGTATGACGTCTTCTTTTACAGCAGGTATTACCAACCTAATTTATGTGGACACTGCAGCTGACCAACCTGGTTCAGCTATCGCTACACTATTTGGAGCAAGTTTCTCTTAAGGTTCTTTCTCTGTTTTTCAACTGTCGGCAGGCTGGGTTTATCTCAGCCTGTTTGATAGTTTTAATAAATTAATCGTAATAGCATGAATACAAACCTGGTTAGAGTAGAAAATTTTTCGGATTTAAACAGTAAGATGGATTTATATTTATATAAAACCAACAATACTAATCCTCAAATATATAAAATATCAATTCTTGATATCTTTTTCCCAGTAAGCCAAACTGAGATTGATTTTGGTTCTTTGCCAGTTGCTGAAATGGAGTTCACTATTTTGGATGCAAATGTAACAGCTACATCAAAGATAATAGCTTCGGTTGCTTACGATGCTCCGACAAATAAAGACCTTGATGAATTAGAAATGGATGATTTGCAAATAAAATGCGGGCAAGCAGCAGCAGGTTTATTCAAAATGTTTGTAAGGACAGCAGATGGAACATTGGTTTATCCTTTACCACTAGAAGGCTTTGCTTTCAGTCTTGGAATAAGTGCGACTATGACTTTGGGAGCGGATAATAATGACGCAACATCAACTGCAACTGCACCAGACTTTTCAGTATCTATAATTTCAACATAAATTATACAGCCCAAAAAACACCAATAGTAAGCTAAACATACTTTAATGATAGGAGTTCTCTCAAATATTCAAAATGCCTCTAATGACTTTGTTTTTAGAATACTTATAGAGCCTACTCCTAGTTCAGAAAGTATTGTTGTTCCTCCTGAGATAACTGACCCTGGGGAAATTGCAACATACATTGCTGAAGAACAAGCAAAGTATCCTTTATTTGTAGTTCCTTTTCAACTTGGTGGGACTTATGATCTTATTATTGATTGGGGAGATACTACAAGTAGCCCCAGTATAACAGCCTTTGATACTCCTGTAGATTCCCATAAGCATAATTATGCTTCCCCAGGAGTTTATACAATTACAATTTCTGGTACAGATCTTAGAAATTTCAGATTTAGTAATAGCGATTCTGCTAAAAAAGTAAGGGAGATTTTAAATTGGGGGTTCCTTGATATAGAAAACAACGGCTTAGGTTTCTTACACGGATGTACTGGAATGACAATACAAGCTCAAGATTTTTTCAATCCTGGGCCTTTGACTTCATGTCAAAACATGTTTCATTCAAATTATGTCAATCCTAGTATTCCTGGGATAGCTACTTGGGATGTTTCCGGAGTAGCAAGTTTCCAATACATGTTTGCTGGCAATTATCTTTTCAACGATAATATCTCTTCTTGGAACATGGCTTCTGCAGTAAACTTAGAAGGTATGCTGAAGAGCTGTTATGTATTTAACCAACCTGTGGGAAATTGGGTTCTTCCAGCTACTTGCACAATCGTAGTAAGGTTATTTGAAGGTTGTTTAGATTTTGACCAACCTTTAAATTCTTGGGGGCCCTATTCTCTTAATTTCATTAACTTAAATTGGCTGTTTTATAATTGCCAAGATTTTAACCAAAGTCTTTCTACTTGGTTAAATGCTCCTAATCCTTGTAATAGTTTACATTATACTTTTAGAGCTTGTCATAGTTTTGACCAAAATATAAATTCATGGAATATTTCAAATGTTACTGACCTAAGTTCCACATTTGAAGAAGCCTTTGTATTTGATAAGCCACTATCTAATTGGGATACTTCTTCTGTACAAAATATGAGTTATACTTTTTCTTATGCAAAAAAGTTTAATCAGCCTTTAAATACTTGGGATACTTCTGCTGTCACTAACATGTTTGGAATGTTCAGGTTTGCACATAAGTTTAATCAAGTGTTAGACGGGGATGCTTTATGGGATACTTCTCTAGTTATTAGCATGGGAGTAATGTTCTATAATGCTCTCGAATTTAACCAAGATGTATCAGATTGGAAGACAAGTTCTGTAACAGATATGAGCGGAATGTTTGCTGCGTCAAGTTTCAATTTTGGACCTTTAGCAACAGTAGGTCCAAAATGGGATGTAAGCTCTGTAACAGATATGAGTAACATGTTTAGACAATGTCCTTTTAATAAAGCGCTAACAGATTGGGTGACAAGTTCTTTAATAAACACAAATTATATGTTTTTAACAAATGCTTCTTTTAACCAAGAAGTATTTCATTTTAATATGTCTTCAGTTACCTCTGTAGCAGGAATGTTTTATGGAGCAACTTCTTTTAATAAGACTGTAAATAGCTGGGACGTTTCTTTAGTTCAAGTCTTTGATGATCTTTTTAGAGGAGCAATAAACTTTAATAGAGAAGTAACAGATTGGGCAACTGGTAGTGCTACTTCGATGGCACGTATGTTCTTCGGAGCTACACAGTTTAACAACGAAGGAGATATTCCATTGGTAAAAGATAGTGCTAAATGGGATGTTAGTCTTGTAGAAAATATGAGCGGAATGTTTTATAACACTAAGATTAAACTGGGGTTATATAATTGGAATACTTCTTCTTGTACTAACATGAGTTCTATGTTGTATAACTGCACTCTTTTCAATGAAGATATCTCAGGCTGGGATGTAAGTTTTGTAACAGATTTTAATTACATGTTCCAAGGAGCTTCCATTTTTAATCAAGCTATAGGTTCTCCAGGAACTTGGGACACTTCGGCAGCTTTGAGTATGGAAGGTATGTTCTTATACGCTTATGGGTTTGACCAGACACTAGAAAACTTCGATGTCTCTTTAGTAGGTTCCGGTATATCAGGACAAGGTTTTACTAATTTTCTTAATAGTGTGACACTTTCTACTGCTAACTATGATGCGACTTTAAACTCTTTTGCTGGGCAAACTCTAATTTCAAATCAAAATTTTCATGGGGGATTGTCTAAGTATACTGCTGCAGGACAAGCTTCAAGGGATACTTTAACAAATCCAGGAGGATTAAACTGGACCATAATAGACCAAGGATTATTCCCATAACCTATTTGAATAAACTCCCGTATAATAGTATAGAATATAAAAACAGAAAATGAAAAACATAACTTACACTTTTATTGCATTGCTGTTATTTATTTCTTGTAGCAAAGAAATAGATACTCCTATATTAGAAAAAACTCTTGTTGAACTTGCAGCTGAGCATAAACCTTCTGATTTAGGAGATTATGAAATAGATCAAACTAGGATTCTTCTACTCGATACTAACATAGCGAGCTATTATACAGGGTATGGAGAATATTTCCCGTATGTAGAATACTCTGCTCCTCAAGACCCGATTAATATCTCTAATTTAATTCATGGGGGAAATCCTTACGGAGACTTACGTGGTGCTATGGATACTGTCACAGGTGTAAAGTACAGAGCTTATTGGTTTGATGCTTTTTATAACGGTCTTTTCAGGAATTTTATTATCTACACAAAAGCTAATGATGAAAATCAAAATTGGGTATATACTATAGACCAAGAGACTAATACTGCTGTTCTTATAGCAGGTGAAACTTTTGTGCAAACTCCTACAGGAAACAATCCTTTTGGATACGGTACAATGAAAGTTTATAATTCTACAGTAGCCATAACTAATGTGGGGCCCTATGATGTAAATCCTCTTATTGATTCTCAGGGAAAATTATATGTAGATGCATATTGGGACTTAGAAGTTCAACTTATTGACGGTTTAACAGGAGATACTTTAAAAGGAAGGTCCTATTCTTTTATACGTACTGAAAGTATACCTCCTACTACAATAACTGGAGTAGGCAGATTAAAAGCAGCTGATCCCGCTTTAGCCAACGGCTTATTTCCAACATATGATATATCCCCTTATGAGATTTTATACAACGGTAATCTTGTAACTGTTTTTATTTACCCGGGTGCTTTGCACAGCTTTGCTTTAGGCGCAGGTAATACTTCCAATTCTACAATTATAGTCCAAGGATTTTTCAATGGGGATTTAATTAATATCCCAATGTCGAGGTTTTCTAAGATAATTTACAAGAGTAACAGAGGTCAAGGTGCAAGCTACCCACAATACTAATACTAAACGGTTGCAGGAGACCCAGCGCAAGGCGAATTTTTAAACTATTGAATACTTTTATGAACCAGGAAATACAAACCTTCGTAGATAGCATCTCTACCGTATCAGATACAGTATCGAGGAACACAGGCGCAGTTATAGGCCTTGGAACGGGATACGCTGAAGTGGCCAATGGATACGACCTTATGCCCACCTATATATACCCCGACTGGCTCGTGTTCACTATGGATTTAGGGATTGTATTCCTGTATGGTGCTGTGGGCGCTCTGGGCGCTGCGCTTATCAATTGGATGTTGAAGAGATTCTTCGCTAGCAAAAACAAAATATGAGAACAGCATCAAAACCCATAATGGCAGTAATAGTAGGGGCCATGATTGCTCTCGGAGTTTCCGTCTATGACTTCAGGGATGGGGAGGACTTCTCTGTTAAGGTTATTCCCGGACAGTCTTATGGAATAGCGGTCCATTTTGCAGAGACGTTTGGCGTAAGCTGTGCCGGATTAAAGAAAATTGGCATTGAAAGAGGCTTTAAGGATGCCTCTTATATCTCAGCATCTACATGGGATGGCTCATTGTGTATGTTCTCAGAGGTGGAAGAATCTACTTATGGAGTGAAGGCACAAAACTCCAAATACATAAGTACCGTCTTTCTGGGCTCAGGAGACAAGAAAGCCGCTACAAGAAAGACAGTTAACACGATGGTGGCGCAACTTATTATCATCGTGAAGGAGGTGGATAATCAAGGAGGTGTTATCAATGGCATCTACGCCCACAGGGACATACAACTACCCGGACACGGAACAGCTTGTCCAGGAGCAGTAGCTTATGCTCAATTGGTGTTGGATGGCTTCTATTCACACATTAAGGTGAATGGAGTAATGGTCCAGAATCCAAACTTCAAGGAGGGTATATTCAAGGATTCTGATTTAATGGATGTATTCCTTAAAAAAGGAGTGATCAAATGATGATAGGAATTTTGAAGATGACGAACCTTGTTAAAAAATATTGGTGGTTAGTAATATTAATTATCTTAATACTGTTTGCACTACTTAGATCCGTGCCAATGACAAAAAGCATGTTTGAAAAATATAAAGAAACAGAAAAAACAAAAAAAGAAATAGTACAACTGAAAAAAAGTTATAATAAAACAGAAGAAGACTTAAAAAATGCACGTAAATACATTGATGAGTCTATTGATATTATTAAACAATACGAGAAAAAGATAAATGAACTTGGTAAAAAAACCCCTACTGCTCCTGTTATTAGGAAGTTTACTGATAAGCAGCGGGATGCTCTTTGGGCAAAATACTACATTGAACTTAATCCCAGAAAGGATTAAGTATGAAGGCGAACCTCGTATTATGTTTACATACCCTCAAGAAGATGTTTTACTAGATATCTTGGGAAGATGTGTAGACATGAAGAGTGAAGTTTTTTGGAGTAAAAGTTTAAAAGATACCCTTTCTGTAAAGCTATATAAAACTAGCTCTGTTCTAAAAGTTGTATCTGATAGTTTGGCTATCCAAAAGAAAATATGCTTTGAATGCCAAGAAGACAAAAAAGATTTGCTTGAAGAAAGCATAAAGAAAAGTAAGTGGGATAAACGAGAAGATGGCTTTTTTTTAAGTCTAATTGCAACTCTTACCGTATTGCTCATTTTAAAATGAAACATTTAGAACTAATTAAACGTAGAATAGAACATGGCTGATTGTGGAAGTAGTATATTAGAATCCATTGTTGTATCAGATATTAATAATAATCTGATTACCCTTACACAGGGAGACAAACTGACTGTAAAAACAAACAATCTTGGTGACGAGATTCTTAAGATTTCTACAGCAGGTGCTAACTTATTGGCAGTAACCTTGATGCCAGGGGCTGGTGTAGCAACTGATGCCAGTACTGCAGACCCTTATGCAATATTGTATGACGGAACTACGTCTACTTGGACTAGGTTAATTTCCGAAGATGCAGGTAATAAACTAGTTGTAGGAACTGACGGAGGATTATTTACATCTTTAGGTGCTGCAGACATAGGCACCATCTTTAAAATCTCTTCCGGAGATGATGGAGTTACTGTAGCAGAAGGGCCTTTTAATGTAGAACTAACAGACAGACTGCATTATTACTCTGATGGGTCTTTAGATTTTATTACAGACTTTTCTGCTGGTGTAGGTAAAATACAAGGTAAAGCGGTACTTTCTAGTACTTCTGGAAACCAACTTACTTTAGATGGCACTGGTCTTTTTGTACCTCAGACTAGCAACGTCATAACAACTCTTGCTTACACTAACGGAATTGTTACTTATACTAACGAAGCAGCTACAGTATTTAACTTGAATATTAATGCTTCTAATTTAAGAATAGCAGATACACATGATATCTTATTAAGTGGTATTGGAGCTATTACAAATATTCAAGCACTGTTTGATCAACTAGTGACACTTTCTGGTTCTGAAACTCTCACAACTCTTGGCTATAACTCTACTACTAATAAGCTATCTTATTTAGATGAACTAGGTGCTATTACTTCTATAACACTTAATACTGGGCAAACTTCCATTTTAGGAACTAATACCCCAGTAATGCAAATGGATGTATCGGGTACTGGCAGTGCACTAAACCCTTATATTTTAACACCTATCTTTAAAGGGAGATTCCCAGACTTATTAGATGTAAATATCAGTCAACAGAATATTGGGGATATTGTATATTGGACAGGTAGTAGCTACGACTTAAAAACTCCTTCCACAACAAGCGCTAATACAAATAGCTACATCCGTTCCGTGATACTTGAAGGAGCAGTTCTAAAATTTGAAGAAGGTGGAGATGGAGATGCATGGTCTGGGGATATTAACTTTCAACCTTTAATAAGCAGCATTGGGAATAGCTTTGTTCAAACAGTTGCCTTAGTTGGAACAGACTTAACATTTACTGGAATAGGCTCAGCTTATAACGCTAGTGTACCCCTTGCTTCTTTAATAGGAGGAGGTTATACTTTTAGTACAAAAGATAAACAAGGCACTATAACAGCTATTACTAATGCAGAAGTTTTAGGCATTATACCAAGTATTTCTACTACAGATTTAATAAAAACAACTACAGTTGTAACTGGCTCGGGACATGATATAGAAATTGCTATTATAGGCACAGGTGCTAGTTCAGGTTTTACTACTATGCGCTGGGATATGGCTGCTCAAAAAGCTTATTGGGGAAGTAGTGAAACAGACCCAGTAGTAAAAGAGTCTTTTTCTATCACAGAATTTGCTAGAAATGCAGACTTAGAAGCACTTATAAATGGTAAAATCTTCTTTGTTGTTCCTCAGTATATGGCAGGTAAAGCTATCAAAAGATACAAAGTAACTGTTCCTACAGCTCATACAGGAAGCGCTTTAACAGGAGACCTCAGAGTAGACGGGGTATCTGTAAATAGTTTCTCTATTGCTGATGGAGTTAGTACTAAAAACGTTTCAGGTTTAAATATTATACTAGTAGAAGACCAACTTATAGATGTTGTATTAACAGCAGTAGGAACTACTACTCCAGGAACAGGAATGAATGTAGTTGTAACAATAGAATAATGGCAAAAGTTTGTACAAATATATGTTTAGGTTTATCCTGTGATGGGTTATCAATTACAGACGTCTCTGGATTATACCCTGATAAAGCTATGGGGTGGCAATATAATCCAGGAGATACAGCTGTACCTACTACAGATATAGATTCAATAACTCTAACAGTAACTGACCCAGAAAGTGTAATCACTGTTTATGCTATTCCTTCCGGTAACTATACAGATCCGGCTTTACCTAGCATGTCTATAGCAGACATAGATATGGAACTTCCAGATGGTCTTTATACTTTTGAGTATCAAATAGAATTTTTGACAGAAGAAAATTGTGCTACAGCTTCAGTAACAACGATGTTAATCACAAAAAGTTTGTCTTGCTGTTTAAGGTCATTAGAAGCAAAAGCGCTTTTAGCTACTACCAGTACAGAATATGAAAGCCTTATTAAAGAACATACTAAATTATCAATGGAATTACACGGACTATTAACTTCTGTAAATTCTGAATCAATAACGGACCCACTTTTAGTAAAAGATATAATTGAAGATCTTTCTACTAGATGCAAAGCCATATCTAAAAACTGCGACTGCTAATGTGCACATGTAATTCTTCTTCTTGTAATGGTGCCTGCGGGAGCCTTATTGTAAATAAAGGAACTTCAGGAAATCCTGGAGTTGGGATAAGATCCATTACCTCTTCTGTTGATTCTGTAGGCAATACTATAATTAAAATCACTCTGACTAGTGGAGTTGTAAACAACGTTACTTTGCCAATAGGTTTACAAGGTTTGTCTGTACATCATTCTTCTATTACTACAAGTACTATTTCTAGTCTTACGCCTCCTACAGCGAGTCTACCAGGAGCAGTAGATACATATACACTATGGGCAGATGAAGCAGAAACTATTGCTATAGGGACTTATAAAATATATAATGGAGCAGATGGTTTATCAGATTCTGTATTTTCCAATGTTGGTGGTGAAGCAGAAGTATTCCAAGTTGGTTCTGCGTATAACTTTAGAACTTTTAAGTCAGATAACTTAACTGTTACTCAAACTACGGATCAAATAAAAATAAATGACCCGAGATACCCCGTAGAGGTAGTTCTTACAAGTTCTTCGGGAACGTATGATCTTTTAATGGATAGTTACCAATACTATCAGCCTATTGAAATTACAAACAAAACCCTTTCCCCAGTTACAATTGTAATACCAGCTGGGTACTCTTTTGAGGAATGTCCGTATCTTATATCCCCTCTGCAACTAGTCTTGCTTCCTACAGGGACTTTACGTGTTTGGAAGTCTTTAAAAGAGACTGTTAATAAGGTTAGTATACTCTCTTATAAGTGCAAAGCTTATTCAAGAGAAGTAACAGACTTCCAGAATAACTTTAAGTATGACACAGATAGGATATATGTTACAGCAACAGAATCTAGACAAATAACTATTGCAGGAAGACTGAGATTTGCAGGATCTAATATAAATGACAATGGAATTGTCTTTAAAATAGAAACTCCTTTTACTCCTCCTAGAGTAGTTTACTTTGAAGGAACTGCATTTATCAATGGAGGAAGCCCTTCTGTATTAACTTCTTTAGGACAACAAACTGCTTTCCCTGTAAGCTTTTCAGTAAGTCCTGCAGGAATAGTTACTCTTATAGGAGCAGCTGCACGTATTGGCTCTGTAGATCCTAGTCCTTTATCTGCTGGTTCTGATGTCAGATTTGTTAAAACTTACATTGACACAATAAGATTCACTGGAATATGGGATGGAGCAAACGCTATAAATACAGTTCCAATAAGCGATTCTTAAAATGACTTTTGAAGAATTTCAAAATAAAGTAAAAGCATTACAATCTGCTTATGGTTCTAAAATAGAAATATTTAGAGTTAAAAGATCTTATGGATTATTCTGCAATGGCTTTTACGAAATATATGCTTATCGAGCCCTAAAATTCTTATCTTGCACTACAGAAGCAGAGTTCTTAGAAACCTGTGCTTGTGTTAGTCAAAAAGATATTCTACAAATTTTGAATAAAGCCAGTGAAAGATTATGCTAAGGCTAGAGCAAATAGTATCTCAATATGAAGAAGCACTGGATATTACAACTAGTGACTCAGATTTCTCTTATGATTATTACGTGGATCTTACCAATCAGCAACGAGCTTTGCATATACGTAATGAGCAAAATAAGAGATCAAGGACGTTTGATGATACTATTGTTCAGACAATAGGATGTTTTCCTATGAAGCCAGTAAGTTCTCTTATGTGCTGTGGCCAGGAAATTGAAGGATGCACTATACTTAGGTCTGTTGAGAAACTTCCTGACACAATAGAGTTCCATGATAAAGATGGGATAATCTCTGTAGGATCTCCTCAGATGACAAGTAAAAGACTTAATCATGTAGATTATCAAACTATACCTTATAGGGGCAGTAACAAAATCTCCTCTAAAGAAGTGTTCTCGTTTTTAATGGAAGGCTATTTATATCTTTATAGTAAATCTACAGATGTTCTTTCTATAAGATACTTAATGATAAGAGGGATATTTGAAGACCCTACGTCTCTGGCTAAATTCAAATGCGAAGAAAATTCTGAAAAAGCTTGCTTTAATAAGCTTACCTCAGATTACCCAATATCTACTTGGATGTGGGAATCTCTTGTAAAGCCTAATGTATTGCAACAATTAGGAAGAGAAGCTAGTATACCTAAAGATCTTACTAATGATAATAAAGACAGAGAAGATGGCGAATCACAAAATGCACAGGCCAAAGGGGAGACTAGGCAACAATAACTCTGATATTACGACCCAAGATTTTTATAAGTTCTATATGAAGGAGCTTAAAAAAGACCCTACAAGAATTTCTAGGGGTAAAATGCGTAAGGTATTTAATGATTTGACCAAAGCTATGATGGCTGAAGTACAAGATGGGGGTAAAATATATATCCATAGAGTAGGTAGAATTTATGTAAAATTCATCAAGGTTCCTTTGATGGAAGAAGGTGAAATCAATCCTATGCTACCTATAAATTGGAAAGCTACTTTTGAATACTGGGAAAAACTTTACCCTGGTGTAACAAGTTTAGAAAGAAAGAGTATAAAGAATAAGCCTTTATTAAAATTTATAAACGATCATACTAAACAGTATGTCGCTAAACATATGTTTCTAAGAACATTTTTCTTAGAGGACCAAAGTTGGAGATTTGATTTTTGCACAAAAAACAAAAGGGCTCTAGGGAAAATAATAAAAGAGGGCTCTAATAAAAGAGCTTTTATTGCATAACTATGGAAATTTATAATTACATATCTTATAAAGCTGTCCTCGAACAAGCCAAAGATGACTTTAAATTCATTGTAGGCAATATTTCAGACTTAGAAGCTAAGCAATGGCTATCGAGATTAATAGGCTTAAGTGGGTCTTTCCATGTACTTACAGATAAGACAGAGTTTCTTAAAGTAGAATTTGGGAAAGTAGAGACTCCTGATGACATGTCTGTGTTAATATCTGTCGCACAGTCTTGTGAAAAAACCTTAGAAGAAGCAAAATGTAATCCGTGCAATGTTGCCCCTATGAAATGGAATACTGCAGATGTTAATTGTAAAAGACATTTTGTACCTATTGATTTCTATGTGCACTCTAAGGCTAGGTATAATGTTAATGACAGCACTATTTTTACAAATTTTGATGAAGGTATAATCAGAGTATCTTATAAAGGTTTGCCCCAAGATCAAAATGGGGACCCAGCTATCCCAGAAGAAGACTCTTGGCAAGAAGCTGCTATACATGAACTTGCTTGGAAAGTTGCAAGAAACATGTATCTTATGGATAAGTTTGATGAAAGAAAACTTAATAGAATAGAAAAAGATAGAGATTGGTATTTTGCTCAAGCTGTCAACAAAGCTAAAATGTTCAATAGGCCACAAAGAGAAGTATTCAAAGACAACTGGATAAAGACAATAAAAGACCTTTATCCAGAAGATATTAATATGCATTCTTTAGCAGATAGAGAATACAGAAACTGGCACGGAAGCTACACTTCATGAAAGCACAAGCACATTCATATGCGTCTGTAAACAAGGACTTTAGTGTTGAGTTATTTCCAAATAACTTGATATACCAGTTACGTAATGGTAGAATGACTACTGATGCAGAAATCGGTACTGAAGGAGGCGTCATTAATATTCGTGGGAACAAGTATAATTTTACTATCCCAGCAGGGAAGTATATTCTTAACTATACTACAATTGTTGAGACTGTCTATTTAATTACTACTGATTCTTTGACTGAAGAAGGTGGTACTGGGTATATCTATAAAGTTGTAATAAGTCCTAAAACACTTGTTAGTGTAATTACTCTTATTTATTCTAGTCCAGATTTACTTCTATCTGTTTACAGAACTGTACAATCACATGGAATAAGAGAAAACTCTACAAAAGAAAGGTTGTATTTCTCAGAGCATAAATCTGAAACAAGAAGTTTAAACCTTATAACAATACCTGTAGATGCCCCAATAGAATTTACACAGCTTCATCCAGATGCATCTTTTTCTGCACCGATAGTAGAACATATTTTTGAAGGTGGAGATTTAAGAAGAGGTGTTTATGAGTATGCGTTTTACCTTACAACTTATGACGGCAAAAAGAGTTTATTATCTGAAAATTCTGTGCCTATTTCTTTAATAGGTTCAGCTTTCAATGACGCTAAAGATTACAGCGATTCTAAAATAGTAGATGAATCCCCAAATAGTACAAATTTCGGCAACACTTTTTCAGCTTCAAAGTCTGTAAAAATATCAGTAGACGTATCTCAATACCCAAGTAATTTATATGACACTGTTACATTTGTGGCTATTTACAGCGGAGATAAATTTCTTCCCCCAGAGATAACAGCTATAGATACTGTTTCTCTTGTTAATAACAAAGCTACTTTTATTCATTCTGGTTTAGAATCTGAGGTTTTTCTTTCTTACAACGATTATGTAGATAACCGCTATCCTTTTTTTACAAATAAAACCTTTGCTGCAAAAGATCAAGTGTTATTAGCTGGTAATACACGTTCTGCGACACTGACTTTAGATTATAATGCATCAACAAACAGATATTTAAAAACAGGAGAAACTTATGAAGACTTTCATTTTAATCCTTATAACGATGAATCTGGAACTCACTTTACAACTCAACCAGATGGTACAATAGAAGATTGGCAAAATAATGACCAATATAAATATCAAAACCCTACAGAAAATAATGGCAATTATTATTTAGGGGGAACAGGAGATAATATTGACTATACTTTTGTCTTACATGAATTAGACAGTGGCTTAGTTGCTAACAAAATTTCTCATAGTGATACACAAATTATAAATGAAATAGTTTCTTTAGAGCAAGATTATCCTTCTGGGTATCTAAATAACTTTAATTCTCCTTATTTAAGATTCTTAAAAGGATATAAGCGTGGAGAAATATACCGTTTTGGAATTAGCTTTACTTCTAAAAAAGGAAACAAAAGTTTTGTAAAATATATTGGGGATATTAAAATGCCTGAACTTTCTGAGAGAGCAGGTTATGTTACTATTCCTGGAACTACCATAGATTATTTTCCTCTAGCTAGAACGACAGCATTTGTTTATAATGAACAGATACCTTTAAATGGTGGATTAGCTTTACAAGACATTGCACCTGGGTACACTTATCAACAGACTTTTTTTGGTGTAGTATATGGGGTTTATAATTTAGACTTTAACTATTTCCCTTATGATGTAGAAGGAATAGATGATGGACCTTCGCCTCCTGCTCAACTACATGTAGAAATAAGTATCAATGGGTTTCCTATAGTAAGTACAGAGATTTTTACATCAGTGGGCACTTCCCAAGGAACAGAGACCATACTTAACGGCATTCTTCTGCAACCAGGGGACGAAGTAGTAATTACGATATCCAATGACGTTGACTCTAATTCAACGGTAAGTTTATCGGGAAGCTCTGTATTTAATTTAACAGGCACAGGTAAAAAAAGCCATTTTTATTCTTTGGGTTTAGAATTCAATGTAAAAAACATACCAGATGGTTATGACTCTTATCAGATATGTGCGGTTCAAAGAGAAGATAGATTTAAGACACGTCTAGCACAAGGGTATGGTACAAAAAGTTTTGCTTTACAAAATGAGGATTATAGTATACCAACTAGATATGCAGCTGTAGGGAATCCTATATCACCTGTTAGTTTTTATGCTACTACTGATAGTCCTCCTGGATTGGCCTCTTTTACGAGGGATACCCAAAATGATTTTTCACGTAGAGACTTAATTCCTCTTTGTTTCCCAGAAGTAAGCTACGGCACAATGGACCTAAGCACTTTTGGAAACTGTTATCTTAGACCTATAGGTTTGTATAGTGAAATAGTAGTAAGAGATGGTTTTAATCCTGCAAGTACTACAGACTATTTTGTAAGAAATAGAGGAAATAATAGTGACAATGCTGACGATACATTACCAAGAAAAATACGTGGGAAGTTCCATAGTACAGTACCTTTCAATAGTATTGAGTTTTCAAAAGCTAAAGCATTTGAAAAGATTAAAGCCAGCGTAAAAAATCCGGGTACGTCTTATGCTGTCTTTACAGTAGGAGGCTATGAGTTTATAAATTATTTGTGGAATCATGACCAAGTAGACGGGAGTTTAGTTAATGGTTCAGGTCCATATGACATAAATTATGTCTCAAGATCTGGGACTAAACAGTTTGTACAATTAGAAAGAGGGAATCATGAGCTTTTATTTGGAGGTAAAAATTATGCAGGCGGATCGTCTTTATCTATGGTCATATTTGATTATACTAGATTATTACCTGAACATTATGGAGGCAACGGCATAGATGCCATTTCAAAAAATGTTTTTAAAGCTGTAACTAGGCCTATCTTCAAAACTGGCTATACAAAAGTTTTTGGAGGAGATACTTATATTTCTTTTTATGACTCTCTTTATGGCATGTGGGATATTGGGGAAGGTAATGATACTAGTTCGGGTAAAAAGAGTTATCTTATCAACACTGTAATTCCAGTAGAATCAGATATCAATATTGATATCTCTCATGGAAAAACTATGTCTCATGGAGCTTCAAGAGAAGCTACTAGTTACAAAGTTCAAGAAACAGGTAATGATGTTGTAAGTAATTATTTTGACTATGAAGATGCTTATTCTATTTTCTCTTTAGGCAGACCTCAGTTTAGCCAACCAATAAGATTCCTACCTGAAGAAGATGCCCCAACAAGAATCTATATATCTGACACTAAAATATATGGAGAACAAACAGATAGTTGGTCTAAATTTAGAATAAACTCTTACAAAGACCTTGAAACATCTTTTGGTTCTCTGACTAAACTTGTTAGTCTTAAGGATAATATTTTATTCCTTCAAGAAGAAGGCATGGGCTTATTATCTATTAATCCTAGAGCTGTTATTACAGCTTCAGATGGAATAGCTACTACGCTAGGAACTTCTGAAGGACTAGAAAGATATCAGTATGTCTCTACAAAAAGTGGAACAAAGCATCACTTATCTGTTGTAGTTTCAGATAACACACTATATTACTATGACGTAGTAAATAATCGTTGGATGTCTTTTACAGGGGGAGATAAAGGAGGTTTATCTTCTTTAGGTGAAGAAGCTGGATTTCAAAGTTTGTTCTTACAATACTTTGAAGATAATACTAACTTTCAGAATTTTGATAGACCTTATGTCGAAGGAGGTATAGTATCTCACTATGACTCTACTAATAAAGAAGTTTCTCTAACTTTTCATGGCTTACTATGCCCAGAACTTATAGATGTCAATGTTCCTCAAAATATCACCAATACTCATTTCTATGTAGAAGCTGGTGGAACTATGTATCAGGCTATTGGAGATTATTCAATAGATGCTAATTCTTATGGAGAAAAGCCATATGCAAACTTAGAAGACTATCAGAGTCTACTTATAACTGATCCAACAATACAGCAAGCTAACTCTATGACTTTAGCTTGGTCGGAGAAGAAAATGTCTTTTAATGATATCTATGACTACAAGCCTTTTATCTATGTAGGAGACAATAAGAACATGTTCTCTCCCGATCCTAGTAACCCAGAAAACTGTTATATTCATAACAAAGGTAATTATGGGGAGTTCTATAATGTAACCTATCCGTTCCAGATCTCGTTAATACTAAATGGAAACGATGATAAGCCGTTAAACAAAACCCTTGCATATACTGAATATAATGCAATAGTAAAAAAAGGCATTTCTCAGTTACAAGATAAGACTTTTGATACTGTAAGAGTTTATAACGATTATCAAGATTCTTCTGAAATATCTTTAAATGCATTGCCAGATAATTCAGAGCACGAAAGAAGGTTTAGAAAATGGAGGTTTAATATGCCTTCTGATATTACTTCTGGTGATTACATGAGAGGGCCTTGGTCTATTCTTACACTCACTTGTGATAATACACAGAACTACTCTTTAGCATTGCAGACTTTAATTAATTACTACGAAACACATGAGTACTAAAAAGAAAAAACCCATATCTTATACGTATAGAAAACTAGGGAATTCTCCTCAGTCTCAAGCTCATAGTGTTGGAGGAGTTATGAAAGACCTTGGGAATATATTTATAGAATCTGTCATGTCACCTATTGAAGGATTTACAGGGAAAAACATATACAAACCGAAATATGAAAATCACGTATTAGGGCAGGTAGCCAAAGGCGCTTCAGCTGTAGGAGCAATAGGTACAGATCTCGCAGGAAGTTACTTTATTCCTGGCTATGGATTAGCAAAAGCAGCTGTGCAATCTCAGACAGCTGACCCAGAATCTTTTTATGATACTAAACAAGTTAGAGGGGCAGACGGAATTTATCACCAAGAATATAATATTAAACCTGAAGATAAATGGGCAGAAGGAGCCAAAAAAGTTGGTTCAATAGCAGGAGATGTCATGTCTATGACAGGAACTACTGCTGCAGGAGCAGCAACAAAAGCAGCAGCAGCAGCAGCAGCAGAAAAAGCAGCAACAACAGCAGCAGCAACAGCAAAAGCAACAACAGCAGGAGCAAAAATAGCAGGAGCAGCAACAAAAGTAGGGAAAGCAGCAGCAACAGCAGAAGGATTAGCAAACCTAAAAACAAACATAGCAGGATTAGGAAACCAAAAAGTTAATACTGAAGGAAACTCAAGTCCTCTTACAAATTCTATGGTTCAACCAACAAATTCTATGGTTCAGCCAGGAAGTTTTGGAACGGGGGCAATTGAATTCGGTGACGCTTATGGTGTCCCTCAAAGCGGATTTGCATATGGAGGACAATTAAAATACGGACTATTACATCCTTCAAGCACTCTATTAAATCCTTCAAACCCTTTAGCATATGGAGGACAGATAAACTACGGACCACTAGGGCCATTAAACCCTTTAGCATATGGTGGTAGAATACCTTTAGCATATGGTGGTGAGAAAAAGGAAAAGAAACAAAAGCAAAAGAAAACTTCTGCAGACCCTACGGCATTTAAAGTAAATCATCCAGGTATTGATGTTGTTGGTCAAAGACCAGAGTCAAATATAGACTGGACTTTCATACAAGCCAGGGAAGGTTTTGAATTACAAGGGTATGTCCCAGATAAAGAAAATTCTAATTCTGGTGTGACAATTGCTTCTGGTTATGATCTTGGGTCAAAAGGAGAAAAAGAGCTTGTTGGGCTACCTCCTGAACTAATTAAAAAACTTATTCCCTATTTAGGGCTTAAAAAAGAGGAGGCTGATAAAGTAGCTAGAAATCTTACAATTTCAAAACCAGAAGCTTTGCTTTTAAATGAGCATGCTAAAAGTCAAGAGGGCTATCGTCTAATGAATAATTATCAAGAAGCAACTGGGAGATCTTTCCAGGACCTTCCTATGAATAAAGCAACAGCAGTAGCTTCTATAGCTTTTCAACATGGAGACCTTACTACAGCAGCCCCTAAGTTCTGGGGCCAAGTCATAAGAGATGATTGGCAAGGAGCGTATGATAATATTCTAGATTGGGATGGAACTGGGAAAGATTCTAAACACCAACCAAGAAGAAGGAAAGAAGCAACCTACCTAAACCCTAACGAAGAGTATGGTAAAAACCCATCTAAAGCAAGGGACTTTTATGAAAACAGCAAAAGAAAGTTAGGCCTAGCTTATGGGGGAGAAATAGATCCTCTAACAAACCAAAACTTTGGATATGGTGGAAGAGTACCTTACAGTCCAGGGGGAGATTTACAGGAAGTCAATGCAGGAGGCTCACATGAAGAAAACCCAATGGGGGGTGTTCCTGTAGGACCTAATGCTAGTGTAGAACAAGGAGAGACTATAAAAGGAAATTTTGTTTTTTCTGATAGAATAAAAGTTACTGCAAAAATTACAGAAGAATTTGCTTTGCCTAAAAACTACGTAGGCAAGACTTATGCTGATGCTTCAAAGATTTCAGAAAAATATAACAAGCATAACGACCATATTGATGCAACTACTTCTGAACTAATTACTGCTAGGCTAACAGAAGCTCAAGAAGCTTATAAAGAAATACATATGCCACAACCTCAAGGGCAACCTGGGGGAATGCCTCAAACAGCTCAGTTTGCATATGGAGGCCGTATACCTATGTCTGAAGGAGGTTCAATGTTTCCTCTTCCAAAAAAGTACAGAGCCGTTTCAAATCCTTCTGTATCAAAAAGATTGTTTATTGCTCTTCAAGCTCTCCCAGACTATGAGGGCTATAAAGATGATTGGACAATTACAGGCCTTACAAGAGATGCTGCTGTAAATGCAGAAGTTGGAGGAAAAGAAAATACAAAACATTTTGAGGGGCATGGAATGGATGTAAGTTCAAAAGAAGACTCCATAGGATTTATAGCTTGGTTAAAAACTGCCCCAGGTAAAAAATGGAAAGAAGACTTTCATGTCACTCAACTAGATGAGAGGAAAAAGAAAGACGCACCTCATTGGCATTTCCAAGTAAACAAAGATGCAGACCGTTCCAAAATTTTAAAATACTCTCAATATGAACAACAGTACGAGGAAAATAAAAATTCAGATGGGATGATAAATTATAAGACTTTTGAAAGTGGGAAAAGTAAAACTGCTTCCTCTTCTCTTAAACAAGAAAAAGACCTTATTGAATACATAATGGAAACAGGGGTATCTGAAGAAACTGCTAGAAATGTTATAAAAAATAGTGATAGAGATTTGTTAGAACTTTTTAACAAATACCCAGATGCAGCCGATGTAGAAATTGAAAGAGGTACTGTAATTGATTATTATGCAGAACAAGAAAGAAATGCTAGTGACGTAGAAACTCAAACAAATACTCGTGAACAATCTACAACTACAGCACCTACAAATACAGGTAGTTCAGAAGCTTCTGCAACTCCATCCCCAGTAGAGTCCGGTTCCGGCCTAATAGGGTATAGAAACACTTTATATTCACAAGCATTTGAACACTTGGAAAATATCTATGGTACTGACGTAGCCAAACAAATGATGAAGGAATATGGACAAGAACTCTCTGGTGAGTTGGGAAAGGCAATCAATTCTGGAGGCCCTAATAACCCTGCAAATTATGAAGATTTTGGTGATTTAGTAATTAGTCTAAGTCCTTATCCTAGTGATCCAAAGGAACAGGCCCCAAGTATACCTTCATTAAAAGTAGCAAGTGATCCAAATGAACAGCCCCTAGGAAAAGGAGTAGAGGCTCCAATACCTCTTCCCCCCAAAAAAGAGGCTCCCGGAGAGCCCTCTGGATACGACTATATTCAAGGAGACATGAACGTAGATAATAAGGTTGATCATCTTGATACTCGTAATTCAGATGGTACAGGAAGATGGGAACCTCATGTTCCTGGAAAGAGCAGAGGGGAAATTGCTCAAAGAGCAAAGGATGAAAGTGCTCGTAGGCAAATGGAACAGGATGCACTTGATGCACTTGGAGAACAAGGAAACCCTAGTTGGAAGTCTTACTTAGAGTATGCTCCAGTAGCTTATAACATTGCAAGAGGTTTAAGTAAACCTGCTAGTTTAGATAAAAATGATTATACTTACAGTTCAAATGTAAAACCTTTTTCAACAAGTATAGAACCAGAATTGAGAGATTACCGTAATTCATATGCTAGTGCATTAGACACAGCAGCAGGAGCAACCTCTGATGCTGGTAGTTTATTAAGCAGTTTAGGTACTTACCAAGGAGTTTATAACTCTTCTGTTGGCCAAGCTTACACTGCTAAAAGAAATGAAGACGCAAGAAATATGTTAGCTTCTCAAGCTTCTCAAGATCAAGCTGCACAATTTAACTCTAAAATGAAATATACCGTAGATGATTGGAATCAGAACTCTATTGATGCTACTAGAAATCATCTTGGGGCTGCTGCTACACAACTTGGTCAAATAGGAGCTAATGAAAACACTAGAGCTTTATATGATGAATACGGAAGACTTGTAAGCCCAGATGTTACTTGGCCTCGAGCAACAGGAGCTAATGAAAACACTAGAGCTTTATATGATGAATACGGAAGACTTGTAAGCCCAGGTAAGCGTCGGCATCGAGCTTTTGGTGGGTACTTCTATGAGTCTAAAAATACATAATTATGCCAGGTCCTAATTCCCAACCTTCTACTTATGAGTACAAACCTTTAGACTATAAAACTGGTCTAGAGCTTCGTATGTCTCTTCAAAATAAAATTGATACAACAAAACAAAATGTCAAAGATGAAGAATTAAAAGCTTTAGAGGAAGTCCCAAAAAGTTTCTTAGACCCTACAGCAACAGAAGGTGAACAGCAAAGAATCTTAAATGATTACAAAGGAATAGCGGATCAAATAACTGATCAATATTCTTTGGAGGGAGTCACACAAAAAATACATGCTATGAAAAAAAGCTTGTATGCTAACCCTGATAGAAATTATCTTGAAAATGCGGTAAAAGGAGAAGAAGTTGTTAGACTTTGGCAAGCACAAAACCCAAATGGGTACAGTCCTTTAGATAAAATGACTATTGCTGAAAGAAAAGAAGCAGGTGTGAGCAATAAAGATTGGGTGAATGACAGAGTTGCAACTGTAGATATCAACAATGAAGCTTATACTATACATAGCAAAATACCTGAGTTTATGCAAAATGTATCCCGAGGTGATTACACTGAAGCACAAGTCACTACTGCTATATACGATCAGTATACAGCATATAAACTAGATGCACAAAAAGCTCAAGAACAAGGAGACTTAGGAAAATTAAATGCTATAACCGCAGCGTATAATGCAGAACTCAACGGACAGGATTATGAACCTGTAGGGGATATGCAAATAATTCGTAAAAGCTTTATGCAATGGTTAGAAAATAATGTAGAAAACGGAGCTACAGATGTGGGAAAGTTTTTCCAACTGCAGGAAAAATATGGAGAAATTCCAAAAGGAACAAGTAAGAAAAATTACACTTCTGCTATGATGGAAGCTTTAGATGCATTAGGAAGAACCACCTCTACTTTAGAACTTTCAGAAGAGGGTAAAAAGAAAGCAGCAAAGGAAAAAGCAGAAGAAGATTCAGGTGTTACTATTCTCGGAGGAGAGGGAAACACTAATTTGCTGTATAGACAAACTATAAAACAACTCCAAGCTACTGAAGCTGATGATAATGCTCCCCCTGCTGAAAAAAGAGTAGCTATAGAACAACTTGATAAAGTAAACGCAATTGTAGAAAATCTTAACAAAAGTAATTTCTTTGAAGGTATTAAAAATCCTAAAGTTAAAGAGGAGTTTATTGATGTAATACTTGCTAATCCAGATGTAACTGAAATGACAAAATTTTGGGAAGCACTTTCAAGCTATGCTGGTCAAGATTTAGTAGATGCATTTGAAGGTTCAGCATATTTAGAAGCTAGAAATAGAAACCCTCTTTTAAGAGCTATTTTAGATACTCCTTATAGGGATCGTGAAGGAATTCTTTCTTATACTCGTGATAATTTCTTAGCTATGTTTCTAGGGATACCTGCTAAGTCTGGAGCTAAAGATGCAGATCCCGCTATAGGTTTAGACGGAGCTTTAAACAGAATTATTATCGCAACTAAAGCACCAAATGATGCAAGACGTATGCTTATGGCGTATGGAACCAGTGTAGCAGCTGGACATGCTGATACAGCTGAAAAATTAAAACTTATAAAGAAGTATCAAGAGTTACCTTCTGAAGAGAGGGCTAAAGCATCTACAATAACAAGTACTCCTAGAATCTTTAGAATGTCTTTTGCTGAAAAAGCCGAAGCAAAACGAGAGCTTCTACTAGCAGAAATAAAAATGAGCAGCGCAATATTTATAACAACTGTAGATGGTGACAAAAGACAAAAAGCTCCAATTGATCCAGAAGAATCTCACGCTTTAGCTGGCCTTATTATGAAAGCAAATTTAAAAGCAGCTAATTTTTATATTGCTAATGAAGATAGTGGACCAACATTTAATTTAGAAATTCTTAATAAGGATCTTTTTGAATTATTAGATGGAAACAAGGCAGATAAGGATCAATTTTTAATGAAAGCTTTCAAACTTTCTGAAGACAATTTATCTGGGCAAACAGAAATATCTTTTGCGCTTAAATCTGATTCTGCTATGCTCGAAACGTATTTTGGAAATAGTCAAGATCCGGAAATGCAAAATGTATATGAAAACATGATGTATAATAATGCTGCTAATAGCACTATTAACCAAGTACATTATACTGGGGATGATGCAATAGATAACAACTATAATCTTAATATACAAAATAGTATGGCAACTGCTTCTCAAAGGTTAGGCAAAGAAGTAGGGTACTCTAAAAATATTAAAGTTGGGGATAGATCTCTTGGAGAAGAGACTAATATACACCTGGAAGAAAAAACAGTTCTTGGGGCATCTGGGGTAAAAGATTTCCACGGTACAGTCATAAGACTAGACGGAGAAGCAGTGACAGTAGGGCAACATTTCAATAGAACTGAACCTCTTTTATTAAAAGCCACTACTACAGAAGAATTAAATGCAGTAGCGCCTGAATTTATGAGTATGGCTACACAACTAATGAAGTTTTTGCCAGAGGAAAGAGAAAAAAGAGAATTAGTAGAAGACTTAATTAAGTTCAAACAAAAACTAAAAAACTTTAGCGACCCTGGTTCAGCTTTAGATATTGAAAAGTTAAAGACTTATTATGATATTGTAGCAAAATTAAGAAAGTCCGTGGAATCTTCTAATATATCTCAAAAAGAATATATCTTTGGTAATTCTAAAGATGTTGCTTTCTACTTATCTGATTTATACGACACCGATTAATATATGCGGGACTTAGAAAAAATGATATCTAGTTTTGATGAACTAGAACCGCTTGAAAAAAAGTATACAGGTTCCCCCTCTTCAAAGAAAACTCCAGGAGAGGAAGAGGAAGAAGATGCTCCAAAAGTAAAAGAAAACCCTTTAGCTTTACTTTCTAGGTTAAAAAGAGAAGACCCTATAAGAGGAGAAATGGATCTTAGTAGTCTTCAAGGTTTTTCTAAGGGCCCAGAAGAAAGAGTAGGAAATGTCCTTGCTCCAAATGCAGATCCTTTTGAAGTAGCTGCTAGATCACAAAGCCTTGGGGATAAGTGGTTTAATGGTATAACTAAAGCTGTTTTCAATACTGGTGTAACTTTAACTGGGTCTTTAGCAGCTATTCCACAAACAGTTTTTTACGGTTTAACTAATATTGCACAAGATACTCCTAAATATTTTGATGCATTATTTAACAGCGAAGGTGCTACAGATCTTACAAATAATCTGGAAAAAGTAGCAAAGGAAACAATGTCTAGTTTTGTAGATGATATAAAAAATAACCCTATTGACACTTATACAGATAAGTTAACTGAAGGTATGCAACAAGGTCTTCCTAATTTGAAGACTAGAAGAGAAAGTGAAAATAGTCTTTGGCAATCTTTAGGAACTGCAAATTTTTGGGCAGATGATTTTGCTAATGGAGCTTCTTTTATTGCAGGAGTAATACTTTCTGAAATGGCTTTAAGTGCAATAACTGCTGTTACTTTGGGTGCTGGTGCACCTGCTCAAGCAATAGCAACTGCAAATTTTTTAAGAAAAAGCAAAAATATTTTTAGGTCTGCTAAGAAAATGGAAGCAGTTACAGAGACTGCAAAGTTGATGCGTACTGCTAACAATTTGAATTACAGAGGGAGAATAATGAGGCAAATTGTTTCAGGTTCTTTCTACGAAGCTTCCTTTGAAGCTAGGCATGCACAAAATGAAATGTTGAAAGCAGCTGTAGAAGAAGCGCAACTTGAAAATCCTGGAGCTACAGAAAAAGATATTGACAAGGAAACTTTAAAAAACATCAGAGATGCATCTAATGTTCTTTGGGCTGGAAACGTAGCACTAGTTAGTTTCTCTAACTTTACTGCTTTTGGTAAGACTTTTAAACTTGAAGGGCGTACTGCAGAAAGAGCCATTCAAAGAAAACTAATTGAAGAAGGAAAAGATAAAACTTGGAAACAAGTTGAAAAAAGCACTTTAGAAAAAGTGGGCTTAATAGGAAAGACTTGGACTAAAGGAGCTATCGCAGAAGGTTTTATTGAAGAAGGTGGACAGAGTTTGATGGCTACTATGGCTGCTAACTATGTAGACCAAGCAAGAGACCCAGAGTATCTTGTAAAACCCTATGATATCATAGGGGAGTTTGCAAAAGCTTTCCAAGAAAAAAGGGGTGACCCAGAATTTCACAAAGAAATTTTTATAGGTTCTCTATTAGGTATGTTTGGGGGAGTTTTCTCTAGTCCAAAAAATGCTTTAAAAGATAATCTCTTTACTCAAAGTGCAGATATTTGGAAAAACAGAAATCCAAAAATAGCAAGACAACTTGAAATTCTTAATAATACTAATGCTAATGAAGTCAACAGAGCATCAATAAAAGCTAATGCAAGGCATACTTATCTTTCTAACAAAGCGTCAGAGCAATTAGCAGAAGGGGACCAATTTGGTTATCATGAGACCTCTGGTATGATGGATTTCAATTATTACTATACTCGGTATCAAATGGGTATGGATTCTGAAATAGCAAAAGATTTTGAAGACATAGGAAAACTCTCTGTTGAAGAGTTTAAACAAGAGTATCTTGCAGAAGAGACAGAATTAACAGAAGATGAAATAAGAGAAAAACAAAAAAGCTCCGTAGAAACTTCTTTGTTAAAAGCAGAGAGTTTTAAAAATGCTATAGAAACTATGGAAGATTTCTTTCCTGGGGAAGATAACTATCTAAAAGAAGGAGCTGCGTATCTTTTTTATAATCAAATAGATACTTATAGAAGAGAAAGTAATATGTCTAGAGATATTCTAAATGCTATTCCGGAAGCAGGGGAAGAAGTTTTAGAATCTATGTTAAAAGGCCTTCCTATCCAAGAAATGGAAAAGGAGCATGCAGAAGTAGTTAAAAAAATCAGGAGGTACCAGAAAGAAATGCTACGAGTAACTCGTGCAAGAAATAAGAAAACAGGGGTCCCTTTAAATAAAACTTCTAAGGCAACCCCTCTTTATGAAGCTTCGCAAAAAGAAAAAGAATTGCATGCTGAGTTAATAGAAGAGCTAAAGCAAGACGAATCTTTTTTAGAGTTGCTGAAAAATCATTCAGTGACTAAAAACATGTCTTCTGAGGAAGTTGTGGATTCTATTTTAGATCAATTATATATACAAGATTCTATTGAACATAAGACTACTTTAAGTCTTACAAAGAGGGGAGATATTGTACGTATGGTCAATGATCTTTTTGCTGTTAGAAGCAAGAAGAAATTACTTGATGCTTTTGTAAATGGTTTAGCTTCTAAAGATGGGAATTTATTTAAGAAAAGTCCTAGGCTACAAGAATTTAAAAGTCTTATAGGTAAAAGAAGGGATAAAACTGACCGTTACTTACAAGACTACTTTTTACAAAGAGCTGAAAACTCTGAAGCACTTTTAGATTCTGATCTTGCAGGGCTTGACCCTGCTTTAATACGTGCAGGAAGGCTTACTGCATCAAAAGCAGGACTTGTAAATAGAATAGGAGAACCTCTTTCTGAAGAAAATATAGATCCGGAATTAAAAGAAAAAGGCCCAATAAATGAATTAGAGCAAAGAAGTGCTCAAGCTTTCACTCTTGATTATTTAGAAGCAATTACAAGTCTTATTAGATCTGCACAAAACCTTGATTCGGATGAGGCGAAAAAAACAGAGGAAGAAAAAACTGTAAGTGAATTAGCTGAAAAAAATAAAAAAACAAATCCTCCTAGTAGTGCAGGAGATCCTAAAGAAGCAGATTTCAATAGCGAAGAAGAAATGTCTAATTTTGATTTTGATCCTGTTATGGGAGCAAAAACAATTCTTCGTAATGCCAGCACTTTTGAAAGGGCTAGTATGAAGATAGACAATATTTTTGTCTTAGATGAAAATAGAGATCCTATTGATTTAAAAGAAAAGTTTAAAGAGGGTACTCCAGGATGGCAAGAAAACAGAAATAAAAGTAAGGAGTTTATTTTCTACCGTGCTTTATATTCAATTTTTGAATTACAACAAGGTAATGCAACAGACCATGATCTTACAGATTCCAAAGGAAATAGAATTAAAGATTTAAAAGAAATTTTTTTTAGAACCCATGCTACTCCTGCTGAAGACATGTCTCCAGAACAAGTGGATGAACTCTTTATAAATCCATTTGAAGAAGAAGAAGAACTCGAAGAAACTGAAGAGGTTGAAGAAACTGAAGAGGTTGAATTAACCCCAGAAGAAAAGACTAAAAAGAATAAAATTGTTGTTGAAAAGGCAAATAAAATTCTTATCCCAAAAAAGAAGCTTGTTGATAAGGAGCTTGCTAAGATTAAAAAAGGTCTAAAAAAGGGAGACACTATTACTGTTTTCAATGTACGTAAAGATGAAAATGATAATTCCGTATTTGTAGAAGAAGTCGTTGAAATTCTAGAATACTTCCTGCCTAAAGAATTAGGAGGAGAGCCTACTTATGAAAATCGTTTTAAAGGGACAACAGAGGAAAGTGGTTTTGCATCCGCAAGTGAATTAGAAGATCACTTAACAAAAGCTTGGGAGGATTATGCTGAAGCTCTTGCAGATCAAATTGAGAAGGAAGAAACTAGTAAAAAACCTTTACAAGTTAAGACAAATAGAATAAAGAAACAAAGAATAAAAGATCCTATTGTTTTAAGATTAGAAACCAAAGATGGTAAACCTGTATTAGTAAACGGTCAGCAAGTTACTTCTTGGATGCCAGAAGCTAGTTTTACTACAAAGACACCTGGAGAGCCTACATATTTAAGATTTAATGTAAAGAAGTACTTTGCAAATAGAATGATTCCTTTTAGTTCAGCAGATCTTGTAGATGAAGATGGACTTGATAACTTAGACCGAAGGATTGAAGAAGCCACTAAAAAAGACATTGTTCTTTTTGAGTTGAAAAAAGTTTTAAAAGCTTATAGGAATAAGAGAGAAAGCGCAAGAACTAAACAGCTGGAGTATCCCGCAGTATCTTTTGTGCTTAATCCTGGTAAACTAAGAAACAGAGATATTAATTCTCGTACTGAACTTCTTGACATTTTTGGAGGTTCAATGGAAGAACTGCAAAAAGGTATCAATGATGGAAGAGTTCATCTTCAATTTGTTGAGGGCCAAAAAAACAGTGTTGATGATACACTCATTAATAAAGAATATTTCTTTAGTAATTCTGATAAAGTTATAGGAGGACAAATAGCAGGATGGGCTGGGCAAGTTCATATTATAATCGATGGAATCTCTTATAAAATAGCTCCAAAAGAAATAGATGAAAGTGGTCGTAAAGATCTTTTTAATGTTATTGCAGCTGCAAATTCTGCTCTTGACTTAAGACTTAGAAAAGGAGCAGCAGAAAAACAAGAAGCCGCAAAAAAAAGAAGGGATAAAAGGAAAGATAAAAATAAAAAGGGGAAGAAGTCTTATTTCGCAAAAGATAAGGAAGACGAAAACTTTGAAGAAGTTTCAGAAGAATTAATTGAAGCGTTAGGTTTCCCTGAAGAAGTTATACTTCCTACAATTTCTAGGAAAAAAGGTGTTGTTAAACCTGGTAAAGTTACAATTTCAGATCACATCCGTGATATTGCAGGGATAACAATGGGTAATTTTAAAGATATGAGAGTCTATGTAGGAGATACTATGTTGACTGAAGAGCAAATAGAAGACGAAGACGTCAGTTTAAAGGATGCTTATTTAAGTTTAAAGCCTGAAATTGTAAGTGCTATTGAAGAAAGAAACCTAGTTTACCTTACTACTAATCATTTACATAAACGTTTAAGGAGAATATACACAGACAGTTATTACTCAAAGCATTACATTTTTCACTATAGAGACCCAGATACTGGAAAATATACTCAAACTAGTTTTGCAGATTTAGTGCATAAAGGAAAAGACGGAAGTTTCACTCATGAAGACAAGCTACTTGAAAAGGTTCTTTCTGGTGCTAGGTATAGAATTCCAATTGATAAAAAGAAAGGTATACACAGTGTCGTAAATAAAATGGGCGCTTATGACCGAGCAGAAGGAGCTTTCCAAGAAGAAGAAGTTCCACTTATGGACCACTTATTTGGAGGAGAAAATACAAAAGCAGATATAGTAGGAACTCCAGAACCTTTTCAAAAAGAGAAGCCTAGTATAGACGATAGAATTACTTCTATGCAAATCCTTTCACCTTCAATACAATTATCTGCAGAAGGGACCATTGACCTTGGGCAAAAGAAAACTTCAAAAGATGACTCTGAAGATGACTCTGAAGATGATTCTGAAGATGACTCTGAAGATGATTCTGAAAATGAAGCTTTCAGTTTTGCAGACCCAGAGGCTGAAGAAAATGAAGAAACTACAGATGATATAGTTGAAAAAGAACCTGTTAAAAAAACAGCAAGAGGAAAGGGATTAAATATTCAAGCTGAAGAAGTAGTTCTTGAAGAAGAATCAAAAGGAAGACAAGTTAGAAAAAGACTTTCAAAAGAAGATGTAGAAAGAGTAAAAGATGGTAAAAAGCCAATATTTAGACTTTCAGAGGTAAGAGGTATTGATAATGTTCAAATACAGGCCATGATTCAATCAGGAGAAATTACTTTTACAGGTAAAGATAAAAAACCTTGTGCTAAAATGGGTATGAAGTCTGATAAATTTACTAAAGGTGGTTCTTGGGAAATGATTAAAGAGTTTAAAGGTGCTTCACATGAACGTGGAGGTATTGATATTGAAATAGGTAATAGTGGTATTAAGATGTCTGGAAAACAAGGTAAGTTTGAAGCTAAACATGGACTTGTGATTAATAAAAAATCTTTAAGATGAAACAAGTAGAAGTAGAAGGCGGTGAAATTTCTTTAAAAAACTCACACGGTGATATAGTCATTATCCCAAAGAATAAAGCTAATTGGGTTAAACAAAAACTATCTGAAGGCTGTCATGTCTGTATAGATAGTTTAGTTGAGTCTCTACCAAGCATGAAAGACTATGCAGAAGATGGTACAGTTATACCAAAGGATAAAAAAGTTACTCAACAGAAGGAATATGATAGCGGTAATTTAACTACTTATGATGAAAATACGGATATTTATACTAGGGTTAAACCGTTAGAAGAGTTTACTATTACGGCAGAAGCTCCTCAATGG